>Ga0075429_100005945_pt1 | contig 10533 bp, 7 predicted proteins | sample RhiMetdeltSRZDD3_FD_75295 | JGI IMG/M metagenome (GOLD analysis project Ga0075429, IMG submission 75295) | Populus rhizosphere microbial communities from Tennessee, USA - Rhizosphere MetaG P. deltoides SRZDD3 | ecosystem: Host-associated > Plants > Roots > Rhizosphere > Soil | place: USA...
ATCGAACAGCTGGTCCGGGTCGGGGACGGCGGCGGCGCCGCCCGGATCCGCCGATGGCGGCGGCGCGGCCCCCGGCGCCGGGTCGGGGTCGGCCGGGACGCTCGGCGGCGGCGCCGGCGCGTTCCACGGATCCGGCGTCGACGGCGCAGGCAGCGGGTCGACGTTCATGCGCTCCGGCGCCGGCGGCGGCACGGCGCGGCGCGGCCGCGCCTCGCCCTTGGACTCGCCGGTGACCAGCAGGACGACGCTGACCGCGATCGCGATCATCGCGATGGCGGCGACCAGGACCGGCCAGCGCCGCGACCAGCGCGATCGCGCCGGCGGCGGCGGCGGCGCCACCGGGATTGCGCCCGGGCGCCGCGACGTCGCCAGGCCGACCGCGGCGGCGACCGGCGCGCCGGTCGGCGGCGGAGCTGGCGGCGGGAACACCGGCGGCGGCGCGCCGTCGTGCTGCCGCAGCTTGACCAGGTCGGCCTTGCAGTGCTTGCAGCGCCCGGCCACCGGGTGGATCGATCCGCCGCACACCGGACACGAGGTCCGGGCGTCGACCGCGGCGTGCGGCGGCGTGGGGCGTGGCGCGCCGGCCATGCGCGTTCAATGCTGCCAGGTGGGGCGCTCCGGCGCAAACGGCGATGCGCGGTGCGCACGGGGTTTCGCGCGTTGCGGCGTCGGAATGCGCGACTCAAACTGCCGGCATGCCCCGCTCGCGGCCTGTGCCGCTGCCGATCCTGAGAGAGCTCGAGGTCGACATCCCCGACCTGGACCCCCGCCACGACGGGCTCCGCATCGCCCACCTGTCCGATATCCACGTCGGCAACCTGACGCCGCGCGAGCACGTGCGCACCGCCGTCGAGCTCGCCAACGGCGCGCGCCCCGACGTCATCGTCATGACCGGCGACTACGTCTGCTGGCGCCGCCACGAGGTCCACGACGCCGAGGAGCAGCTCGCCGGCCTCGCCGCGCGCCGTGTGATCGCCACCCTCGGCAACCACGATTACTTCACCTGGGGCCGCGGCGTCGCCGAGGCGCTCGGCCGCAACGGCTACGACGTCCTGCGCAACCGCCACACGTCGATCGACGTCGGCGGCGCGCCGCTGCACGTCGTCGGCGTCGACGATCCGATCACGCGCCACCACGACCTCGACGCCGCCTTCGACGGCGTGCCGGCGACCGGCACCCGGATCGTGCTCTGCCACTGCCCGGAGCAGGCGCCCGGCCTCGCCGAGCGCGGCGCGCAGCTGGTCCTCTCCGGGCACACCCACGGCGGTCAGATCAACCTGCCGGGCATCACCAACCGGATCGCGCGCCGCATGGGGCTGCGCTACCTGCGCGGCTTCTACGACGTCGGCGATCGGACCCAGCTGTATGTGACGCCGGGCGTCGGCTTCTCGGGAGTGACCTGGCGGGTGGGTGACGGGACCTCGGCGGAAGTGGCCGTGTTCACCCTCCGGAGATCGCCGAGCGAACGCGCGGAGGCGGCCTGACGCGCAACCCTCGCGCGGAGTGGCGGCCGCCGCGCAGCGGATGCGCGCCAGGTCCGACGCGCAGCGCAGCGTTTGCGCAGAAGATGCGCGCGATCGCCGTCGAGGCCGCAGGGATTGCGGGTACGGTATGGGGGCCGACATTCCGATCACCGCGGCGGGGTCGCCGGCGCGAGCTGCGGCAGGATGGCACAGCGGTCGCAGACTCTCGCGGCATGCAGGCGGTTCCTTTCGAGCTCGATGCGCGGGACGACGCGGCTGCGCCGCGCGTGCTGCTGGTCGACGACGACGCGATCAACGCGCACGTGGTGGCGCGGGTCCTCAAGCGCAATGGATGTGAGGTCGTGGTCGCGAGCAGCGTGCGGGCGGCGCGCAGCTGGCTCGAGCGCAGCCAGTTCGACGTCGTGGTCACCGACATCTGGGTGAGCGACGGCACCGGCATCGACGTCTTCCACGCCGCGCGCGCGTGCGACGCCAGCGCGTCGCTGGTGTTCCTCGGCGGCGATCCGGCGCTGCCCAAGCTCCTGGCGTCGCCGGGCGGCTCGGTCCGCTACCTGTGCAAGCCGCTCGATCCGGTCGCGCTGATCGACACGGTGGTGCTGGCGTGCCGGGAGCACCGCCACCGCGACGAGTAGTCGCGACGAGGTAGGTCGACGCCGCTGGCGCGGCGGCGCGCGCGCCGCGGTATCATGAGCCATGGCGACCTTGACCGACGCCGAGGCTGCGGCGCGCCTGGTCGACGCCAAGGTGCTGGTCGAGCTGGGCTGGATGATCGAGGCCGAGCTCGAGGTCGCCGAGGTCCTCGACGAGCGCCCCGGCGATCTCACCGCGCTCAGCCTGTTCGCCAAGATCAAGCACATCCGCGGTGAGCTGTCGCAGGCGATCGCGTGCTGGGCGCAGCTGCACGCGCGGTCGCCGCACAACGAGACCGCGCTCATGCACCTCGGCTCGCTGCTGCACCTGGCGCAGGACCCGGAGCGCGGCGCCGGCGAGTTCCTCGCCCTCGGCCAGTACCAGCTCCTGCGCAAGCCGCGCGGCCAGCTCGAGCTCGAGGAGGCGTTCGCGCTCTTCCACGAGCGCAAGCCGGCCGAGGCGCGCGCCCGCTGCGCCGAGCTGGCGGCGCGCTACCTGGGCAAGGACCTGCAGATGCACAAGCTGGCGGTGCTGGCCAGCGCCTGGATCGCCGAGATGACCGGCGACCTGGTCGGCGCCGCCGAGCTGCTCGAGCAGCTCGGCCTCCAGCGCGGCTACGAGCTCGATCTCGATCGCCTGCTCGGGCTGGCCCGCATCTACGAGCGGATCGGCGGCGACGACCGGCTGCGCGCCGGCGTCAAGATCCTGCGCCACCTCGACACCGAGCTCGATCGCCGCGGCGTCGAGAAGATCAGCCTGCACGGCCGGCTGGCCGCGCTCTACGGCCGGCTCGGCGACCCCGAGCAGGCGGCGCGCTACCGGCGCCAGTACGTCGATGGCCTGCGCCGGCGCATGCACCGGCCGACCCGGGCCGAGGTGGTGACGGTGGCGGCGCGCCGCTACCTGCCGCTGTCCGAGCTGCGGACACTCGCGCCGCTGCCGAGCGAGCTCGCCGCCGACGCCACGCCGCGGCAGCGCGCGCTCGCCGACGTCCTGGCCGGCCGCGACGACGCCGCCCGCGCCGTGCTGGCCGCCGGCAAGGAGCCGCTCGATCGCAAGTACGTGGCCGACCTGGCCGCCGTCGACGAGGCGGTGCCGCTGTACCTGGCCGCCCACGAGGCCGACCCCGGCGACGTCCGGATCGCCGGCTGGCTCCTCGATCACCACGATCGGACGCCGACGCCGGCGATCGCGGCCCGCTTCGCGCGACCGGAGGCGGCGCAGGCGGCGCGCTCCCAGCTCGAGCACGCGATCCAGGTCGAGCCGCGGCGGCCGGCGCCGTGGCGCCAGCTCGCGGTGCTGCACGCGATCACCGGCGACAGCCACGCGGCGGCGCGCTGCCGCGACCGCGCGGTGGCGCTGGCCGACGCCGACCGGGCGCGGGTGGCGCCGATCGGCCGCGTGCTGGCCGCGGGCGTCTACCACTTCGTCGGCAAGGCCAAGGGGCTCATCCACGAGGTGTGGGTCCACCGCGAGCCGGCGGCGCCGGGCAAGGGCGGCAACCTGCCGGTCGACGCCATCCTCGGCAACCTCACCGACGAGATGAAGCTCGGCGTGCGCAACACCTTCATCGCCGTGCGCGAGTACGCGCGCACGCACTTCCCGCACCGCACCGCCGACCTCGCCGACCACTCGTACAGCTACAAGCTGCCCAAGGAGGACGAGCCGTCGGGCGGTCTGTCGGCGGGGCTGCCGTCGGCGCTGGCGTTCCTGTCAGTGTTCCTGCAGCGCCCGGTGCCGCAGACGGTGGCGTCGTCGGGAACGGTAGTCACCGAGGCCCACGACGTGCTGTCGATCGGCCGCATCGGCGACGCCGAGTACAAGGTCAAGGCCGCGTTCCACCGCAACCTCGAGACCCTGCTCCTGCCGCTCGCGAACCGAAGTGAGCTCGAGCAGAGCCTGGTGGCTCCGCCCGAGCTGGCGCAGGATCTGGTTCGGTACGTGGCGCGTTTCGATCAGGCCCTGCGCCTGGTCTGGGGGGACGACGTCTTCGTCGACGCGGATTAGGCAACGCGCTCAGACGATCGTCACCGTCGGTACATTATAGAGCGCGTTGGGGTACATGCTGGCGAGTTGTTGCAGGCGGGCCGCCTGGAACGGATCGATCGCGGACGTGTGCTGGATGCCGGCGCCGACGAACGGGTTGAAGCCGACCTGCGGTCCGATCATCGGCTGACCCTGCTGGTACTGCTGATAGCCGGCCTGCGGCTGGCCCCACGCCTGCGGCTGGCCCCACGCCTGCTGCGTGCCGTAGGCCGCCCACGGATTGGTGTGCTGGATTCCCTGGCCGTAGCCGAACGGCACCTGGCCGACGAACTGCGGCCCCAGCTGCTGGCCGAGCTGCGGCCCGAACGGCTGCTGGCCGTAGCCGATCTGCGGCTGAAAGCCGTACTGCGGCACGCCCTGCCAAGGCGACGAGTGCGACAGGCCGGGAATCTGCTGACCGACGAACGGCTGGCCGAGCTGCTGCTGCGGCTGGCCGAATTGCTGCTGCGGCTGGCCGTAGCCGACCTGGCCGTACGGCTGGCCGAGCTGCTGCTGCGCGTACGGGTTGGAGTGAGACAGCCCGTGGACTGACAGGCGAACCTGGTTGAGGGCGTCGATCGTCTGCGAGATGCGATCGTTCAGGATCTGGAGCTTCTGGAGATCGACCTTGACGGTTTCCATGATGTCCTCCGCGATTGACTGAGCCGGAAGCAAGGGGTCACCGCACCGGCACGGTGCGGCGAGGCGGCGAGGCCTCCGCCGCCAGCGGGATGCGGATCTCGAGCACGCCCGCCTGCAGCTGCGCGTTCATCTGATCGACGCGGGCGCGGGCGGGCAGGGCGACGGTGCGGCGGAAGCGGCCGGTCGGCGGCTCGGCGACGTGGAGCCGCGGCTTCGGCTCGCCGGTCGACCACGGCGCGCTGCGCTCGCCGGAGACGGTGAGCAGGTTGTCGACGATGCTGACCTCGACGGCGTCGCGCGGGATGCCGGGGAGATCGAGGGCGAGGACGATCGCGTCGTCGAGCTCCCACACCGCCAGGCGCGGGCCCCACGCCGGCGACACCGCGCCGGTGGGGTCGATCTCGCCGAGCAGGCGCTCGATCTGGCGCTCGACATGGCCGAAGGCGTCGACCTCGGGCGGGATCGGCGCGTGTGGGGCGCTGTCCGGAGGCGGCCGTCCGGTCACGGTCTGGTACAGGCGCTCGACGACCTGGATCGCCTGGTCGATGGCGAAGGTGGGGGGCGCCGGCGGCGCGACGCCGGGCCCGGGTGAGGCGGTGGTGGTGGGCGTGCTCATCGCGATTCCCTTTCCATGGGACTGCCCATGTTGTGTGTCCGACGTGCCGGAGCACGGCAGTCATATACTGCTGCTGCGCCAGGGCATCACTCAGCAGCTTCCGCCACTCCCTCACTCCGCACGATCGCTGCCGTGGCGCGCAAACCTCGTCGGTCATCCCGCCGCGGTGCGTCGCAGTCGGCGCAGGCGCTAGCCCCGACGCCGACCAGCAATAGTCCGGATGAAATTACGAGTCAAGCTCACGAGCGTGAATTGAAGGTGGCAATCAGCCACTCCTCACCACGCGTGATATCGAGTGATCACTGACGCGGGCGGCCCAGTGCGAGACGCGCCAGATCTCCGAAGCCGTGCTGGCCGTCGGCGAGCAGCGCGTCGACGTCGCGTCCGACCTCGCGGATCGAGCGCCGCGCCGGGAGCGCGAGCACGGCGATGAGGCTGAACGCGATCAGCACCGACAGCCGCGCGGCGGCCATACCGACCCAGCCGCCGCCGGCGAAACCGAGCAGGCCGAGGCGCAGGAACGTCGCCAGCGGCTCGGGCACGTCGCGAAAGATCTGGTGGCGGCGCGCCGGCGGCTGCGCCCGCTCGCTCTTGACCAGCGCGCCGCGGACCGGTGGCTCGACCGGGTCGCGTCGCGACCGCGACGGGCCGCGGGCCAGCAGCGTCACGACGTCGCGCGCCCGCTGCGGGCGGCGATCGGGCTCGGGATCGGTCATCGCCTCGAGGACGCCGCGCAGGTCGGCGTCGAGGGCGGGCAGGTGGCGGGCGAGGTCCATGCGCAGCCCCTTGCGCGGCACGTCCTCCGGCTCGACGCCGCCGGCGAGGGCGACGATGGTGGCGCCCAGCGCGTAGAGATCGGTCGCCGGCGTGGCCTCGCCGTGCAGCTGCTCCGGAGCCATGTAGCCGAAGGTGCCGACGATGGTCGAGCCGCCGCGGTCGCGGGCGGCGTCGAGGACGCCGCCGAAGTCGACCAGCGCCAGCTTGCCGTCGGGCGCGCGCACGATGTTCGACGGCTTGAGGTCGCGGTGGATCACCGACGGCGTCCGGCTGTGCAGGTGATCGAGGATCTCGAGGGCGCGCACCAGGACGTCGCGCAGCTCGAGCACCGACAGCCGGCGCCGCGCGGTCAGGTCGCGCAGGTTCTCGCCGGGCATCCGCTCCATGACGAGGTTGAAGGTGCCGGGCGGATCCTCGGCCATCGCGTGCAGGCGCGGCACGCCCGGATGGCGCAGCTGCGACAGCACCTTGGCCTCGCGCTCGAAGAGCTCGAACGCCTTCCAGGTGCCGCGCGGGGTCAGCCGCTTCACCACCACCGGGTCGGCGGTCTTCGTCGCCTTCTCGTCGCGGGCGAGGAAGGTCTCGGCCTGGGCGCCCTTGCCGAGGCGCGGTCCGAGCCGCCAGCGGCCGGCGACGAGTGGTCCGTCGAAGGACATGACCCCCGTTGTAGCAACTCAGAGACCGGGAAAGAATCCCGGTCTCTGAGTCGATCGACCGGCCGGGCGAAGACGCCCGCCCGGTCTCCCCCAGAAGAGATCGCGTCCGAAGACGGACGCTCAGGTCTCGGTTCGCCTACCCTTCGGCCGATGACGTGGTGGGACAAGCGGGTCCTCGGCCGCAGCGGCCTCCTGACCGGCCGGCTCGGCCTGTCGTCCAGCTACGGGGTCGGCGCCCGCGACGTCGAGCGCGCGGTCGAGCGCGGCGTCCACTACCTGTACTGGGGCTCGATGCGGCGCCCGGACTTCGGCCGCGGCATCCGGCAGGCGGCGCGGCGCCGGCGCGAGGAGCTGACCATCGTCGTCCAGACCTACGCGCGGGCGGCGATCGGGCTCCGGCCGTCGCTCGAGCTGGCGCTGCGCCGGCTCGGCCTCGAGTACGCCGACGTCCTCCTGCTCGGCTGGTGGAACCAGGCGCCGTCCGAGCGGATCCTCGACGCCGCGGTCGCCCTGCGCGAGGCGGGCAAGGCGCGCGCCCTGATGGTGTCGTCGCACCACCGGCCGGCGTTCGCCGGCTTCGTCGCCGACCCGTGCTGGGACGCGATCATGGTGCGCTACAACGCCGCTCACCGCGGCGCCGAGCGCGACGTCTTCCCGCACGTCGAGGCGGCGCCCGAGCGCCCCGGCGTCGTCGCCTACACGGCGACGTCGTGGGGCGGCCTGGTCGATCGCCGGCTGGTGCCGGCCGGCGAGCCGGTGCCGCGCGGCTCGGACTGCTACCGCTTCGCGCTCGGCCACCCGGCGGTCGACGTCGTCCTGTGCGGGCCGAAGGACGGCGCCGAGCTCGACGAGGCGATGGCGGCGCTCGACCGCGGCCCGATGAGCGCCGACGAGCTGGCGTGGATGCAGCGGGTCGGCGACGGCGTGCGGGCGGCGAGCCCGGCGAAGGCGGCGCGGTCGCGCAACCTGGGCGAGGTCTGGGAGAAGGTCAAGTCGACGCTCTCGCTCTAGCTCACGGCGTCGGCGACGTCTTCGGCGCCGGCAGCGCCACCTTGATCATCTGCGCCGCTGGCGACGGCGCGACCGTCGCGCGCACGCAGTAGATTGGCTGGTCGACGATCGAGCTCGAGATCGCCGCCAGCACCTGCGGATCGCTGGGATCGCCGGCGAGGGGGACGGCGCAGGCGCCGTAGGCGCCGGGGGCGACGCCGTCGAAGACGATGCGGCGATCCTGGACCACGAAGCCCTCCTTGAGCTCGACGTCGCCGAGGGTCGCCAGGAGCGCGCGGGCCTCGCTGACGGTGGCCGGCAGCCGGTCCATGGTGCCCTTGGTGCGCACCACCACGGCATAGGCGTAGGCGACCGCGTCGTGGGGCGAGACGATCTGGACCGTCAAGGCGATCGCGCCGCGGGTGAGATCCATGTCGGCGCGGGTGACCTCGCCAGCGGTGACGGTGATGGGCCGGCCGGCGCCGCCCCCGCCGCCGAGGCGATCGCCGCGGGGCAGCGACGCGTAGAGGACGTAGCCGCCGGCGGCGACGCGGTCGAGGCGGAAGACGCCGTCGGGGCCGGACACGACCTCCTGCATGACGTCGGCGGCGCCCTGGCCGCGCATCGACGCCACGGCCTCGCCGGGGACGCCGTCGATCCGGATCCGGCCCTCGACGGTGCCGAACGGCGCCAGGACGAGGTCGAGCCGGAGATCGCCGGGGCCGGGGGGCAGGTCGCGTGGGGTCGAGCGGCCGCTGTCGTCCTCGGCGACGATGAAGGTCGAGCCGGCGCGGACGCCGCGGACGCGGTACGAGCCGTCGGCGCCGCTGGTGACCTGATGGACGTGGCGGCCGCTGTCGGGGAAGGGCAGGAGCGAGGTACCGTCGGCGTTGAGCTCGGCGGCGACGATCACCGCGGCGCCGGCGACCGGGCGGCCGCCGGGGCCGAGGACGCGGCCGCTGACGGTGCGGCCGCGGTCGACCTCGAGGGTGCCGAGGTCGGTGACCTCGCCGGCGACGACGTCGACGTCGCGGTGGATGGCGGTGAAGTCGATGCCCTCGACGGCGAGGAACTGGCGGCCAACCGGGACGCCCTCGATCCGGAACTCGCCGCCGGTGAAGGCGCGGGCGGGGGCGCCGCCGATGGTGACCGCGAACGCCGGCGCCGGGCCGTCGCCGGCGATGACGACCTTGCCGGTCAACGCGGTCAGATCGTCGACGGTGATGGTGACGTCGTGGCCGGTCTCGGCGAGCTGGCCCTGGCGCATCTCGAGGAGATCCGAGGGCGCGCCCGGGCGGATGGCGCGGACCCGGTAGGCGCCGGGGACCAGCGCGGCCAGCGTGAAGCGGCCGTCGCCGTCGGCGATCGCCGACGCCGGGCCACGCAGGCGGCGCTCGGCGCGGCCGAGGTTGTCGTCGCGCAGCGCCGGCACCGCCTCGATGCGCGCCTCGGGCACGGCGGCGCCGGCCGCGGTGACGACGCGGCCGGTGATCGTGGCGTCGCCGTCGAGGGTCAGCACGAGATCGGTCCGCTCCGCGCGGCCGCCGAGGTCGACCTTGGCCAGCCGCGACGACGCGCGATCGTCGCGGGCGGCGACGATCAGGACCTGGCGGGGCAGGCCGCTGACGTCGAAGCGGCCGGCGGCGTCGCAGGCGGCGCGGCGGACCAGGCCGGCCTGGACGTTGCCGGCGCCGATCAGGACCTGGGCGCCGGCGACCGGACGGCCACCGGCGCCGACGACGACGCCGGCGAGGCGGGCGCCGGGGCTGAGGCCGATGACGACGTCGTCGCGATCGCCGGCGAGGACGATCGGCGCGGTGCTCGCCGGCGCGTACGACGCGTGGCTGGCGCGGAAGCGGACCGATCCGCGCGGCAGGCCGGCGAGGCGCCAGCGGCCCTTGACGTCGGAGAGCACGGCGTCGCGGCGCGGATCGGACAGATCCGACGCGCTGGCCGCCTCGGCGAGGACGCGGGCGCCCTCGACCGGGCGCCCGGCGGCGTCGACGACGGTGCCGCCGACCGCGACGCCGGCGCGCAGGCGGAGCTCGACCCGGGTGACGGCGCCGGGGGCGCCGGTGCTGGTCACTTCCTGGAACGCCGACGCGAAGCCGGGCGCCGACACCTTGATCGCGTGCCAGCCGCCGCCGACGCCGGCGAGGCGGGCGACGCCGTCGGCGCCGGTGCTGGTGGTGACGGCGGCGACCGTGCGCAGCTCGACCACGGCGTCGGCGATCGGCGCCGAGGTGGCGGCGTCGACGACGTGGACCTCGAGGGCGGCGGCCGGCGCCAGGCGCAGCACGACCGGCTCGGCGGCGGCGTCGAGGTGGACCCGGACCGGGCCGGCGATGCCGTCGTCGCCGCGGGCCTCGACCCGGAACGTGCGGGCGACCAGCCCGTCGAAGCTGAACGAGCCGTCCTCCTCGGTGCGGAGGTCGCGCGGCGGCACGGTGTCGATGGCGACCACGGCGCCGGCGACCGGGCGCTCGTCGCCGTCGACGACCTGGCCCTCGAGGCGGAGCGCGCCGGGCGGATCGTCCTGATCCTGGGCGCGCGCCGACGGCAGCGGATCGATGCTGGCGGTGGGCGCGGGGCGCGGCCGCAGCGCCGCGGCGGCGGCCGGCGGGCCTTTCGGCCGCGGCCGGTCGCGCAGGGCGACGGCGACCGTTACGGCGGTGGCGACCACGGCGAGGGCGGCGGCGGCGACGGCGATCCG
>Ga0075429_100005948_pt1 | contig 10532 bp, 7 predicted proteins | sample RhiMetdeltSRZDD3_FD_75295 | JGI IMG/M metagenome (GOLD analysis project Ga0075429, IMG submission 75295) | Populus rhizosphere microbial communities from Tennessee, USA - Rhizosphere MetaG P. deltoides SRZDD3 | ecosystem: Host-associated > Plants > Roots > Rhizosphere > Soil | place: USA...
GCCGGCTCGGTGAGCGCGGCCATGAACACATCAGGGCAAGTGGGATCGATTGTAAGTCCCATTCTCATTGCTACTGTAGTCCAGCGATTTTCCGATTGGAGCGCGCCGATCTACGTGACCGGCTTGCTATTCCTGTGCGGGACGTTGTGCTGGATCTGGATCGATCCGACTAAGCCAGTATCCGATTAATTATGCGAGTACATGAAAGGAGAGTTCGTCATGGGTGATGGGATGAACAGACGGGAGTTTCTGGAGTCGGCGCTTGCGATTGCACCGGCCGCGCGGCTGCGCGGCCAGCGGGCCGCATCGTTTGAGTGGGGCGGCCCCGTTCTGGATGTGCATCTTCATCTGCGTTCGACCATGGATGGAAACTTCGAGCACATTCAGGGCTCCGGCGTCACCAAGGCGGTCCTGCTAACCAACGTTAACGCGGAAGATCACTCGAAAGAGGTTGTGGCGGCGTATCCCGACCGCTTCGTCCGGTTTGCCAGCATCGATGTAACACAGCCTGATGTCGTGGTCCGGCTGCGGGACGCGATACGGGACGGCGCGATAGGGCTGGGTGAAATCAAGTCGCAGGTAGAAGCGGCGGGCCCGGAGATGCGGCGGCTTTACGCGCTTGCGGCGGAGCTGGACGTGCCGATCACGATTCATTTTCAAGAAGTCAATCAACCTGCAAGCCCGGGGACCTACAACAGGGGTTTCAAGAAGTTCGACGCGATGCTGAAAGCCTTTCCAAACACGAAATTCATCGGGCACGCCGATGCGTTCTGGGCGAACGTCAGCGCGGATTACGCCGATGACTCCGCCTATCCAACAGGTCGCATCAAGCCGGGCGGCGTCACCGATCGGTTCTTGAGCGATTATGCGAATCTGTATGCGGACATGTCGGCGAACTCCTGCAATAATTTTCTGACCCGTGATCCGGAATTTGCCGCCGGCTTTCTTGTGCGGCATCAGAACAAGCTGATGTTCGGGTGCGACTGCAGCTGCCTGGATGGGCACGGCACTGCCGCCCCGCGTCAGCGCGGTCCCGGCGGGCAGGCTGCGGCGGGGCCTCAGCCGCGTCTGGCCGGCAAATGCATCGCGCGCGAGACGCTTACGGCGCTGAAGCGGCTGGCGCAACCGGAAGTGTTCCGCAAGATCACGTGGGAGAACGGCAATCGCCTGCTCAAACTCTGAACGTTGGCAGCCTCCACGACAATCGGTCGTGGACGCCGGCCCGTTGTTTGATATCGCCGAGGACAATCCATGTGTCGTCAATCAGGCTGTAGCACAATTCCGCTGGGTCCGCCTCGGTCAACGGCGGGGGTAGGCATCGGCGTACACCGTCGTCTCTTGAATTGCTCCGGCACCAAAAGAAATTGCTTGTCTTCAATCTGCCTACGCCTTGTCCAGGAAGCTGGAAGCACAACTCGAAAGTTGATCGCGCGGCCGTGCGAACTCGTATCCATCGGGGCCATTGCGCCATCGATCGAGCAATACGCGGGAGCATTACTGCCACTCACCCATTTGGGTGCGGCAAGGCTGACTCCGGCCACTGGCTCGCCGATCGCCGAAGCCGAAATGGTCGTTCCTAGCCGTTCACTCGTGCAGTCCTCAGCCGAGATCACCTTGGCTGCTTCGGCGGCTGGAGCCTGGGAAGACACGGCCTTGGATGACAACACCATAAAAGCAAGAAGAACTGCGAACCCATTTCGCCGATTCATAGTCTTATCTCCTCTGCACTGTAATCGCTTTGATCAGCACGCTGGAAAACGGCGGCTGCGGGATTGAAGACATTATTTAATACCAACCCGAAAAACAGCAACGCCGCGAAACCCGTAGCGAGGGCGAATCCGTAGATTGGACCACCCATGGCGTCGCTCACTGCGCCCATTGTGAGGGGAGCGATAACCGCCGAAAGGCAGGTGTAGAACAGAATCACGCCTGCGGCGGCGCCGTGTTCGGATTTCGGCACGCAACTGATCCCCTTCGAATTGATGGTCGGATAAATGACGGACATGAACAGCCCCGACAAGGGAAGAGAATAGACGCCCCACGAGACGCCGCCGGCGATACTGATCGCGAAGCATGCCAAGATCATCCCGCTGCAGATGGTGAGAACCGCGCTCCACGAGAGTTTGTTCAACATCCAGGCGGCGAGGAAGCGTCCGCCGGCGCGAAGCAAAAAGAAAATGGAAATGCTGTAGACGGCGATCCATTTTGCGGTGCCGCTGTAGCCCGCCAGCAGCGTCGGCATCCAGACATAAATCGCGGCTTCGACGGCGACATAAAGAAACGCACCGAGTGAGAACAGCAGAACAAAGCGGTTCTTCATGACCGCGGAAACCGATTTCAAGTCCGTCTGTTCTGTCTGCGCTGAAACTCGCGATGGATAACGAACGCTTAGAGCTGTGAGAATCAGGAGGACGCACATGCTTCCGGCAATCGCGTACAACCACTGCCATGGAACTCCACGATTCAACAACTGCGACAGCACTGCAGGTCCCACAATGGACCCAACACCGAAGAATCCCTCGACTGTGTTCATGATCGAGGTGTGTTCCGCCGTTGATCGGGAAATGTCCCCGATGAGGGCAAGCGCGCCCGTCTTGAAGATTCCGATTGCGATGCCGGAAAGCGCCATCAGCGCAGAGAAAAACACAAACGAGGTGCCGGCGAGGAACAAGTACGATGCGGCGGCGAAAAGTGTTAAGCCGACCACGATCGTCGATTTGCGTCCGTACCTGTCTGCGAGGTGACCAAGCAGGAAGCCCGCAAGCGCGATGCCCGCCATGGTCGCGTATTGAAACGTTCCCGCCGCCGTCAAGCTCAACCGAAAGGTCTTGACGATTTCGGGAATGATGAGGCCCACGGAGTCCGTGGTCATCGCAAACATTGCGAACATCAGGTACGTCAGGGTCTTGAGCACAACCATGTTCGCTTGCCGCACCATCATGCAACCTCAAACCGGTCTTGCCGGTCATCCGCCGAATACGTGATTACGGCCTTCATTGATTTCAAGTCGACGTTCAGGCGCGCCCGCTCACTTCCATTACGGCACTCGATACAGATCTCGTGATCCTTACCAGGCATTAAATGAAACTCGCCCGCGAACGCCGCGTGTGTCGTGCGGAAGCGGATCAAATCCAGAAGTGAGCGAACGACGGGCCGTCGGAGCTCCGCATGGATCTCTTCGCCGCTATAGTAGTGGCGGTTGATATCTCGTCCCACGCCCGTGCGGCGCAAGAGTTTCATGTCGTTCGTGCCGGCGAGCAGTCCGACGTAGTAGACCTGCGGTATGCCTGGCATGAACAGCTGCAACGCTCGTGCGATCAGATACTCGTCATCGCTCTGTCCAAGTGCGTCGTAAAAAGTGCAATTGACCTGATAAAGGTCGAGGTTGTTCGCAGCGGCGCCGGTTGCTTGCTGGCTCTCGTTGTGACTGCGCTGATGAATCGTTTCGACGAGCGCGTCGATTTCTTCGGGCGTGAGTAATCCTGGGAGATTGCCGCCTTTTCGATCAGCACCCACATCCAACACACCGATACCGTCATGCGTATCCAACACGGTCACGGCATTGCGCGGCCTGATCTCAAACCAATGTTTCAAATCACGCGCATTCCGCGTGTAGAGCGTGTGTAGAACGAGCGGAGGTAAGGCGAAATCGTAGACCCAGTCGACTTGTTTGGCGATTTCGATTTGCTCGAGGTAATGACTGTGGATCTCCACAAGTACCTCGATGTCACGGGCGTGCGCCTGAGAGGTCAACTCCGCTATGAACTCGAAGGTTTCGGGGATCATGAAGCAACTGGTCCCCGCCTTTTTTATTGCATATCCAACCGCGTCGAGCCGAATCGCACGAATGCCGACGGTGTGAAACTGCTTCAGGATGCTTTCGAGGTACCGTTTGCCTTCGGTGTGATGGATGTTGATGTCGATCTGCTCGCCGGTAAATGTTGTCCATAACAGACGCTGCTCGCCATGCTTGAGTTGGTATTTCGTGAATGGCAGGCCAGGTCGCGGGCGATATAGTTGAAGCAAGTCTGCTTCACGCGCACCCTCTCCAAAGACTGTCGTGTAGGTCAAAAACATTCCCGCGTAGGGGGATTCGTCGCCGCGTTGGTCGTAGTCGAGGAACTGCGGCGAACGGCTCGAGATGTGATTCACGATCAAATCCGCCATGATTTCCACGTGCTCACCGAGCGTGTGGACGTCATCCCACGTGCCGAGCCGCGGATCCACTCTGGTGTGATCGATCGGATCGAAGCCTGCATCGGCGCCATCGATTGTATGAAAAAACGGAAGCAAATGCGCGCCGCCGAACACGCCGTTCAACGGCCCCTGAAGGAGGTTTTGAAATTCCTGGAAGCCTCCTCCGGAAAACCGATCGACGTATGCGATCAGTTGCGGTTGATTCTTCATGGTCTCCAAAAGGGATCGCCGGCCGGAATCCAGTCCACCGGAACTTCGGGAATGAATGTCTTCAGCCAATCCGCGCAGAGCCGCATGCCTTGATCCTCCGATACCCAATGCCTGACCAAAATCAAGCCGCAGCCTTAATGAAATCCCGACGTATGGTGATATTCGATTCGCTGCTCATAGGTCCACAACTCCCTCCATTGTCCAGTTTGGAATCGCTCCATGAGCACTCGCGACGAGAGCGCCGACACGATTAGAAAACTCGGCAATCTGAGCGGCGGGCCAGTTCGAACTGATCCCGTGGAGGAACGCGGCGGCGAATGCGTCACCGGCGCCCACGGTATCCGCGACGTCGACGCGGTGGCCTCCGGCTTCGACATACTCGCCGGCAACGAGCATTGCGCAACCTCTCGCACCCAACGTGACACACACAGCGGTCCAGCCGTATCGTTCAATCCCTGCGCGACAGAATCCTTCTGTGTCCGCGGGCAGTCCTGTACACTCATGAATGGACTTCAGCTCTTCCTCATTCAGCTTTACGACATTTGCCGCCCGTACCAGTTCGATGACGAGGTCCGGCGAGTCGGAACCAGGACGCAGATTGAGATCGTAGAATCGTCTCGCCTGCGGGACCGCTTGTAGTAACCCGCGTAGGACTTCTCTTCCTGCAGGACTGGAAGAAAACAGCGTTCCGTAATAGAACCAATCGGGCCGCCAGTTGATGATCTGTTGAAGCTTCGAATCCGATAGTTCGACTGCGTCATAAGCGGCAGGCCGATGGATCACGAACGAGGTTTGATCGCCCGGTCCCAAATGAACAGTCGCCGTCCCTGTTTTGAATCGGTCGGTTATTTGAAGAAAACGCGTGTCCAGACCCAGAGTGGTAATCACTCGCGCCGCTTCCTGTCCTAATTCATCGCTTCCGATGCCGCTAATCAAAAGAGGTTCGTGTTGTAACCGTTTGGTATGAGCTGCAAAATTGAGCGCCGCGCCACCTAGCCGGATCGAATCTGGAAAGAGATCCCATAACACCTCACCCACGACCAAGACACGCTTAGCGATGTGTTTATTCGAGGCTAGATGTAAATACAGATGTTGCGAATTTCCATTATCGGGTTTCACGGGCAACGGACACTATCAACAGCCCGAAAAGCTGTCAATGCGTTTTTTGGCTGGAACCGCAGGAGCCACGAACGACGAGACGAAAACTCAAAAGAATGTCGCGTGGCGGCAGTTTGGGATTTCGCAGTCTTTCTAACATTGCGCCAACTGCGACGGCGCCCATGTCCGCGCAGGGCTGGTGAATCGTGGTAAGGGGGACCGACAGGAGGCTCGCATATTTGACGTCGTCGATTCCTGCCATCCGGACTTCGTCCGGTACGGTCACTCCAAGCTCGTTGAGCGTTCTCAGCAGGTGAGCGGCAGTGAAATCATTCGCGCACAGGAAGCCGTCCGGCCGGATTTCATCAAGAGCCAACTTTACTTGACCCTTGTCTTCCGGTTCGATGCGGCGGATGTACGGCTGAAGGTTATGTTCGGAACCGAGGATGGCTTCGCGGTACCCCGCGATGCGAGCGTCCACCGTCGGCGCGGAGCCCGGCCGTCCGATAAAGACAATGCGCCGGCACCCGCATCGCAGCAGATGCGCTGTGATCGCGTATCCGGCTCTGCGGTTGTCGATTCCCACCAGATCGTAGTGGCTTCGCTCAGGGTAGCCGACAAGATCGCGATCCAGCAGAACGATAGGAATGCCGGCTTTGTCGAAGATTTCTCCAAGGCTCCGATTGATGGCGTCCTTCTGGGGCGTGAGTTCTAGGGGGGCGAAGAAAACGCCTGAAACCTTCTTAGCGACCAGTTGACGACAGGCGTTGAATGCCTGCTGTTCGATGTTTTCTGAGTCGCCGAGCGAACTGCCCCAAAGTAGCACGTGATGGCTTCCATGCTGCGCTTCCGCCATACCACGACAGATAGGTTCGAAGATCTCTGTCCGTCCCAATTCCGGAATCAAGAGTCCGAAGGTGTATCCACGCGATACCGCGTCAACCTTGACATAGCTGCCGGATCCAGCGCGCCTTTCAATGATGCCAGTCAACTGAAGTTCCCGCAGGGCACGAGTCACGGTGGGTCTGGATGCCCCAAAAGTTTTCACGAGTTCGGACTCGCTTGGAAGGCGTTGGCCAGGTTCGTATTGACCTGACGCGATGGCATCTGCAATGGTTTGCCGGATTTTTTCGTGTTTCGAAATTGTAGGTCCTGGAGGAGCCTCGCGGATCACGACCTGATAATACAGATCGCTTGCGCGCCTATCAACACAGAAATTCCACTTGACAGGACCAAATTGTCTTAGATATATAGCTCCGCCGATACAACAAGTTAATTCAAATGACAAAAATCTGTAAATACAGATTCAACCTTTTTGAATCGGAGGTGCCTGATGCTAGGTGGCTGGGTTTCGCGTGGGGCTACATTATTAACTGTTCTGATCGCTTCGGTTCTCTCTTTAAGTGCCCAAATTGATCGCGGCACGATTCAAGGTGTGGTGCGAGACCAGACCGGTGCTGTCATTCCTGGCGCCAAGGTCCAGATCATCCGCATTGACACGAACAGCACCCTCGATCTGGCGACAAACGAAGAGGGTTTGTATACCGCGCCCAACCTTCCGGTCGGCGACTACCGGGTCGTCGTTGAACAAGCCGGCTTCGCGATTACCAAGCGCGAACCCATCGAGGTTCGCACCGGCGTTCAGATTCGAGTGGATCTGACGCTTCAAACGGGCGGCATCACTGAAACCGTTAGTGTGACAGACGAGGCGCCATTACTGGATACGGCGACAATGAACAACGCTGCGGGGTTCAAGGAGGACCTGATCCAGCAGCTCCCGGTAATCGTCGTCGGGACCAAGCGAGACGTCACCGGTTTCATCAACAATCTTCCGGGCACCACGAATACGAACACGTTCACGCCGAGCGTCAACGGAGCGCCGCTTGGCGCCACCGAGGCTTTCCTGGATGGCGCCCCAGCCAGCGAGCGAATCATGGTCGGAGCCTTTTCCGAAAATGGTCCATTTATGGAGCAGGTCGGCGAGGTCAGTATTGTCGCAAACGCGTTCAATGCGGAATACGGAGGTTTCGGTAATTGGTTCTCCAACGTCACGATCAAGTCCGGTACGAACCAACTGCACGGCAGCGTTTTCGATCACCTTGGGAACGACAAATTGAACGCGCGGTCATTCTTTCAGCCGAAAAGGACGCCGTACCGCCAAAACGAAGGCGGATTCACTCTAGGCGGCCCTGTCGTCATTCCCCATGTCTATGACGGTCACAACAAAACTTTCTTTTTTGGAAGTTTGGGCTTTTTCTTTTCGCGCTACGGCGCCAGTGGAAACATCATCACGATTCCCACACAGGCGATGCTGAGGGGTGACTTCAGCGATTTTCGTGACGCCAGTGGAAATCAGATACCGATCTTCGATCCGGCCACGACAGTTCCAGATGGTAACGGCGGCTTCACACGTACGCAATTTCCCGGCAACATCATCCCGCCCGAAAGAATTTCGCAGGCTGCAAAGGTTGTTGCTCAATACATGCCGAGTCCGACGTTGCCGGGAGTGGTGAATAACTTCAATAGCCATGCTGCTGCAACGTGGCCGTACTACAACACGTGGGTGCCGCTCATCAAGATCGATCACAGCATTTCCACGCGACAGAAGATTCAGGGAAGCTACACCTATCAGCAAAGGCCCCGCATCATCTGGTCCGGGGGAATGACCGACGCGCCAGCGTGGGGCCAGAAGCAAATCAATCCACTGGACAACGTCTTTGATCAGCTCGCGAACAGTTGGAAGGTTCGGCTGAACCACGATTACATTGTCAATTCCGCGATCGTGAATCATGTAACGATCTCGGTCGATCGCTACTATAACCTCGGCCTCAACAAGACGAACGGGCAGGGGTGGGACCAAAAGCTTGGTATAACGGGCATCCCCGCCGATACCGGAGCGTTTCCTCAAGTCAACTTCAGCGGCGGGCAGGTTTCACCGACGCAGCTCAACCGCGGCTATGACGAGAATTGGCATGACGTCCGCTACTCCTTCATCGAGAACCTGACGTGGATTCGCGGCAAGCATACGATGAAGTTCGGTTTCGAAATCGATCGCGATCGGATCAACCGGTTCTTCCAAGGTGGCGCTGCCGGCATTTTCACGTTCACCAATTCAATGACCAGTCAGCCGAATTCTCCCAGTTTCGGACTGTGGGGTAGCTCATATGCGAGCTTCCTCCTAGGCGCCGTCGGTACGGCGACAGCAGACATTGCGCCGGCCTGGGGCGCCCGCCTTATTCGCTACGGCGTGTTCGCGCAAGATGAATGGCATGCAACGCCAAAGCTAACGGTCTCCTATGGCTTGCGCTGGGACTACGATCCGCCTATTTCCGAGGTTCAGAACAAGGTCTCAAGTTTCCAACCGACGCTGCCCAATCCCGGTGCAGGCGGTCGTCTGGGCGCGCTGGCGTTTATTGGATCGGGCCCAGGACGCATCGGCGGCGACTTCCAGGACGGGTGGAAGAAAGGTTTCGGACCACGTTTGGGACTGGCCTATCAAGCGAACGCGAAAACTGTGATACGCGCCTCGAGTGGAATTAACTACGCGATTTCGGGAAATGCAGTCGTGCCCTCGACCTTCGGTTTCGGAAACACTCCGTCATTCAGTTCACCAGACGGTTACACGCCGCTTTACTTTCTGGGGTCGGGAACATTCCCTCAAGACTTTTCCAGGCCGCCGGTGCTCGATCCTTCGTTCCGCAATGGGCAATCGATCAACTACATTCCGAGGACCGGGACTCGCCTGCCGCAAATCGTAAATTGGTCGCTGGGTATTCAACGCGAGGTGGCCCGAAATACGGTGGTCGAGGCGAACTACATCGGAAGCCGGTCCACACATCTTGGATTCGCAACCAACTACAACTACATGCCGATCGAGGGACTGCAATACGGCAGCCTCCTCTTGCAGCCGATCACTTCTCCAGCTGCCGCCGCAGCCGGCTTTTCCTCGCCTTATCCGAGCTTCGCGTCACAAAGAGGCGCCAATACCGTGTACCAATCACTGAGACCCTACCCGCAGTACACAGCGGTGACGACAGGCGGCGGAGTTTTCTTCGGTGGTCCTTCACCAGGCGGCGTTGCCGATCCTGTTGGTCAGGCGAAATTCAACTCGCTCCAAGTTAAAGTCAATCGCCGGTTCTCCGAAGGACTGACTCTGTTCGGCTTCGTGACGTGGTCCAAGAGTTTCACAATGGTCCTGGATCAATATCCCGGAATCAGAATCTTCCAGTTGGATGCGCAACCGGCTCTCACCTACAGCGTGAGCTGGGCGTACGAACTTCCTTTCGGAAAGAACAAGCGATTGTTGAATTCAGACTCTCGAGTTTTAAACGCAGTGGTCTCTGGTTGGAGAGTGAACGGATTCTTGAAATACAACTCCGGTGTGCCTCTCAGCATTGCGGGCGCGGCGGGCAATTTGAGTGCTCTGGGCTACACCCAGCGCGGCAATGCAGTCCCTGGTGTTTCCCCCTATCGGACGACCAACCCGCGCGATTTCGATCCTGCCAGGGACAGATTCTTGAATCCTGACGCGTTCACGCCGTCTACCGGATTCAACTTCGGCAATCTGGCACCGACTCTAAGTTGGGTACGAGGATTCTGGGGCAAGCAGGAAGCACTCACCGTTGGCAGGCTGTTCAAGATTCAAGAAGGTCTGGTGTTCGATTTCAGCGTGGATGCCACCAATCCGTTCAACTTCGTGCGGTGGAACAACCCTGCCGGTCCGCCCGCTGGCGGTCTAAACATACTCTCGCCCGCGTTTGGAACCGTAACGTCGGCGGCGCCTGGCCGCACGCTTCAAGTAAACGGCGCTTTGAAGTTCTAGAGGAGATGAGATGTCCGCAAGGCGGATTAGAGTGGGCGCGTTGACGTCTTTCGCGACGCGCTTTTGTCTCGTGGCGACGCTTGCCCTGGGACAAAGCCGCAGCCCTGGCAATACTGGCGAACATTGGGTAGCGACTTGGGCTACAGCTCAGCAACTTATTGCGACGCCAGTCGGAGGTCGAAGCGGTGCGCCACCATCCGGTCTT
>Ga0075429_100005950_pt1 | contig 10532 bp, 8 predicted proteins | sample RhiMetdeltSRZDD3_FD_75295 | JGI IMG/M metagenome (GOLD analysis project Ga0075429, IMG submission 75295) | Populus rhizosphere microbial communities from Tennessee, USA - Rhizosphere MetaG P. deltoides SRZDD3 | ecosystem: Host-associated > Plants > Roots > Rhizosphere > Soil | place: USA...
AGGTCAAGGCCTACACGGAGATGGACGTCTCCGTCAATTGGCACCTCGCGCGCCACCTGGACATCATCGTGTCAGGACAGAATCTGCTGTCGGCACATCATCCTGAGTTCGCGGGTGGAAGCAGCGACTCCATCGAGATCAGCCGAAGCGTCTACGGCAGGCTCGTGCTGCGATGGTAGCTCCCCGGAAGGCCGCCAGCCTGGGGCGAGTGCTTGGCCTTGCCGTGACGGCGTTCGCGGCGAGCGCTGCGCTCCACGCAGCGGAGGATTTCTCCGAACGTTTGCCGGAATACAAGATCAAGGCTGCCTACCTGTACTACTTCGCGACCTTCGTTGCCTGGCCCGAGCCGCCGTCTTCTCCAGACGCCAGCGCGATCGTCATCGGAATACTCGGCGATGATCCCTTCGGCGACGTGCTGGAGGACACCGTGCGGGACAAAAAGGTGGGTGACAGACCGATTCGCATCAGGAGATTCGAAAGCCTCAAGGAGGCCCGCCAGAGTCACATTCTGTTCGTCCCCGCATCGGAGCGGGACAACCTCCCAGGCATCTTGTCGTCTCTGGAAGGCACGTCGGTCCTCCTCGTGGGCGAAAGCCCCGGGTTCGCGTCGAACGGCGGTCACATCGGGTTCGTGACCGAAGCCAAGAAGGTCCGGTTCGAGATCAGCCTCGAGGCGGTCAAGCGCTCCGGTCTGAAGATGAGCGCCCAGCTCATCAAGGTGGGAAAGGTCGTCGAGGGCGGACTCTGATGCTGGCGTTCGGGGGGACTTCGGTCAGGTCGAAGTTGATCCTGGCCAGCATCCTGAGCAGCGGCACGGCACTTCTTGTCGTCGGAGCGGTGATCACGAGCCGCGACTTGAGCCAGTTGCGCCAGGCGCTCGTGCGAAGAATGTCGGTGCAGGCCGAAATCGTCGGGACGAACTGCCTGAGCGCGCTGCTTTTCAACGACCCGCGTTCCGCGGAGGCCACGCTGGGAGCGCTGCGGGCCGATCCTCGTGTCATGTCGGGAGTCCTGTATGACTCGGATGGCACGGTCTTCGCGACCTATGCGCGCCACCCCTCCATCCAGGCGCCGGCGCTCGACGCCGGCTTTGGAGATGGGGGCGAGGAGTACCGTCTGAACGGCAACCATCTCGTGCTCGCGAAGCAAGTGTCGTTCGAAGGAAGGAAAGCCGGTACGGTGGTCGTCGCCTCGGACCTCTCCGAGATAGACGATGCCATCCTGCGCAATGTCTTCATCGTCGGAAGCGTGCTCGTCATCTCCTTGACGATCGCCCTGGTGATTGCGTCATGGCTGCAGCGCGACATCTCCCAGCCGATACGCCATCTCGCCGAAACCGCCCGAAGAATATCACAGGACAAAGACTATTCCGTGCGGGCGGTTGGCGAGAGAGCCGACGAGATCGGTTCTCTTGTGACAGCGTTCAATGAAATGCTCGAGGAAATACGGCATCAGGAAGCCGCGCTACGAACGGCGCATGATCGGCTCGAGCAGCGCGTCGTCCAGCGCACGGCGCAGCTTCAGGCGGCCAACGACGAGCTCGAGGCTTTCTCCTACTCCGTATCGCACGACCTGCGTGCGCCCCTTCGCCACATCAGCGGATTCGCCGAGATCCTCAAGGAAGACGCCGAGGGTCTTGGTGAAGCTGGGCGCCGGTACCTGGACAAGATTTCGCAGTCTGCCACGCGCATGGGGCAGCTCATCGACGACCTCCTCGTCTTCTGCAGGATGGGCCGGTCCGAGCTGCAGTCAGCGAGCGTTGACCTGTCGAAGCTCGTGGAGCAGGTCGTAGAGGAGGCGGAGCCCGACGCCAAGCGGTCGATCGACTGGCACGTCGGCGATCTTCCGACGGTGCGTGGCGATGAGGCGATGCTCCGAGTTGTTCTGGTCAACCTGGTATCCAACGCGATCAAATACACGGGAAAGACACCGCAACCGAGGATCGAGATCCAGGCCATCGAGGATGGCCCGGCGGAGGTGATCGTCTGCGTTCGTGACAACGGCGTCGGCTTCGAGATGGAATACGCCTCGAAGCTCTTTGGCGTGTTTCAACGCCTCCATCGCAGCGACGAATTCGAGGGGACAGGAATCGGACTGGCCAACGTTCGGCGCATCGTGCACCGGCATGAGGGTCGAACGTGGGCCGAGGGCGACCCCGGCCACGGGGCCGCATTCTACTTTTCATTACCCAGAGACAGGGAGGCGCTCGAATGAGTGAGCTCAAGCGAATCCTCATTGCCGAAGACAGCGAGAACGACGTGGAACTCACGCTCGTGGCGCTCAAGGAGCACCGGCTCGCCAACGAGGTGATCATCGTCAGGGACGGTGTCGAGGCGCTCGACTATCTTCTCCGCCGCGATGCGTTCGCATCCCATCCGTCCGGGAACCCGGCCGTCGTCTTGCTGGACCTGAAGATGCCCAGGATGGATGGAATCGGCGTGCTCCGCACGATGAGGTCCGATCCTCGACTCCAGACAATCCCCGTGGTCATCCTGACGTCATCGAAGGAGGAGCGTGACCTCGTCGAAAGCTACAAGCTGGGCGTCAACGCGTATGTGGTGAAGCCCGTCAGGTTCCAGCAGTTCGTCGAGGCCGTCCAGACGCTGGGGCTGTTCTGGGGTGTGCTGAACGAGCCCCCGCCTGGAAGTGTTCGTCGGTCAGCCTGAGGGTTGCCTTGGCCGGCCGGGCGCTCAGCTGCAGCGGCAGATTCGCACGGGGCAGCTGCTGTGCACGCACTTTCCCTGGCCGACCCCACACCTCTCGTCGCAGTCCGAGTTCGCCGAGCACTCCGGCCGCATGCGGCAGGCCGCTGCCGGTTCGACAGCGTCCACGCGCTGGCCGGGGGTCGCGGCGGGAATCTCAGCCGGCCGGCTCATGTCGGCCGCGGGGAATGACGTCCCGGTCGGCGTTCCCGGCTGATCCATTTGCATGATGGCCGCAGAGCCCACCACCGCAGCCAGCACCAAGGCAACGAGTCTCATCTCGAGTCCCTCCAGCATGTTGTCCAAAGTCGCTGCCTGATTACATACCAACACTCTCGCCGTCCGTCAAGTGGCCATCCATCGTTCCGCCTGCAAGAAAGTCTCGCACGATCTGGCGGGATCTCACCTCCCCGTTCGTCATCAATCGGTAGGAGATGGAATCCCGCGTCACTCCCGGTTCGGGGCTCTACCAGGTTGGCGTCCTTCTCAGGCCCACGGGCCGGGAGGCCGAGATGCCCGGGCTCTGCGCCCGGCGGGAGGTTCGCTGATGATCCGAATCGTTCCAACGGGACTGTCGATCGCGCTCGTGGTGGCCGGCGGACTGGGAGCGCCGCTGCTGGCGGTCTGTCCGCAGCCGTTCACCGGCATGGCTGGTGTCACACACGTCATCGATTTCGAGAGCTATCCCGCCGGTGGCGACACGACTCCTGGCGACCTCATCACAGATCAGTTCACAAGCGAGGGCGCCTGCTTCACGTCGAGCCCCAACGCGACCCCGACGATCTTCGATCTCGGTTCTGCGACACTCTCTCCGCCCCGCGCGCTCGTCAACGCCTTCCCGGTATCGAGCGACATCGTCGGAAGCAGGAACTACCCACTGCAGATGTCCTTCACCACGGGAATGCAGACGGTGAGCATGAGAATCGGCTGGGGAGGGCCCCCACCGTTCGGCAACTGCACGGCGCCCTGGCCTGGCGTCATGCTCACCGCATACGGCCGCACCGGCCCCGGCACCACCGGCGTGGTGGTCATTAGCAGCCTGTCGCCTCTGCTCACCAGCAGTGTGACGACGCCAATCTCCGTGACCGTGCCCGATCCTGCAGGCCAGAACATCACCACCGTCATCCTGGACTATGGCGACTGCTTCATGCCCGAGACGATCGACCACCTCGAGCTGACCGAGAGCGGGGTTCCCGTGATCGCCGACACGACCCCTCCCGTGGTCGACATCACCCAGCCATTGCCGGGGCAGGTCTTCAACGGAAACTTCGCGATCCCTCCGATCAGCGGCACGATCCTGGAGAGCTCGGGAATACCTCCCACGATCGCCGTGAACGGGATTTCTGGCGCCGTCGCCGCCGACCCGACGCCGGGTCTTTTCAATTTCACGGTCCCCGGAGTTCCCCTCGGCACGTCCGATGGCGCCTACCTGCTGACGGCGGTGGCGACCGACGCGGCCGGCCTGACCGGAACCGACTCGGTCACCGTCACACGCGCCCTCCCCTTCGAGGACAACATCGATCCATACGCTCTGCAAATCAGCCAGACCGGAATCATCGACCCGCCGGCGCTCACCTTGCCTTTCGTCCAGCCGACGCTCGCCCAGGGGAAACTGACGATGGTCCGCACCTACCTCGGCGTCTTCTCGACGGGTTCCATCCCGACCTGGGTCGACTGCATCACGCTCGACGTGCTGGATCCGAGCGGCAGCTCCGTGGGGACGGTGCCGCCTTCTTCCTATTCCTTTTCCACCACGGCGCTGCTGCCCTGTTCGCCGTTGACCTGTGGAGTGAGCTTCTTCGTGCCGGGCGACCTGCTGGAGGGCGCCTCCGACACCATCGAGCGGCGGTTCCAGCTCAACTACTTCGTCCAGGACCTGATCGGGCTGCTGCCCGTGGGAAGCACGGTGCTGGGTCCTTATGTCTACAACAAGGTCAATCCCTTCTCGTTTCTCGTGTCGGCGGTGGAGGTCCCATGGGATCCGAACGACGAGACGATGATGACGAACAGCCTCGACATGATGGCGCGGACCTATCCTGGCCGTGACGGCTCGGGCTTCTTCTCTGCCCTCGTCCCGGCGCCGCCTCCGCGCGGCATGGAGTGGGTTTCCCCCTACCCGATCGATCTTGCCGACACGGCCGCCGACTGGCGAGACGACTGGGTCCTCGACGATGTCGACCTGAGGGGCGCGGCCGGCGATAGATGCGCGGATACGCCCCCCAATCCGATGCCGGGCTATAAGCTCGGAAGGCAGGTTTCCTTCCCGGAGGATACCGACGGTAATGGACTCTTCTCGAGCACGGAGGTGGCCCGCTTCTGCCCCGCCAGAGATATCGCCCTCGAGCGCAGCGATCGCCTGAAAGCCTTCCTCCGGAGCGAGGTCTTCGCGACAAGGGACTCCTACAACATCAACTTTGCCGGCTCTCTCACGGCTCCGATCGCAGCTCCCGGCGTCTACACGAACGAGCGCTCGACCGCGACGGTCCCGCCCATCCCCATCTGCGGGGGGTCCGCCTCGGAATGGGCGTGGAACGTCGGCGGCGTACAGCCCAACTGTGTCAGAGTCGTGGGGCAGGAATACACTCATACCCAGGGAATCATGCACTCCCGGGACGACCTCGTGCTGAACGACGTCATGGTTCCCGCGCTGCCTGGGTGCGGTCCGCTCGATGATCCCGAAGCCTGTGACGGGATCATCCCGACCGCGAACGGCACCGGCTACAACCTGCTCGATCGCACCGCGACCACGACGCCCTTTTCCTACATGACCACGCGGGACGACGATGCGAGGGACAACTACCTGAACCTCTTCCTCCGAAATCCGGAATTCACGTTCCTCGCGCAGGAGCATGCGGTAGGGTGGTACCCCCCTCCGAGCGCCACGACGAGTCCCGAGGCCCTGGCCGGTGCTTCCGAGGTCTCCCAACCGGCGGTCTCGCAGGCAGCGGCCAACCCGTGGAAGATCCTGGGAAGCGTCAATCTGAGCACCAACCAGATGGATGTCCTCTGGGCCGGCCCGGCCCCAGCCGGCACGCCGCTGACGCCGGCGGGCGCCACGCCCTTCGTGCTCCGGGTCAGGAATGCCTCCGGGGCGATCCTGCTCAACCAGGTTCTGGCGATGCTCATCGTCCCGCCCACGTCCCATCCGGATGACGACGAAGAAGAGCCGCCCATGCCGTCCAACTCGAGCCTCTTGTCGGCCGTCATCGACATGCCGCAAAGCGCCGCCCGCATCGAGTTGCTCAGAGGAACGGTTCTGCTCTGGGCCGCCAACCGGGGAGCCTTCCCCCCCAGTGTCTCGGTGGTTTCTCCGGTTGGCGGAACCTTCCCGGCCGGATCGCACATCGATATCGGCTGGACGGCTTCGGACTCCGACCCCGGCGCGGTGCTCTACTTCGACCTCGCTTACTCTCCCGATGGCGGCGCCACGTTCATCCCCCTGGCCAACGTAAAGCAGCGCACCGACTGGCGATGGCAGACGCGCCTGGCGCCTGGCGGCCATGGCGGCCTCATCCGCGTGAAGGCGAGCGACGGATTCGAGCTGGCCGCGGGCATGAACAACGCGCCATTCGTCCTGCAGGACTCCCCGGAGCTCGTCCGGATCCTGTCACCCGGGCCAGGCAGGAGCATGCTGCAGTACGAGGAGCTGGCGTTGAGGGCATTCGCGTTCGATCCGGAAGATGGGATGATGGACGGACCCAGCATCTCCTGGGAGTCCAACCTGGACGGGTCGCTCGGGACCGGCGCCAGCCGCGTGCAGCAGGGGCTGAGCGTCGGGACGCACACCATTACCGTGAGCGCGGTGGACTCGGGGCGCCATACGGTCAGCCGCTCCGTGTCGGTGGTCGTCGCAGCCGACACCGACCGCGACGCCCTGCCCGACGCGTACGAGCTGGCCAACGGGCTGAATCCGAACGATCCACGTGACTCCGCGCTCGACGTCGACGGGGACGGGCTCAACTTCATCGACGAGAGGTTCCACGGTACCGATCCATTTGACGCGGACGCTGACGGCGACGGACTGGTCGACGGAGCGGATGTGCGCCGGGGAGGCAACCCGTTCCGGGCCGACACGGACGGGGACGGCGTGCTCGATGGTGCTGACAATTGCCTGCTGGCCAGCAACTCCAGCCAGCTCGACGCGGACAACGACGGGGCGGGCGATGCCTGCGACAACTGCCAGGGGCTGACCAACCAGGGGCAGAATGACACCGATTTCGACGGCCTTGGCGATGCCTGCGACCCGGATGACGACGGAGACGGGGTCGCCGATGCCGCCGACTGCGCGCCGGCCGACCCGTTCGCTTTCGCGCCTCCCGACGAAGTGGCGGGGGTGGAGGTCGTGCCGGGCCAGAGCCCAGGTCAGGCCATCGTGACCTGGTCGACAAGCACGACCGGCGCGGGCGCGCTCTACGACGTGGTGAGCGGATTCGTGGACGACCTGCGTCCGACGGGCTTCGCGGGCGTCGGCTGCCTGATCTCGAAGCACCCCGGCACGCAATTCACATACAGCAACAACGTGAAGGGGAAAGCGGGCTTCTATTTCCTGGTCCGTGAGCGCAATGCGTGCGGCATCGGCAAGTGGGGCTCGGGGTCCAACGGGCAGCCGAGGAACATCGTCGCCTGCCCATGAGCGCGAGGTGGGCGCTCCAGCCCTTGCGCGTTCGAGGCCACCCTTGTAGGATTGCAGGACAATCCCCTGGGGAGCCCACCAGCGCGACATGAGACCTACAAACTTCGCCGCCTCGGTTCTTCTGGCCATCGTGTCGCTTGCGCACCTGCTTCGGCTGATCTTCGGCATCCAGGTGACCGTCGCGGACAGGTACATCCCGATGTGGGTGAGCGCCGTCGCCTTCGTTGTGGCCGGCAGCCTGGCGGTCCTGCTCTGGCGGCGTGAGCCACGACGGTAGTTGATCGCAGGGCCTCGCCGACCCCCCCTCGCCGCCCGAAACGTCCCGCTCGGCACGGATTCTCTTGACACCCCGGTCGCGATACTGATATGGAGGCTGTACCAACGCAGGCGCTCGGGGAGGTACCCTTGAAAGGGGAAGTCATGGAACAAGGCATCAAGAGCGAAAACCGGATCTGCCCCTTCTGTTCGGGCACCGGGCGGTGTGCAAGATGACACGGTAGGGGGACCCGTGTGGTCCCTCGCCGCTGGTTCCGGTTCGAGCACCTCAAACCCTGCAGCGCGTGCGAGGGAACCGGAAGGTGCCAGCTCTGCTCCGGGGGCGGACGGCTTGGGTCCGAGCCCTAACCGAGCGACGGCATCGCAGATCGAATCCCGCATCAAGTTTGAAGGCCAGCTCTTTCCTCCAGAATGACGATCGCGGGCACATCCACGGGAGGAAACGTCGCGGTGGCGCTGCGGATCGCTTCCCGTCTGGGACCTGAACACACGGTGGTGACGTTGGCGGTCGATTCAGGGATGAAATACCTGAGCACGGCCTTGTATGGGCATCCTCCGGCCTGACACCTCAACCTTCGACGTGGGTCCTGAGGTGGTCCAGGGTCTCGTCCCATTGACGAGAGATCCTGTCGAGGTACTCGCGCGCCTTCGTGAGACGCTCAGGCGCCAGCTGCCAGATTCGCTCACGTCCGCGGCGGCTGCCAACGACCAGGCCTGCTTCGGAGAGCACCTCGAGATGCTTCGTGATCGCCTGGCGGGACACCGGCGACTTCGCGGTGAGCCGCGCAATGGACTCCTGCCCCCCCGACGAGAGGCGAAGGAGCAGCCGCAGCCTTGTCTCGTCCCCAAGCGCCGCGAACAGCGGCGCGGCGTCCCGCACTCTTCTGGACGCCGCGGCACTAACCTGCGACATGCTTCTGGATGTTCTTCATCTGCTCGGCCCAGCCTTCGGAGTTCCTGAGGAAGGCCTCGGCTCGACGCTCGGCCGGAATCTTGTCGAAACCCGACTCGACCACCGTGAGCAGGGTGCCGCCGGCGTCCTCTTCGAGCCGGAATTCGACGAGAGTCGTCGGCTCATGCGAGTAATCGGCCTTCGGGTCGACGGCGTAAGGATGCCAGCGGAAGGAGAAAAGCCGCTGGTCGTCCATCACCTCGACCGTCACGTCCATGGTCAAGTGCTCGTAGCCAGGATAGGTGATCTTTCCGTGGATGCGTTTGCCGACGGAGAAATCGCCTTCGAGCTTCACCTGGAACCAGGCGCCGAACTCCCTGGCGTCGGTCAGCGCCCGCCAGACGCGGGACCTGGGCGCTTTCAGCAGGACCTTCTTTTCGATGCGGTCTGTGTTGGTCATGGGCAACCTCCTGGTTGCATGTTACTGCATCCCCGGGAGGCGGCGCAACCAGGGGTTGCGCCTCGCGGCGGGGCTGGAGGAGAATGAGTGATGACATTCTGCGGCTCGACAAAGATGATCGGCTAGCCGATGGCGAGCAAGATCAGGATTGCCGTCTACACCAATAGCGATGACGCCTTTGTCGCATGGGCGCCGGACGATTTCATTCCGGAGTGCAGGGGCTTCAAGCTGGAGCGGGCGCGCAGGGTCGGCTCGAAAGTGAAAGTGGAGACCGTCGAGAACCGTGTTGGCTTCTCGAGCGACCATCCCAAGTCCGGCGACCATCGCCCCTCGACCGAGTGGCCGTTTCAGCGATTCAACTGGACGGACCATGCCGTGGATGTCGGGAATCAGGTCCGCTATCGCGTGACGGCGATGGTCGACTCGGGCGGAGGTCGTCCCTATGCAGCCGGGCCCAGGAGCAACTGGACGCCGTGGGCCAGGCTCTCGACCGACATGGGAGGCGGCTTTTCCTGCTACTTCAACCGTGGTCTCGTGCTCTCCCAGTTCGTCGCGCGATATCTCAGAAGCAAGAGCATCACGCCCGCGAAGCTCAAGGCACAGCTCAAGAAGAACGTCGATCCGAAGTTCCGCGCGTTTCTGGAGGGTGACCTCGGCCTGAGGATGCGGGGCATTCTCGGCGACGCCAGTAAAGGCAAGGGCGAATTGCACGCCGCGCTCTACGAGCTCGGCGATGAACCGCTCGAGAACGGGTTGATCGACGTTGGCTCCGGCCTTCATCTCATCCTGGCGAACGGCTCGGACAAGGCGGGCGACGGCAACGCCGCCGCCCGGAAGCATCTCAATGATGCGGGCATCACCACGATCGACCGCCTGCTCAAGTCCAAGGGGCTCGGCCACAACAAGTTCGTGGTCCTCTCGGACAAGATTGGCCCCAAGGCGGTCTGGACGGGCAGCACGAACTGGAGCACCACGGGGCTGTGCACGCAGGTGAACAACGGTCTGCTGATCGAGGACCGGCGCATCGCGAGACTCTACCGGAGCCAGTGGGATCGACTGGCGAACGCCTCGCCGCCGGCGCTGGACCCGGCGAGCTTTCCCCCGGCTCTCGTCAACGCGAACGACAAGTCCCATGCTGTCACGATCGGCGGGACGAAGGTCACCGTTTGGTTCAGCCGCACGTCCGACGGACGTGACATGGCTGCGCTGCGCGACGTCATCGACTCGGCCAAGAGCTCGATCCTCTTTCTGATGTTCACTCCGGGCAAGACGGGGCTGCACACGGCGGCAGGCCAGCGCGCGAACGAGAAGAGCATGTATGTGCGAGGCGTCGTCAGCACTCTTGGGCAGACGAAAGAGGACAACGACAAGAACGTCCTCGACATCGGCCTGGTGAGCAGCGACACCACCTTCGAGCCCGATCACTACACCGTGGTTCAGCCCCAGGGAATGGACGTCGACCTCGGGCCATGGATAGGCGAGGTCACACGCCGGGACTTTCTGGCACAGATCGGGCACGCGATCATGCACTCGAAGGTGCTCGTGGTCGACGCGTTGTCGGACAACCCG
>Ga0075429_100005952_pt1 | contig 10531 bp, 5 predicted proteins | sample RhiMetdeltSRZDD3_FD_75295 | JGI IMG/M metagenome (GOLD analysis project Ga0075429, IMG submission 75295) | Populus rhizosphere microbial communities from Tennessee, USA - Rhizosphere MetaG P. deltoides SRZDD3 | ecosystem: Host-associated > Plants > Roots > Rhizosphere > Soil | place: USA...
GCGTAGAGCGGGTACTGGGGGCCGGGCACGTTCGTCGTGACAGTGTTGACGTTGCGCTGCGGGACACGTGTCGCCACGCGCTCTCCCAGCGCCAGCAGCATCGGCGGCGCGAAGCCTGTGAGTGACGTCAGCGTCTCCCCGGCGACGGCCTGCTTGGACTCCTTCAGGTCTTCCATCTGGGCGCGGATCGCCGCGAGCCTCTCAACGGGATCGTCGATGCCGACAGGCAGCTCGGCGAACATCGCGGACACCTTGTTGTTGTAGACGCCGTGCTCGCCGGGCGCGCGCACCGACACCGGGACCATCGTGCGCACGACGCGGTCGATCGACTCGCCGCGCGAGAGCAGCAGCTCTCGAAACCCGTTGGTGATGCAGGCCAGGACGACGTCGTTGACGGTGCCCCCGAACGCGGCCCGGATCGACTTCACGTCGGACAGCTGCGAGCGTGCCCAGCTCCAGCGCCGGTGCGGGCCGATCGGCCCGTTGAGCGAGGACGGCGGGGTGCGCCGCACCAATCCGCGCATGCGCAGGAGCCCCCGGGTGGTGTCCTCCATGCGGCGGGCCAGCTGCACCGGGGCGCGCATGCTCGCGCGAGCCGCGCGAAACGCCTCGTACGGGCTGACGGTCCGCTCCACCAGCGCATCTGCCAGCAGTCGCGCACCGCTCGGGCCGGGATCGACCGCCCATTCACCGGCAGGTGCCGGCCGGGACTCGCGCTCGTGGTCGAGGATCACCGTCAGCAGGTCCGTGCCGGCGACGCCGTCGACCATGCAGTGATGGACCTTGGAGACGAGCGCCCAGCGTCCTTCGCCGAGTCCTTCCGCCATCCACATCTCCCACAGCGGCTTGGCGCGGTCGAGCTGCTGCGACATGATCCGCCCGACCAGGTTGCGCAGCTCCTGCTCCCCGCCGGGAGCGGGCAGCGCGGTGCGGCGCACGTGGTACCCGAGGTTGAAGTGCGTGTCGTCCACCCACACGGGGCGGCCCATCGCGAACGGCACGAACCGCACGACCTGCCGGTAGCGCGGAACCAGCGGGAGCTTGCTCCGGATCATCTCCAACACGTCGTCGAACGGCGGCGGGGGGCCTTCGAAAATCGCCACGGAGCCGATGTGGAGTTGGGTCACGTGGTCCTCGAGGTGCAGGAACGATGCGTCCAGCGGGCTCATTCGATACATGGTGCTCTCCTCCGATCCGCGGTTGCCAGGCATTATCGCCAAGCCGCGGCTGCGGCGAGAGCCCGCCCGGAGCAGGCTCTCGCCGTCCCCGACGCCGGCTAGTGCAGGCGCTCGACGATCATGGCCTCGCCCTGACCGCCGGCGACGCACATCGTCTCGAGCCCGATGGTGCCGTCGAGGGTCTCGAGGTCGTTCAGCAGCGTCGTCATGATCCGCGTGCCGGTCATCCCGAACGGGTGCCCGAGCGCGATCGCGCCTCCGTGTGGGTTGAGCTTCTCGTAGTCGAAGCCCACCTCCGCGGCGATCGGGATCACCTGCGCGGCGAAGGCCTCGTTGAGCTCGTAGACGTCGATGTCGCCGATGCTCATGCCGGCCCGCGCCAGCGCCTTCTTGACCGCCCCGATCGGCGCCACTCCCATGTACTCGGGCTCGTTGCCCCAGGTGGCTGCGGTCACGATGCGGGCGCGCGGGCGCACCCCGAGCTCGGCAGCCTTGGCGGCGCTCATCACGATCGCCGCCGCCGCGCCGTCGTTCAGCGGGCACGAGTTGCCCGCGGTGACCGTTCCTCCCGGCTTGAACGCCGGCTCCAGAGCGGCGAGCTTCTCGAGGGTCGACGACGGACGCGGTCCGTCGTCCCGCGAGACCATGCCGCCGTTGACGGCGACCGGGACGATCTCGCGGTCGAAGAAGCCGCTCTGCTGGGCGGCCACGGCACGCTCCTGCGAGCGCTGTGCGTACTCGTCCTGCTCCTCGCGGGTGACGCCGTAGCGTTCGGCGACGTTCTCCGCGGTCATCCCCATCGCGATGAACGCGTCGGGCCGGCCGTCGCCACCCTTCAGGTCGTCGTGCTGGTCCTCGGGGTGGGCCGCCTCCTGCGAGCCGTTGTAGCGGGACACGAACTCGACCCCGCCGGCGATGTAGACGTCGCCCTGTCCGGCCGTGATGTGGCTGGCCGCAGTGCGGATGGCGTCGAGGCCGGAGGAGCAGTACCGCGAGATGGTCGAGCCGGCGGTCGCCTGGCCGAGCTTGCCGCTCAGCAGCACGGCGATGCGGGCGATGTTGTTCGCCTGCAGGCCCTGCGGCTGGCCGCAGCCTGCGATGACCTCCTCCACGGCGGCCGGATCGACTTCAGGGTTGCGCTCCAGGACCTCGTCGATCACGTGCGCGAGGGTCTCGTCCGGCCGCAGTGAGGCCAGCGAGCCCTTGAAGGCACGCCCGATCGGAGTCCGAACCGCGTCGACGATGACGGCTTCGGGCATTGAACTGTCCTTTCGATGGTGCCCGGCGGTCGCACTCCACGGGCGGGTTTACCCCCGGCGGTCGCACTCCGCGGGGCCACTGGTGTCAAGAATAGTGGACGAGGCGCCCGCCAAACGGAGTTGCCGCCTCCAGAGGCCCCTTATAGTCTGATCCTGGATCAGGTCCGTGCTCAGGGGGGTGCGGGTGACGGGAGGAGGCCCCGTGCGGCGTCTCGCGGCCGCGGCAATCGCAGTTTTCTTGGCTCTGTGCGGCACGGCTGTCGCCGCTCCGCCGAACACGCCCACGATCACCGAGCCCGGCACCGACAACATGGTGCTGAACCCGGCCGACGTCCACATGGAGGCTCCCACGTACTCCGACCCGGACGGGAACGCTCACCAGTGCACGGACTGGGAGATCGTGACGGTCTCCCCGCCGCAGGTCGCCTGGCAGGCTCCCTGCGCCATCGGCGTCTCGCGGGTGCACATCCACCTCGGCGACGGGACGTTCGTCAACGCCCATGCCGGCATGCAGCAGCTGAAGTTCGAGACCAACTACAAGGTCCGGGTGCGGTTCAAGGACAGCACGGGCGAGTTCAGCGCGTGGCGGGAGCGGCCGTTCTCGACCAGCCCGGCCGGCCCCCCGGGCGTGCCGTCGCCGATTCCGTGGGCGGTCCGCCAGTCCGGCTACGTGGTGGAGGTCGTCGCGACGGGGTTCCAGCTTCCGATGAACATCGCGATGGTCCCGAACCCCGGGAACAACCCCGCCGACCCGTTCCTGTACGTCACGGAGCTGTACGGCAAGATCAAGGTGGTCAGCCGGTCCGGCGCCGTCAGCGACTACGCCACGGGCCTGCTCAACTTCAACCCGACCGGCAACTTCCCCGGCTCGGGTGAGCAGGGGCTGGCCGGGATTGCGATCGAGCCGGCGACAGGCGATCTGTTCGTGACGGTGGTGTACGAGGACACCGCGTCGACGGCCAACCCGAAGCCGCACTACTCCAAGGTGGTGCGACTGCACAGCAACGACGGCGGGCTGACGGCGGCGACGCAGACCGTCGTGAAGGACTTCTTCGGCGAGCAGACGGAGCACTCCCACCAGATCTCCAACATCACGATCGGCCCCGACGGCAAGCTCTACGTGCACATGGGAGACGGCTTCGACTCCTCGACCGCGCTCAACCTGAACTCGTACCGCGGGAAGATCCTGCGCCTGAACCAGAACGGGACCGCGCCCACGGACAACCCCTTCTACAACGCCGGGGACGGCATCAACGCGCGCGACTTCGTCTTCGCGTACGGCGTGCGCAACCCGTTCGGGGGCGCCTGGCGCGCGGCCGACGGGTCCCACTACGAGGCCGAGAACGGGCAGAACATCGACCGCTTCGCCAAGGTCCCCGCCGGCCGGAACTTCGGCTGGAACGGCGGCGACATCACGATGCGCAACTTCGCGCTCTACAACTGGGAGCCGGCCCACGCTCCGGTGAACCTCGCGTTCGTGCAGCCCGAGACCTTCTTCGGGAGCGGGTTCCCGGTCGCGAAGATGTCCCACGCCTACATCACCGAGTCCGGCCCCACGTATGCCACGGGGCCGCAGACCCGCGGGAAGCGGATCAGCGACTTCAGCCCGATGTCCACGGGCGACTTCGCCGGCACCACGCCGCAGCCGCTGATCGAGTACACGGGCACCGGCAAGGCGACGGCCAACGGGATCGCGGCAGGGCCGGACGGGCTGTACTTCACCGACCTGTACAAGGACGTCGGCGCGGCGACGCCGATCGACCCGGGCGCCAACATCCTGCGCGTCCGGTTCGGTTCGCCTCCACCCGGTCACGTGCGGCCGAAGAGCGCAACGTCGTTCAAGGCGGCGCTGGTGCCGTCGTTCCGCGAGTGCACCACTGCTCCGAATCGGATGCACGGCCCTCCGCTGGCGTTCAACTCGTGTGCGCCTCCGGCCCAGAACTCCGGTTTCCTCACGATCGGATCGCCCGATGTCAACTCGGCCGCAGCCAACATGACCGGCTCGGTCAAGGCGACCTCGATCGTGGGCAACCCCGGCACGTCGGCGGACGAGGCCGACGTCCGGATCACCGTCAGCGTCACCGACGTCCGCAGGAAGAACAACCTCGCCGACTACACGGGGCAGCTCCAGGTCTCGGTCAGCCCGCAGATCACGGATACGGCCAACGGCCCCACGCTCGGTGACTCGGCGACGATGACCGACTCGGGGCTCAAGTACACCGTTCCCTGCCAGGCCACGGCCTCCACCACGGTGGGCTCCACGTGCTCCGTGACCACGACGGCCGACGCCGTCAGCGGCGGGACCGTGCTCGAGGGGCGGCGGAGCGTGTGGGAGCTGCCTGGGATCAGGGTTCACGACGGAGGCTCGGACGGGGTGGTCTCGACCACGCCGAACACGCTCTTCCTCCGCCAGGGCGTCTTCGTCCCGTAGGCCGGCGTAACCCCAGGCCATAGCGCGTTCGGGCGCAGCTCACCGCTGCGCCGAGAACGCAAACGGCCGTAGCCGGTTGTTCGATAGACAGGGGGCCTGCTTTCCCGACAATGGAAACAAGCCGCCGCCACGGATGGCGCGGGAAGCCAAGCCCTCCCCCTCATGTTCAGAGCCCCCCTTCGCCGGCTCGCCCCGGCACTCACCATCGTCGCCTGCCTGCTCTCAGCGCCCCCGGCTCTGGCCGCGAGCGCGACCGTCGACTACGGCCAGGACCGCCTCGAGTACACCGCCGCGACCGGCGAGCGCAACTCGCTCACGCTCACGGGCAGCAGCGGCACCTACACGATCGAGGACAGCATCTCCAACATCTCCGCCGGATCCGGCTGCACCCAGCTTGCCGCCAAGCGGGTGCGGTGTTCCTCCAGCCAGATCGATTCCGTCCAGCTGGACCTGCGTGACCAGGACGACGTCCTCGTGAACTCGGCGGCGATCGACGTGGAGGTCACCGCGGGCGACGGCGGGGACAAGGTCACCGGCGGCTCCTCCGGCGACAAGCTCTACGGCGGCGCCGGGGACGACGTCCTCGATGGCGGCTTCGGAAGCGACCTCCTGGACGGGAACGACGGCCGCGACAGCGTCACGTACGCCAGCCGCACGGCCCCGCTGAACGTGAACCTCGGCACCTTCTGGGGTGGCGACGGGCAGTCCGGCGAGTGGGACTTCATCAGCTCGTCCGTCGAGGACGTCGTCGGCGGCTCGGGCGACGACAGCATCACCGGCACGAGTGCCCCCAACACCTTCGTGGGCGGCGCCGGCAACGACACGCTCGACGGCCGCGAGGGCAACGACGTCCTCGAAGGCGGCGCCGGCACCGACCGGCTGGACGCGGGCTCCGGCGACGACACGCTCCTCAGCCGTGACAGCGGTCCGGACACCGTCGACTGCGGTGCCGGCACCGACGGCATCGACGTTGACGCCGCGGACACGGTGGCGGCCGACTGCGAGCGCCCGGCATCGGGTCCCGGCGGCACGACCGTCATGCCCGGCGCGGCCACGCTCGACCGCGTCCCCAGCTCCGTGCGGCTGACGCGCACGGGCTACCTGCGCATCAAGGTGACCTGCCCGGTGACCGCGGTGAACGGCTGCAGCGGGACCATCACCGTCGCATTGCTCGCGCGCGCCAAGGGCGTGTCCCTGTCTGCCGCACGGCGCAGCGCGGGCCGGAGATTCTCCCTGAAGGCCGGTCAGACGAAGGTCACGAAGGTGAAGATCTCGCGCAACGGCCGCCGCCGCGTGCTGAAGCGCAAGCGCGCCAACTGCAAGGTCAGCGTGCACACGAAGTCTGCCGGGACGGTGTCCAAGAAGATCACCGTCAAGGCTCCCAAGCAGAGCAAGAAGAGGAGAAGCCGATGACTCTGGCGCGTAGGCCGCGGATCGCGCTGCGCTCCGTGCAGGCCCTGGCACTGTTCGGCCTGGCCGCGTACGCCGCGCAGACCTCCCTGCAGGTGTGCGGCGCCGGTGCCGACCCGTTCTTCGAGCAGTACGTCTACACGGGGCTGATCTTCACCGCGGCGGGCCTGTGCCTGACGCGTGCCGTCGCGATCGGGCGTGAGCGCCTGCCGTGGCTGATCCTCGGCGCCGGCCTCCTGGCCTGGGCCGGCGGGGAGGTCTACTACTCGATCTTCTACGCCCACCTCGCCGACCCGCCGCTGCCCGGCGTCAGCGACGGGCTGTGGCTGACCTTCTACCCGGCGTGCTACGCGGCGATCGTGCTGCTGGTGCGCGAGCGCGTGCGGCACTTCCGCACCAGCCTGTGGCTCGACGGCCTCGTGGGCGCGCTGGCCGCATCCGCCATCGCCGCCGCGCTTGTCTTCGGGGCGATCACCGGACAGAACAGCGAGGACGCCGTCGTCGCGGTCGACCTGTCCTATGCGCTCGGTGACCTGCTGCTGCTCGGGTTCGTCGTCGGGATCTTCGGCCTCACCGGGTGGCGGCCCGGCCGCGCGCTCGTGCTGGTCGGCGCCGGCCTCGTGACGAGCGCCGTGGCGGACGGCTACTTCCTGTACGAGTCCGCGATCGGGCTCACCCCCGGCTCGACCTTGATGGCGACGCTGTGGCCCGCCTCCGCGCTCCTGCTCGGCTTCGCCGCCTGGCAGCGGCCGACCGTCGCGGAGCCGGTGCGCTTCGAGGGCGCGCGGGTGCTGCTGATGCCCGCGGCGTTCGCGCTGGCCGGGCTGGCACTGCTCGGGTGGCACACGGTCGAGCGCCAGAACCCGCTCGCGCTTGCGCTCGCGATCGCGACACTGGTTGCTGTCATCGTCCGCATGGCGGCCACCTTCCGGGAGAACATCCGCCTGCTCGCGACCAGCCGCCGCGACGCGCTCACCGATGCCCTCACGGGGCTCGGCAACCGGCGCGCGCTGATGGAGGACCTCGAGGTCGAGGTCAGCGTCGCGACGGAGTCGCGGCCCAGCGGCCTGGTGCTGCTCGACCTGGACGGCTTCAAGCAGTACAACGACCGCTTCGGCCACCCGATGGGCGACACGTTGCTGGCCAGGCTCGGCCAGCGGCTGTCGGAGGCCTTCCCGCACGACCGCGCCTACCGGCTCGGCGGAGACGAGTTCTGCGTGCTGACCCGCGCCAGCGAAGAGATGGTCGCGAGGGCCGCCGACGAGGCGTGCGAGGCGCTCACCGAGCGCGGAGCCGGCTTCGAGGTCGGCTGCAGCTCGGGCGAGGCCGTGATCCCGCGCGAGGGACACGACGCGATCAGCGCGATGCGGATCGCCGACGAGCGCCTGTACACGCGCAAGGAGCGCCGCCAGCGCTCGACCGCCGGCAACCAGACGACCGCCGCCCTGCTCCAGGCCCTCGAAGAGCGCGAGCCCGAGCTGCGCGACCACCTGGACCAGGTGGCCGGCCTCTCCGTCGAGGTCGGGCGCGAGATGGGGATCAACGGCGACGAGCTGGACGACCTCGCGCGCGCCGCCCACCTGCACGACGTCGGCAAGGTCGCGGTGCCCGACGCGATCCTGCAGAAGCCCAGCGAGCTCGACCCCGTCGAATGGGAGATGATGAAGAACCACGCCATCGCCGGCGAGCGAATCCTGAGCGCCGCCCCCGCGCTGTCCTCGATCGCCCAGCTGGTGCGCTCGAGCCACGAGCGCTGGGAGGGCGGCGGCTACCCGGACGGCATCGCGGGGGAGCAGATCCCACTCGGCGCGCGGATCATCGCGGCGTGCGACGCGTACCACTCGATGATCACCCTGCGTGTCTACGGCGGCACACTCGACACCGCGCAGGCGATCGACGAGCTGCGCCGCTGCGCCGGCCAGCAGTTCGACCCGGCGGTCGTCGAGACGCTCTGCCGGATCGTGGCCGCGACGGACGAGGACGGTTTCGAGCGCCGTGTGCCCCCTGTGCAGTTCTCGCTGCCCGAGGGCGTCCCGGCCGGCACCGCGGCCTGAGGCCGGTTCCACCTTGACACCGGGCCCCGGCGCTGGTTAGCGTGAGCAGCAGTTCCTGAGCGGCTGAGGTTTGCGAGCCAGAGGACCCGTGCACGCGCGGGTCCTCTTGCGTTGTATGGCGCGTGGGTTGTACCTTTGCCCGCATGGAGCGCGATGCCGCTCTCAAGGGCGTGTTCGAACCGGTGCACCTGCCCACGATGTTCGAGGAAACCGTGGAGCGCCTCGGCACCGCCATCCGGCTCGGCCTCCTCCCGCCGGGCAGCCGCCTGCCTTCCGAGCGGAGCCTGGCCAATCAGCTCGGCATCTCGCGCTCGACCCTGCGGCTTGCGATCAACACCCTGGTTCAGACCGGCCACCTCGTCTCGACGCGGGGACGCCGCGGAGGCACGTTCGTGTCAGAGCACCCGCCGCTGGCCGAGGGGAGCGGCCGGCTGCTGGGCGACGAGGCGCAGGCGGTGCTCGACTACCGCGTCGCGATCGAGGTGGGCGCCGCGATCCTCGCGGCCGAGCGAGCCACGGTCGAACAACTCGACCGGCTCGACGACCTCGTAGCGCTCATGACGGCCGCCACGGACTTCGAGGACTACCGGCGGGCCGACATGCGTTTCCACATCGGTGTCGCCGAAGCAGCGCGATCGCCGCGGCTGGTCCGCGCGATGACGGAGGTGCAGGGCCAGTTGAGCGGCCTGATCGCGCAGATCCCGCATCCGGACCAGGTGCTGACGCACTCCAACGAACAGCACCAGCACCTCGTCACTCTGTTCCGGAACTGCGACGCCAAGCGAGCAGCGAACCTGATGCGCGAGCACATTCGAGGCACGGAACTCATCCTCGCGGGCCTCATCTGAACGACCCCGCCCAGACGTTTGACACCCGCGGCCGGCAGGCGTATCGTCCGGGCCGGAGATAGGTTGGGCCAGCAAACCATTTGCCGGCTCGGGGGACAGAGGAGGTAGCCGTGGCGGAGCGTGTAGAAGAGCCCACCACACCGGTCTCACCACAGACCGACGACGAGCGCCAGCTGGCCGAAATGGGCTACAGACAGGAGCTGTCGCGCGCCTGGAGCGGGTTCACGAACTTCGCGATCTCGTTCACGATCATCTCGGTGCTGGCCGGCACCTGGACCACTTTCGGGCTGGCCTGGAACAACGGCGGCCCGGTTGCCATCTCGTTCGGCTGGCCGATCATCTGCGCACTGGTCCTGCTGGTCGCGGTTTCGATGGCCGAGCTGACATCCGCCTTCCCGACGGCGGGCGGGCCCTACTGGTGGGCGGCGAAGCTCGGCGGCGCCGGCTGGAGCTGGATGACGGGCTGGTTCAACATCGTCGGCCTGGTCGGGATCGTCGCCTCCGTCGGCTACGGCGCGGCGACCTTCCTCAACATCACCCTCGGCGTGTACGGCGCCGACATCTTCGGGATCAACTTCGCCGACACGGAGAGCGTCCTGGGCGAGCAGTTCGGCCTCTACATCCTGATCCTGGTCCTCTACACGGCGATCAACGTGTTCGGTGACCGGCTGCTGGCGCTGTTCAACAACATCTCCGTCGGGTGGCACGTCCTCGGGGTGGCGGTGATCATCGGGCTGCTGGTGTTCCTGCCGGACGACCACCAGAGCGCCGACTTCGTCTTCACCGAGAAGCTCAACCTGGTCGGGTTCGGCGAGGGATCGGTGACCAGCCTCGCCTTCTGGTTCCTGGTCGTGCCCCAGGGCTTCCTGCTGACGATGTACACGCAGACGGGCTATGACGCCTCGGCGCATACCGCCGAGGAGACTCGCGGCGCCGCGATCGCCGCTGCGCAGGGCGTGTGGCGCTCCGTGTTCTGGTCCGCGGTGATCGGCTGGTTCGTCCTGCTGGCGCTGCTGTTCGCCGCGACCGACACCGCTGGGGTCAACGACGCCGGCGGTGCCTCGAACTCGATCGTCACCAGCGCGCTGGCGGGCGACCTCTGGGCAGCGAAGCTGATCCTGATCATCGTCACCGTGGGCCAGCTGTTCTGCGGCGCGGCCGGGCTGACGAGCGCGTCGCGCACGTGGTACGCGTTCTCGCGCGACCGGGGCATGCCCGGGTGGTGGCTGTTCAGGCGCCTGAACCGCGACAAGGTGCCGCTGTACGCCGTGATGGCCGTGTCGGTGGCGGCGCTGATCATCGCGATCCCGGCACTGTGGAGCACCGACGCGGCGCCGACTTTCCCGTGGGC
>Ga0075429_100005954_pt1 | contig 10530 bp, 10 predicted proteins | sample RhiMetdeltSRZDD3_FD_75295 | JGI IMG/M metagenome (GOLD analysis project Ga0075429, IMG submission 75295) | Populus rhizosphere microbial communities from Tennessee, USA - Rhizosphere MetaG P. deltoides SRZDD3 | ecosystem: Host-associated > Plants > Roots > Rhizosphere > Soil | place: USA...
GCTCGGGTGCCCGCGCTGCGTCTCGCGGCCTTCACCTTCACCGGCGCGACCCGCTACTGACCATCGACGCCGAGTCGTTCATCGCCGAGGTGCACGGCTGGACGCGTGAAACGTGTCGCTCCCTCGGCATCGCGATAACGGGGCCGATCGAACCGGTGCACGTCCGTCCGTGGTCGACCGTCCTTCGCGTGCCGATCCCTGGCGGCGCCGTCTATGTGAAGTGCTGCGGACCGACGCAGCGGCACGAGCCGCGGCTCACGGCGCTCCTTCATCGTGTGTGCCCGGGTCTCGTGACTGAGGTGCTCTCGCTCCATCCCGAACGGCCGTGGATGCTCGTCGCCGAAGGTGGGGAAAAGCTCGGCGACCTGTATTCCGGAGCCGAGCTGCTGCGCGCCTGGCGCGAGATCCTGCCGCGCTGCGCGCAGCTCCAGCGTGACATGGCGCCGCGCACTGAAGAGATCCTCGGCTTCGGCACCCCGGACCGCCGCGCAACACCGCTGCTCGCCGGTTTCGATGAGGTCGTCGCGAACGAGCCGGCGGTCTCGGAGCAGCGTTCGGACCGGCTGACCGACGACGAGCGTCGAGCGCTTCTCGCGTCCGCACGTCCGCGGATCGCGGAGGCACTCCGCCAGCTCGCCGCCCTCGGCATCGAAGACACACTGCAGCACGACGATCTACATCAACACAACGTTCTCGTGCGCGACGGGCGCATGGTCATCTTCGACTGGGGCGATTCCTGCGTGTCGCATCCGTTCCTCACGCTCGCGGTCACGCTGCGGTTCGCCGCGCAGAAGACCGGCCACTCCGAGGACGCACCCGAGATCGTCACGCTTCGCGACGCCTATCTCGAACCGTGGAGCGATCGTGCGCCCCAGCGGGAGCTGCGGGACGCCGCGGAGCTCGGGCGCCGCATCGGCGAGGTCTCTCGAACGCTGTCCTTCAATGCGGTCGCCCGAGCGTATCCGGGCGTGATCGACACCTACCCTGGCGGTCTTGCCGGCTCGCTCAGGCGCGTGCTCGCCCTATTCGGCTAGGCGCGCGCTTCTTGGTGAGCCGCCTCGGTCTCCATCGTCACGCTCGGGTCGTTCTGGTACAGCGAGAACGTGTTGCCATCCGGATCCGTGCAGCCCGCGAACCAGCCCTGTCCCGGGATGGGCTGCTTCGCATCCGCGGTGCCGCCGCTCTCACGCACCTTCTTGAGTGACGCGTCGATGTCGTCCGTACCGAAGTACACCGTCGGAGCTTTGGTCTTAGAGGGGTCGGTCTGCGGATTGATCGCGCCGCCGGGTGTGACGCCGTCGATGAGGTAGTACTCGATGCCTGGGATCTCTGAGTCCTTGTACGTCCAGCCGAACACCGTGCTGTAGAAGCTCTTCGCGCGCTTTGGGTCCTTGGTATTGATCTCGAAGTGAACGATGTCGCCGTTCTTGGGCTCCATTGCCGCCTCCCCGCTTCTTGGTCGCCCGACAGGCTACCCCTCTCAGATGTCGATTTCACAGCGAGTGCGTCCGGTTGTCGTGCGGGCAGGCGTCTACGCGATAATCAATAGGTGAGTGCGCCGGACAGCCGCCTCCAGACGACGGAGGGGGAGTCCGCCCAGCAGCGCCGAGCGACGATCGCCATCCTCGACTACGGATCCCAGTACACGCAGCTGATCGCGCGCCGCGTGCGCGAGTCGCGCGTGTACTGCGAGATCTTTCCGCACGACGTAAGCGCGAAGGAGCTCGAGCGCCGCGGCGTCGTGGGCGTGATCCTCTCCGGCGGACCGTCGAGCGTGTACGAGAAAGACGCCCCGCTCATCGAGCCGGCGGTCCTGGACGGCCGGTTCCCGGTCCTCGGCATCTGCTACGGCATGCATCTCATGGCGCACGTCCTCGGCGGCGAGGTCGCGCCCGAGGGCAAGCGCGAATACGGTCCCGCGACGGTCGACATCGCCGAGTCCGGCGGTCTCTTCGAGGGCCTCTCCGACCACGAGCGCGCCTGGATGAGCCACGGCGACACGGTGAAGAAGCTCCCGCCGGGGTTCCACGGGATCGCGCGCACCGAGCGGCTGCCGCTCGCCGCGATGAGCGACGGACGCAACCGCTTCGGCGTGCAGTTCCACCCCGAGGTCATGCACACGCCGCGCGGCGCCGAGGTGCTGCGCAACTTCCTCTATCGCGTGTGCGGCTGCACCGGAGACTGGACGCCCGCGGCGTTCATCGAGGAAGCGGTCGCCGAGCTCAAGCGCACGATCGGCGAACGTCACGCGATCTGCGCGCTCTCCGGCGGCGTCGACTCCGCGGTCGCGGCCACGCTCGTCGCGCGCGCGATCGGCGATCGGCTCACCTGCGTGTTCATCGACACCGGTCTCCTTCGCGCGAACGAGGCGGAGGAAGTGGTCGCGACCTTCGGTCCGCGCCTGCGGCTCGTGCACGTCGACGCATCGGAGCGTTTCCTCCGCCGTCTCGCCGGCGTGAGCGAACCCGAGCAGAAGCGCATGATCATCGGCGAGGAATTCATCCGCTGCTTCGAGGAGCAGGCGCGCCGCGTCGGCGATGTCGATCTTCTCGTGCAGGGAACGATCTATCCCGACGTTATCGAGTCGCGTTCGCGCGAGTCGAAGACGAGCGCGCGGATCAAGACGCATCACAACGTCGGGGGTCTTCCGGAGGTCATGGCCCTGGAGGTCGTGGAGCCGCTGCGGCGCCTCTTCAAGGACGAGGTCCGGCGCGTCGGCGCCGAGCTGGGCATCCCCGAAGACATCCTCTGGCGTCATCCCTTCCCCGGCCCCGGCCTCGCCGTGCGCGTGATCGGCGCGCTGGACCAGGGCGCCCTGGATACCCTGCGCCAGGCCGACGCGATCTTCCTCGAAGAGCTGCGCGCGGCGGACCTGTACCGCACCGTCGCCCAGGCGTTCGCCGTTCTCACTCCTGTGCGAAGCGTCGGCGTCATGGGGGATTTCCGCACCTACGGCGCGCTCGTCGCGCTCCGCGCGGTGACGACCGAGGACTTCATGACCGCCGACTGGGCGCGCCTGCCCTACGACGTGCTCGCGCGAGCGTCCGCCCGCATCGTCAATGAGATCGCAGCGGTGAACCGCGTCGTGTACGACATCTCGTCGAAGCCGCCGGCGACGATCGAGTGGGAATGACCGTCGCCGCTCCGTCGTCAGCGCACAAGCTGCTCGGCCGCATGGTCGACAGACTCGCGGAGCAGGTGCATCCGCGTGAGGAGACGCTGAGCGCATTCCGCAAAGTGCCGCGCCATCTCTTCCTCCCCGACGTCGACCTCGATCGCGTGTACAGCGGGTCGGCGATACCCACCAAGCACGATGAGAAGGGCAATGCGATCAGCTCATCGAGTGAGGTGGCGATCATGGCGCTCATGATCGACGCGCTTCGTTTGGAACGAGGTCAGCGCGTGCTCGAGATCGGTGCGGGCACCGGCTACAACGCCGCGATCCTGGCTGAGTTGGTGGGCGCCGACAACGTGGTTACGGTGGACATCGATGCCGAGATCGCTGACGAGGCTCGCGGACATCTGCGCGCGGCCGGTCACGACGCTGTGCGTGTCGAGACCGCGGACGGATGGACCGGCTGGTCCGACGGCGCGCCGTATGCGCGTCTTGAGCTAACCGCGGCGACCGCGGACGTCTCGCCGCACTGGGTCGATCAGCTCGAAGAGGAAGGCGTCCTCGTCGCGCCGTTGCTTCTGCGTCCCAACGCGCAGGCGCTCGTCGCGCTGCGCAAGCGCGGCGACACGCTCGAAAGCGTGTCCGTTTTCGCCGGTGGCTTCATGTCGCTACGTGGTGTCGGCGCGGCGGTCGACCAGGCGCGAGACGTCGGGCCATGGCGAGTCACGTCGTCACGAGTACTCGATGACGAGCGCCTCCTCGCGCTCCTGCGGGAGACGCCAAGCGTCGGAGTGGCCGCGCCGGCCTCCTGGAACGATCTTGCGCTGCTTGCCATTGCCGACGAGAACTCGCTCGCGCTGTCTCGCAAAGGAAGCCCCGTCTACTCGAACGGCGTCGTCGCGGACGACGGCCGGAGTCTGGCGTTCGCCGAATGGACAGGTGGTGTCCTGTCGCCGCGGTTGCTGCTCGTCTCGTACGGTGGGCCCGAGGCCCTGGAGCGCCTGCGGCGTCGGATCGACGAAGTTCGCGGTCGCGCGTGGCAGGGCCTTCGCGTCATTGCCGTCCCGACCGGCAGCGCTAGACCCGACGGCGACGTCGTATTCGTGCACGAGAACTACACGTTTGCGGTGAGCGCCAAGCGATGAAGGAGATCAAGAACTACTTCAAGCGCGGCGAGAAGGTGCAGCAGGTCATCGCCGAACAGCGCAAGCAGCGCAGTCCCGGGCGAGCGCTTGGGGCGCCGGGTCTCAACTGCCTGGTGCTTGGCGCGGGTGGTCGCGAGTACGCGATCGCGTGGCGCCTCGCTCGGTGCGACAGCGTCGCGACGATCGACGTGGTCCCGGGGAACGGCGGCGTCGCGCTCTTCTCCCGCGTTCTGGACTTCCAGCCGCGCGACATCGCTCGCCTGGAGCAACATCTTGCGGCCTCCGCGATCGATCTCGCGATCGTCGGTCCCGACGAGATGGTCGCGGAAGGCATCGGCGATCACGTGCGGCGCGCGAGCGTCGCGGTCGTCGCGCCGTCGAAAGAGGCCGCGAAGATCGAATGGAGCAAGACCTTCGCGAAGGAGCTCATGACCGAGGCGGGGATCCCCGGACCACGCTGGGAGACCTTCACGACGCCGGAGGCCGCGCGCAACGCGCTCGATCGCAACAAGTGGGCGGCGCCATTGGTCGTGAAAGCGGACGGGCTCGCCGCGGGCAAGGGCGTGACGATCTGCCGCACCATCGAGGAAGCGCGCACGGCGCTCGGTACTCCGCCGACCAGCGGCGGGCGCGTCGTTTTCGAAGAAGTGCTCGAGGGCGAGGAAGCATCGCTGCAGGCGCTGGTGGACGGCGAGACCGTCGTCGCCCTGCCGCCCGCCCGCGACCACAAGCGTCTCGGTGACGGCGACATCGGACCGAACACCGGCGGTATGGGTGCGTCGTCACCCACGACGGTGCTACCGGATGAGGACGCGCAGCGCGTCGCCGACGAGCTCATCACCCCCATCGCGCGCGCGCTGGCGGCGCGTGGCACCCCGTATCGCGGCGTGATCTTCGCTGGACTCATCCGCACCAAGAGCGGCTACAAGGTGCTGGAGTACAACGCGCGCTTCGGCGATCCCGAGGCCGAGGTCACGCTGCCGCGGATCGGCGGCGATTTCGCGAAGCTCATGGTCGCGCTCGGTGAGGGACGTCTGCGGGAGTTCGTCGCGGCGAACCCTGTCCGCTGGAGCCAGCGCGCGTACGTGGACGTCGTGCTCTGTGCCGAGGGCTATCCGGGCGCGCCGCGCACGGGCGATCGGATCGAGGGCCTCGATAAGCTCCCCGAGGGGGTCTACGGCTTCCACGGAGCGACGGCCGCGACGCCATCTGGCGGTTTCGTTACGACGGGCGGGCGCGTCATGCACATCGTCGCCAGCGGGTCGAGTGTCGCCGAGGCGCGCGATCGCGCGTACCAGGGCGCGGAGCGCGTGACCTTCGCCGGCAAGTTCTATCGTTCGGACATCGCGCGCGATGGGGTTGCGGTGGCATGACGCGTTCGGTCAGCGTTCTCATGGGCTCCACCTCGGACGAATCCGTCATGAAGGCCGCGGTCGAGACGCTGCGCGGCCTGGGCGTCGAGTGCGAGATGCGCGTGCTCTCGGCGCACCGCACCCCGGACGCCCTGCGTGAGTGGGTGAGCGAGTCGAGCAAGCGTGGCGTCAAAGTGTTCATCTGCGGCGCCGGCGGCGCAGCCCACCTCGCGGGTGCGGTCGCCGCGCTCACGACCTGCCCGGTCATTGGCGTCCCGCTGGTTGCCCCGAACGCGATCGCCGGTGGTCTCGACGCTCTCCTTTCCACCGTGCAGATGCCGCGCGGTATCCCCGTCGCGACCGTCGCGGTGGGCGAGGCGGGCGCCGCGAACGCGGGCATCCTCGCTGCCGAGATCCTGGCCACCGGCGACGAGGAGCTGGCGGGTCGCCTGCGCATGATGCGCGAGGGGATGGCGGCGAAGGTGCTGGCAGGGTGACCATCCAGAACCGCTTCGACACGATCTCGCCGATCGACAGCCGCTTCTACGGCGGCGACGCCGCGCTGTACAAGTCGCTGCATCCGTATCTCTCCGCCGCGGCGGTGATCCGCTACCAAGCGCGCGTCGAGGGCGCGCTCGCGCAGGCGATGGCCGACGCCGGCATCTGCGACCGCGCCGCCGCCGACGCGATCGCCCGTGCGGCCGACCGCATCCTGCCGCAGGAGGTCGCCGAGGAGGAGACGAAGACACGTCACGACGTGCGCGCGCTGGTCAACGTCATCCGCGCGCAGGTCCCCGACGACGCGAAGCGCTTCGTACACCTCGGCGCGACGTCGTACGACATCGTCGACACGGCGAACGCACTCCGGTACCGCGAATGCATCGAGCGCGTCGTCGTGCCCGCCATGGGCGCGCTCGTCGCGCGGTGCATCTCGATCGCCGAGGCCGAGGCGGACACGCCGCAGATCGGACGCACGCATGGCCGGCACGCGGAACCGATCACGTTCGGTTTCGCGATGGCCGAGTACGTCTCGCGGCTCGGCGACCGGATCGAGGTGCTGCGTGCGATCGCCCGCCGACTTCCCGGAAAGCTGTCCGGCGCGGTCGGCGCCTATAGCGCGATGGGGCTGCTGACCGACGACGCGCGGACGCTCGAGAAGCGATTCCTCGCGTCGCTCGGCCTTCATCCGCGGTCGAGCTCCACGCAGATCGTCGAGCCCGAGGGCTGGACCGATCTCGCGCACGCCTGCGTGACGGCGCTCGGCGTCATGGCGAATCTCGCCGACGACATGCGCCAGCTCCAGCGGAGCGAGATCGGTGAGGTCGCGGAGTCGTTCGGAGCCGAGCAGGTGGGCTCCTCGACGATGCCGCACAAGCGCAACCCGGTGTCGTTCGAGAACGTGAAGTCGATCTGGAAGGCGATGGCCCCGCGCGTCATCACGACCTATCTCGACCAGATCAGCGAGCACCAGCGCGACCTCACGAACTCGGCGTCGCAGCGCTTCCTCGGCGAGATCATCGCGTCGACGGCCTACGCCGCGGGTCGGATGGCGGGGTCCCTCGAGGGCATCCGTGTCGACCGCGATCGGCTCAAGGCGAACCTCGCCATGTCGCGGGGAGCGATCGTCGCGGAGCCGCTCTACGTGCTGCTCGCCAAATACGGCCATCCCGACGCGAACGAGGCCGTGCGCCGGCTCACGATCGAGGCGGAGCGCGGCTCGCGCTCGGTCCTCGAGGTCGTGGCGCAGGACACGGATCTGCGCGACTACCTCACCAGGTTCTCGCCCGATGAGCGTCGCATTCTCGAGCGGCCCGAGGACTACCGCGGCCTTTCGGCCGAAGTCGCGCACGATGTGGCGACCACCTGGCGCGAACGGTTGAAAGGAGTGCTGCCCGAGTGAACACGCTGATGCAGAGCGAGGTTCCCGGCGCGACGCTGTTCCGCCGCGGCAAGGTGCGCGACGTCTACGAGGCCGGCGGCGATCGCCTCGTGATCGTCGCGAGCGACCGGCTGTCGGCGTTCGACGTCGTCCTGCCGACGCCTATACCGGACAAGGGCCGCGTGCTGACCGAGCTCTCGAGCTTCTGGTTCGATCGGACGGAGCGCGTGGTCCCGAACCATCTCGTGTCGACGAACCTCGACGATATGCCCGCGGTGTTCCGCGAGGTGCCCGAGCTCGATCGGCGCGCGGTGCTGGTGAAGCGCTGCGAGCGCATCGACGTCGAGTGCGTCGCGCGGGGCTACATCTCGGGATCGGCCTGGACCGAGTACAAGGCGCTCGGAACGGTCGCGAGCGAAGCGCTGCCGAAGGATCTCCAGGAGTCGCAGCGTTTGGACGAGCCGATCTTCACTCCGGCGACGAAAGCGGAGAGCGGTCACGACGTCAACATCTCGCGCGCGCAGCTGTCGTCGATGGTGGGCAGCGAGCTCGCGAGGCTACTCGAGGACACGACGCTCGAGCTGTTCAACAAGGCACACACGTACGCCCTCGGTCGCGGCCTCATCCTCGCCGACACGAAGTTCGAGTTCGGGTTCTACGACGGGAAGCTCACGCTCATCGATGAGGCCCTCACGCCGGACTCGTCGCGGTACTGGGATGCGGCGACGTACAGACCCGGGAGCTCTCCGCCGTCCTATGACAAGCAGTACGTTCGCGATTTCCTCGTGCGCAGCGGCTGGAACAAGGAGCCGCCGGCCCCGGCGCTTCCGCCTGAAGTGGTCGAAGGCACCAGTCAGCGCTACCGCGAGTGCTATGCGAAGCTGACCGGTGAGGAGTGGTTCGGGTGACCTTCGTCGCGACGATCCGCGTCCTGCCCAAGGCAGAGGTGCGCGATCCGCAAGGCGAGGCCGTTCGCGGCGCGCTCCGGTCGCTCGGGCTGAAGGTGGCCGACGTGCGGACCGGCAAAGAGATCGTCGTGACCTTCGAGGCCGAGGATGAAGCGGCGGCGCGCGAGGCCGTGCGACTCATGGGCAACGAGCTGCTCGCGAATCCCGTGATCGAGGATTACGCCTACGAGTTAAAGGAGGGAGCGCCGGCATGACCCGTGTCGCGATCCTCCGCTACCCGGGCACCTGGAGCGAGCGCGATTTCCAGCATGCGCTCTCGTTGGTACCGGGCGTCGAGAGCGAGATCCTCTGGCACGAGGATGCCGATCTCGCGGGCTACGACGCCGCCATCGTTCCCGGCGGCTTCACCTACGGCGACTACGTGCGCGCGGGCGCGATCGCGAAGCTCTCGCCCGCGACGCGCGAGCTGCGCCACTTCGCCGAGGCGGGCAAGCCCGTACTCGGCTCGTGCAACGGCTTCCAGATCCTGTGCGAGGCCGGTCTCCTGCCGGGAGCGCTCGTGCGCAACCGGGGCCTCGAGTTCCGGTGCGACTGGGTGCACATGCGCGTCGAGAGCGACGACACGCCGTGGACGACCGGTCTGCGCGGCGCGATCCTCCGCATGCCGATCGCGCACGGCGAGGGCTGCTGGGTCGCCGATGACCAGACCCTCGCCGATGTCGAGTCCCGCGGCCAGGTCGTTTTCCGCTATGCGGACCAGCGCGGCGGGGCGACGACGGCCGCGAACCCCAACGGATCGCTTGCCAACATCGCCGGTGTCTGCAACGAGGGCCGTAACGTCGTCGGCCTCATGCCTCACCCGGAAAGGTGCTCGGAAGCCCTCCTGGGAGGGACCGACGGGTATCGGGTGCTCGCCAATCTGGCGCCCGCTCTAGCGGGCACGCCTTTTGCCATATATAGATAGGTATAGAGATGGACCTTTTTGAGAAACAGGCCCAGATCCAGTCGCTCTTTCAGACGAGCCCGGTCGACGCTGCTTACGGCCAGGGCACCCCCGCCGCACGCAAGCTGGCGGGCGCGTTCGCCGACCAGAGCGTCGGCCTTCTTCTCCACGACAAGGTGAAGACCAACGAGTTCTTCGACTATCAGGTGTACTTCGTGAGCGAGCTCTCGAAGACCCTCGAGACCGAGGGCCTGGACGTCGTGATCCTGAATCAGGCGTCGCTGCTCCAGCGCGCGCAGGTCATCCGCAACTGGAGCCTTCTCTTCCAGCGTGACCACAAGCGCCGCGTCCAGTGGGAAGCGCGCGCGGTCATGGAGTACCTGGAGTTCCAGAAATACGACGACATCCAGAGCAAGGCGCTCGCGGAGCGCACCAAGGGCGAGCGCTTCGCGATCGACAACGAGTACGTGTTCGCGCGCCTCGCGCGCCTGCGCGAGTACACACAGCTTCTCTCCGATCTTCGGCCGATCGAGCGCACGAAGTTCCGCTCCGATCCGAAGCTCTACGGTCTCGCGCAGTGGTACCTGCAGCAGGCGGTCGAGCTCCTCTTCGGCACCGGCGCGTATCTCGTGATGGCGCTCGCGCTGCCGAAGCCCGAGGCGTACCACGACATCCTCGACGCGATCGGAAAGCACGGCATCATCGACAAGCAGCTCGCCTATCGCCTCGAGCACCTCGCGAGCCTGCGGAACCTGCTCGCGTATGACCGCGAGCAGACGGACATCGACGAGGTCTACACGCAGGTCCAGACGCGCGTACCCGATCTGCTCGCGTTCGCCGACCAGATCGAGCGCTTCATCGGAGCCGACACTCCCGCATGAGCTCGTCCCCGACGCTGACGGGGACGGAAACGGCGCAGCCTAAGTTGGACATCCTTTCCGAGGTGGGTCTTACCCCCTTTGAGGGCGCCCGCGTGCGCGAGCTTGTGGGCCGCGAGCCGAACGCGCTCGAGTGGGCGATGTTCGGCGCGATGTGGAGCGAGCACTGCGCGTACAAGCATTCGAAGAAGCTGCTCCGCACGCTGCCGACGAAGGGTGCTCGTGTCGCGCTCGGCCCGGGCGAGAACGCCGGCGCCGTGGATCTCGGCGAAGGTCTCCTCTGCGCGTTCAAGGTCGAGAGCCACAACCA
>Ga0075429_100005955_pt1 | contig 10529 bp, 6 predicted proteins | sample RhiMetdeltSRZDD3_FD_75295 | JGI IMG/M metagenome (GOLD analysis project Ga0075429, IMG submission 75295) | Populus rhizosphere microbial communities from Tennessee, USA - Rhizosphere MetaG P. deltoides SRZDD3 | ecosystem: Host-associated > Plants > Roots > Rhizosphere > Soil | place: USA...
TGACGGTACACTTCAACAGCGCGTTGCTCAGGGTCCACAATCCAGTACTCAGGCACGCCATACTTCCCGTAGAGCTGAAGCTTGACGGCCCGATCACGCCGGGCATTTTCTGTGCCTGGAGAAAGCACTTCAATCACCAGGTCCGGAGCGCCTGTCACGTGTTCTCCAGCGGCGATTTCTGGTTGCCGCGCCCGGCTGACAAAGACCAGGTCAGGGATGACTCCGCTGAGATCACTGAAGATCACACCTGGTGCCGGAATCAAAATACCGATAGGATTGCGGACAAGATAGGAGCCAAGGGCCATCTGGAGATTGTAGACGATGCGCGGGTGGGAAATGCTTGGAGCGCCCGACACGAATAGTTCTCCCTCGATCACCTCATAACGATTTCCATCATCGGGTGTCACATCGAGGTCCGCAACCGTCATAAGCGGTGCAATCTTCGCTCCCATGGGTATTTCCTCATTTCTTATGACACTACCCAAAAATGTCATCTACAGGCATGCGCCACCCGGGCACGGCCGGTTCAGCTTCGGCAATCTCCCCGCGTCGGTAAATCGTCGGGTTATCAGGATCGCTTGCACGGTACACCTTGATGACATCAGGGCTCAACAAGTCCACGTCCCACACCACCAGTGTCCCACAGGCAAAGTAATCGTCGCGTTTCGCTTTCATTGCTTGCTCGGCTGCGGGACCATAGTCGTTTGCGCTGCGGACTTCGACGGCAAACACAGGCGCGCCTTCCGCAAACCGCATGCCCATGCGGGGACCGACATGATACGCTGCATCGGGACTCAGGGACTCTCGATGAGGCAGGTTCACGTGGAATCCCACCCCATCCCCAAATACCCGTCCTTGCCCTGTACGTCGAGCATAGCCATGCAAGCTGACGACAATCTCCACACTTGCCGCACCCGGGTCCTCTCCCGCTGGTGGCATCTCGACAATCTCCCCGTTCACCAGCTCCGCCTTGCCCTCCACCTTGTATAAGTCTTCAATCGTGGCACGTGTTTTGATGCTCATGGTGTGCCCCCTTCGGTGATCGCACTGATAACAACTCTACTACTTCTGTCGGTGGATTGCAGCCTAACGGCAGCAGCCTGGCATTGAACTCATGATGGTCCATGACCATGCCCCGCATAGCCACAGATGCCCGCCCGTGCAATTTCGGCCTATCGCCTCTCTGCCTCCCCTGCAGCGCGATGCGCGTTCTCTAACCATGCCTGCGGCACGCGCGCGCGCTGGCCAGGGGTGAGCAGCGGGATGGCCTGTCCATCCAGCAGGGGCAGCTCGCTCTGCTCATCCGCCGCTACCAGGACCCACAGACCAGGGCAGACGCCCCGGCGGCCAACCTGATCGCGTAGCCGTTCCAGGACAACCATCTGCCCGTAGCGCGCCAGCAAGCCTGGATGTACCAGGAGGACAGGCTGCGGTGCTGCCAGCAACTCGGCCTCGACGGTGGGCACCACCATGCTGACCAGGCGCAGGAGATTGTTCCAGTCACGCGACCCAGGCGGGGCTCCATCGGCTTCCCGTACTACCTGCCAGTCAATACGCAAGCGTACGGCCTGCTGGTGCAGCTGCGTGAGCAGCAGGCGATCGCAAGAATGGCGCAGTAAACTAAAACGGTGTAACAGCTCGGCCTCACAGCGGCGGAGCTGACTGGGACGGACCGAGAGGACCAGAAACGCCCCATCCCGGTAGGCGTGCTGCAGGCGTTCCTCGAACAGGCGGGCTTCGGCCACATAGGGCGTGACGGTCGGCCGGCGCGCCGAGGCAGCCGTGCTGTGCCGCTGGGGCATTGACGAACCAGTCGTCTCCTGAGACGCTGGACGTCGATAGACGCCAGCATCCTCATCCCACACCAGATCAAGGCCGACTTCCTGTAACAGGGAGTCGAGCAGAGGAGGGTCTGGGAGCGGCTCAGCTTCGGGATAACGGGCAGCAATGCGCTGGCGCACGTTGGCAGGACTCAACTGGTTATCGTCCTTATCGGAAGTACCCAGACCTAAGCCTGTTAATGCCCCCAGGCCGAGTCGCAGGGCACGCAACGCCGACATGCCACGTGGATAGAGTTCCTGCCGGGTGGACACTGCCGCCTTCTGGCTGGCGTGCGCTGCCAGGTGCAGCAGGCGTTCATGCGTCAGTGGTTGACACCCTGGAGGGCTCTCGGGTTGTGGCTCGACATACAGACGCTGGAAGCTCCGCACTGGTGCCGGTAAGGGATCCTCCTCCGCCAGTTGGTCTGCCAGCCGTCCCAGGCGCTCCGCATAGGCAGCGAGGTCAGGCGTGCAGGCGATGAGGATGGTACTCGCCGCTCGGCGCATACACACATGGGGTTCCGCGAGCGTCTGTTCCGCCTCGTAGGCAGCGCGTACGAGGGCACCAGCCAACCGCCGTCGGGCTGGTTCCTCTGTAAGAGCAGTCGTACGCGTCGCCAGCAGGGCGTCACACAGTTCGTCTATGATCATCACGCCTCCGGCGGCTTGTACCTCCTGCACAATCTGGTGACGCAAGGCTGTCACGGCCCGGTCACGCACCCAGCGCTGGCGCTCAGCGGTCATGATCTGGCTGAGACGTCCGCGCGGGACCTGCAGGTATGAAGCTACCTCAACCTGGCTCGGCCAGGTGGCTGCTGGGCGCAGCCCAGACGAGGGCAGCGGAGTGGTATCATCCGCGTAGAGCCCGAGGAGGCTGAGACGCATTTGCAACTGCTTGCCAGCCCGCCCCGGCACTTCCGAGCCCACCACCCGACGGCGTAGCGCATCCAGGCTTAATGTATTGACATCCCCCTCATCATGCTGCGTGGAGGCCACGTCATCGGTACCCAGCGGGTTGGGGAAATGCTCGCGCAGCGTATTGATGGTGGCGAGAATCTCGCGTCTGGTCTTGTGCCCCACACCACGCATGAATTGCAGGTCGCCGACAGGATAGGCCAGTAGCTCCCGCACCGTGATGACGTTGACGCGGTCCAGCGCATGCATAGCGCGTGTGCTCAGGCCCAGCATGGCCGCCAGGGTATCGGGCTGCGCCTCGGACACGCTGACGGCCAACCGCACCTCCTGGCCGGCCGGTGTTGTCACCATCTGCCGCTCGCCATGGTGGAAGACCTCGCGCCAGGCACGCAGCATCTCCTCGGCATTATCGAAGCGCTGTGACGGGTCGCGGTGCAAAGCGCGCTGGAAAAAGGCTGCCAGCTCCTCGCGTACGGGCGGCTCGAACTGCTCCGCTTCCAGGACCAGTTCGGCATCGGTGAGCGCTGGATCAGACTTGCCATCGCCCCAGCGCGGCAGCACACCAGTGGCCATCTCATAGAGCGTCACGCCAGCGGCATAGCGCTCGGCTGCCTGATCCCAGCGCGGCGGCTGCCGACAGGACAGAAACGGCTCCAGATAGGGGACGGTGCCGACGTAGATGTGCTCCGCTGGCGCCCGGGAGAGTGAGAAATCGAACAGGACGAGTTGCAGCCGCTGCCGGCTGACACGCACCGCGATATTATCCGGCTTGATGTCGCGATGCGCGATACCAGACCGCTCGAGCGAATCGACGGCGGCGAGTACATCCTCGCCAAAGCGCTGCAGCAAGTCGAGACTGCAGCGCCCTTCCTGGCGTAGCCGTGTCGCGAGGGTTTCGTCGCCAGCTTTGTCCAGGACTAGGACCACGCGACCGTGCATGTCGAGCACGTCGTGCAGGCCGACGATGAACTCACTGCGTAGCTTCTTAAGCACTTCCCCTTCCTCACGCAACCGGGCGTTGTGGTCCTGGTCGCGCGCCACTTTCAGTACGTACTCCTCCCCATCCTTCTGGGCAAGCAACGCCACAGCCGTCGAGCCACGACCCAGAATGCGCTCGACCACGAATCCGTGCTCCAGACGATCACCGCGCTTGGCGTTCACGGGATCAACTTGTGTCTGGCTCTCTGGAGCAGTCAGCTCTTCCTCCACGTCCTCGAGCAGCTCCAGAAAATCAGCCACAGAACCCACGCGTGCCAGTACGTCGGGATGGGTGCTCCAGTGCACCAGTCCTTCCAGGCACGGTCCCACACCATCAATGACCGCCGAGAGTTGAAGGCCCTTCTGGGTGCGCAGTGCCTGGGCCAGTGCCAAGGTATTCACGGCCGGTACATGGCCTGAGAACAGGTGATACGCTATGGCGCCCAGGGAGAAGACGTCCGCCGCTTCAGTGATCTGATCAGGGCTGAGGAGGGCTTCGGGAGCCATATAGACCAGGGCCGGCGTCTCGACGAGTTCCTGCACGTGCGTGGTGCCGCTGGCCGCCGCTCCGGTACTGCGCACCCCTACCTGCCAGTTGAAGATTTTTAGCGAGGGAGTGGCCGCATCGGCCGTCAGTACTAAAATACTCTGAGGGCTGAGAGCCCGGTGGATGATACGCTTACTGTGTGCATAGCGTATGGCATCCGCGAGCTGCCGTAACAGGTTCAGCCGCAGGTCAAACGTGAGCTGATCGCCACGCGTGGTCAGGAAGTGATCCAAACGCACTGCCTGCGCCTCATAGTGAAATAGCAGCGCTGGGCCATAGGCGTGTTGTTTATAGTCACGCACCGCCAGGATGCCTGGATGCTCCAGGCTTTGCAGGAGGCGGAACTCGTGCGCCGCCACCCGCTGGATGCGCTGACGGTCTTCCTCAGAGGCGGCCTGGGCCACGAGATACTGGCGCACGCGGCAATGGACTCCGGCCAGCGAGGAGTGTTCTGCCAGCCAGTCCTGATAGCCAGGGCCATCGGCCAGCAACTCTCCCAGGACGTAATCACCCACGCGGCGCGCCTGCTGTGAAGGGCGAATGCCGGCCTGTTCCAGGGCTTGCGTCAGCATTCTGGCTACTCTAATATCGATGGGTGAACGCGGCGAGGCTTCGACGCCTGGCACCTCGCGGTTGATCAAAGCGGCGCGGATGCCCTGGCGTAGCCCACCGGGATGGTTCGCCTCCCGATCGGTCAAGCACACCCGATGCCGTGCTGGCCCTCGGAGAGCACACTGGATATCAGGCTCTGACAAGAATACCAGGGCATCGAGCCAGGGTACATGCCCCTTCCGGCAGGCTGGTTGCTGTCCGAGCAGTGCGGCGAGCGCTTTGGCTTTGCGGTTCGCCAGGAGCACGGGGTTATCGTCGGAAAAACGGCGATTATTATGGGTCCATATCCATGTACCCGTATCGCCTTCCACCCGTCCGGGTCGGCTTTTGATTTCTACGAGCCAAAAGCCCTGCTTGGTGAGCACAAGCAGATCGACCTCATAGATCGCTCCATCGGCTGCCTGAAATTCGAAGTTGGCCCAGGCGCGGTAAGGGTCGTGCGTCGGGAACCTGGCCCGGATGAAATCCAGCGCGCGTCGCTCCCATTCGTAGCGCGAAGGGGTAATAATCGTCCAGTTTGTAGCTACCATGACGCGTGCCTGTGTCTGCCTGTGGAGCCGAGGCGGTCGGGATTTGCCTTCTGCAAGTGCTCAATATACCATCAAAGGTGATTCTGGGGAAAGGGTTAAGCAGGTCTGCATCCCGTATCTCAAGAGGGGTGCAATGCGCAAACCATGCAACTATGACACGGTACACATCGGCGAGGTGTTAGGCGAGACAGAAGTGTGATTCGCGTGTAATCGTGTTTTAGACTTTTCCTACGCTGCCAAAGAGCTGCAGTTTGGCGGCAACCACCGCCTGCATGGCCATCTCGGCCTGCCGCATCAGGTCGAGCACATCAGGGGCGCCTGTGGTCTGCAGGCAGCTGCGCAGCGCCTCCACATACGCCTCACGCACCTCGGTATTGACGTTGAACTTGCGCACACCCAGAGCAATGGACTGCCGTACCATGGCTTCAGGCAAGCCCGAGGCCCCGTGTAAGACCAGGGGAACAGGGACGGTGCGTTGGATGGTGGCCAGACGGTCAAAATCGAGGCGTGGTTCGCTGCGATACCGGCCATGGACATTGCCAATACATACCGCCAGGGCATCGATACCCGTCTGCGCGACAAAGTCGGCAGCCTGGGCAGGGTCAGTAAACTTGGCTTCGTATTCCGGCACGGTCAAGCCATCCTCTGTACCGGTCAGACGGCCAAGCTCGGCTTCAACCACCGCTTGGCGCCCATGTGCCAGCATCACCATGGTGCGCGTAAAAGTCACATTGTCTGCATACGAGAGATGCGACCCGTCTGCCATCACTGAGGTGACCCCCGCCTGTAATGCGGCCTCAATCGCCGCGGGTGCGGTGCTATGGTCCAGATGGACCGTAACGGGAACCGTGGCAGCCTGGGCCGCCGCCAGGCACAGGGCCACGAGCGGCTGGCCGCCATGCTGCAAGGCGCCAGGATGCAATTGCAGCATCACCGGACTGCGCTGCGCCTCGGCAGCATTGACCACGGCGCGCACCCCTTCGAGGTTATAGACATTGAAAGCGCCAATGGCGTATTCCCCTGCCATGGCAGCGCGCAATAGCTCTGTCGTTGAGGTGAGCATCTCAGTGTGCACTCCCCGCCTGTGAGCGCAGTCCCAGCACTACCTCGGCCAGTCGGTGACGCGATGACGAGCAGCCGCTGTTGCGGAGTGCCATCATATGCCTCGCGGTCGGCGAAGGCAACTCCAGACGCCCACCAGGGTTGCTCCACGGTCCTCCTCCACCGTCCTCTCCATTTACCCATGCAAGAGTCCGCTCGCGCGTACACGCCCTTTGCAATCCATCCTGAGCAGCATGTCCAGGCTGCGCCTCGGCAGCCCCGCGGGAGTAGGCTGTGGCGTGGGGGACAGCCGGGTACGGGGAGGCGCTGGCGGGGGTGCCGCGGGCAAAGTGGCTTTATATGGCCTCGTACACCGCGTATTGCCATTGAGCATGCCTTAGCGGGAACGTATAATTCTTGTCGAGGAGGGCCGACCGATGAGGAGAAGCTATGCCATACAGTGATTTCACCTTGGTCAGTGTTGAGCACGCGTTCGAGCTACGGCGCCATGAGGTATCAGGGCTCTTCGTCGATGTACTACCCTGCGCGCCGACGCCCAGGCTGGAGGATGCCATTGCCGAAGGTGTCCCGCTCGCCAGCGCGATCAATACCGAAAAAGCCCGTTCCGAACTCCTCATTATGCCGGTGCTCCTCGACGTGCGCCGGCACTTCCCCGGGCAGGTCAGCCTGTTTTCCGGCGTGCTCTTTGACGTCGATCCATCTCGGGGGCTGACCGGGTATTGTGACTTCCTCCTCAGCCGGGGGCCGTCCCAGATGGTGCTCACAGCCCCTGTCGCCGTTGTGGTCGAGGCGAAAAACGAGAATCTTATGAGCGGCATAGGGCAGTGCCTGGCCACCATGGTGGCAGCCCGGTGCTTTAATACGCAGGCCCAAACGGGCGTCACGGTGATCCTCGGCGCGGTCACGAGCGGCACCCGCTGGAAGTTTCTGCGGCTCGCCGGCGATGATGCCGCTATGGACCTCGATGAATATGATCTTCAGCACGACGTGGCCCGGATTCTGGGCATTCTGGCCAGCGCCATCGGCTGACCCGCGAGCGAGACGACCAAGCCATCACAGGGCCGCGCTCCAGAGCACATCGTGAGCTTGCTGCACTGCGTGAGCACAACACATCTCCCCATCGCCCGTCCTCACTATCTGGCTTAGCCCTGGTCTATCCTGGCACTTCTCGGCATTAGAGAAGATGGACGCCACACCCCAGATGCTTTACGATCCATACCTGCGCTACAGACGTGTATTGTAGGCTGCTACAGGCGAGGAGATCTGCTCATGGAATTTGCCTTTACGGCCGACGAACAGGCCTTTCGCGAGGACATTCGCCAGTTTTTGCGCGACCATCCCCCGGAACAGTTTGCCCGCGAGGGGATGGACGCTGGCTATGGCTCCGGAGCCCATTCGCATGCCTTTCTGCGCCAACTGGGGACGTGTGGCTGGCTGTCGATGTGCTGGCCGCGGGAGTATGGTGGGCAGGAACGCCCGTTTATGTACAAACTCATCCTGCTCGAAGAACTGGCCACCGCGGGAGCGCCCTTTGGCCCGCTCGGGGGGGTGGATCAGGTGTCGGAGTCAATCATCCGCTACGGCTCGGAGCGCTTAAAGCAGGACCTCCTGCCGCGTGCTGCCCGTGGCGACATCACCTTCTGGCAAGGGTTTAGCGAACCCAACGCCGGTTCGGACCTGCTGTCCCTGCAAACCACTGCGGTCCATGACGGGGACGACTACGTGCTCAATGGCCGCAAGATCTGGAACAGTCACGCCGGTATTGGCAGCTATGGACTCGTGATCGCTCGTACCAATCCCGCTGCGCCCCGGCACAAGGGTTTAAGTATGTTTGTGGTGGCAAACGGCACGCCCGGATTGGAGCCGCGTCCCATCCGCAGTATGACCGGTGGCGTGTATCACTACGAGGTGTTTCTCGACCAGGTGCGCGTGCCAAAAGATTATCTGCTGGGCAAGGAAGATGAGGGCTTTACACAACTGCTCGCCGGCCTCGATACCGACCGCTTCTGGGGCCGTTTTTATAAGGCACCAGCGTTAAAGCGCATCCTGGATCAGCTCGTGACCTATGCCAATACTACCGTACGTCGCGGCCAGCCACTGGCTCGCGACCCCGTGGTGCGCCGGCAGTTGGCCAGTCTCGCGACGGATATCGAGGTGCTGCGCATGCTCTTCTACCGCAATGGCTGGCTCATCAAAGAGGGCCTGCCGACACCCTACGAATCGGCCATGAATAAAGTGCTGGCCGACGAAACAGGCCAGAAGCTTGCGGCCCTGGGGCTGGAACTCCTGGGTCTCTACGGCCCGCTCAAAGAAGGCTCGCGCTGGGCGCCACTGCACGGCTATATCCAGCATCTGTACCAGACCACCATGGGACACACGATCGCCGGAGGCACCTCAGAGGTGCTACGCACCACCGTGGCCGTCCGCGGTCTGGGGCTGCCGCGCGAGCCGCGAGGGAGGAGCTGAGCGTATGGATTTTCGCCTGACTGAAGCCCAGGAATTGCTCGTACACACCGCGCGAGACTTTTTTCAGCAGTACTGTCCGACGACGCTGGTGCAGCAGTTGGCACTCGACCAGCATGGTTTTCCTGATGCACTCTGGCACCAGATCTCGGCCCTAGGCTGGCCTGGACTGCTCATCCCTAGCGCGCTGGAGGGCAGTGATGGCTCGCTCCTCGATATCATCCTGCTCATCGAGGAAATGGGCCGCGCCTGCTTCCCCAGTCCCTACATCCAGAGCGCCGTGGTCGTCACGTCCCTCCTACTCACCGCCGGAAGCCGCGTCCAACAGGAGCGCTTCTTGCCGGCGATGGCGCGTGGAGAGCGTATAGGCACGCTGGCGCTGACGGAGGAGAGCGCCGATATCGCCCCTGAAGCGATTGCTATGCGGGGCGATATCGGTGGACGTCTCAATGGCAGCAAGCTGTTTGTCAAAGACGCGCACGTGGCTGATTATCTGCTCGTGGTCGTGCGCGGCAATGGGGGGGTAAACCTGGTGCTCGTCGAGCGTGACCAGCCAGGCGTCACCCTGCTGCCACTCGAAGTCATGTCTGGCGAGAAACTGTTTGAAGTGGTCTTGCACGATGTGCCTGTACGGGAAGACATGCTCCTCGGGCCGGCTGGCAAGGGCTGGGAGTGCCTGGTACCAGTGCTGCAGCGCGGCGCCCTGGCGCGCTGTGCGGAGATGGTCGGCTGTGCCCAGCGCATCCTCGATATCTGCGTGAGCTACGCTAAAGTGCGCGAGCAGTCCGGACGGCCTATCGGGGCGTTCCAGGCCATTCAACACCACTGTGCCGACGTACTGCGGCATGTGGAAGGGTCGCGCTACATCCTGTACAAGGCGGCTTGGCGTATGCACGCCGGGCTCGAGTGTGCGACCGACGTGGCGATGGCCAAAGCGCACATGAGCGAGGCCTGTCTATGGGTGGCACGCAAAGGGCACCAGATTCTGGGCGCTATCGGCTACTGCGAGGAGCACCCGCTGCATCTGCTGCATAAGCGCATCCAGGCGGCAGGCCTGGATTTCGGGGATGCCGGGTCGCATTTAGAGACCGTGGCGCAGGCGATTGGGCTAGTGTAGAGGCGCGGCTCCCATGCGAGTGTCGCTTGACCACCACGCCCGATGGTGTGACAATGACAGCCTCTCACTGTCCCTATCCCATGCATTGGAGGAGCGTTAGCCATGAAATGGTGCAGTTTATGGCTTCCTCCTGCACTGTCAAATACTTAGCGCGTTGTGCCTTGCACATCCGCGCAGTATCAAGCAAAATCCTTCCCTGAAACGCAACTCTGGCGCAACCAGGTTGCCTTGTCCGAGAGCAGCGTCTAGCCTGACGAGGCGAAAAGCGGACCTCCGCACCCGCCTGGCGCTGCCCCCTCACAGCAGCCTACCAGCGGAGGCAGCACTCATGACAGACGTCCTACGGTATATCAAGGGCCTAACTCGCTTCAATCTCTTGGGTCAGATTCCTCGAAGCTTGCTTCGGCTTTTGCAGCGGTGTTATTGTCGCTGGCATGAGCGACTATCGGCATAAAAGGCACAACGTCTCGTCCTTGATTTACCAT
>Ga0075429_100005960_pt1 | contig 10528 bp, 6 predicted proteins | sample RhiMetdeltSRZDD3_FD_75295 | JGI IMG/M metagenome (GOLD analysis project Ga0075429, IMG submission 75295) | Populus rhizosphere microbial communities from Tennessee, USA - Rhizosphere MetaG P. deltoides SRZDD3 | ecosystem: Host-associated > Plants > Roots > Rhizosphere > Soil | place: USA...
CGGCAATCCGCCCATCGGCGTGCCGAAATAGAGCTGATACACGCTCTTCGTCTTGATCGGCGGCGCGGCGACGGGGAGCTTGTCCGGGTCGAGCCGCTCGAGCGCGATGCGGCTCTTCGGCACGCCGTCCCAGCCGACGATCGTCGTTCCCGCCGGGATCTTGATCTCTACACCCGGGAAGCGCGCATCGGTGATCACCTGCTCCTGCGGGCTGTTCGCCGTGATCAGCGTGAACTTGTCGTCCGACGGAGGAGGCGAGATGACCCAGTCTTCCATCACCAGGATCTGGTTGGCGACGAGTGTCACCGTCTGCGGCCAGATCGGATAGAGCGGGTTCGCAGGCGTTGCGTCGAAGCGCAGCGTCACCGGGCCCGCCGGCAGTCCGGTCAGCACGAAGTTGCCCGCCGCATTCGTCGTGGTCTGCGGCGGGTTCGCGCCGATGTCGCCGCGCACGATGATGCCGGGAATCCCCGCTCCCTGGGGCGTGACGAAGCGCCCCTTCGCGCCGGTGACGTTCGCGGACGCCTGCACGACCAGGCTCACGCTTGTCGTGCGCGTGAACACCTGACCCGCTTCCTTCATCTCGCCGCTCACCGTAAGCGGGTACGTTCCGGGCGCTGCGCTCCCCGCGGCGCCAAACGTGATCGTTCCGGATTGCAGCGCAGAGAGCGTCACCGCCGGTGCAAAAGACGCGGTCACCCCGGCGGGCAATCCCTGCACCGAGAGCGTCACCAGCCCGGTGAAGGGTTGCGTTCCGATCGAAGCGATCTGCGCCTGCGCGCTGGTCGAGGCGCCCTGGTACACCGCGAGGCTCGCCGGGCTCACGACGAGCTGGAAGTCCTGCTCTCGCGTCACCGTGAGCGGCGGGCTTTGCACCGTGCCGCGCGAGTTCGTCAGCGTGATCGGACCGGTCTCCGCCAGCCCGGGCACCCGCACCGTGATCTGGGTGGCGGTCGCAGTGAGCACCGTCGACGGGACGGTCGTGTTGTTGATGCCGCGAAACACGATCAGGTTTCCGACCGGCAGCGGATCGAATCCTGTCCCCGCAAGCGTGATCGTCTGCCCGATCGTTGCGCTGCTCGGATTCACCGAGGTGATCGCCAGGGACTGGATAACGGTGAGGACGCTCGAGGCTGTGATCGTGACGGACTGCCCGCTCTGCGCCGCGGTGAACGTGAAGCTCGCCTGGATCGTCGTCTGTCCGGGACTCAAGGCGCTTGCGATGCCGGTCGCGGCGATCGTCGCAACGGTCGCATTCGAGCTCGTCCACGCGACTCGCGTAGTGAAATCCTCGGTCGTGCCGTCGGTGAGCGTGCCGGTCGCGGTAAACGGACGCGGCTCTCCGGCGAACGCACTCGCGGCTTGCGGAGCAACGACAAGCGAAGTCAGCTCCGCGGCAGCGATCGTGACCGCGGCAGTCGCGGAGCCGCCGTTGAGCGTCGCCGTGATCGTCGCTTCGCCCTGGGCGTTCGACGCGACCGGGAAGTCGGCAAACAGCGCGCCCGCGGGGATGTTGACCGTCGGCGGAACCGAAGCGGCCGCGGGATTGCTGGAGACGAGGCTCACTGCGGAGGGTGCGTTCGGCGCGAGAGACACCGTGACTCGCAGAACCCCTGGCGTTCCCTTGGGAAGCGTCAGCGTCGCCGGCGTGACGGCGGCGACCACAGGCGGCGGCACCGTGACCTCGACCTGGCTGGTTGCGCTGGTTGCGTTCACGCTCGCCGTCACATTGGCAAGACCCGGCTGCAGGCCGGTAACCGGAACGGGTACGCTCAGCGCGCCGGCGGGAACGGTGACGTTCGCCGGCGCCTGCAATATCGCGGGTGCGCTGTTCGCGATCGCGATCGTCGTCGGCGCTTCCTGCGCGACGTTGATCGTCGCCGTCAATGCACCCGACGCTCCCTGTTGCACAGGGAACGGGTTCGGCAGCAGTGAGACGATCGCCGCCGGTTGCGGCGAGACGTGTACCGCTGAGGTCTTCGAAGTGTTGTTCGCCGAGGCGGTGATGATCGCGTTCCCCACCGCAAGCGCCGCAGCGCCGAACGTCGCGCTCGTCTGACCCTGCAGTACCGTGACGGAAGACGGGACCGAGAGCACCGATGCGTTGTCCACGGCAAGCGCAACCTGCGTGTCGCCGAGCTGTGCGGAATTGATGCTCACGGTAAAGCTGCTGGAGGCACCGATCGTCATCGTGTGGCTCGCAGGCTCGAGCGCGGTGAGCGCAACGGGCGGCGGCACCACGTTCACCAGCGCAGAAGCGCTCGTGCCGTTCAGGCTCGCGCTGATTCCCGCCTGGCCGAGCGCGACCGCCGTAACCGGCACGGGGACCGTGGTCTGTCCTGCCGGAACCACGACCTGCGCCGGCGCGGTAATGATTCCCGACGGGGAAACGGCGATCGGCACGGTGGTATTGGTCGCCTGCGGCGCCGAGATCGTGAGCGTGAGGGACGTGCTCGCGCCGAGCGTCGCGCTCGAGAGCGCCGGAACGAGGGAGACCACGGTCGGCAGGCGCACGCCGTTGACGCGCAGCACGAACGCCCCGATATTCGCGTCGCCGGTGATCGTCACCGCAACCGTGTTGGATCCCCCGCTCAACGTGAGCGGGCGCTCGAGGAAGGCGACGTGCGGGCCGAAATCGCCCGCGCTGAGGATTTGCGTACCGTTCACGGCGACCGTTGCGGACGTCACGCGCTTGGCGCCCGGCACCGCCGGGTCGCCGTTATCGATCCGCAAGACAAACGGCGCCACGATCCAGGGCGGTACGCTGAAGCTGTCGCTGACGGTGACGGGCCCGCCGGGACCGCGCTGGTACACCTTGGGACCGAAGGCAGTGCCATCCTGCGCAACCGCGGGCAGCGCCGCCAGAAGCCCTGCAAGTGCGAGCACGAACGCTGTCAGCGCGCTGCGCAACCGCTCCATCCTTCCGGCACCGTTCGCCATGTCGCTCACCGCCCGCGGTCCTTCATTCAAGTCGCGTTGCTTTCATTACTTCCCACGCCTGCGCCACGCGCAGCTGGTCTTCGAAAGGCAGTTGGTCGAGCCGCACCTCTCTGCCGGATTTCGTGACCAGGCTGACCGCCGAGGGCTGGCCCGGCGTCGCCGCGACCGCGACGCGCTCGACCGGCTCGCCGTCGATCAGCGGAAACAGGCTCGCCGTCTGCCCGGTGAGCGTCATCGCCGCGATCGCCTGCAGCAGGCTCACCTGGCCAACCGGCAGCGTCACGTTCACGGTCGCTGATGAGCTCGCGAACGTCCCCGTGTGATCCGCCGCCGCGACATTGGTCGCCGCTCCAGGCGCCTGCGGCATCAATCGCACCGAGATCGCAGTCGGCGAGCCCACCGGCGTGTTGGTCGCGTTCACGACCACGGCAACCGGGTTCGCGGTGCCAGCCGGAAGCGCCATGTCGGGAACGAAATACGAAGCGTTTTGCGTCGCGGGCACTGCCGTGCCGGCGATCGAAGCGATCTGCAGCGTCGGCACGTTGGAGAGCGCAGGATTTCCGGCCGGCGATGCCGGCCCCGGCGCCGTCGCGATCGAGGGCACCGGGTTCGTTGTTCCGGTGAATCCCGAAGTCGTGAACGCTTCGAGGCGGATGCGGCCGAGGCCGGCCGCTGTGGATCCGGCGCAGCCTCCTGTACCTCCAATCGCCTGCACGATGCTCGTCGCTCCGCTGCCGGCGATTTCGGGCGCAACCAACCGGATCGCGCCTCCGGTGCCCGCTGCACCCTGCGTGGTGCAGGGGGCTGAACCGGCCGGGCCGGCGTTTCCTCCATTTGCCCGGACCGCGCCGTTGACCGTGATCTTCGTCGACGACGCGATCACGATCGCACCGCCGCCGCCGGCTCCGGACCCTCCGGTGCCAAGAACTCCTCCGAAGAAAACACCGGCGCCGCCGCCGCCGCCCGAGCCACCGAAAAGCGGAAGCAAGCTTACGAACGAGGTCGGCGCGCCGTACGTTCCACCTTGTCCTCCGGATCCGCTCGATGACGCGCCGCCTCCCGGCCCCCACCCGGCGCTGGGCGGTACGTTTCCAACGGTACAGGTCAAGTTGGTTCCGCAATAGCCGCCGTTGCCGCCGTTGAAGCCGCCGGGCCCCGCGGAGGCGCCGAGACTCGGAGCGCCAGTGTTCGCATGCGGCGCAGTGCCGTCGCTGCCGGTGACGATCACGCTGCCGGCAATCGTCACGTCGCCCGTTGCGAGGATCACGACGGGCGAGTTGTCGGAGCCCTTCAGGTAGCGCAGCGTCTGGCCGGACGGAATATTCACCGTCGTGTGGTGATAGACGCCACCCGGCCTCACCGTGATCGTGGCTCCCGCGGTCAACGGACCGTCTGCGCCCGTACTGCCGCTGCTGAAGCTCTGGCTGTGTGCCGATTGACTCCAGAGGAGCAGGAACCCGATCGCCGCAGCGCGGCTCAGTCGAATCGTCGGTTGCGCTTTCATATACAGCTCCTTCGCTTTATCCAGGTTGCTCATGGCATCGAAACGCTCACCGGCTGCGTAACGCTCATTGCGTTGCCGGCCGGCGCGCCCGGAATGTCCGCTTGCAGATGCACGCTCAGCGGCTGAGAGACGCCCATCGCGTTGCCCTGCGGCGCGCCCGGAATCACGGCCGGCAAATGCACGCTGAGCGGCCGGCCGATGCTCATCGAATTGCCCGCCGGGGCGCCGGCCACCGCGCCCGGCAAGTGCACGCTCATCGGACGCGTCATCGTCACGACGTCCCCGAGCAGGGACGTGCTCACGGTCACGGTCACACTGCCGCTGCTCGTCGTGCCGGCATCATTCGTCACGGAAAAAACGTAGGCGCCGACCGGAACCGATCCCGCGACCGTCAGATCCACGGCCAACGCGGTGTCGGAGGTTCCTGGAATGATCCGCGGCACGATCCCCGCCTGGCCGAAGCTCACCGCCCTTGTGGTGGCGAGCTGCGATCCGGAAATCGTGATGCGCGTAGTGGCTCCGCGCGGCACAGCGCTCGGGATCACGGCGCTAATCACCGGCGGGGCAATCACGATGAACGGTTGCGCGGAGACCGCGCTGCCGTTGGCGTTGCTGACGGCGATCGGCCCGGTCGTGACACCGGCCGGCGCAGTCACGACGAGCGAGGTCGCGCTCGCCGCGCTCACCGTGGCTGGTGTGCCGTTGAATGCCACGGTGTTTTGCGCGGGATTCGCGATGAAGCCCGAGCCGTAGATCGTTACGGTGTCGCCGACCTTGCCGCGCGTCGGCGCGAAGCCGATCAGGCGGAACTGCGATGACGAGCCGCGCGATACCGAGAGAAGATTGCCCGCTGCATCGTAGATATACAGAGTGGTGTCGGCAGCGGGATCGATCTCGGCGACGAGGCGGCCGAGCTCGTCATAGACATACAGCACCGTGCCCGCCTGCGCCCCCGCGGCGAACAGCGACAGCAAGAACGCGAGCCCGCAGAGCGCGAGCCTCACGATTGGATTCCCCCCTTGAGCGCTACGGCGCTACTGCAGTCCCCTTAACAGTGTGCCCAGCGCGCGGGGAAAGACTAGCAGAGACCGTGCGGGATTCATATCATCCGTGACGAAATCTAGAGGAACCGCAACAGAATCGCTATCGCGCAGAAGTTATATAACCTGCTTCGACTTCTTTACTCCAAGCGTGGGCCGCTCGGGCGGTATGTGCAGAAGCGCCGCATTCGGGAAACCCCCGCTGTCGAGCTGCAAGGTGGTGCGGTTCCCGGCAAGATCCACGATCGCGGTGATGCAGTCGCCTCTGAATCGCCTACCCTGAACTTTCGCCGCCAGCCAAGAAAATTCACTCAGCGGAATTTTGTGAGCACAGAGACGGGCGCACCGGCCTCACGCATTGCGACTCGTTAAGTGGTTCGCTGATTCTGTTCCTGCATGTTCACTTGCAATGTCATGCAGAAACATTCCATACGTCTTTCTGGGCGGTCCCCTGTCGAGCCAACTCGGGCCGGTCCGCGGCCGTGCACTATTCTCGCCGATGCGTAGGAACTCTTATTCCAGCCCGAAGAGGACAAGAAATCTTGTCTGCCTGTAATCCCCAACGCGCCCCTGTGACAACCAAATTGATCGCTTACCGGTCTATACGCCGACCAGAGCGATTCGCAAGCGCAACTCCCACCGCGAAACCAACTATGCCAATTAGCAGTACAGCTTGAGATAAGTGCAAATTTAACAATTCCCTCTCTGTCAAGTAGACCACCCTTGATTTGTAGTTGTATGGGTGCACTCGGCCACTACTGGCGTCCGGAGCCGTTGGATTGGCGTTTCCATAGTGGCTCGAATACGCAAATGTCGCAGACATACCTAGGACACCCACCACAAACATCACGTAAGTGACCTTCTTCCAGAAAGCTACAGACATGAAACTAGCGTGGGCACGGGTCGTAGGCGCAGGCGATGGTTTCGATCGCGTCGTCGTCGGACTTCTTGTAAGCGATGCTCAGGACCCGGTCGGCAGTGTCGTACTGGAGCGGCCTTGATGCCGTTGGGGAGGGGCATCAGCGCGGCTTACGGAAGTTGAAAGGGTCAGCAATTAGGACAACCACGATGAATCCTACAACCCCCGAAAAAGAACAATTCGGAATGACGATAGTGCCGGACGGCGTCCTCCAGTCGCTGATCTTGTTCGCGTGTAAGCAAAAAAACGCGCTTGAGCAATATAGGACTGTAAGCGCCAAGCCATCTGTACGAGGCGCTTCGCGTGAGCGCGTCGCTTCTATTCGTATCAATTTTCTTCAGATCCTTCAGATACAGCGCATTCTCAACCTGCTCGTCCTGTACTCGCTCGCGTTTGAGGCTACGGCTTAAGAGCGCGTTCGGCGGCCTTCGCAAGCTTGCCACACAGATCGCCTGCTTTCCCAGGACAACTTTTCGTCGCGAGTACTTTTATCTGCTGAAGATCTTCAGTTAAGGCAGTTGGAGAAATGTGCTTCAGTACAAATGCCTCAAAGCCCGGATCCTTGTCTAGTAGTCCGCCGAGCTCGTAAAGTCGGTTCCATCGTGTCGTGAGATTTTGAACAACTGATTCGGTATAACCAGACGCAATCGCGCCATCGTCACAATGTCCGTAGCGCTGGTACGATCGATGAATCTCTTTCCAGGTGCGAAGGTAGGCTGCTTCCTTGTCAGCCGCCATAGCCTCTTGCTTCGTACAGACTCGCCTCGACGACCCGTTGGCGAAACCCAGATCAAACACACAACAGAGAAGACATCCGACAAGAAGAAGTCGAGCCATATTGGGTGGTTTATCGTAATACTGTGATGCCCCGAACCGGATCTCCGCCTCTATGGAGCCGCCTCATAGCTTCAGTAGCGTGATCAGTAGTTCGAATGCATCCATCCGTCGGGTAATTGTACCCACACCGATTTGCAGAACACGAATTGGCCCGACCGGAGTGAACGCCCATTCCTTGGCGATTCGGTACATCGAATATGAAATTCCCATTGGAACCAAATGAGCTGTTTTCGCCAGCTCCTTGGTGCGGGTTCCACCAGGAGAATGAATATGTTCCGGCGGGAAACTCTCCAAGGGAGGTACTCACTGGGTTATTTGAAGCCGGGAAATTTCCAGCGCTTTCACCGTATTGGTCTATGACATGAATTCGTCCCCCTGATGCGTCGAAGATTATGTCCGTCAGCCCAAGCGGATCGATTCGCGATATTGGGTTGCCCCGCACATAGGCGTAGAGATTGAGCCCGCCCGCGACCCCGATTGGATCCTCGTTGATGAAGCGCTTCAGCACTGGATCGTAATAGCGCGCCCGGTAGTAGTACAGCCCCGTCCCGTCGTTCTCGCGTCCGGTGTATTGCAGCGGGTTTCTTTCATCCGGCCCGAGCGTGGTCGCTTCGCCGTAGGGCGAGTAGGCGTAGAAGTTGTCCGCCGATTGGCTGTCGTTCGCCTGCGCGATTACGCTCTGCAGCGCATCAGTGAGGAGCGTCTTATTGCCGCTCGGGGCGTAGCGCGCGAGTACTTCGTCGACCGCAAGGCCCGTGTGGTAGACGGTGTCGAGAGCGTTACCTTTAAGTTCGGCGATCGCCTGCGCGCCATCGTAGAAAAAGCCGGTGGTAACTCCGTTCACCGTCTTCTCGATCCGCCGGCCGAGCGCATCGTACTTGAAGCTCGCGCTGCCTGCGGGGCCCGAGATCGCGGCGAGCTGGTTTCTCGCCGCCCATGTGTAGCTCGTCGTGCCGGAGGCTCGGCGGACATGCGGACAGGACACGTCAGCAACTCGTTCGTCGGACAAGCCGACGGGACACTAAAACTTCTCGCACCTGATGCCGGAAATCTGACGAAATGCGCGCTTAGATGTGTCAATAGTCCAAGCTATTCGAGGCGCACTCAAACCCTTTGAGCGAAATATGCCGATTACCGGCTGCCCCGCCTTAAGCTGTTTTTTCGTCGCGTCAACGCAGTCGAACACGACAGCATGCCATTCGCCCGGCTCAAGAATTGGCAAACGAAGAATTGCCACAATCTTCCGCGTACTAATCTCTCGGCAACCATGCGTTGCTATGCTTTTTGTCATTAGCAGATAGACCTGTTCGTCACCTCGTTGCCTATAAGCCAGCGCGTACTGCTGCCGAATATCAAGCTCGTAGTCTCCAACCCAACCCTCAAGTCGCGCTGGACACGATCCTAAAATGGTCGAATCACTAGCGTTCTCTCCGGCCGATGTGCCTAAACACGAGACCAGAATCAAGCCAACTCCAACATTTCTTACTGCGGACATGTATCGCATGATATGAGCGAGATCGGTATGGGATGTTTCATCTACGCGGAACGACCCCTGGCGCAAAGAGCGGCGGTCGGCCCTGCACATCAGAACGATTTTCGTTTGTTTGGAAATGAAAGTGAGTACCGGGTCCAGCGTTGTTCTCTTCCTGACCATAACTCCCAGCCGGGAAACATAGCTGGAAGCATGTTTCAGCAGCATCCCGAGTTAAATCGGGGTTTGGGTTTCGTCCAATATCACACGCTTCTCCACGCATATGCGCAGTTCCGGAGGCATGCGAATCTGTACCTGATGTTATTCGTGTATTACGCCCGGTACAGTCATCGAAACAACGCAACGCCCAATCATGGGTGGGTGTGAAATCACAAACCGCATTTCCAACACATTCGAACAACCCCAATGGGTCGCCAAAGCGCTGCGGGTTGCCTCGAACATAGCGTGTACGTGTTGAGCCCCGCCTTCAGCCCAATCGGATCGCTCTGCACGTACCGCCCGAGCCCCGGATCGAAGTCCCGGAAGTAGTTGTAGGCGAGGTTGGTTTCCTTGTCTGCGTCACTGACTCTGCGGGCGCCTCACAAAGAGCTGGGGCGCGAAAAAAGCAATACCAACAATCGCGCCGTCCAGCAATGCTGCCGCGAGGTTTACAAAGCTTTCTGGCGGTCCTGAAATCGCGGTCCCAAAGAAAAAAGAGCCGAGCAACATGACGACCAAGAAAAGCAAGAGGAGGTAACGACTCCAATTCTGAAAAAAACATATGCCAATTAGAGCTGGGTAGGGGATCAGATAGAAAACATACATCGCCGGATGGTGAACGTTAATGTATGCGCCATGCCCAGCGTACTTCATGAGTTCAAGAGAATACTGCGAGTAAAGTGATGGAAACTGAGGGAGCACGAAGAGCCCTGTACCATGAAAAATTAGTGCGAGGATTGCCAATATCCTTAGCCGTATCATCTTGGGCGCGCTGTCAAGAACGGGGGCTTCGCACAAATGTAGATGCATCCAGGCGCGGGAGCAAGAAAAGACGGTCGTAGTGACTTACTTGGGTCTGGATCACCTATAGAACATTGATTCGGGTTTTTTGGACATTCCCAGTAGCACTGCGGCTCAAGAGGGCTTAGGTTGGGAACCGCCGGAACTGGCTCACCGAAGCATTGCCCAGTAAGACATCGACGCATATTGTCACTTTGCTCGCGTTGGTCTCTTACTGGATCAGAGAAGGGGTTGCTTGGCGGGCGGATAATAGACGGGATCGCCGGTTGTGCGCCCTGCAAACCAAGCGGATCGCCAGAGGTCAGCGGATTGTCATCGACATACGTGTATGGGTTGATGCCGCCCGCGATCCCGATCGGATCTTCTGATATGAAGCGCTTCAGCACCGGGTCATAGTATCTGGCGCGGTAGTAGTAGAGCCCCGTGCCGTCGTTCTCCCTGCCCGTGTACTGGAGCGGGTTCCCTTCATCCGGCCCGAGGGTGGTCGCTTCGCCATAGGGCGAATAGGCGTAGAAGTTGTCCACCGACTGGATGTCGTTCGCCTGCGCGATCACGCTCTGGAGCGCATCGGTAAGAAGCGTCTTGTTGCCGCTCGGAGCGTAGCGCGCGAGCACTTCGTCGAGCGCAAGGCCGGTGTGGTAGACGGTGTCCAGGGCCGAGCCTTTCAGCTCCGCGATCGCCTGAGCGCCGTCGTACAGGAAACCAGTACTGTTGCCGTTCACCGTCTTCTCGATCCTCCTGCCCATGGCATCGTAGCGGAAGCTCGCGGCACCCGAAGGTGCAGCGATCGAGGCAAG
>Ga0075429_100005961_pt1 | contig 10528 bp, 27 predicted proteins | sample RhiMetdeltSRZDD3_FD_75295 | JGI IMG/M metagenome (GOLD analysis project Ga0075429, IMG submission 75295) | Populus rhizosphere microbial communities from Tennessee, USA - Rhizosphere MetaG P. deltoides SRZDD3 | ecosystem: Host-associated > Plants > Roots > Rhizosphere > Soil | place: USA...
AAAAAAGGCGATAAAATAGAATGCTTTAACTGTACTGGGGCAAACGGGGTTTTTGGACCGGGGGCTATAGAAGATTTACAATCCTTAGCTGCCGGGGGTAAACCTTGGCATAAATGCCATTTTTGCGATGGAAAAGGATTTATTACAATAAAATTCAATAAAGGGGATAAAGTAATCTTTAAAGGTCCATACGATAATTTAAAACAAACCGGGGTCATCTATTATATTGGACAAACTTGCTATTATGTATCAAATTACAAAAACGAAGGAATAGACGAAGTTTTTTTTGATTGTTATATAGAACCATTAAAAGAACCAAATGATATTATGAAGAATTTATTATAATGGAAATAAAAGAAGGTACCAGAGCAAAAGTTTGGATAAATAAAGGATTTATAATAGGTACATTTGTTTCTTTTAATCCTAAATCAAAAACATCCCCAACCTGGTTAGGGATGATGTTGGTGGCTGATGCTAAAAATTGTGCTTTTGCGCCAGGAGCGAGAATACCGATATTTTTAACAGATAAGATGGAAATATTGAATTATGACCCAAATAACCTTTTAAAAGCGATTTTATGAAATTTAAATTTAAAATAGGCGATATGGTGGTGGCTAAATTTATTGAAATTGACGATTCTAATTCTATCATGTTGGATATGTACAATCCAGATACAAAGTATTACGGGACAATAATCGATATAGAACCAAATCTAAAATTTCCGTATATAGTGCACGTTGTAATTGACGGAAATATCAACACCCCTTTTAGAGAAGAAGAACTTACTTTAATAGAAGACCCCAATAGTTTATTAAAGGGTTTGTTGTGAACTACTTCAGATATAAAGCTACTTATATAAATATAGAATATGAATTTATCGTTAAATGCACTTATTATTACGAAGAAAAAGATTTCCATAGCGTAAACGCTGAATTAATTAAAATAATAAAAGGACCTAGATTTACTAATTTCACAATAGGGACCCGTTATTCTTTCAATAAAACATTGCTATACCCTTTATTTGACCCTAATGATATTTTGAAACAATTATTATGAAAAAAGATTCCGTTTATTGGACTACTCTTTCGGGAAGGAGGGTGTTCATAAAGAACATGTCCACCACACATATAATTAATTCTATTAAAATGATTGAAAATAATCCTTGGAGCCAAAAAAATTCTATTAAAAAGCTAAATGCTTTAAAAACCGAATTGTACAAAAGAATTGATCCAAATAAAATTTTAAAAGATTTATTATGAAATTAATTATAAATAATATCATAAAAGTAACCTTGACGAATCAATATTGGGTTATAGGCAAAATAATTAAACTAACTCGTACTGGAGCTCATTTAATTGTATTAAATAAAGGTAACACTAGTCATGCAATTAATTCTTATATCTATATTTATCCCCATCTAGACACTATAGAACATGTCTATGAGCCAAATCAACTTTTAAAAAATTTAATTTGACCAAAACTCTATTCCGAGTTATAATTATCACATACAATCAATTATAAACAATTGCCCTAAACTACTATTTTTAATTTAATTAATTAAAATACTGACTTGCTTCGCTTATCAGAATGCCTTTCCACGCGTTTTGGCTCCCCGGGGCACCTTACCCACCCTTTTCCTCATAAAATTTGTTAAATTAAGCTGTGTTAAACCTAGCCTACGTCTATTGGGTGGGGATTAGTGACTTTTGTAACAATAAAGGTGCCTTTTAGTTGATTTTAGGTAATTAAGGTGTATTAAAGTGTTTTTAAAAAGAAATTTGGGGAATAAAGTGTATGAAAGATGTATAAAATAGACATTTTTTGCACGCGATACGGGTAGAAGGGGTAGAACGGTACCGACAATTTGGGCTATAAAATTACCCGGGGTAGGTTACCCCCACATTTCATTTGCTTACATATTATATTGTGAAACTTAAGGTGTAGCTAATACGGCTGGTCTAATTCCTAGTTAGTAGCCAAGCGTTACAATCGTCTTCACGGTCCAAACGGCGCCAGAAAACAGGTTAGTGTCAAAAATACACTAAGGTAAAAACTTTAGTGATTTCAAACAGTTATGAGCCCCCCATTTTCTAGCTTATAGGTTAAGTCTCTAAACACTCTGTCGCTCAAAATGTTGGTTAATAAAATCTTTGTGTCGCCATAGTGTCGTCTAGCGCTTAGTCCAGGTATAGGATTCCCGATTTTCGAGCTATGTTTTTCCTATAGCAATATTTAGGCCAATAGGCTTAGTGTAGAATTAACATGAAGGTACAGCCCGAGCTCCCTATATCTGTATGTATATAGTAACATTAGCTATGCATACCATATAGGTAATAGTCCGTATAACACGTTGCATCACAGTGCGTTTAACATAACATTAATGAAAATTAACGTTTTTGTATACCAAGAGTATAACCTTGGCACACTTTTTGATGTTTTGAGACTTTCCTATAGAGGAAAAAAGGTGTATTTTGGGGCTCATCTCAAATATAAAGGGGTTTGAGGGAGTCACCTCGAAAAAGCCGGGTTTAGAATTTTACCCTTCCCACACTTCTCTTTGATCTGCCATACCAAAATCAGCTATTACCACTACGTCATGATATTGAGCGATACGCTTGGCCACCTGGATAGCATCCTTTTCGGTTTGAAAAAGACGGGCGTCAGGATATTCGCTTGACCAATTGTTTTGGCTAACAAAGAATTCAGCATCCGATTTACGTTGGATAATGTACATACTATCTCCTTGTCTTATATTCACCAAAGGTCGGGGGTCGGACGTGCTTGCAGGTATTTTTCAACCAAATGCGGTTCAACAATATTGCCAAGGCTGACTAGGAGGCCGTCCGATGCTAAGCCCACATACTCTGACCCTTCCTTGCAAACAAGATTTTGCTCGATAAGGCTGGCCAGGATCGGGAATTCTTCTTTGAACATTTCGCGAGTGGTTTTTGTGCTCATGCTTTATATACTCGGGTGGCTCTGACATTGGTTAAGAAAAAACGTCTTAAAACCCCTCTGTAGGTGACAACGGGCTGATTTTAAGCTCTTTAAGCACTTCTTCAACCTTCGGGCTTACCGGAGCACTACAAAGCAAGGTCACTCCCGAAGGGCTGTCATAATCACGTTTATAAAAGTAATAAGCATTGTAACGATATCGTGACCGAAAGATTTTGGAAGCATTTTGACGCAGTGCTTCAATTGCTTGGGCTTCAATGGCACATTCGTTGCAATCAACAATATCGCCTTCGTGGAGCTCCCACACTTCGGAATTGTGGGCATTCAAGAGATTTTTGGTGATAATGGTGAACATGCTTGACCCACAAGCACAAGCCGACCATTCCTTAGGGGTCGACCTTTGGGTATGGCATTAAAGGTATAGATTGTGCCAAAAGAAGTATTCAGCTCCCTGATGTTGCTAATTTGAGCTCCGGGGAACAAGGTGAAAGGTTCATCATCCAAGACACGATTAGTATCAAGGTCCAATTGAATGACAGTAATGGGTTTTTTAAGAATCATAGCCTAACATACCCCGTCGGTTGAATGTTGGTTAACTACTGCTTCTCAAAAGGGGTGAATCCAGGATGGCGCTTCACACGTTCTACACATTCGTTTTGGCTAAGCTTTCGGGTGCTCCATTTGAAAACCTTAACGCACTTAGTCAAAAAATGTTCGGGCAACCCCGGGTGCAGGTCTTTTTGGTTTTGACACATTATTTCAATAGCCAAACGGCAACGGTCAACCGTAAGGTCCATTGGCTCAAAGCGAGCTCGCCCACAAGCGGCGGAAGTTAGCAAAAAGGATGCCAAAATGGCAGTTTTCATGATTCTGCGTCCTTTTTTTCATAGGTCTTCGGTTTCATATGTTTTTGGCGCCTCTCCCATTAAATAAACGTAATCAGGCACGTAGCCTCGGCTACGATATCTTGGATCGGCCGCTTCAAACCATTTATAAAAACATTCATCACAAACTTCATCCCCTTGCGCATCGGACACAAATAACGGACAGTCATGATTATCTGCACAATCGGGGCAATAAAAAGCACCGTCTATCGCATACCCGAGAATATCATAAGTTTTCATTGGTTTGTTTGCTTTACTTTGGAGTCAATAACGATTACTTCATTTTGTTGATAATTTTGGTTTTCTAGTTTTTTTAGGTTTTTAAGGATTCTTTTATGTTCGGGATAAACCAACCCTACACAGCCCGAAGCATTAATCAACAAAAACAAGCTAAGCAAGCTTTTCATGGTTTTACCCTACTTTCCCATGTACTAGTTTAGCTCGATTAACGATTTTTTCCAGACATTCAAGCATATCCTTTAAATCTTGATAATCGTCATTATCACCAGGTGTGCGAGTCATTTCTGCTTTAAGCCAATTAATTGCGATAACCCCGCTTTCTGGATAAACTGGCAAAAGCGCTAAAATCGTGGTTAACGCATCACGTAGCCTAACCGCGTTGTATGCGTGGCTATCGGGAAAAGGTTTTATTTCCATAATAGAATTAATCCAGTTTCACTTGTTTTTGAGGCTTTTGGGTCCGATACCACACATCAGCCCACACGGTTTGACGGACCACCTGAAAATGTTCAAAAAGCTGGTAAACTATATCATCGAGGTTTTCCATTGTTTAATCCTTCCTTAAATGGCGTACAACGCGTGAGCCACGGTGCTCGTGAGCAAAAAGGGTACCGAAACGATAGCTGAGACTGCAAGCAATTCAAAAAACTTTTTCATAGCTCTTTATCTCCTGCCTTATATACTCGGGTGGGTTTGGGTTTGGTTAAATCTTTTTTACCGGGTGTACATGACGATCATTTGCTCTTGTTGGGGCACACAAGCGCCCTGGACGCCGTCTTCTTGGCACCATTGCTGGCACAAGCGAGGGATGAGCTCACAAGCCTCATCCATGGTCACGAGCTCCACGGGGGCAATGGCTGCCTTAGGCCCGATATTAGAAACGGGAACGCAAGCACCGAACAACAAAGCAAACATGGTGATTTTACGCATTTTGTAATTTTCCTTATTCTTTGGTGTAACGCAAGATGCACTCGCTGCCATTGACAGTAACCGCGGTCAAAATTACGGTATCTTTTTGCTCGCGGGCCTTATGTTTGACATTATCAATGATAAAATCTCTGTTCTCTGAGGAGTGAAAGGTTCCCCCGTTCATATATTCGCCACCACTATTGAAAACCACCCAAAAATATTCAGTGTCCATACACCACCATACCACGATTCAAAGATTTGGGTTAAATGTTTTTGAAATAAAAAATCGTGCCTAAAGTTCTTTGAGAGCATGATGCAATATGTTAAAATATGGGGGCATATTTCTTTTTTTTAACCAAGAAGCGGAGTCCACGGTATGTCTATCATGCGTTATGAAACTAGAGCGGTGTTAGCTGGCGCATACAAAAATCGTAAGCAAGTTTACCTTACGCATATTTTGGATACCGAAACAAACAGCGTCTTTTGCGCTAGGGCTCACCCAGACAACCTGGCTGACCCGTTTGCTACCAATATTAAAGCGCCTCCAACTTGTAAGATGTGTCTTAGGTTTCATTTGAACGGGCGCATCAAATTAGAACCTTTGTAAAAGGTTTTTAAAAAATGGCATATCGCCTTAACTTAAGGTAGACTCTCTAGTCAAGGGAGGCTAACGCCTTGAGTATACATTTTGTAGATAAAAACAATTCACCGATAGTTCCTTCTAACGCAACGTGTCATTATTGTGGGGATGCTTTGACGGTAGGACAATACACCGTTAGGCAACGCGCAGCATGGGGCGCGGCTTATTGGCACCGAGATTGCGCATATAGTTTTATGCTCAAAATAGCTAGAGACCTACTTCAGATAGACCTAGGGGACAAAAAGCATCCCCACCCTTAAGTTTTTATTGGATATGATTAACATAACATCAATTAACATGACCAAGCCTTACACGAGTTTAGGGCTTGCCTCGCCGGGCTTCTACATACTTTCTTCGGCATTCTTTGTCATTTTTCCTTTTGGCGATTTCCTTTCTAACTTCACGCAAAGCGTCATTGGCATCCACTCTTTCTAAATTAGCGTTGTGCCAATTGTTAAATGCTTTATGCTCCAAGCTATTTGACAATTCTTCCAACATTTTGTCTGACAAAAGATAAACTTTCATTTCAACAGTTTCCGATTTCTGTGTTTTTTCATATCCTCAAAGCTAGACAGATCCATTGTGTAGAGACGATACAAAGCGAGATCATATCCCCCTAGGGCCCTTAAGAGCTTTTCTGTCCTTTTGAGCTCGTCAATGACAGCATCTAGGTGGCCAGGCTCGGTCAAACCAAAACCTTGGCGCTTGTATTCTTTGATCGCATTGATAATATTTTCATCCATAGTTTGACTTACACCGCTCCTTCAGAAATGGTTAGCTTTCGGCAGCTTAAATCCTACCAAAGCGTTTTTTCCCTCGGTTGTAATCTGACTAGCACCGTTTTTGCTAATCTTGGCGTAACCTAGGCCGGCGAGCTCCACAAGGGTAGCATCCCACGTCCCTGCCTTAACCCCATAGCGCCTAGCTTCGTCCCTGCGATAGGATGACTTGTAAGCCTTAAGGCAATGCAAAACCACCCCTTGAGCTTCAGTCAATTCTGCCTTAGGGGCTGGCAAAAACTTAGCTAGGGTCCCCGGAGCAACGTAAATACGCGCAAAGGAACCTCGACCCCCATTTTCGCCTTTGATAAGGGCCATATTGGATTCAATGGGCATTTGAGTATCATCATGGTCAATGGTGTGCTCGAACGAATTAGCGCCACCCCACGAGCCTTGTAGGGATTGATAATAGCCACTATGGCCACTTTCAAGATTGACCGCACATGTAAATCCCCGGTTACCTTCAAAAGCCGTGCCAGGATTGAGACTGGTCGTTTCTTTGGCGATTACTTCAATATCCGGCTTATGGTAGCCGTTACTAGAAAGCGCGGATTGCAAGCTTTTCGGTAATTCATTGACTTTCACGAACATTTGTTATTCCTCGTTAAAATTGTTATAGATTTCTTCCCAGTTAACCATGTCAAAATTGATTTTTTCGTTTTTCGGGATAATCTCCCTGGCCAAGCATTTGAGCGCTCGATAAGCTTGCGTTTGAGTCATGCGTCCATTACAAATACGGCGCCCTTCTCTGTATGAGTATTCTTCGTTATTCAACCATAGCGCAGTATTCCAAGTGTGCCAGTTTTCCCAGCCGTTGTATTTTACACCCATTTTGTTTTCCTCGCTTTGACTGGCTTTTGGTCAGTATATCCGTTCTTATTAAGCCATGTGCGCTTCGGAGAGAGATAGTTATTTGACTTTAGCAATCCGTCATAAAAAAGCCATTCCGCCAAGTAGTCTAGTTGTAACCATTTCTTGGACGCTTTGGTTAATCGTGCTATTCGCATATCTTTGTTTATCAAAATATTACCTATTGCCCTTGAAAGATCACCGTATTGACGAGCATTTCATAGTCCCGGCACGCCATGTCACTCAATCGGCTATGTTCCGTTGTGCACTCCGTGCTAGATACATTGCGCTTTTGCAAAGCTGTGGTCAAGTCATTTTCAATTCTAGAAACCCCGTCATACGAACGCAGCATGCCACAAACGTACATTTTTTCGGCCATCATATGCGCTGCGCGTTCACAAGAATTAGGGGTTTGGCTGCTTTCACAAGCTTTGAAGAAACAAAAGGTAGCGCCACAGACCATCAAAAAAATGATTGAGTTTTTCATAGGTGATTTACCATACCCATCGAAAGCCTTTTTGGGTTACTTTATTTCAAAGTTTTTTAGCCGTTGCGGGGTCAAAAGCAAGTTGCTTGCCTGACTTACCCATTTTATAAAATTTAACGCGGTAAATTTCAATTTGGTACCCCGCTTGCATAAGTTCTTCCCAAAAACCATCAAACCAAGCGTGCAAGGTAGCCATATCGGGGCAAGCAAAGAGTGCTTCATATTGCCTGACAAAAAGTATCAATTCATCGTCAAGGGCTCCCGGGTGGTTATGATAATCATATCCGTGCACATGCAGCAACTTAGAGCCAAGTTCATCATGTCTAGAATATGGTCCTAAACCATGCTCGGGGTGCTCTATGCGATAAACAACCATGCCCTATCTTAACAGATAAGCTTCGCCTTGGCTAAAAAAGTTCAATCGCTTGGGATCCAATAAGCCAAGTGCGCCAAAAATGACGATTGACCATAGCCTTGATGATATTGTAATCCTCTATCCAACTACCGGGGGGAATACAACCCCTGCGAGCAACCATTTTGCTTTTAGCCGCGCGTTCACTGTCAGTCTTTAGAGTTAGGAGAGCTTGACTAAGTTGCAATTGACCCGCCCGACATTTCATGGCCAAAGCCGTAGCCTGCTCTGTAAGTGTGTCCATACCTATAGTATCGCATGAAAGAGCTTTTTGCTAAATACTATTGTTTTGATGACAAAACTTCATTTCAGAAAATTGCTCATTTAGTTTTTTCACCAAATCTTCGGCCGCTAATTCTAAAGTATAAGAGCCATAGTCTAAGGGGCTGTCCATAATTCCATCACTATGGTCTAGTCCTAGAAAATGTCCAATTTCATGAACCAAGAAAATTTCAAAAGCTTCTGGACCAAAACAAAGGTTTTCCTTTATCAAAGCTTTTCTATCATTACTGTACTCGCACAATTCTGGCATAACTATTTCATCATTTCCCTTATAAGCGCCGGCATACTGATATTGTATGTCAGAAGCTCTGAACTTTCTAATTGCTTCAATATCGATTTTAACCGGAAAACCTTTATCTTCCTTTAAAATTTGACATCCTGCTTTTTCATTGATTGCTTGAATAACGTTAGAAAGATGGTTATCCGGAACGTTGATATTTTCAAGAGCATACGGAAAATATCCGCCGCAACCTTGCAACCAAAAGATAGCCAACTGAAGCGCAATCTTTTTCATACCACTACATTAACCGATCATATCAAGCGTGGCTGTTTTTTTTAAAAGGCTTGGCTTATGTCTTCGGCGCTTTCAGCTACGTAAACACCATCATCAAGATGAGCGCCCGTTTCTTCGGGCAATAACTTGTCTAGAACAACCCTATACTTATTTACATTTTTGTTACGCTGCTTCAGCTGGAACCATGCATCATCATCATTTTTAGCCTTGATAATAACGCAAGGAGTCAAAAAGTATTCATCGCCAGTTACTAGTACAAGGTAGTGTTTTATCATTCCTTAAGTGTTGTATATTTTACCTAGGCGAATTATATTCGCTATACAACACTTAAGGAAAGTGCGTTTTAGACAAAGTCTTTTTGTGACGGACAAACGCACCAAAAATTCCCACGTTTTACTTGGCGAAAACGCTGCCTTTACGCAACCTCACTAAGGGTAAGCTCATGCGGGGTCTCCGGGGTCCCTTCCACAACGGGCGCTGATGCCTTGGGAGCCTTCGCCTTCTTCACCGGGCGAATAATCTCACCCGAGAGCCCCGCAAAGGCCATGCCCATATCGGTGGCAAAGGTTCCGCCGTCGCGACCACGCTTGCCCTCAAGATAGCCAAGGTCCTTGGCGAGCGCAAGGAGAGTCTTACGATCCACATTCGTTTGACCGAAGATCTCCCCCACCTTGGCTTGAAGACTAAGCAGAATTGCATTGACTTGAACGTTGAACTTTTCCATTTTCTTTATCCTTTTTTAACTAACTAGCCTGGATTGCTAACGCACCATGCCTTAATCAATCTTCGCTAGTTTCTTTTCTACATACCTTCATACACTGTTCATTGTATTTTGGCTACTTATTTTAGGTCGCTACGTCGATTTTTTCACCCGAACGGGTTTCAATCAAATCCTTGGCCCATTCAAGCCATTCCTCGGACAACCCGAGCTCCGACGCCAAATCTTTAATCAATCGGTAAGATTCTTCAATGTCGTCATATACACTGACAAATCCTGATCCAGAAATGATATCCTTGGATTCCTTTGAACGGATATATTGAATAGCTTGCTGTTTTGCAAGTTCACTATCACTGATCAATTGTTCAGTGATTTCAGTGATTTTGCGCACCACGCTTTCGCATACCTCAGCACGAGAGATGAGCTCACTAGAATCAAGGGATCCATCCCATAGCCTAAACTCAATGGTATGACGATTAGCGCCACGGTCTAGCCCAACGATGTTTATGGCTCGATACTTGTCAAAAGACATGTCACCCGCGCGTTGTGGCACGCAATATGAGCTCGCCAACCTGTCCCGATCAAGTAGCAAGCGCAAAACGTTTTGAAAATAAACGACAAGAGAAAAAACCTGTTTAAGGGGTTTTTCTTGTTCGCTGTGCTTTTTCAAAGTTTCAATGTTATCATGATAACGATTGAGCAAGGTATCAAATTCAGGATAATTGTGATAATCGGAAATACGCCTGAATTCGTACAACAAATTTTCTAGAATACTGTTATCCAAACTCAATTTTTCAACATCGATATAGTTTTTATCCCAAAGTAATTCGTGCAGATATCGTGCATCGATATGCAAATG
>Ga0075429_100005963_pt1 | contig 10527 bp, 7 predicted proteins | sample RhiMetdeltSRZDD3_FD_75295 | JGI IMG/M metagenome (GOLD analysis project Ga0075429, IMG submission 75295) | Populus rhizosphere microbial communities from Tennessee, USA - Rhizosphere MetaG P. deltoides SRZDD3 | ecosystem: Host-associated > Plants > Roots > Rhizosphere > Soil | place: USA...
GCCCGGGGCTGGGGTCCTCAGGGCGAAGGGCGCCGGGAGCCATCTGTGGCAGCCAGCCCACTGCCTCCCTGTCGAAGGTCAGGTTGTGGGGCGCGGGCGCGGGGGGCAGACGGCGTTGCTCCGGGCGGATGAGGATCGTGAGGCCAGACCACAGAACGAGGAGGATGACCATGACGGTCGTGACGTACATGATCCGGAGCGCATCGTCGGACGACTCGTGCAGGCCGCGCGTGTTGCGCCGCCAGAAATACACGGTGATCAGCACGGCGATGAGGGCGGCCAGCTGGTTCACCGTCGCCGGCGACGGGCTCCAGGGGTGGCCCAGGTATCTCGTCGTCTGCGCGACGAGGCCGACGATGTACTGTCCGGCGGAGACGCCGGAGATCGGCCCCGTCAGCACGTAGTCGAAGATGAGCGCGGAGACCGAGAGCTTGGCGAGGGTTCCACCCATCGCCTCCTTCACCACCCGGTAGACCCCGCCGCGCGTGAACATCGCGCAGGACTCGATGTAGACGGAGCGGACGGCGTAGGAAAACAGCATTACGCCGAGGACGAACCAGGGCGCCGCCGGCCCCACCGCTCGTTCGGCGATGCCGCCGACGTAGTACGCGGATGAGCCGAGGTCGTTGAGGACGATGGCGGCCGCTCTCCAGAAGGAGATGAACGACAGCATCACCGAGGTGGCCACGACGACCTTGGTCGTGGGCGCCATCGTCTTCGGCTCGCTCGTCAGTGTCGGGGTCTCCATGGGCTCCTCGCGGCGGCGACGCCACCCGTGTGGCCTCACCTCGCGGTCATCGTAGGAGGCCGGATATCAAATGGGTCTCAAGAACGGGCGGCCGGCCATCAAGAATGTGTCAAGAGCGACGGCCTTGATGAAGATTTGACGGTGCGGGGAGGTGTTTTTAGGCCATCTTTCCACGCGGCGGCCTAGGCTCGAGGCATGGGCGATCGCGACGAGAGGTTGTTCTATCTCACGGCGGGGGCCACCGCTGCCATCGGCCTTGGCGTGGTCCTGATGCCCCTGCGCGCGGTCACGACGGCGTCGAATCTCGCCTTCGTTTTCGTCGTACTCACGATCGTGGTCGCGGAGATGGGCGGTCGGGGGGCCGCCTTGTGTACCGCGCTCGCTTCCGCGCTCAGCCTGAACTTCTTTCTCACGAAACCGTACCTGCGGCTCACGATCCACGATCGGCAGGACGTCATCGCCTTCGCGGGGCTGGCCGCCGTCGGTCTGGTCGCGGCCGCCTTCGGCTCGCATCGCGGACGGGGCGACGCCACCCTGGCCGAGACGCGTCGTGATCTCGCGCTTCTCTCGGCTGCCGCGCAGAGGCTGAACGAGGCGGCGTCCGAGAACGACCTCGACGCCGTGCTCGATCTGTGCCGTTCGGGGTGGTCTCTGTCCGCGGCCGTGGTGCGTGATGGCCGCGGGTATGTTGCGGCGGCGTCGTCGGGCGCACACGGCTCGGATGTGCCCCTGCGAGTCCTCGAGATCGGCAGCCTGACGGCGGCCATTCCCGCCGAAGGGGCGCGTATTCGACTCGTCACCGGCGGCAAGCCAGTCGGCTGGCTCGATGTGTGGGGGGACGGGGGTTCGGAGAGCGCGGTCTCGCGGCAGACGGTGGCCACGCTGGCGCGCCTCGTGGCCATGCGCCTCGCGATCGAGCGCGGATCGCCCAACGTGGGGTAGCGACAAGTACCTTGGGCTCCGAGTGTTTCGGCGCCCTTTATGAAATCTTTATGGCGCGTCGACGCTTCCTGATGGGATCTTGATCCACGACGCCGTAGCCTGGAACCTCCGCCCGAATGCCGGGCGCCGAGGTTCCCCTTGTCCGAGCTGACCCTGCTGAATACCGTCAAGCGCGCTCTCATCGGGCGCCAACTCCCGTCCCGCCTGGCCCACCGTGAGCGCCTGACCAAGGTCACCGGCCTCGCCGTGCTCTCGTCGGATCCGCTGTCTTCCGTCGCGTACGCCACCGAAGAAATCCTCCGCGTGCTGATCCTGGCGGGTGCCGGCGCGTTGTGGCTGGTCACTCCCATCGGCGCGGTGATCGCGACGCTGCTCATCGTAGTCGCCTTCTCGTATCGACAGACGATCCACGCCTATCCCAGCGGCGGAGGGGCTTACATCGTCGCCCGCGAGAACATCAGCGAGACGGCCGGCCTGGTGGCGGCGGCCGCCCTGCTCATCGACTACGTCCTGACGGTGGCGGTCAGCATCGCCGCCGGCGTGGCCGCCATCACTTCGGCGCTCCCGGCCGCGCATGACCATCGGGTGGCGCTCTGCCTCTTCTTCGTCGCCGTCCTCGCCACCGGCAACCTCCGTGGGATCCGCGAGTCGGGCAACATCTTTGCGGCGCCCACCTACTTCTTCCTGTTCAGCATGTTCGCGATGCTGATCGCGGGGGCGTTCAAGCTGCTAGCTGGGACCGTCGAGCCGATGGAAGCGGCGGAGGCGGCGGCGCCGGTCGCGCCGCTCACCACGTTCCTGGTACTGCGCGCGTTCGCGAACGGCTGCACGGCGATGACGGGGGTGGAGGCCATCTCGAACGGCGTGCCCGCCTTCAAGCCGCCCGAGGAGAAGAACGCGGCGAAAACGCTGGTGATCATGGCCGCCCTCTGCGTGTCGCTGTTCATGGGAACGACACTGCTGGCCCACGCCTATCAAGTACTGCCCAGCGAGCAGGAGACGGTGGTCTCCCAGCTCGCGCGGGGGGTGTTCGGCGGGCGCGGCATTCCGTACTACGGCATCCAGGTGGCGACGATGCTCATCCTCGTCCTCGCCGCCAACACCGCCTACGCGGACTTCCCGCGCCTGGCCTCGATCATGGCCCGCGACAAGTTCCTGCCGCGGCAGTTCATGAACCAGGGAGACCGGCTGGCGTTCTCGAACGGGATCATGGTCCTGTCCGTGCTGGCCGCCGTCCTGATCGTCATCTTCCAGGGGGACACCCACGCGCTCATTCCGCTGTACATGATCGGCGTGTTCGTGTCGTTCTCGCTGTCCCAGGGCGGGATGTTCCTCAAGTGGAAGCGCGAGGGCGGAGAGGGCTGGCGGGCGCATGCCTTCATCAACGGCCTGGGGGCGGTGCTGACCACGATCGTTCTGGTGATCGTGGCGGTGACGAAGTTCACCGAGGGGGCGTGGCTCATCGTGGCCTTGACGCCGATGCTGGTGCTGCACTTCCGCAGCATCAAACGGCACTACGAGACGGTGGCGGCGCAGCTCACGCTGCGCGACTGGGCGCCGGAACCGGAGAGCCACAACACGGTGATCCTCCCCATCAGCGGGGTGCATCGGGCGGTGGTGAAGGCGCTGCGTTATGCCAAGAGCCTGAGCCCGGACGTCCGCGCCCTCTACGTCGAGACCGACCCCAAGGGCACCGAGCTCATCCGGCAGCAGTGGGAGACGTGGGGACAGGGCGTGCCCCTCGTCGTCCTGCGCTCGCCCTACCGGTCGCTGCTGAGGCCGCTGCTCGAGTACATCGACGAGGCCGACGACGCCCGGCCCGACAACTTCGTGACGGTGGTCCTCCCGGAATTCGTGCCCGGCCGCTGGTGGCACCACCTCCTGCACAACCAGCGTGCGCTGCTGATCAAAGGCGCGCTCCTCTTCAAGCCGAACACCATCGTGACGAGCGTGCCCTTCTACCTGCAGAAGTAGCGGCGCTTCGTCGGCTCCGGCCACGGTCGTGATTTAATACGTGGCTCCATGCCTATCGACTTCGTGCCGGGCGTCGCCTGGATCCTGCCGTTCGTCCTGATGCTACTGGGCATTGCCGTCCTGCCGCTGGCGGCGCCGCATTTCTGGGAGTCGAACCTCCGGAAGCTGGGGGTGGCGGCGCTGCTCGGTCTCCCCGTGCTCGTGCTCTACCTGCAGCACAACCCGACCGCCCTCGTGCACGCCGGCGTCGACTACGTCTCGTTCCTGATCCTGCTCGGCAGCCTCTTCGTGATCTCCGGCGGCATCCTCGTCACCGGTGACATCGAGGCCACCCCGCGGGTCAACACCGTCTTCCTCGCCATCGGCGCCGTGCTCGCCAACTTCATCGGGACGACGGGGGCGTCGATGCTCCTGATCCGGCCGCTGCTCTCGACGAACCAGGAGCGGAAGCGTGTCGCCCATACCGTGGTCTTCTTCATCTTCGTGGTCTCGAACGTCGGCGGCCTCCTCACCCCGCTCGGCGATCCGCCGCTGTTCCTGGGCTACCTGCGCGGTGTGCCGTTCACGTGGACGCTGCGCCTGCTCCCGCACTGGCTCCTGGTGAACGCCCTCCTGCTCGTCGTCTACTACTTCTGGGATACGCGCGAGCACGCGCGAGAGACGGCGCAGGCCATCGCCCGGGACGAGGCGGAGATCCAGCCGATCCGTGTGGCGGGCAAGCGCAACCTGCTGCTGCTTCTGGGAGTGGTGGCGAGCGTGGCCTGGCTCCACGCCCCTTGGCGCGAGATCGTGATGGTGGCGTTGGCCGCGGTCTCGCTGTGGGGGACGCCGAAGCCCGTGCGCGAGGCCAATCGCTTCACCTTCCAGGCGATCCTCGAGGTGGCGGCACTGTTTCTCGGGATCTTCCTGACGATGCTCCCCGCCCTCGACATCCTCCATGCGCGCGGGGCGTCCCTCGGCCTGACCGAGCCCTGGCACTTCTTCTGGGCCGCGGGTTCCCTCTCGTCGTTCCTCGACAACGCGCCAACGTACCTTACCTTCCTGGCGGTGGCGCAGTCGTTGGGGCGGGCACCGGAGGTGGTGGGTGTGCCCCATGACCTGCTGGCCGCCATCAGCGCGGGCGCCGTGTTCATGGGGGCCAACACCTACATCGGCAACGGTCCGAACTTCATGGTGCGGGCCATCGCCGAAGAGCGCGGGGTGAAGATGCCCAGCTTCGGCGGCTACATGCTGTACAGCGGCGCGGTGCTGATCCCGTGTTTCGTCCTGGTCACGCTGATCTTCTTCCGCTAGTAGCCGAGGTCAGGATCAATCGGCTCGGACCACGTAGACCGCATAGCGCGGGTTCTCGTAGCGCTTCTCCAGAGTGGGTGCCGCCGGTCCGAGGCCGTCGCGCATCTTATCCGCGACCACGTGGGTTACCCCGTACTCGCGCAGGACGCTGTCGTGCAGCTCGCCCCGCCGCCAGGCCTCCCAGAATTCCTCGAGACGGCGCCGCCGCTCCAGGAGCTCCGGCCGCGGCATGACCGCCTCCGCGAAGACGTTGAACACCGGCGCCAGGCAGTGCGAGGTCGTGAGCACGGCCCCCGCGATCTGCGGCCGCGCGAGCACGATCCAGCCGTGCGGCGCCCGCTGGAACTGATCGAGCAGCCCCAGCTCCTCCTTTCCCAGGAGGTTGAGCGGGGACCGCGCCATGACGGTGAGGAACTGCACGGTCGAGGGCAGGCTCAGGGCGAGGACGAGCGTCAGGGCCAGGGGGCGAAGCCGGCCACCGAGCGCCATCGCCTGCTCGACGGCGAAGACCCAGGCTACCGCCTTCGTCTGCACGAAGAACCAGACGGCGTTGTCGTAGTTCTCCGCCCGCGGGTAGGTCGCGAAGGTCACGGAGAGAGTGAGGGTGAGCAGCGGCCCCACGATCACGAACACGGCGAGCAGGAGCCGCAGGGGAGGGGCGCCCGGGGTGAGAGCCCGGCCCAGGAGTCGCCCGCCGAGCAGCCGGGACCCCAGGCTCCCGAGAAGATAGACGGGTACGCACAGAAGAAAGAACGCCGCGGTCGAGCCGCCCGTTGCTGGCTGTGACCAGAACGCGACCGCCTGCTGGCCCAGCCAGGTGTCGCCCAGTCCCATGCGGATGAAAGCCGCCACGACGTAGGGCGTGGTCGTCCAGCCCACCTCCGCCTGGTGCGACTTCTGGAGGCCTATGGGGCCGGCGAGGGGTATGAGGAGCAGCGCCGCGAGCGCCGCCACGGCGAGGGGACGAAAGTCGCGCCGCCCGGCCAGGGAGACGAGAGCCGTGACGCCGAGGGCGAGGCAGAGCTGGGCGCTCGCGAACACCTTGTACTCGAAGAGGGCGGCGCTCAAGCCCGCCGCGAGCACCAGCCACGCCCTTCCGCCCTCGCGGAAGAAGCGGCCCAACGCGAAAAGCGCCGCGAACAGGATGGGCAGGGCAGGCAGCATGGTGTTGAGGGCGTAGATCGACGACACCTGGGGCACGCCGAAGAAGTCGACGCACCAGACGGGACTTCCGGCCAGGAGACCGGGCACCCAGGAGAGGTCCTCGCCCACGATGACGAGGGCGGTGGCCACGAGGGCGGGCCCTTCTGCTCCGAGCCACTCGCGGTGGAAGCAGAACGCGGACAGAACCAGAAGCACCATGAAGAAAGCCGGGAGGAACCGCGTCGCGACGTCCAGGGGATCGACCCCGGCGTCCTCGAACGTGGCGAGGAAGAGATCCATGCCGTAGTGGTAGTGGCGCACCTCGCCTGGGAGAAACGGCACAACGGGGGGGATGGCATGGGTGAGGCCGTGGCCGAGAGACGTGTGGAGGATGACGTCGGGCAGCGGGTAGTACGTCATCTCTCCGGACGGCAGCCGGTCGAGGTTGCGATAGAGGAATGGCACCGCGGTGAGCAGCGAGGCGCCGAGCACGGCGAGACCGACGAGGCCGACGAGGCCTGGTGGGCACGGCTCGGGCCGGAGCTCGCGCCAGCGTCCGAGCCGTGGCGGAAGGTACGCGGCGACGGCCACGACCGGCATCAGCCAGAAGAGCGCGCGCAGGTGAAGCAGGCCGGCCAGGGCGTAGGCCAGGCCGGAGACGATCACCCCCAGCACGAGCGAGAGCGCCAGTCCTTCCGGCGCGGCCAGGCGCAGCCGCGCCCGGTCGAGCAGCGCGCGTCCGGGCAGGTACACGAGCACCCACAGCGTGAGCAGGAAGCGGGGGAACGACCATGGGCTGGCGGCCGTCCAGGTGCCGAAGGCGGCCGCGGCGAGGACGAGGGCGGAGAGGAGCGCCGCCGCCAGGCGCGGCCGAGAGGTCAAGTGGCGGCGAGGTCGCCGAGCAGCGGCCGGAGGCCCTCGATGATGCGGACGCGCTCCGGCGTCGGCAGCCACGCGCGTCCGAGCTCGGCGTCGAAGCGCAGGAGCGTCTCCGTGCGGCGCACGACGTAGGCGAGGGCCCAACCCGCCCCCAAGGCGCCGGCCGCGTCGCGATGGGGGTTGTCCCCCACCATGGCAAGGTCCGAGGGATCGACGCCCAGGCGATCGGCGACGGCGTCGAACCCGCGCCGGTCGGGCTTCTCCGCCCCCGCCTCGCGCGAGAAGACCACGACCTCGAACCATCCGGCGAGCCCGGTGGCGGCGAGCTTGCGCCGCTGAGAGTCCGGCGGGTTGTCGGTGAGGAGGGCCAGGCGCAAGCCCGCAAGGCGCAGGGTATCGAGCACGGGCCAGACGTCGGGGTAGACGGCGCGGCTCGTCTCGGGAGCCGCCGCGCGGTAGGCGGCGATCATGTGCTCCTTGCGCGCCTCGTCCCAGCCGAAGCGGACGGCGAGCACGTCGAAGAGCGCCGCCGGCTGGCCCTCCTCGAGCACTTGCAACGCCGCGGAGAGGAAGGCGGCGCGATCGGGCAGTGTGTGGCCCGCCTCGACGTGGAGCCGCTCGAGCGTCTCCAGGATCCAGAGCTTCTGGCGCAGGAGCGTGTCGTCGAGATCGAAGACGACGGCCTTGATCGGGGGAGTCAGGGGCAGCCGGGCCCCGGGGGGTTCGACCCAGCGCTCCTCCAGATAGCGCACCATCCGCCGCGGAGCCGGTCGCGCCGGCCCCACTGCGGCCAGGCTGGGCTCGACGGAGCGGCAGACGTGCAGGACGGGGTTCACCGGCGTGCCGCACCAGTGCACGGCCGACGTCCCTGCGCGCGCGTTCACGTCGGAGACGAAGAGCTCGCGGCCGCGGCGGAGGACCTGCACGTTCAGCGGACCGCAGGCGCCCAGGGCGGCCGCCTCGGCGGCCAGCCGTTCCACGACCTCCGTCACGTCGGCGGCGCCATCATCGTCGGCGATGGCGGCGAATCCACCGGCGACGCGTACGCGGCGGCGGACGCCGATCGGCGAAAGCGCGCCGGCGAAGTCGATCGAGAAATCGGCGGACAGCTCGTCGGCGTCCTCCAGATAGTCCTGCCAGACGAGGCTGGCGCGGACGTCGGCGGGCACCCGCTCGAGGTCGGAGGGCGAGCGCACGAGGGTCAAGCCGCGGCTGCCGCAGCCGCCGGGGGGTTTGCCGAGAAGGGGGAAGCGGGCCTCGGTGGCGGTGTCGACGGGCGGCAGCACGGGCAGCCCCTTGGATGCGAGGAAGGGATACAGGGCGGACTTGTCCCCGGCCAGCCGCACGAAGGCCGCGGACGACACCGCGACCCGAACCCCGTCCCCGCGCAGCGCCGGTTCGTGCTCGGCCAGGGCCAGAAGCTCGAATGCCGTCGCCGGGATCACGAGCCGCACGCCCTCCCGTGCGCAGATGTCCCGGAGGGCGGCGATGAAGGCCTCGGTTTCCCGGACTGGCGGCACGCGGTGGAACGCCTCGGCAAAGTAGCGAGTGACGTTGTCCTCGTGGATGTCGGCGACCACCACCCGGATGCGGTCGGAGTCGCGCAGGCACTTCACGATCCCCAGCCCCTGGAACCCGCCGCCGGAAACGACGAGAACATCGAGGAGGCGGGGCTCGGTCAACGCGTGGTCTCGAGGTAGATCGCGTTGGCGATCTCGGGGTAGTCGGTCCCCACCGTGAAGAACGAGCGTACGACCTCGGGCGGAAGGCGGAGCTGCTCCAGCTGCGATGTGGTCAGGCACTTGAGGAAGACGCCTTCCCGGGCCCGGACGGTCAGGCCGGCCTGCGCCGCCATCTCCGTCAACGAGGCGAGGTCGAAGTAGTGCCGGTGTCCGAGCTCGCGGTCGTGCGCGCTGAGCTGATAGAGGTCCGGCAGGAGGCCGGCGTGATGCCCGAGCAGGCGATGGAGGGCGCGCGCGTTCGGGACCACCACCACCATGAGGCCGCCCGGGCGCAGGAACCCCGCAAATCGACGGAGAACGAGGAGCGGGTCCTCCACGTGCTCGAGGACGAAGCCCATCTCGATGGCGTCCTGCGCGGCGGGCGCCTCGTATTCCTCGAAGAACGAGTGGGCCAGCGTCACCTTCTCGGGCAGGGGCTGGTCGGCGCGCAGGCGCTCGATCATGGCCGGCGACCCCTCCACGATCGTGTACTGGTCGAGGTCGGGGACGAGCTCCTGGAGGACCCGGCGGATCACGACCTGGTGGCCGATGCCGAGGCTGAGAAGCGAGCGCGCTCGCGTCCGGCGCACGGCGGCAATCATCCGCTCCGCATACCACGCGAGCATCCGCAGGTTCTCGTCGTGGTACTTGAAACCCTCGCCGTAGCTGCCGGCGTGGGCGTCGAGCGCGTGGTCGTCCGTCGCGCTCAAGACTCCCGCCGATGGACCTCGCGCACGATGTACACCGGCCGGCCCTTGGTCTCGGTGAACACCTTCGCCAGGTAGATGCCGATCACGCCCAGGAAGGCGATGATCAGGCCGCCCACGAACCAGATCGACACCATGACCGACGGCCAGCCCATCGCGATCGTGTCCGGATAGAGGATCTTGGTGACGGTGAGGGTGAGGCCGGCCATGAACCCGGCGGCGGCGATGACGAGCCCCACCACGAAGATGAGCTTCAGCGGGTAGCTCGTGAACGACGCGAGGGCCTCCACGAACAGGTCCAGCCTCCGCGTCAGCGAGTAGCTCGACCGTGTGGGCCGCACGAGCTTCTCCACGGGGCGTGCGATCTGGCGGAAGCCCGTCCAGGCGTAGGTCCCGGCGAGGAACAGGTTCCGGTCGGGGAGCGCGAAGAGGGCCTCGAGGTAGCGCCGGCTCATGAGCCGCACCGTGCACGGGTTGGGGGGGACCTTCGTCTCCGAGAGCCGGTTGAAGAGCGCCCAGAAGGCGGCGCCCGCCCAGCGCTGGAAGATCGTGCCGCGCCGGGCCACGCTCTGTCCGAAGACCACGTCCGCCCCGGTGGCGTCCATCTCCGCCGCGAACGCCGGCAGCCACTCGGGCTGCTCTTCGAGGTCCACGTCGATGATGAAGGCGCGCGCTCCCCGCGCATGTTGGAGCCCGGCGAGGGCGGCGTAGTGGTGGCCGAAGTTGCGCGACAGCTCCACCAGCTGGACGCGCGGGTCGTGCGCCAGGATCTCGTGGACGAGGGCGGCGGCGGCGTCGGGCGAGCCGTCGTCGACGAAGACGATCTCGAAGGAGGGGGTCACCTGCGCGGCGGCCGCCGCCATCCGGCGATAGAAGTCGCGAACGTACGGCTCCGAACGGTAGAGCATCGTCACGACCGACAACGCGGGCGCCGCGGTCATCGCGCGCGCTTCAGGCGCCCCAGATATAGCGCGGCGCTTCGGGTCCCTTCATGAACAGCAGGTCGAGGATCGAGACGAAGGGATCGTAGGGAGGATGGAGCTGCTCATACTCCGGGTAATCATACTGCATGTATTCGACGGTCGACCGCGCGGCGGCCAGCATCGGCTCGTCGATATAG
>Ga0075429_100005977_pt1 | contig 10520 bp, 4 predicted proteins | sample RhiMetdeltSRZDD3_FD_75295 | JGI IMG/M metagenome (GOLD analysis project Ga0075429, IMG submission 75295) | Populus rhizosphere microbial communities from Tennessee, USA - Rhizosphere MetaG P. deltoides SRZDD3 | ecosystem: Host-associated > Plants > Roots > Rhizosphere > Soil | place: USA...
GCGCAGGACCGGGAACAGCCGGGCGAGCGCCGCGACCCCACGCGGCAAGATCTCGCCGCGCGTCGTCTCGTCGAGCTCGAGCAGGTGGTCGGTGAGGGCGTCGATCACCGGATCGAGCGCCTTGTGTGGAACGGATTCGCGCTCATAGCAGCGGCCCGTCAGTACCAGCGCGTCGTGCTCGACTCGCTGGGTCGCCACGAAGTAGTCCACCACGGCCGACTTCCCGATACCGGACGGCCCGTGGACGACCGCGGTGATCGCGCTGCCGGCGCGGGCTCGCGCGGCCGCCTCCGACAGCCGGTCGAGGACGACGCGGCGCCCGAACAGCCGCGCGACGCCGTTGGTCGCCCGCCTGACCGCAGCAGCTACACCGGCATCGTCGGATTCGCGGGAACTGCCGATCACGGCGAGGACGTCGGCGGCCGTGGGGCGGGCCCCCGGATCGCGGCGCAGCAGGGCGTCGCACAGGGACGCCAGGTCGCCAGGTGCGGACGGATTGCACACGGCGACCCACGGCGCCTCCTCGGCGCGCTTGCGCCTCGCCACGGCACGCGGGTCGCCCTCGAACGGCGCGTGCCCGGTGAGCGCAATGAAGAGGAGGACGCCGAACGAGTACCAGTCGCTCGCCTCGCCCAGAGACTCGGCCGCCGCCTGCTCCGGCGACATGTACGTCACCGTGCCGGCGAGGAGGCCGTCGCTCTCCGCGCCCCGCGCGACCTCATGGACCAGACCGAAGTCGCACAGCGCGACACGGCCGTCGCGCCCGATCAGCACGTTGGCTGGCTTGATGTCGCGGTGTAAGTGATGCGTCATGTGCAGGGCGTTGATGCCGACCGCCAGCTGCCGCAGCGTCGCCCGGAGCGTCATTTCGTCCAGAAATGGCAGCCGAGCCCGGTGAACGGCGGGGGCGTTCGTCGCCATCGTCGGGATCGTGGCGGTCGCTTCGTCGAGGCTCGCGGTCTCGATGTCGACGATCGCCTCGCCGGCCAGGTAGCGGCGGAAATCGACGCCGTCGATGAGCTCCATCGTGTAGAACCAGCTGCCGCCCGACTCGTGCATGTCGTAGAGCGACACCAGGTTGCGATGGCGGATGTCTGCGAGGACGCGGAACTCGCGCTTGAAGCGGTACAGCGCGAGCGGGTCGTGCTTGCACATCGTCTTGAGCGCGACCCGCTCGTGGCGCTCTCGATCGAGCGCCTCGTACACGATCCCCATTCCGCCGCGTCCCAGCACCCGCTTGACCTCGTACCTGGTCGAGTCCAGCATGAACGACTCCGCATGGACCTGTGGGCCGTGAGCGTACCTGTGTGCGCCGCGTCCGTCGCGGGCGAACCCACGGCAAGCCCAGAATTCGCGACCACCTTGGTTCGCGGCGGCGCGCTGCTTGATCGTAGAGAGGGTCGCGTTGCCTCCGGGCAACACGCGGTGCATCGGCCCCCATGCGCGCGCGCGGCCAGCTGCGGCTCGCGACCAGATCTCGCTGGTACGGCCACTGCAGTCCACGCAGTGCCATGAATGATCGCGTCGATCTCCTTGCCGCTGCGCGGCGCGCCACACCGGGGTCGGGTCGATTTCGTCCCCCGTACCCGGACGAGCTGTTTGCGTGCATCGCCGATGGGGTCGCCGACGGCGCTCGTGGGCTCGCGGCCGATCTCGGTGCGGGCGTCGGACGATCGTCGCTTCCTCTGTTGGCCTGGTTCCAGCGCGTCGTCGCGATCGAGCGGGATCCGCGCCTGGCCGGGCGCCTGCCGGCCCAGGCCGACCGGCTCACCGTGCAGTGCTGCCGCGCGGAGGACGCCGAGCTCACCGAAGGCACGGTCGGTGCCGTCGTCTTCGGAAATTCCTTCCTCGCAATGGATGGTCCATGGCTCGTCCAACGCGTCTCGCGCTGGCTCGCACCGGGCGGCGTCCTCGCGGCGTTTCAAGACTCATTTCCCCGCGTACCGCAGCCGGTCCAGGCCATTCTCGACCACGAGCGTCGCCATCACTGGGGGCCATTCGCCCACTTCCGAGCCCACGATGACCTGTACACGGCGCGAACGCTCGCGCATTGCACTCGCCTCGCAATCCGCACGATCCGCCGCATCGGCAACGTCGTCGAGCCGACCCGCTGGCAGCTGATCGCGTGGCTCCTGTCATTGCCGGCCGCGAGCGCATACGTGCGAACGCTATCGGACCCGGACGGCTACCTCGGCTCGCTCGAGACCGCGATCGCCCGGGTCTGGCCGGCCGAGCAAATCCCGACGGATTTCGGCGTCGAGGTCATCATCGCGGCACGACGGACGTGATCCCGCCCTGGGCTCGCCGTCAGCGAGCGCAGGGATGGGAGCGCGGGGGCGGTTGCGGACGCGGATGGCGGCCGTCGCCGCCGACCGGCACGGCGGCCCAGACGCGTCCCAGCAGCGCGCAGTAGGGCTGCTCGAGCGCCGCGAGGTCGATGGTCGTTCGGTCGCCGAGCTCCGAGACGGCGTAGACGACCGTGCCCCGCACGGCCAGGTGGACCGCCGGGCCGTGGAGACGGGCCTCGTACAGTCGCGCTCCCGTCGGTACGTGCCAGATCCCGACCGCGCCGCTGGCGAAGCCCACGGCCAGCGTCTGACTGGGCCCCGATCGCAACGCCACCGGCGCGCTGTGCGGTGCCGCCTCCAGTACGACCGGCGACGCGCTCCCCGGTGGCCGCAGCTCGATGTTCCCGTCTGCGCGGCCGATGACCAGGGCGCCGGCGATTCGTCCGACCAGGACCGCACCCGGCTCGATGCGGTGCTCGGCCTCGACCGCGCCGGTCGCGGACAGCTCGCGGACGACGCTGCCCGTGGCGACCAGGATGCGGTCGCCGTCCGCGGCGACCGCGGTCGCCCCGGGGACCGTCAAGACGGCCACTGCGTTCGCGTAGAGCCGCGCCTCGCCGTCGACCAGAGCGAGACACCGGTCGCCCACCGCCTCGAGCGTGAGCGGGCGGCCGATGGCGATGGCCGCGCGGCGGACGTCGTGCCGCAGGTCCCACCGCTCCAGCGTGCCGTCGAACGCATGCAGGCACAAGCTGGCCCCATCCGACGAGATCGCCGCACGCCGCGCCCGTACCGACACGGCGTCGCGCCAGCGCGCCGGCGACGGCGGCGGCCCCGCGTCGAGGTCGAGATGGGTCCAGCCCTGGTGGGAGAACATCTCGAGCGTCGACGACACCACCAGCGGGGCACGCCACACGGGCGCACCGCTGCGGGCGCTCCAGAGCCGCACGGTCCCGTCGTCAGCGGCGGTGGCGACCTCTGCGCCGTCGCCGCTGAAACGGATCGAGTTGATCTCGCCACGGTGCCCATCGAGCACGACAGGCGGTCCGCCGTCGATCGGCCAGATCCGCGCGATCGGATCGGCGCCGGCGACGGCGAGTCGAGTCCCGTCGGGATGGTAGTCGACGTCGTACGCCCGCAGCCCCGACGCGATGAGCCTGCTGGTGCCGGTCGCGAGGTCGGTGATCCGGACCTCGCCCGCCTCGTCGGTCGACGCCAGGTGGGCGCCGTCGGGACTGAACGCGATGCCATGGAGCTCGGCGCCACTGCGGCGCACGACACGGCTATCGCCGCTGGCGAGATCGACGAGCCGGATGGTCCGGATCACGCCGCCGCCCCCGGGATCACCGCCCCCGACCGCGATCGCGCCGCCGCCGGGGCGGACCGCGAGCGCATCGAGCACCGGCATGCCGGCGACCGCCATCGATTGGCGCAGCGCTCCGGTCGCGGGGTCCCAGGCCCGGATGCGGCCGCTGCTGGTCGCCGAGAAGACCGCGTCCTCGGACGCGGCGAGGCCCATGACGTGCTCGCCGTCGTGACTGAGCACGTGATCGAGCGCCGGTGGTGTCAGGGTCCAAAGTCGCACGGTGCCGTCGGCGCTGGCGGACGCGACCTGCTCGCCACCGCGCAGCGAGGTGAGCCGCCCGACGTGGTCGCCGTGGCCGCGCAGGACCGCACGCTCGGCGCCGGTGGCGCGATCCCAGACCCGCACCTGGTAGTCCTGGCCGGCGCTGATCACGTCGGTGCCGTCGTCGGAGAAGGCGACCGCGAGCACCGCCTTGCCGTGGCCGTGCGACGTCGTGCGGGCGGCGATCGCCGCGAGGTCCCACAGCCGGAGCGCGCCATCCTCGGCCGACACCAGGCGGTCGCGCGACATGGCGAGCCAGACCGCGTGCTCGTGCCGGCCGAGGGCTGGCAGCTCGACGCCGGTCGCCAGCTCCCAGACACCGATGTCGCCGGCCATGCTACCGGCGATGAGGAGACGGCCATCGGGGCTGACCGCCAGGCTCGAGACCGGCGCCCTGAGGCTGCCGACGACGCGGGCCGTGCGAGACGCGGAGTCGAGCTCCCAGAGCCGCAGCTTGCTGTCCCATCCACCCGAGACCAGCAGGAGCGAATCCGCGCCGCCCGGCACGAACGCGACGGAACGCACCAGGCCGTCATGGCCGACGAGATCGCGGACCTTGACGCCCGTTTCGAGATTCCAGACGCCGATCTGTCCGTCCAGGCGAGCCGCCGCCAGGAAACGACCGTCCGCGCTGACTGCGATATCGATGATCGATCCGGTCTCGCGCAGCGTCTGGACGCGGGCGCCGGACGCCGCGTCCCAGACCCGGATCTCACCATCGTGGCCGGCCGTCGCCAGCTGATGCCCCACGCCGACGAACGCGATCTCGACGACCGGGCCGTGGTGGCCGGCGAGTGTCCGCGCCGGTCCGTCCGCGAGGTCCCAGACGATGACGTCGCCGCCCCACGAGCTCGCGGCGAGCCGCGCGCCGTCGCGCGAGAAGGCCACCTCGTTGACCTGATCGCCGGACCAGCGCAGGGCACGCGCGTCACGCGTGACGGCGTCGATGACGTAGATCGGGCCGCCCATCGAGACCACCGCCACCTGGGCGCCGTCGGTGGAGATCGCGAGACCGTACGGCGGTGGTCCGAGGACCTCTTGCCAGAGGACCGGCTCGGCGGTCAGCGACAGCCACAGGCCCCGCGTCAAGATGGAGTCCTCGGCCTCGAGCGAGCTCCGCAGCCGGGCGCGCGCCTGAAACGGATCGCCGGCGCTGAACGCGGCGCGTGCGGCTTCGCGCTGCGCCTCCGCCCAGCGATGGTGGGCGACCCGCTCCTCGCGACGGACGCGCAGTGCCGCGACCGTCGAGGCGACGGCGGCGGCGGCCAGGATGGCGATCGCGAGGGTCACTTCGAGGCGCCGCCGCCGTCGGATCCTTCGTGCGGCGCGCTGGCCGGCGGCATGGAAGTCGCGGACCACCGCCGGCACGGCAACCGCGATCCGGTCGATCATCCGGCCGGCGTCGGTGAGCGCGCGTCCGCGCCAGAGGTCATGGTCTGGTCGACCACGACGCCGCCAGGCGTCTGCAGCGCGGCCGATCTCGTCGAGGAAGGCGAGGTCTTCCCGGCACTCGTCGCGCCATCGGGCGAGCCGGGCCCACGTGACGATCAGCGATTCGTGGACCAGCTCGACCTCGGCGTCATCGTCGTCATCGCCGGCGCGAGCGCGCCCGACCGAGACGAGGCGGCCCTCGACCAGGCGGCGCAGCGCGCTGTCCCCCGCATCGCCGAATCCTTCGAGGAGCCGGCGCCGTGGTACGACCCGGCGCGTCCCTTCCGGGGTGATGAGGCCGAGCAGCAGGTGCCGGGCGATGCGCTGCTGGTGACGGGCGAGGCCATCCAGGACGGCGTCCGCGTGGGTCGCGAGCGCGCCGACGACGCCGCCGAGCTCGACGTACGTCGCCCGGCGCAGCAGCCGGTGCTGACGGTCGCGCCGGTGCCAGAGCTGGCGCGCGGTGAACTGCAGGAGCGGCAAGCCGGCCGGAGTGCCGGACACCGCGGCCACCATCTCGTCGACCAGCGTCGGGTCGTCATAGCGATAACCGACCGCTTCGAGCGGAGCGGTCAAGATCTCGCGCAACGCGTCGTGGCGCGGGCTGCGCAGGAGTGCGACGCGGCCGAGGACGTCGCGCGCGACTCGGTCGTCGGCGAGGCGGGCCACGAAGTCGTCGCGCAGCGTGAAGGTGACCCGGATCGGATCGTCGCGGTCGTCGGCGGCCGCGCAGATGGCGCGCATGAAGCGAGCGCGGACCGAGGCGTCGTCGACGAGCGTGTACAGCTCCTCGAGCTGGTCGACGTAGAGGAAGATCCGGGCCCGCTCCGCGTCGGCGAGTCGCCGCAGCCACAGCGACAACCGGTTGGGCTCGGCATCGAGCGCCGACCCCAGCGTCACCGCGTCGGCCGCGGATCGTGCCGCCGAGCCCGCTTGCCCGTCGCCGACCGCGGCGGCGGCGCGCTCGCTGCTGCCGATGAACCCGCGGGCGAGGGCGACGAACGGTCGCGGACCAGGGCGGACCTGGATGAACAGCCAGCCGCCCTGCTCGCGAAGGCGCGGCACGATGCCGGCCTGCACGAACGAGCTCTTGCCGGCGCCCGATGCGCCGACCAACGGCAGCACCGGCTCCTCGCGCAGGCGCTCCAGGAACCCGGCGATCTCGGCGTCGCGACCATAGAAGACGGCGGCATCGCGTTCGGTGAACGGCGCGAGGCCGCGGAACGGCGGCTCGGCGTCGTCGCCGTGGGACGGGCGGCGCTCGAGCGCGACCTCCAGGGCGGCGATGGCCTCGTCGGCGCCCGGTCGGTCGAGCGCCGACTTGGACAGACAGCGCGCGATCAGGTCGTCGACGATCGGCGGCACCGCCCGCGTCGACAGCGACGTGGGCACCGGATCGTCCGATGCGACCTCGAGCCGCAAACGGCTCCGATCGATCCCTGCGTAGGGGTGCCGGTTGTGGACGAGCTGGTGAAGGATGAGCCCGAGCGCCCAGACGTCCGTCGCCGGGCTCGGCTCTTCGCATCGCCACTGCTCCGGCGCCATGCAGCTGGGGGTGCCGACCGCCCCCTGCGTTGCGAGCTCGGACGTGCGGTCGACGAGAAGGTCCTCCTCTTCGCCGGGATCCGATTCGAGCAGAAACTTGGCCAGACCGAAGTCGACGACCCTCGGGCGGCCATCTCGGGGAAGGACGACGTTCGAGGGGTTGAGATCCCGGTGGAGGACTCCGGCGCGATGCGCCTCGCGCAATGCGGATGCGATCGCGACGGCGATCTGAAGCGCCTCGTGGAGCGAAGGCGTCTCCGCAGCGAGCCGCTCGCGCAGCGTCTGCCCTTCCAGGTACTCGAGCGCGACGTACGGCGTGCCGGCCACCTCGCCCACCGAATAGAGGGTGACGATGTTGGGATGGCTGAAGCGCGCGGTCGCTTCGGCCTCGCGGCGGAAGCGCTCGCGGGCCGACGCGCTGCCGACCCGCTCCGGGCTGATCAGCTTGAGCGCGACCTTCCGGCCCAGGCGCGTGTCGCGCGCCAGGTACACCTGGCCCATGCCGCCTTGGCCGACCAGGCGGATCACCCGGAAGCCGTCGACCCGCGTGCCCGGCGCGAGCAGACGTCGCCCGGCCAGGCGGGGATCGCGAATCGCTCCGGTCTCGGCCTCCGTGTCATCGGCCCCGGTGCCGCGCTCGTCGACGGCGCGGCCGTCGATGACCTGGGTCTTCATGAGGTACGTCCAGAAACCGGTCAGCTACCCACGTCCGACACGCGGCCACGCGGAGAGCGCAGCCACGTCACACCGGGTCACGCGGCGGCTCGGAGACACGACCCACGACAGGGTCTCAATCGTTCGACCGGCGCAGACTACGCCGGTGGCGGTGTCGGTGTCGAGAGGGATCGAGTGTCGGCTCACCGGGGCCTGCGACCCCGACCGTTGCCTCGAGGCAACGGTCGCGGCTACACGCGCCGAATCGCGAGCTCCTCATGACCGAGTCGCGCAGGCATGCGGTGTGCAACTGCGTGCGTCGATGCAACTCAACACGTATCGCCTCCTCCTCGCCGTGATGATCGTCCCCGCCGTCGCGTGCGTCGGCTCGCTCGACGGCGAGTCGTCGTTCGATTCCACGACGGCACGCGACGACTCGCACCGGGCGAGCAACCCGGTGCCGCCATCGGCGTCGGCAACCGTCCGCAGTGTCGGCTGCGGCGACGTGGTCGACAACCTCTCCGACGACGCGGAGGCCTTGACCGCCATCTTCAGCGAGGCGGTGATCCCGGTCGATGATCGAGGGACTCAGCAGGTGGAGCAGCTGGACTGTCGGATCACCCTCGAGTATCGCTACGACGCCGGCTGGCAGTTTCGCGCGCCGCGGGCCGGGGCGCGCGGATACCTCGCTCTCGGCGAGGGCGCCTCGGCGAGGCTCGGATTGAGCGCGACGGTCGACGGCGCCGGACCGAGCGTATCGCGAGTCTTCCGCGGTGAGCTCAGCGACGAGCTCGAGCTGGACCTCGACAGCGCCGACACGTTCACGCCATGTGGCGCGACCTCCGCCACGGTGCTGCTGCGCCTGACCGGGTCGCTCTTCGACCAGGGCGACGGGTTCGGGGACGACGACAATCACGTCCTCAGTCTGGACAGCGAGATCGACTGGCGGCCCTGCTCGTGACTCCTGGCGTGGCAGCGCCGCGGAAGCCTAGCGGCGCAGGCCGAGCCGGTTCATCAGCTTGTAGATCGATACGCGATCGAGCCCGGTGGTCCGCGCCACCGCGGTGATGTTGCCGCCGTGGCGCTGCAGCAGCTTTTCGATGAACTCCTTGTCGAAGGCATCGATGACCCGCTGCTTCGCATCCTTGAACGGTTCGCGCAGGTCGACGTCGACCGCCAGGCGCAGGAGGTCCGCGGTCGGCGGGTCGCCCGGGTCGAACGCCTGACCGGGGACGATGGCGAGCCGCTCGACCGCATTGCGCAGCTCGCGCACGTTGCCCGGCCAGGCGTGCATCTCGAGCTGGGCGAGGCTGTCGGCTGGCAACCGGCTCGGATCGAAGCGCAGCCGCTCGAGGAAGTGGCGGGCGAGGAGGGCGACGTCGCCACCTCGGTCGCGCAACGGTGGGACGTGGACCCGCGCCACCGCCAGGCGGTAGAACAGGTCCTCGCGGAACCAGCCGCGGTTGACCTCGCGGGCGAGGTCGCGGTTGGTGGCTGCGATGATCCGGACGTCACAGCTGATCGACCGCGATCCACCGAGCCGCCGAACCTGGCGCGACTCGCAGGCGCGCAAGAGCTTTGGCTGCTGCTCGAGCGGCAGCTCGCCGATCTCGTCGAGGAACAGGGTGCCGCCGTCGGCGCGCTCGAAGGCGCCGGCGGCGGCGCGGTCGGCGCCGGTGAAGGCGCCGCGCTCGTGGCCGAAAAGCTCGTTCTCGAACAGCGTCGCCGGGATGGCGCTGCAATCCACGACCACCAGAGGGCCATCCCGGCGACTCGACGCGTCGTGGAGCGCTTCGGCGACCAGTTCCTTGCCGGTCCCCGACTCACCGGTGATGAGAACGGTCGCGTCCGACGGCGCGATCCGCGCCAGATCGGCGAACAGCTTACGCATGGCGACGCTGGCACCGAGCAGGTTGCCGAAGCGCGGCTCGGGGTGCAACGGCAGCGCTTGTGTGTCCGGCAGCGGATCGAACCGGATCAAGGTCTTGCCGGTCCCGATGGTCGCGCCGGCAGGGACGAACGCGTCCGCAACGCGGATCCCGTTGAGCGTGGTGCCGTTCGTGGACTCGAGGTCGCGCAGCCGACAGCCACGATCCGTGAGCTCGATCTCGGCGTGAAGGCCAGAAACCCGTCGATCCGAGAGCCTCACCTCGTTCTGCGGGCCGGCCCCGATCCGCAGCACCTGTGCCGCCAGCTCCCAGACCTTCCCCTGATCGGGACCGGCGACCACCTCGAAGCGGCAACGCGGCACTCGTAGGGTGCGTGCGCTGCCGCCGTCTTCAGTGCTCCAGTCGGAATCGATCATGGCTCCGGTCCGACCGAGGCTACCACACGCGATCGCAACGTCCCGCGCGCCGCGTGCCCCTGGGGCTCTGGTCACCGGGCGTCGCGTCGAGGAGGCGGTGGTGACAGCGTGTCCGGGATAGGCATACTGGTCCCGGTAACGTCGTGCGTACCGCGAAGCCACACGAGGAACGGTGGCGTCGTGCCCGCGTCGTCTGGGCGATCGCGTTCGCCATCGTGCTGGTCGTGTTTCTGCTCGGCGCCGCGATGTTCGCGGAGTCGCCGTGGCACCGCCACGTGTGGGCTGACGCGTGGTGGACGTCGGTCAGCCTGATCGCCGCGATCGCATGCGGCTCGACGGCGCGCCGCGTCTCGGAGCGTCACCTACGCCTTGCCTGGGGCTGCTACGGCCTCGGCGCCTTGTCGTGGTTCGTCGGCATGTTGTTCTGGGATTACTTCGAGCTGATCCGCGGCGTCATCACGCCATTCCCCTCGGCTGCCACCTTCTTTTTCGTCGCGATTGCCCCGCTGTTCATGGTCGGCACCTTCTTTTACAAGGTGCGGCAGCCGTCTCGGACGCTCACGCTCAAGCAGCTCGGCGACGTCGGCATCATCGGCTCGACGCTGGTCGTGGCGTCGGTCCAGATCTTGTATCTGCCGGTCATGGATGCGCAGGCCACCAGGGTGTACGT
>Ga0075429_100005980_pt1 | contig 10517 bp, 10 predicted proteins | sample RhiMetdeltSRZDD3_FD_75295 | JGI IMG/M metagenome (GOLD analysis project Ga0075429, IMG submission 75295) | Populus rhizosphere microbial communities from Tennessee, USA - Rhizosphere MetaG P. deltoides SRZDD3 | ecosystem: Host-associated > Plants > Roots > Rhizosphere > Soil | place: USA...
TGGGCACCATCCGCCCCGACGCGCTGCTTTCCGCGGGTCTTGGCAGGCAAACCGCGCTCGACTCCGCGCGTGTGTCTTGGTGAATGGCCTTCTCGGTCGTCGATTGAGCAGGGGATGGCTGCGTTGGTCATGTGGAGGTCGTCCTTGGCGGGTTGATCGTCTTCACTCACAACAACCTCGTGTGCCTCGGAAGACATCGCCGCCGTGGCGCACCCAGTGATTTCAGCCGTCCGGAAGCGTCCTCGCCATCACCAGCGCTTGCCATTGACAAGAGCGTGGCGCTGTGTTTGCAAGGAGAGGTCCAATGGTTTGTTTCCCAGCCTTCCGAGACGGTCCGAATCGTTCCCGGTCAGGTAATAATCCCCAAACGTAAAGCCTTGACGATCGCCAGAATCTTGTTGTTGCAACCAAGCTTCTGACTCGCGTTGCTTAAGTGCCGGGCCGCCGTCTGCTCGCTAATGCCAAGGATGCGGCCCACCTCCCACGCCGTCTTGCCTTCCATAGTCCAACGCATTGCCTCCAGTTCCCGCGCGGTCAATATCGGAGCCTCTTCGACTTTGATGTCGTCGAGCAGGATGCGAACAGACGACTCAAGAGCGAACGCGAGGCACAGTTGGAGCTGCGCGACGAGTGAAGTAATGCGATCAGCGTCTTCCGGGAGCGGCTGATCCCGGTCAACCCCTATTAGCAAATGGCGCCCATTTGCCAAGTGAGATGCCGCGGCGATCCCCGTGCGAAATCCGTACATGGCCTGCTCTTCCCACATAGAGATGCGCCCACTGCGCTCGTACGTTTCACGCCCCCAAATGGAGCTGCACCGGCCCCGTCTAAAACGGCCTCTGCCAATCCCTATCGAAGGAGACCTAGCCTTAAGGCTTTGACTACAGCATGCATCTTATTGTTGCAGCCCAATTTCTGAGTCGCGTTACTCAAATGTCGCGCCGCCGTTTGCTCGCTTATCCCCAAGATCCGCCCAACCTCCCAGGCTGTCTTCCCTTCCATGGTCCAACGCATAGCCTCTAGCTCGCGCGCAGTTAAATTGCTGGCTTCCTTTTCCGGCAACTCCCCCAACAATACCCGAAGCGACGATTCCAGCGCACAGGCACAAAAGAGTTGCAATCTAGCGAGAAGCCAAGTAATTCGCTCCTTGTCTTCCGGCAGCGCAACATCGCGATCCATACCGATCATCAAGTGTCGACCGTTCGGTAAGTGAGACGCGACTGCAATTCCGGAACTAAACCCGAAGGGTGCTTGCTCCTCCCAATACGATAGCAACTCGGCTTGCTCGTAAGTCTTTCGATCCCAAGCAATCGGTACATGCGAGTGCTTGCAATGCTGCATTACCGGATCATGTCGCGCCTTTTCGGTATCGTCATGTTTTCTTCGCGCGACGCCCTGAGATACATTGTCAACAGCTCTAAAAATTGGCTGTCCTGTCACGCCATCCAATACCGCCATCACGTCAACTGTTTCAAACTCCAGTTGACGCGTGAAGGCAATTGCTTGATCCAATATCTCTTGGGGGGCCTTCACGGCCATAGCTGAAGCAAACTCATCCAACAACATCGCACCCTCCCCATTGCGTGTCGCACGGTAGGCTGAATCAAGGATCTGAGAAAGTTGCCCTTGGAGATCAGCCCTTCCTAAGTAAGTATTCGCGTCCTCTTGAATCGTGTCAAGCGGGTGTGCAAATCCAGCCCGCGTGCCGGAGGCCCTATTGAGGTGACTTTTCAGCGGATCCTCGGTAGTGCCGGGGTCGCCTGGCAGAGCTCACAATTTGCGCCAAGGAGCGTCAACGTTCACGATTACTATCGTTCAGAAAAGACCCCGCTATGACTCCTGGGGCGTGATGAATGCGTGAATTAGGGCGCGTGACGCAATGCGAGTTCCGGTGATATAGGTCCGGCGTTGGCGTAGCAGCCATTTTCGCAGGGAAGGCTATTAGTCGCCGCCAAAAGGCGCACGGGGCACATCGCTCACGATGTTCAAGCGAGCGCTTGTCCAGAGTAAAGGACATCCCACCGCGTTGACGCGGCCGAACTCGCTCGCCTCGCAGCACTCATCGCCCTTCCGGGACCAACGTCTACAAGAAGTTCGGGACGAAAAGTCAGCGCCCTTAGAGCCACCAAAGGCTGGTAGCCTATCTCCCTGAAGTGGGCCCGTGGATAGTGCGCCGGTTCGGCTAGAGGAGATCTTGCGGAAGCCTCACTTAAGAAGCTCGGCAAACGAAGCCATACTCACCAGTTTCGTCCTGGAGAAGCCGCTTCCTCGGTTCCTCCACTTACTTGCCGGAAATGCTCTGGCGCGATCGGAATCGGAAATGTAGGCTTGGTTGGTGCTGGCGAAGACGGCTGGCGTAGTTGCTGAGAGAGTGGGGGTTGCTGCTGCGTCATGTCGGACTCCTGGACAGGCACGCGCGCCTGCGCGTGCCTGTCTCATTCCAACAGCGTTGGCCGACCTTCGTAACTGAAAACTCTTACAGCTTGCGAGCCGGCGGCCGCCCCCTGAAAGCTACCGGATAAGGCCGAACCGCAACGCTTTCAGCACAGCTTGGTGCTTATTGACACACCCCAGCTTGTGCGTGGCGTTGTTGACGTGCAGGACAGCAGTTCGCTCGCTGATCCCCAGGATGCTCCCGACTTCCCAGGCGGTCTTGCCTTCCATCGTCCAGCGCAGGGCTTCCAGTTCCCTCGGGGTCAGGCTCGGGACGTCCGGGACAGCGACGGGGGGGACGAGGATGCGCAGGGCGGCATCCTGTGCGTGCACGGCGAACAGCTGAAGGTCGGCCACCAGTCGGGTCACTTCGGCCGAGCTCGCCGGGAGCGGCTTGTCCCGGTCGACGCCGATGAAGAAATGTCGCCGGTCCGGCAGGTGGAGGGCCAGGGCGATACCCGTGTGGTAGCCGTACTTCGCCTGCGACTCCCACATGTCGCCCTTGCCGGCCGAGGTATACGTATCCTGGTTCCAGATGATGGGCACGCTCGCCTTCTTGCAGTGCTGCATGACGGGGTCGTGGCGGCCCTTGTCGTCGTTCTCGAACCATTCCAGAAACTCGGCCGGCGTGTTATCCACCGCCACGAAATCCGAGGGCCCGGATATATGGTCGACCACGGCGATGGCCGCGACCGTCTCGAACCCCAACCGCCTGGTGAATCCCACCACCTCCGCGAGCAATTCGTCTCGCGTCTTCACCTCCAGCACCGATGTGAACCCACCCTGCAGCATGGAGGCCTCGTCACGCCGGAGAGACGCACTGCAACGCGCCCGCGCCCTGCAAGCGATTACAGGTGCAAGGATTTACAGATGGCAAGCGCGCGAGGAAAGCCCAAACTTCCATGACCGACAACCCCTCTTCCGCACACCGTCGAACGAGGACCCAGCAAAGATGACACCCGCATGGATCGTGTGCGCATGGCCCCCGCTATTGTGGCAGGCCGACTCGGCGCCTGAACTGAATTTCGTGCATCTCGGCACGCACGTGTTGAGTGCCGGCGACGCGGAGCATCCGTGCTGCGGCCAGACGGTGTGGGGCAGCCCGTCCTCCGAGCGGGCCGCCGGGGTGGCCTGGGACTGGGTGGAATTGCAGCAAGGCGTGGTCGCGATGGCCGATCCGCTGGGACTGGTCACCAATTTGCAGCTCACGGACGAGTGCGGGAAGATTCTGCCCACCATGCAGGCCGCGCTGCATCTGAACGGCATCGTCCACACGCTGCCGTGGCAATCCGAGGTCCAGCGCGCCCTGCATCGCATCGCGGCGTGACGGAACGATTCAGGCAGTAACGACACGCTGCAGCATCTCCGTGTGCGGGATGCCGTCCTCGAGATACGGCGTGCCCACGATGTCGAACCCCAGCGTCTCGTAGAAGCGCTCCAGGCGGGACTGCGCCGAGATCCGCAGGCGCTGCCCGGGATAGACCTCGGCGCAATGGCGGATCACCCGGCGCACCAGCTCCCGCCCCAGACCGAGCCGGCGCGCGGGCTCGGTCGTCAGCACCCGGCCCATCGAGGGCTCCGCGTACTTCACCCCCGGGCGGATCAGCCGTGCATAGGCGAGCGGCGTCCCATGCCCCGCGGCCCATGCGGCAATATGCCACGCGGCCTCGTCGTGCCCGTCCGCGTCGAGGTAGGCGCACGCCTGCTCCACCACGAACACCTGCTGGCGCGCCATGTAGATGAACTGCAGCTCGCGCGGCGTCAGCTCCTCGAAGCGGCAGGTGCGCCAGGCGAGCGCGGGCAGGGAACCGATCGACGTGTTCATCCCCGCATCATGCCGGCGCTTCGCCGCGGCGCACGGCTTCAGCGCAATGCTTCAGCGCAATGCTTCAGCGCAAGGCTTCAGCGCAAGGCTTCAGCGCAGGGCTTCAGCGCACGGCCGCCGCGCGCAACGCGCGCGCCACGGCCACGATCCCCCCCACCGCCAGCGCCGCGCACACCACGAGCGGCACCACCACCTGCTCCACGCCGAAGCCTTCGCCGCGCAGCACGCGCGTCATCAGCAGCTGCTGCGACAACGCCGGCACCCACAGCTGCCACGGCTGCTCGCCGCCCTGGTTCAGCACGGTGGCCAGCGGCAGCAGCGAAATGGCCAGCACGACGATCGACGTGCCGGCCTGCGCCTCCTTGAAGGTGCGGCAGCGGATGGCCACCGCCATCAGCACCGCCGACAGCGCGGCGGCGAACGGCAGCAGCACCGCGAGGAACAGCAGCGCCTCGCGCCAGCCGTACAGAAACAGCGCCGACAGCGTGTCGCTGCGCAGCAGCCACTGCGCCGGGATGAAGCTGAAGCAGCTCAGCACCGCGATCAGCATGCCGAGCGACGCCACCGCCGCCCACTTGCCGACCACGAGATCCACGCGCCGCGCGGGGTTCGTCAGCAGCGGCTCCAGCGACCCCCGTTCGCGCTCGCCCGCGGTCGTGTCCAGCGCCGCGTTGAGCGCGCCGTAGAGCACCGCCATCAGCACGAAGAAGGGCAGCATGCCGGTGATCTGCGTCGCGCGCGACTGCGCGCTCGCCAGGTCGCGCGGCTCCACCTGCACTTCCTGCAGCAGCTCGGGCGACACGCCGCGCACCGCCAGGTGCAGCGTCGCGCGCTCGCGGTTGTAGCCCTGCAGCAGCCGCTCGACGCGGGCCGCGCCGCTCTCGGCCTGCTTGTTGGCGCTGTCGCTCACCACCTCCACGACCGGCACGTCGCCGCGGCGCAAGGCGTCCTCGAAGTCCGCCGGCACGACGACCACCGGGTCGCCGAGCCGCGAGGCGCGCAGGCGCGCCTCGTAGTCCGTCGGCGCCGGCTTCACTACCACGGTCTGGCGCGCGAACCAGTTGGCGAGCGTGGGCGCATGCTCGATGCCGGCGACCACCACCTCGCGCTTCTCGGCGCGCTCCTCCAGCGACGCGACGAAGGCCGACAGCGCCACCAGCACCAGCGGCCCGAGCAGCACGCTGGTGACGAGGACGACGGCCAGCGTGCGCCGGTCCCGCAGCGCGTCGGCCATCTCCTTGCGGTAGACGACCCAGGCGTTCGACGCGACGGACGCGAGCGGCCTCATCCGGCCACCGCCGGCGCGCGGCGCGCCGCGCGCTCCTGCGCGAACGCGAGCTTCACGAACGCCTCCTCGAAGTCGCGCTCGCCCGCCTGCGCGAGCAGCTGCCCCACGGTGCCCGCGGCGACGGTGCGCCCGTGCGCCACCACGACGACGCCGTCGCACAGGCGTTCGACCTCCTGCATGATGTGCGTGGAGAACACGATGCACTTGCCGCCGCCCGCCGGGGTGCGCAGCCAGCGCAGGGCGTCGCGCAGCGCGCGCGTGGCGAGCACGTCGAGCCCGTTGGTCGGCTCGTCCAGCACGATGTTGGCGGGGTCGTGCACCAGCGCGCGCGCCAGCGCGGTCTTCATGCGCTCGCCCTGGCTGAAGCCGTCGGTGCGGCGGTCGAGCAGCGGCTTCATGTCCAGCATGTCGGCGAGCGCCTCGGCGCGCGCGTTCGCCGCGTCGCGCGCCAGGCCTTGGAGCGCGCCGTAGTAGACGACGTTCTCGCGCGCCGTCAGCCGCGGGTACAGACCGCGCGCATCGCTCAGCACGCCCATGCGCGCGAGCGCCTCGCGCGGCCGCGCCACGACGTCGATCCCGTCCACCGCCATGCGGCCCGCGTCCGGCGCGATGAGCGCGGCCAGCATGCGCAGCGTGGTGGTCTTGCCGGCGCCGTTGGGACCGAGCAGCCCGGTGATGGCGCCGTCCGGGGCGGCGAACGCGACATCGCGCACCGCCTCCACGACGCGCCGCGGCGCGCGGCGCAGGCCGAGCAGCCCGCGCGACGCGCCCGGCGCGAGGAAGCGCTTGGCGAGCCCCTGCACCTCGATCACCGCGCGGCCTCCGGCACGATCTCGGGCGGCCGGTACGACGGCGGCCGGGGCAGCGCGCCCACGCACGACACGTCCACGCCGAGCGCCTGCGCGTCGGTCTCCGCGTCGATGAAGCGCAGGAGCACGTCGCGCATGCAGCCGACGCCCATCACGCCATGGCCCGCGTTCGGCACGACGACGTGCCGGGCCCGGCCGCCGAGCGCGCGCGCCATGCGCTCGCCGTGGCGCGGCGGCGTGGCGGGGTCGGCCGCGCCGCTCAGCAGCAGCACCGGCGACGCGCTCGGCGGCACCGTGTAGAAGCCCTTCGGCACGACGCCGCGCGGCCAGTCCGCGCACGTGCGTTGGTAGAGCTTCGCGAAGTCGTCGCCGAAGTCGCGGCCGGGCGCGTCGCCGCTCCGGCCGAGGCGAGGCACGTCTTCCGCGCACACGACGGCGAAATGCATGCCCATCGCGAGCGCCGCGCCCTTGCGCGCGCCGAACAGGCTGTTGAGCCCCGCGAGCGGCTCGAAGCGGCCGGCCGCGGCCTCCTCGATGGCCAGCGGCAGCGCGGCCGCCACCGCCGGCAGGTAGAGCGGGCCGCGCACCGCGCCGAGCACCAGGTCGCGCGTGAGCACGAAGCTCTCGACGCGCCCGGTGAGCGGATGCGCCACGCTCACGCGGCGCGGCAGGCTGGCGAGCAGCGCGCGCCAGTGCTCGCGCAGCCGCGGATGCCGGCGCGCGCACTCCGCCTCGGCGTCGCAGGCGGCGGCCATCGCGTCGAAGGCGGCCTGGCTGTCGCCCGAGAAGCTCGCCGGCAGCACCATGTCGGGCGGCGCGACCCCGTCCAGCACGACGCGCCGCACGTGCTGCGGGAACTGGCGCAGGTACTCCAGCGCCGCGCGCGTGCCGTACGAGGCGCCCACCAGGTCGACGCGCTCGGCGCCGAGCTGGCGGCGCACCGCGTCGAGGTCCTGCATCGCCACCGAGGTGGTGAAGAAGCGCAGGTCGTCGGCCGATTTCACGTGCGGCAGCTTCAGCAGCGATTCGCGGCAATGGCGCAGCTGCGCCGCCTGCAGCTGGGGGTCGGCCTGGTCGGCGAGCGGGCGGTGGCGCGTGTCCTCGCATTCCAGCGGCGCGGAACGCCCCGTGCCGCGCTGGTCGACGAAGACGACGTCGCGCCGGTTGTTGAGCCGCGAGAAGAGCGCGAGCGCCTGCGGCGCGAGCGCGATGGCGCTTTGCCCCGGGCCGCCCGCGAGCAGGAACAGCGGGTCGGGCTGCTTGTGGCGCGCCCTCGCGGGGGCCACGGCGTAATGGATGTCGATCGAGCGGCCGCCCGGCGCCGCGGGGTCGACGGGCCGCGTCACGCGACCGCACAGCAGCTCGTGGCGCACGCCGTCGATGCGGCAGGGCTTCAGCGCACCGTCGGCTCGCGCGGGCGCGGCGAGCGCGGCGAGTGCCAGCGCAGCGAAGGCGGCGGGCGCCGCGAGCGCGGCCAGCGCCTGCACACCGAGGCCGGCGGCTGCCCCGCGGGCCGGGCCGGGGGGAGCGCGCCGGCGGCCGCCGGCGCGTCCGTGCGGCGGCACCGGGCGCGACGCGCATTCTCCGCGCGGCCGGCCGCGGGCGTCCGCGTCGAGGTGGCCCAGCCGCTTCACGGCTCGCCCAGCAGCCGCTTCAGCTCGCCGCTGTCGATCAGCCGGCGCACGTCCTCGGACCCTCCCACCAGCACGCCGCGCACGAACACCATCGGGAAGGTGGGCCATCCCGTCCACATCTTGAGCGCCGTGCGCCGGCGCCACTGGCTGAAGTAGCTGCCGTACTCGAGGTAGTGGAACGGCTGGCCCGCGCGCTGCAGCGCCTCGCGTGCGCGGCGCACGAACGGGTTCTGCGCCATGCCGACGACGAGCACCGCGTTGCTGAGCGCTGCCGCCTGCACGTTGTGCACGATGTCGGCCTGCCAGTTGGCGACGCGCTCGCGCACCGCCGGGTGGATGCGCGTCTCGTCGAGGACCGGTCGCGGCATGGGCTCAGAGCCTGTGGGCTTGACGCCCTTGAAGCGCCGGCTCGGCTCTGAGCGAGCCGACCACGTTGCACAGTTTCATAGGTGCTTCGCTCCGTCGGCTCAGGTCTTCGCGTTCTTGGCGCCTTCCAGCAGGCCGAGGCACACCCGGCGCTGCTCGGCCTCGTCCGCGGGCAGCCTGGTGCAGATGTCGTCCAGCTTCGCCCTCAGGCGCTGCATCACCGCGGCGTGCCTGCTGCCTTCGTTCCACGCGGCGATCCGGCCGCCCATGCGCTGCAGCGACCGCGCGCTGCGCTCGTAGAAGGCATGCGGCTGCGCGGCCGCCTCGGCGAGGAGCGCGTCCACCGCGCGCTCGATGCGCGCCTCGTCCTGCGGGGCGAGCTCCACCAGCGCGTTGACGTAGCTCGCGCCCCACTGCAGCCGCGTCGCGGGGCCCTCGGCCCGCGCGAAGGCCTCCTCGTGCCAGCGCAGCGCCCCGGCCGGGTCGCCGCGCTTCTTCGCGTTCGAGGCGAGCTGCGACATCAGGTAGTACGGCGAATGGCTCTTCGCGAGGTTGCCCTTCAGCAGCGCGTCCGAATCGTCGAGCAGGCCGGCGGTGGCGAGCATGTACGCCGCGGCGGTGACGACCGCCTGGCGCTCGTAGCCGTCGGTGATCTCGCGGTCGGCGCGCGCAGCGTGCGCGCGCACCTCGTCGAGCAGCGCGGGCGGCAGCGCGGGCTTCGCCTCCTTCGGCGCGTCGATCTTCGCCAGGTCCACCCGCGCCAGCAGCGCCGTGAGCCGGTCGGCGCGCGAGAGCGTGGCGTCGGCCTCGAGGCGCCTCAGCGTCGTCTCGAAGGCGGCGACGAGCGCCGCGCGCCCGGGCGTCCCAGGCGCGGAGAGCGCGCGCGTGATGTCGGCGGCGGCGTTGGCCAGCACGTCCATCTGGGCGCGCGCGGCGGGCGCGTCGGCGAGGATCTTCAGCACCTTCTCGCGCGCGGCGGCGTCGCGCCGGGGACCGGCCTTCGGATCGGCGGCGGCCACCGCCTTCAGCAGCAGGCGGCTCGCCGTCTCGGGCGGGTCGGCCGGGCAGGCGGCGGCGAGCTGCGCGAGCACCGCGGGCGTGCGGTCCTTCGGCACCACCTGCTGCTCGTCGGTCTCCCAAGAGTAGAAGGCGAGCAGCTTCCAGTCGTTGGGCGAAAGGCCGCGGCCGCCGGCCTGGGCGTCCGCCAGCACGTCCTTCACCGGCCGCTGCGCGTTCATGCCGAGCGTCAGCAGCTGCGTGTACTGCTGCGGGTCCACCTCGCCGGGCAGGCGGGTGAGCTCGGCGCCGCCGGGGCTGAACAGCACCATGGTCGGGTAGCCGCTCACCTTGAAGCGGTTGCCGAGCTTCTGCGCGCCGGGCCGGTCGCCATCGATGTAGACCGGCACGAACGCGCGCGAGCGCTCGATGAAGTCCACGCGGTTGAAGAGCGTGGCCTGCACCTGGTTGCAGGGCGGGCACCACTTCGCGCCCCAGTAGAGGAAGACCGGCTTCTGCTCGCGTCGCGCCAGTGCGAAGGCGGCGTCCACCTCGGCGTCGCTCGCGGCCTGCTTCCAGGCGATGCCGTCGCCGCGGGCGGCGTCGGCCGGGGCGTGCGCCGCGGCGGGCGCCGGGGCGGCGGGTGCCGGGGCCGGGCGCGCCGGGGCGGCGGCGCTGCGCGCCTCGTCGCGCGGCGAGCACGCGCCGAGCGCGAACCCCGCGAGGATCACCGATGCGGCGAGAGTCGGACGCATGTCCATGGGAGGCCTCCTGCGGAAGCGCCAGTGTCGCTCAATCCACGGGCGCGACCGACTCGCGCACGGGATCGTGGTGCGCGCCGCCCGCGTACTGCGCGAGCGCCACGCCGCCCAGCGCCAGCGCGGCGCCGGCGAGCTTCACCGCGGTGTAGTGCTCGCCGGTGGTGGCCCAGGCGACGAAGCCGGCCACCGGCGGCATGAGGTACAGCAGCGGCGCGGTGCGGGCGACGCCGCGCACCGCGTTGATCCAGCCCCACACGATCCAGCCGAGGAAGGCCGACACCAGCACGGCCCACAGCATGCCGGCCCAGATGGCGGCCGACACCCCGGCCCAGTCCACGTCGAGCCCGGCGGGCAGCGACCACAGCACCACCGGCGTGCTGCCCAGCAGGGTAGCGTAGGTCATCG
>Ga0075429_100005981_pt1 | contig 10516 bp, 6 predicted proteins | sample RhiMetdeltSRZDD3_FD_75295 | JGI IMG/M metagenome (GOLD analysis project Ga0075429, IMG submission 75295) | Populus rhizosphere microbial communities from Tennessee, USA - Rhizosphere MetaG P. deltoides SRZDD3 | ecosystem: Host-associated > Plants > Roots > Rhizosphere > Soil | place: USA...
AATGTCAAATGGTGAAAGTGACTGGCATGGTATATGGCTTTCTTTTGCGGGATATGCATTGGTAGTTGCCATACTATTTACAATATTCTTTAAGCATAAACATGATCCGAATAAGCTGGGCACTATACAACATTAATGAAATTAAAAAGTGAACGATAATAGTTAGCTACGATTGACCTTAACGCTCTACCTTTGAAAAAAAGAAAATCCCAAACTCCAGCCTTGAAATTTGGGATTTGTTTCCCGATAACTATCGGGATGAGATTTTCTCTCTTAAATATGCGACTCTATCTTTTTTACAAAATTTCCTTTTGGCTGTGCACCTACTAATTTATCCACTACCTGTCCGTTTTTGAAAAATAGTATCGCCGGAATAGAAGTAATGCCATAGTTCATGCTTACGTTCGGATTTACATCAACATTTACTTTACCAACGTTTATCTTTCCATCGTATTCTTTAGCTAATGATTCAATAACCGGACCTATTGCACGGCAAGGTCCGCACCATTCTGCCCAGAAATCGACTACTGTTAATTTATCTGCACTTAAAACTTCATTTTGGAAGTTGCCATCTGTGAATTCTTTTGCCATATTATTTTTCTTTTTATTTTTCTTAATGAGGGGGACAAAAATACAACCAAAAACTATACTGCGAAGTTATGACACAATTATGTGACTAACTTGTCATAAAAGCGACATGATATGAATCAATTCATGTTAAATAGCCAGAATTTAAATTGTTTTAACAATAGTGGGAAAATTACTTAATGGGTCATCACCTGCACATCCAGGTCGGGATTGCCATCGAGAAAATCTACTAATTCGTCGTTCATTTCAAAGCCATTATCCATTGTAACTAAACTTATCTTTAAGTTTTCTTTCGGCTCAGTAAGATTCACCTTCAACGTCGACCTGCCAGGAAATTTTTTAATATTCTCTTCAAAAAAACTGACGACATCTTTTGAAATATCTTTTGGATGAACATCAACGGTAAGTTGTTTTGTAAGGTTCCGTTTAATCGTTTCTACCGTTGTAATGCCATTTACCTTAAATTCATATTCGGGTGTATTAAACCGTTGTTTGAAAAAGCCGGTGATAAACAAGGAAGATCCCTGCTGCAAAAACGGAGTGAACTTCACATAATCATCTCCCCAAAGTACAAGTTCAGATTTACCGGAATAATCTTCAATCGTAAACGAACCGTATTTATTTCCTTTTCGTGAAATTTTATGATCGGCAATTGTAACTAACCCAACTAATCTGAACATCCTGTTTGCGTTTGGTTGCAGAGCCACTGCATCTTTAAATTCGTTAAACTCAGCAAGGGGAGTAATACCATAATGTTTTAATTCAAACTTGAAATGATCGAGAGGATGTCCGCTTAAAAACATTCCTGTTACTTCTTTTTCATGCTCGAGCTGCACGATCAATGGCCATGGATCACAGTGTGGAAGAGTAGGCGTTCTTATTTCTACTGCTAAAGGCAGATCACCAAACAAAGTGTTAGTGTTTGAGCTATTATTTTGTTGGTAAACCTGTCCGAAGCGAATGATCTTTTCCAGGCCGGTTGTTTGATCTTCCGGGATCGTATGAAAGAATTGTGCACGGTGATGTTCAGGAAAACATTCGAAGGCACCGGCATAAGCCAGACTTTCCAGCGTCTTTTTATTGACTGCTCTTTGATTCACTCGTTTTATAAAATCAAAAATGTTTTTAAATGCGCCGTTCTTTTCTCTTTCTTCAATAATATTTTCAACACCTGCTTCACCACATCCTTTTAATCCTCCCAGGCCAAAACGAATTTCTCCCCGTTGGTTTACTGCAAATCCTTTTTTCGATTCATTAATATCCGGACCAAGAACTTTTATTCCCATCCTTTTACATTCTTCCATAAAGAATGTGATCTTTTCGATGGCACCTGCATGATTCAAAACCGCCGACATATAATCCGCAGGATAATGGCTTTTTAAATAAGCAGTTTGATAGGCTACATAGGCATAGCAGGTAGAATGTGATTTATTAAATGCATATTGAGCAAACGCCTCCCAATCCGTCCATATTTTCTCTAAAGTATATTCACCAAAACCTTTCTTCTTTGCATTCTCAATAAACTGACCTTTCATTTTATCAAGAACTGACTTTTGCTTTTTACCCATTGCCTTACGCAACACATCCGCATCACCTTTACTAAAGTCAGCGAGTTTTTGTGCAAGCAACATTACCTGCTCCTGGTAAACTGTGATACCATAAGTTTCTTTTAGATATTCTTCCATTTCGGGAAGATCATAAGCGATGGCTTCACGACCATGTTTACGCTCAATGAAATTGGGTATATAAGCAAGCGGGCCTGGACGATATAATGCGTTCATGGCAATTAAGTCATCAAGCCTGTCTGGTTTTAATTCACGCAAATATTTTTGCATGCCCGGGCTTTCAAACTGAAATGTTCCAATTGTATCACCGTGTTGATAAAGTTTAAAGGTCTTTTCATCATTTAGTGGGATCGCGTCAATATCTATTTCCGTTCCATGATTTTGCTTTATTAATTCAAGTGCTTCTTTAATGATGGTAAGAGTTTTCAGACCCAGGAAGTCCATCTTAATAACACCAGCGTCTTCAATTATGTTTCCCTCAATTTGTGTAACCCAGAGATCAGAATCCTTTGCAGTAGCCACAGGAATCAATTCTGTAAGATCCTTGGGCGCTATAATGATGCCTGCTGCATGAATACCGGTATTACGTACCGAGCCTTCAAGAATTTCAGCCTGGTGCAAAACATCACTTTGTATCCCGTTACTGTGATAGATCTCCCTAAGTTTTTTTATGATTTCAATATCATCCGGTCCAAGACCTTCTTTTTCCATCAACGATTTTTCTCCATCCTTTGATGTCAGAGGCGCATGCAAAACTCTTTTCAATTCAATACCGGGACGCTCAGGAACCATTTTCGCCAATGCATTTGAATCCGGTAATGGCAGATCCATAACTCTTGCCACATCTTTGATACTCATTTTGGCCGCCATAGTACCATAGGTAATGATCTGCGCTACCTGGTTCTTGCCATATTTCTTTATAACATAATCAATAACTTTTTGCCTGCCGATATCGTCAAAATCAGTATCTATATCCGGCATTGATTTTCGATCAGGATTTAAGAATCTTTCAAAAAGTAAATTGTATTTGATGGGATCGATATTGGTAATGCCAATACAATAAGCAACCACACTGCCGGCAGCAGAGCCACGACCGGGGCCAACAAGTACATTTAATGCTCTTCCTGCACTTATAAAATCACTTACAATTAAAAAGTAACCGGCAAAGCCCATAGTTTTAATTGTAAACAGTTCAAACTCGATACGCTCTTTTAACTCATCAGTAAGTTCAGAATAGCGTTTTTTTGCCCCTTCATAGGTAATATGTTTTAAATATTCCCATTGATTCAATGAATCAGGACTTACTTCGCCTTTGTCAAGCTTCTCTGGTTTTGTATGTGTTTTAAATTTATCAGGAATCGGGAAAGCAGGCAACAGAATATCTTTCTTAAGATTGAGTACAGAAACCTTATCAATGATCTCATTAGTATTACCAATTGCTTCAGGAAGATCAGAGAAATTTTTTGTCATTTCCTCTGTTTTCTTGAAATAGAATTGATCATTGGGAAATGCAAAGCGTTTATCCTTGACCATTATATCATCGTCTGAAAACTCTCGTAAAGCCGGTGTCGCTAATTTTTCTCCCGTATTAATACAAAGCAGGATATCATGGGCTATAAAATCAGTTTGATCCACATAGTGTGAATCATTACTTGCAATAATTTTTACATTGTATTTACGGGCAAATTTTACCAGTACCTCATTTACGAGGTCCTGTTCTTTCATGCCATGACGCTGCAATTCCACATAATAATCTTCACCAAAAAGATCGAGCCACCATTTGAATTCTTTTTCAGCGTCCGCTTCTGATTTTCTTAAAATTGCCTGTGGCACCAGCGCACCCAGGCAACACGTCGTCCCAATTAAGCCTTCATGATATTTTAGAATAAGATCTTTATCAATACGGGGATACTTGCTATACATGCCTTCAATAAAGCCAAGCGAAGTAAGCTTAACCAGGTTTTTATAGCCAATTTCATTTTTCGCCAGTAATATCTGGTGATGACGCGGGTCTTTATCTTCTTTCGAAAAGCTTTTTCTGTGTCGATCTGTTGTGATATAAAATTCACAGCCAACAATTGGTTTCACTTTCAAACTGCCGTCTTCGTTTTTATGTTTATAGGCTTCGGCAACAAATTCAAAAACGCCAAACATATTTCCGTGATCGGATATTGCCAATGCAGGCATATTATCATCAATTGCTTTTTTATAAAGCTTTTGAATGGATGCCGCACCATCAAGCAATGAGAATTGTGTATGTACGTGTAAGTGTGAGAATTTCATTTTTAAAATTAATGATCGGTATCAATCGATCTATTCCGTTTAGTATCAACTATTGTTTGCAAATAAAAGCCAAAGACAATTTTTCAAAGCAAATTTCGTTAAATAATGTCCACAGAGAATGGAAAAGATTTTTATTTTTGTTAACTAGCGTCTGCAAGGTCTAAGCGTATAAGGTTTCTCAATCTATTTTTTATAATAATTCATGCTGAAACAGGTATTTTTTTATTCAGTTTTACTTGTTATACTGGCAAGTTGTTCCAGTTTGAAAACTGCTTTTACGGGCAGCAGGCAACCCGCAGCTGCAAGGCAATCAACAAGTGTTAAAAAACAAACAAAATTTTTGGATGAGATCGACGTGCCTGTTGAGTCAGCAAGATCAAAAAAGGAAGAGGGAGCCATAATCCCTGTTGCCAAAAAGGAAACACAAGCAACAAGAGAAAGAACCTATGGACACAATGATGCTGAAGACCTATCCATGCTGCAAGTAAAATATGCTGTATTATTAAATACTCCCGCTGAAGAGGTAAGGAATACAAAAATGTTTGAGTTCATTGATGACTGGTACGGCACACCTTATCGATTAGGTGGAACAACAAAGAAAGGAGTGGATTGCTCTGCTTTTTCTCAATTTCTTTTTGCGGCAGTTTATGGGTTCAGTATCCCAAGAACAGCAAGAGAACAATATAGTTTAACTACCCGTATATCAAGAACAGAATTAAAAGAAGGCGACCTGGTCTTCTTCAATACCCGTGGCGGTATCTCACATGTTGGTATATATCTTCAAAATAATAAGTTTGTACATGCTTCAACAAGCGGCGGCGTGATGATCAGTGATATTTTTGAAGAATATTGGGCGAGAAAGTTCATGGGTGTTGGTAGGCTGAAGAGTTCGGAGTCATTCGTCGGCAGTCGATAGAGACAAGACATGCCTTGTCTGTACAGGAGTAGGTAGCGATTAGTCGCTAGTCAATGCGGTTATCTTTCTAATTTCTTTTTCAAATTCTTCAATACAATTTTCAGATCTGGTGTAAGATTCAGCCAATAGGTGCCTGCAAAAAAGAGTACAACAAATAATAAACTGCGTATTACCAACCATTCGATGCCGGTTTTATCATTTAAAAGAAAATAACAAATTCCGTAACAGGCTATGGCAAGTATAATTGCTAGCAAAGATTTAACTGTGAATGGCTGCATGTTGAATTTTCGCAGCAAAAAAAGATAACGGATGAAATTATAAGTTGTAAACGAAATGAGATTTGCGACTGCCGGTCCAATTAACCCTAGTTGTTTTGTTAAGACCCAATTTAATGGTAACATAATGAGCAGTAATAAAAGGCCGGTAATAAAATCAAATCGCCAATATGTTGAAGTGGCGATGATCTGGCCACTTACGCCTGTTCCCATATCCACAATTCTCATAAGACCCATAAAAACAAAGACATTCAACACCACTTTGTATTCCTGTTGCATGTTTAATGAATCAATTGCATCATTATAATTAAGCCAGATCAGGCAAAACATTGCTGCAGAGAATATTAATTGGTTGATAGATGAACGCTGATAAATACGATTGATCTTTGGGTAATCCTTATCCTTCCAGGCTTGAGATAAATGTGCAACGGAAGCCGCAATAATACTTCGCTGTGGCGCCTGGATCAAGCTGGTCAGGTATTGGGCGAATGTAAAAAGGCCAACCATTGCTATCCCATCCGTAAATATCAATGCAATAATTATAGTGTCAGCAACAACAGCAAGATTATAAATTAAAGAGCCGCCCCAAACAAAGCTGCAGAGTGTTACGATTTTTTTGAATAACCTTCTTGTTACTTTGCTTACCGAAAAGGTGAAATTGATCTTACCGGTTACGAATAGGTAACTAAAGAGAATCATTACTATGACGAGGTATAAGAAAGAATATATTTTGATGAAAAGGTCATAGTCTTTGATAACAGACATGCTCACAAGTATAAATAGAATAGTAATAAAAACTCTTAGGCTAACTTCTTTAAGTAAGATTGACAATACCGACTTATGATTCTGCCATGCGATGGCTTCAAGTACAGCGAATAAAGTGAGTCCCAATCCAAAAGGGAAAAGCCAATAATAATAAATGACAAGCTGTGGCGAGTTATCGAATCTTTTGATGACTATGTTTTTCATCACGAGCCCTGCTACTATTACAAGCATGAAACCAACTAAACTTACCACCAATGCCCAGGTGGCCTGGTCATTTTGTTTTTTTGGCAGGTGGTCTTTATAGTAAGGAAAGAACTTACTAATGTATGCGGGCATTCCAAACGTAGCAATAGACATCATAATAGATCCGATCGCCATGAATATGCCTGTTAGTCCATACTCTTCTTTTGTGAACGGTCCGCCTTCTCTGGTAAAAAGATAAGTATTCAAAGCGCCGAATGCAAAGCCAACATAGATCAGTATCGAGGAGATAATACTTTGCCGGCGAATATTACTCATGCGGTAAAGATAATGAATGGTGAATGGTCAATAGTGAATAAGCGATCGTAAATAAAATAATCACTCAACTTTTTTCACTGTGATATAAAAGTTTCGGTCGATCTTCAATCCATCTTTTAAAATGTCTGCTGTTACGGCACCAGTTTTCCATCCTTCAGTTGCTTTTAACCAATCACCATTTGTACCGGCGAGCTTTACCGGCATAGTAAAGCCAGTTACGCAATTGCTCCACCGGTAATACATATTATCACCGGTAAATCTATATTCAAGCACCGGGATCTTTGTTGTTCGTAAGTACTGATCAAATATTTTTGATACGTCTTTTCCTGATTGCTCTGATATATAATCTTCCACATCTTTTGTGGTTACTGTTTTATGATAAAATGTCGAATTCAATCCTCTTAATATTGATCTGAATTTTTCATCATCATTAATTACCTGGCGAATGGTGTGGATCATATTGCCGCCTTTGTAATACATATCGCCACTGCCTTCTTTATTTACACCGTAAGGTCCAATGATGGGTTGATCATTTTGAATTAATTTTCTTGTGCCGATACAATAATCACTTCCTGCTTCTTTACCATAATAATATTCGGTAAATAATGTTTCGGAATAATTAGTGAATCCTTCATGTACCCACATGTCAGCAATGTCTTTTGTTGTAATATTATTGCCAAACCATTCATGTCCTACTTCATGCACAATAATAAAATCCCATTTCAATCCCCAGCCACTGCCAGAAAGGTCTCTGCCACGGTAACCATTTTGAAAACCATTGCCATAGGCAACGGCACTTTGATGCTCCATCCCCAAATGCGGAGCTTCTATTAATTTAAAACCATCCTCATAAAATGGATAAGGGCCAAACCAATGCTCAAATGCTTTTAACGTTTGTGAAGCTTGTTTGAATTGTTCTTTGGCTTTTGCCAAATTATAATCAAGCACCCAATAATTACATTCAAGTTTTCCTTTTTCTCCATCATAAATTTCCTTCCAGTTTACATATTTTCCCATATAAGGAATGATGTTATACGTGTTAATAGGGTTTTTTATTAACCAGCGTTCCTGTCGTAAAGGAGCATCAAAAACAGGTTTGCCATTTGATACAGCCACTAAAGTGTCGGGCACTCTCATAGTAACAATTGCTCCATCATCCGGTTCATCGCCCTGGTAATCCTTACAAGGATACCATACACTTGCACCAAGTCCCTGACAAGCTACACTCATCCACGGCCTTCCTTTGGCATCTTTCGTAAATATCCATCCACCATCCCACGGTGGACGTTTTGCGACAATTGGATTGCCATGATAAGAAATCCGTAACCTGTAAACCAGTTCCATGCCCCCACTTCCAAAAGGAATGAATTTTTGTTTCTCAAAATCGATCCAATAAATATTTCCTTCACGATTTATTTTTGAAATTTTTTTGCCATTTAAAAAAACACTATCAATTACTAAAGGCTGCTGAAGATCGATCTGCATTAAACAATTTGGAGATTCTTTTGTAACCTTAAATACTATTTCAGTTGATCCCAGTATCGATTTTGTGTTATAATTGGGAGTCACCTGGATCTTATAGGCCATTACATCCCACCAATCTCTTCCGGGCCCATTGCTGCCACGTAGGGTATCCTGTTTTGTAAACTGAGCATTAGCTGAATTAATAATTAATAATGAATAATTAATAATTATTACTGCTCTGAAAATCTTTTTCAAATGTTGAAATTTTGAATTGTAAATTTAGACGTTCGCAAGTAAATGAAAATTAAAAATAAATATCTTCTGATCATCCTTGTGCCTTGTTCCTTGTGCCTTGTTACTTGTGGTAACAAGAATCAGAATTCTAAAAAAATATTCCACTACAACGAAACCACCGGCATCGCTTCACTTGATCCTGCTTTTTCAAAAAATCAATCCACTATGTGGCCCGTACACCAGTTATTCAATACCCTTGTTGAAAACGATGGTGATACAAAAACAAAAGCTTCACTGGCAAAAAACTGGGACATATCCGCTGACGGCACAGAATATATTTTTCATTTAAGGACAGACGTTTTCTTTCACGATAATCCCGCCTTTGGCGGGACATTTACTGGTGGGAAAGGCAGAAAAATGACCGCTGCCGATGCCGAGTACAGTTTTAAAAGGATCATTGATCGAAAATTAGCGAGCCCCGGCTTTTATATTTTTAACAATGTGGTAGATAGCGTGGATGGTTTCAGAGCCATGAATGATTCTACATTCAAATTGAAATTAATTAAACCCCATGCCCCCATCCTCCAGATACTGAAAATGACGTATTGCTCAATAGTTCCTAAAGAAGTAGTAGAAAAATATGGTTCGGATTTCCGAAGCCACCCATGTGGTACAGGACCATTTGAATTTGTTGCCTGGGAAGAAGGTCTTGCACTGATCTTTAAAAAGAATGAAAATTACTTTGAAAAAGATTCGGCAGGTAACGGACTACCTTATCTTGATGGCATCAAGATCACTTTTAATGACAGTAAGGCAACAGAGTTTTTATTATTCCGGCAAAAACAGCTTGATTTTTTGAATGATATTGATGCTTCTTTCAAAGATGAAATTCTAACACTGAAAGGTGAGTTAAGAGATAACTGGAAGGATAAAGTGATCTTGCAGATACATCCTTATCTCAACACCGAATACTTTGGTTTTCTTGTTGATACCACAAATGAATTATTAAAGAATTCACCTACCCGTTTAAAGAAATTAAGACAGGCAATGAATTATGCAATTGACCGAAGGAAAATGATACTTTATTTAAGAAATTCACTCAGCTCTCCCGCTGAGCATGGGTTTGTACCTGAAGGAATGCCCTCATTTGATACTTCTGTTAAAGGCTATGATTACGACCCAATAAAAGCAAAACAGCTATTGATCGAAGCGGGCTTTACAAATGATAGAAAAATACCGCCAATAAAACTCTACACGATCCCGATCTATGGTGAGATTGGAAGCTATCTCGCAAAACAATTTGAAGAAGCTGGTATTCCGGTAAACGTGGAAGTTGTATTGCGCTCTTTTTTATTTGAGCTTACATCAAATTCGAGAGCTCCCTTTTTTCGTGGTAGTTGGATTGCTGATTATGCGGATGCCTTCAATTACCTTTCTTGTTTTTATTCCAAAAATCCGGCGCCACCAAACTATACGCGATATCATAACCCGGAATTTGATAAACTATTCGAAAGGTCGGTTGCAGAGCCAAATGATTCTTTACGCTACATATTATACAGGCAGGCAGACCAGGTATTGATTAACGACGCCCCTATAATACCTCTTTGGTATGATCGCGTGATACGGTTAGTTCAACCGAATATTTCTGGCTTTGCACCTAATAATTTGAATTGGCTCGAGCTTCGGCGAACAATAAAATCAGATTAAAGGTTTAAAAAATAAGATAAACTAAACGAAATTCTCATTGATTCGGACAATTACGATTCAAAAAACCTTTTGCATCACTTGCATATACAAGAACCGATTTTTATTTTTATAGTCTGCTTTGAACAGTATCCTTAAATAAGCCACTTCCAGTTCCTGATAAACCATATTTATTTGTCCCGTTGAAAACATACTCTGAAAGC
>Ga0075429_100005982_pt1 | contig 10515 bp, 11 predicted proteins | sample RhiMetdeltSRZDD3_FD_75295 | JGI IMG/M metagenome (GOLD analysis project Ga0075429, IMG submission 75295) | Populus rhizosphere microbial communities from Tennessee, USA - Rhizosphere MetaG P. deltoides SRZDD3 | ecosystem: Host-associated > Plants > Roots > Rhizosphere > Soil | place: USA...
ACACCCGTTCTCTGTAAAGATTCACCAGGCTTTATTGTAAACCGTGTAGCAAGGCCGTATTATATCGAATCGTTGAGACTGGCCGAGGAAAACATTGCTGGTCTTTCAACTATAGATTCGTTAATGGAATCAACCGGTTTTAAAATGGGACCATTCAAACTCATGGATCTAATAGGGAATGATATTAATTATGCGGTGAGTTGTTCTGTTTATGAACAAATGAAGAAGCCTGAAAGATTAAAACCATCTGACATTCAAAAAGAAAAGGTTGAAACCGGTAAATTAGGCAAGAAAACTGGCGAAGGGTATTACAACTATACTACCTGATACAGCTCAATCACATAAGTTTGCAGTAATTACAAATTAAATGAATAATCAAAACTCTCCGCCATCCGGCGGAGTTGGGGGCAAAGTATTAGTAACCGGAGGTACGGGCTTTATCGGGGCTTATATTATCAAAGAACTTGTTGAGAAAGGTTATGCTGTTCGTGCAATCAGGCGAAGCAACAAACTTCCATTTTTTATTTCCCCCGATATTTTAAATAAAGCAGAATGGGTAAATGGAGATGTGTTGGATGTTATTTCCCTTAACGAAGCAATGAATGGCGTTGATGCAGTCATTCACTCAGCAGCGGTGGTCTCATTTATGAAAAGAGAAAGACAACAGATGTACAACACAAATGTGGATGGAACTGCCAACATTGTTAATCTTTCGCTTGACCATGGAGTACAAAAACTGGTGCATATCAGTTCTATCTCGGCATTAGGAAGAACATTTACCGGTGAAAAAGTAACTGAGGAGAAAAAATGGGCCACCAGCAAATTGAATTCACATTATGGTATCAGCAAGCATAATGCGGAAATGGAGGTATGGCGCGGCATGGGTGAAGGATTAAATGCTGTGATCATGAATCCAAGCACCGTGCTTGGCTTCGGAAGCTGGCATGACAGCAGTTGTGCTATTTTTAAAAACGTTTACAAAGGATTCAAATGGTACACAAATGGGATCAATGGATTTGTTGATGTTGAAGATGTGGCGAAGGTCGCCGTGTTACTCATGGAAAGTAATATTTCAGAAGAACGCTTTATTATTAACCATGAGAACTGGGAGTTCAGGAAACTTTTTAGTGCTATGGCTACTGCGTTTGGGAAAAAACCACCGTCATGGGAAGCCACTCCTTTTTTAAGCAGTATCGCGTGGCGTTTTGAAAAACTTAGATCAATGTTGCAGGGCGCCAAACCGCTCATTACAAAAGAAACAGCATTGATCGCATTGAGCAAAACATACTGGCAAAACGATAAAATACTAAGAGCCTTGCCGGGTTTTTCCTTTACCTCCCTGGATCAGTGCATCACAAAAGCCTGCAAAAACTACGTTGGAGCCGTAAACAATATGCAACTAAAACCATAAGAGCATTATCTTTATAGGCAATAGTTATTCTATGAAAAAAACAGCACAGTTTATCCTTTTTACTTTCATTTCAATTGTAGCATTTAGCCAGTCAAATTTTTCGGTCTCAGGTAAGGTGATCGACTCCGCGTCACGAGAGCCATTGGCATTTGCCTCAGTCTTTTGCCAGAATACTACCCAAGGGACTACAACGAATAAGGAAGGTTCATTTTACTTAAGCCTGAAAGAAGGTGGCTATGATCTGGTAATTACTTATACAGGTTACAGATCACGGATGATACGTATCAGCCAGGATATTAAAACGACTGACCTGCAGATCGAAATGGTAAAAGAAGAAAAAAGTATTGAAGAAGTGGTAATACGCAGCAGTAATGAAGTAAAAGATGGTTGGACAAAATATGGAAAATTCTTTCTTGACAATTTTATCGGCACTACACCTTTTGCCTCACAAACTGTTTTGTTAAATCCGGAAGTGTTGAAATTTTATTATTTCAGAAGATCGGAAAAATTAAAGGTACTTGCGGATTCACCCCTGGTCATTTCAAACAATGCGCTGGGTTATAATCTCAGGTATAATCTGGATTCATTCCTGTTCTTGTATAAGACGGATATATGCAGTTACCGGGGCCTGGGATTTTATGAAGAAAAAACAGGAACTGAAGACAGTATCAAATTTTGGAAAAAGAATCGTGAGAAAGCATATTTCGGCAGTCGTCTTCATTTTATGCATAGTTATTTTGACAGTACATTAACCGATAAAGGCTTTATCATTTCATTGCTTGATAAAGAGAATGATAAAAAATTTAATAAAATAAATGAGCCATTTGATACGGCATGGTATACTCCGGCAGATTCCGTAAACGAAGTTGATATTTATTTTCCGGCCAGAATAAGCATTACCTACACCAAGCGAGCTCCCGAAAATGAATACTTAAAAAAATACAAGCTGCCAATGAATGTCAGCCAGCAGGTTTCTTATATCGATCTGCTTGATGTAATAACCATTAAGCAAAATGGTTATTACTATGATCAAAAAGACTGGATAAATTTTGGTTATTGGAGCTGGAAAAATATTGCGGATCAGGTTCCGAACGATTATATACCGGAAAAATGACCCTCGACTTTCAACCTTTAACTTTCAACTTTCTTCCCCATTACTTTGTCCCATAATTGAGGTATCCGCTTTATCCATACAAGTTCTTTCATTTTTTCTTTTGCATCTACAGCTGGTGAACCAAAATATGCTTTACCACCTTCCAGAGAAGTAGGCGCACCGCTTTGTGCATAAAGAACAGCTCCTTTACCGATCGTAAGTGTTTTACTTACTCCTACCTGCCCCCAAAGAATTACATTGTCTTCAATCTTTGTAGCACCGGCAATGCCGACCTGGCCCGCAAACAAACAATTCTTTCCAATTTCTGTATCATGGCCGATGTGAACCAGGTTATCGATCTTGGTTCCGGCACCAATTACGGTATCACCGCTCACACCACGGTCAATTGTGCAATTAGCCCCGATCTCAATATGATCTTCAATAACCACTCGTCCGCAACTATTCATTTTCTTATAATGAATTTCACGATCGGTTTTCTTATTGTAGTAAAATGCATCGCTGCCAATCACTGTACCAGCTTGTATGATGACATTATTTCCAATTACACAATGATCAAGGATGGTAACATTCGGATGAATAATACAATCACTACCAATTTTTACATGATTTCCGATAAAACTATTCGGCATAACTATCGTACCATGTCCTATGAATGCCGAATCGCTTATGTTTTTGGCAGATGGCTCAAAAGGCCTGAAATGGTTCACTAATTTCAAATAGGCCTCAAATGGTTCCTGTACGATGAGTAAAGTTTTTCCATCCGGGTGATCAGCGTTCTTATCGATGATAATAACCGTAGCCGCAGAATGAATACACGTATCATAATATTTCGGATGATCTACAAAAACAATATCTCCCACTTCCACTTTATGAATCTCATTGATGCCAGTGGCAGATGCTTCGGCATTGCCTGCTATGTCTGCTCCAATAAAATCTGCAATCCATTTTACCGGTACCGGTTTATCCAATCGCATAGTATTTGTATTTTTTCAAAGGTAAAAAGCATTTGCAATGCATGCAGATAATTAATAATGGATGATAATTTTCGGTTTATTTATCATTCAAATGATCGAAGTGATCATTATAATCATCATTTCAATGATCAAATGAGTTAATATCATTTGATTTGAATCATTCAATTGATTATTTGTTCTATTATCCACAAGTAAAATTGAAATGTTAATAAAATTTCTTTAAAAAATTTTTTAGTTAGAAAAAAATGTTATTAATATTGTGAAGGGAAATTAAATTCCCGGTACTTACTAACCCATCCACATATTTCTCCCCCGAATCTTCGGGGGAGATTTTTTTTATTGAACTATTCATTACATTTTGATTGGTGATTCTTATCGGAAGAACCACATAACTGTAAACTTATTATCTGAAAAGCACTCAACTTTTTCCAATACCTTTACTTCATTCAAAAAAAATTGCATGCTGAAATCGATGACCGGCTTCGGAAGAGCTGAAAAATCAGTTGGTGGTAAGACCTTTCTCGTTGATATAAAATCTCTCAATGGAAAACAGTTTGAACTACAATTAAAGCTTCCGGCTTTTTTAAAACCGTTTGAATTTGATATACGTCGCATTCTTTCTTCAAAACTCGGACGTGGAAGTATCGACTGTACGATCAGCTTAAAAGAAACCGGTAATGCAAAACCCGTTACAATTAATATAGAACTGGCACGAGCTTATTATCAACCATTGTCTGAGTTATCAAAAGAATTGAAGCTTGATCCATCGCATATTTTAAGCACCCTCGTAAAGCTCCCTGAAGTCATTACACCCACGAGCGAAACCCTGACTGATGATGAATGGAAGGCATTTGAAAAAGTCATCATGGCTGCCATTGATGATCTGAATATTCACCGTGATGATGAGGGCAAATCGCTTGAAAAAGATTTGATACAAAGAGTAAAAAACATCCTTGTACAATTAGAAGAAGTGCAACGACTGGAGCCGCAGCGCAAGCAAGTCATACGGGATGATATAACCAAGCTAATGGAAGAATATGCCGGCAAAGAGAATTATGACAAGAACCGCCTTGAGCAGGAGCTAATCTATTATATTGAAAAGATCGACATCAGCGAAGAGATGGTGAGATTAAAAAACCACTGCGATTACTTTAAAGTGGTGCTTGAGGAAACTGAGGATTCGAAAGGTAAAAAGCTGTCTTTCATTCTACAGGAAATTGGAAGGGAAATTAATACCACCGGCGCCAAAGCCTACGACTCATCCATTCAAAAATGCGTGGTGATGATGAAGGATGAGCTTGAAAAAGCAAAGGAGCAGGTATTGAATGTTCTGTAAAAGCACAAGGCTCAAGAATCAAGGCACACGCTTTTCACTTACTCATATCTTTGTCCAATGAGCTTACTAAGATTATTTCTTCTCCTTGTACCTTGTACCTGGTGCCTTGCCTCTTGTACTACTGTCGACCTCTACGAGAAAACTATTTCTCTTCCGGATCATGAATGGAAAGGAAGTTATAAACCTGAATTTGATTTTATAATAAAGGATAGCACCTCACTTTACCAGGTTTATTTTATTCTGAGGCACACAGAAAAATATAATTATAAAAATATCTGGATAAACCTCTACTCTCAACCACCGGGCGATACATTGCACAAAGCACAATATGAAATAACATTGGCTACAAATAAAGGATGGCTTGGCAGTGGCCTGGATGATATTTATGAGCATAGGCAGCCATTAACAGGACAAGTAAGGTTGAAAGCCGGAACGTACAAATTGATAGTAGAAAATATTATGCGTGAAGATCCTCTTCAGCATGTTTTAAATGCCGGCATCAGGATTGAAAAAGTCAAATAAAGTTTTATATGGCAATATCTGCCAGCAAGAAATTTAGAATTATCACTATTATATATTGGTTACTGCTTTTATATATAGTTGCCGCCCTCGTTTGGTGGTTTATTACTTTGGAAAAGCAAAATCGCCGCTTAACAGATCTCCGCATAAATGAACTTAACTCAAAAAAAGAAACACTTTCGCCTGAAAAATTTGCAGAACAATATTTGAAAACTGAAAATGATTCTGCTAGAAATACAAAAAAATATATTGCAGAGGGAGTCACTTTTCTGATCTTGACACTTATCGGTGCGTTCTTTGTTTACCGCTCTGTGCGAAGGCAATTCAGGATGCAGCAGCAGCAACAGAATTTTATGATGGCTATCACACATGAATTAAAAACGCCCATCTCTGTTGCCAAACTTAATCTTGAAACCCTGCAGAAATATAACCTTGATACCGAGAAGCAACAAAAGATAATAAAAATGACCTTGAAGGAAACGTCACGTCTCGACGCTTTGATCAATAATATCCTGGTTTCATCACAGCTCGAAGGTGGTGGTTATATCTCTTCCAAAGATGAGCTTGATTTTTCATCGCTATCTAAGGATTGTATAAGAGAAGCAAAAAGCCGATACCCTGACAGAGTGTTTATAGAACAGATAGACCCTGAAATAGAAATTTCAGGAGATCCGCTTTTACTTCAGCTGATGATCAGCAACCTTGTTGAAAATGCGGTGAAATATTCGCCAAAGGAAAAGCCAGTTATTTGCAAGCTTAGCAGATCGGGCAATGATGTTGTATTAAATATAATTGATGAAGGAATTGGCATAGATGACGTTGAAAAAACTAAAATATTCCAAAAATTTTACCGAACAGGCGATGAAGCTACCCGCAAAGCACAGGGCACCGGATTAGGGCTTTATCTTTGCCGTAAGATAGCCGAAGATCACAATGCGGACATTTCGGTGACAAACAATGTGGCCTCCGGAACTAATTTCGCCATCCATTTTCATTTGTAACATGAGCAAGGAGAATACAAAAGCTTCAATATTATTGGTCGAGGATGAAGAAAATCTTCATGATGCCTTGAAGTTGAATCTTGAGCTTGAAGGCTACGAAGTTTCATCAGCTTTTGATGGAGGCTCCGCTATCAAAGCTGTCCAGTCCGAGTATTTTGACCTTATTATACTTGATGTTATGTTGCCCGAAATGGACGGAATCAATGTCACGGAAACAATACGTTTAGGTAATAATGAAGTTCCCATTCTTATTCTTAGCGCTAAAAACAGCAGTGCCGATAAAGTGCTTGGTCTTAAAAAGGGGGCCGATGATTATATGACCAAGCCATTCAATCTTGAGGAGCTTTTGTTGCGGGTACAAAAACTTATTGAAAAAAATAAAAAGATACAGGATAAGGAAACGATCGGTAACACCTACTCATTTGGGAATAATGTTATTGATTTCAAAGCGCAGGAAGCAACAACAATGCGTGGCGAAAAAATACAGCTGAGTAAAAAGGAGGGAATGCTCCTGAAACTCCTTATTGAAAACAAGAATGAAGTAGTTCCCAGAGAAAAAATATTACAGGTTGTTTGGGGTTATAATGTGTATCCTACTACAAGAACGATCGATAATTTTATCCTCAGCTTTCGTAAATACTTTGAGGAAGATAGCCGTAATCCAAAATATTTTCATTCAGTAAGAGGCGTTGGATACAAATACTCGGAATAAAATTCCAAAAGACAAATCCCAAATTCGAATTTGAAGAAACTACCTAGTTGGAATTTGGAATTTTTTTATTTGGGATTTCATCATAAATCACCAAGTTGAGGCCGCATCACGATATCTTCCACGCAAGCTGCAAGTGAAAGCTGCGATGCAGCAAAAACCATTTTAGCAATATCATCTGCTTCCATGATCCGTTTAGAAGAATTATCATAATCACCCCATGAATCTGTAAGGACAGCGCCCGGATGAATGGCAGTAACTTTTATATTATAAGGTTTCATCTCTTCACGCAGATTTTTGCTAAACCCATGCAATGCATATTTGCTGATACTATAGGCCCCGCCATTATGATAAGCATGAAGCGACGCAATAGAACACATATTGAAAATATGACCTGATCTTCTTTCCATCATTTTAGGTAAAACAGTTCTTGTTAAATGATAGGCGCTATAAAGGTTGATCGCAAGCTGGTTCTCCAATAAACCTTCCGGTTCGTTATAAACACTGCCGGGCTCAAACAAACCAGCATTATTTACCACAATGTCTGGCGTGGTATGTTTCAGGCACCATTTGCCTAATTCCTTTGCATTCTGTTTTTCAGACAGATCAAACGCTTTTGCCTTAATTGAAATTGAAGGGTAATTAGTTTGTAATTCCTCCATTGCTTTATACAAGGCAACTTCATTGCGACTGCTCAAAAAAAGACTTTTTCCATTTGCAGCAAATATTGTTGCGATAGCTTTTCCAATTCCTCTTGACGCCCCTGTTACAAGAACACTCATACCCCCATCCCCTAAAGGGGTGTTTGGAATATTCTCGACTTTATCAGACATGATTTATTTTTGATATTTATGATTGCAAATTACTTAACTAATCCTCAAACATGGTACACAAAAATCCCCCTTTAGGGGATAGGGGTAAATATCGTCACCTGTTTTTCGATCTTGATCATACGCTTTGGGATTTTGAGGCCAATGCAAGAGTGACATTGCTTGAACTCCATCAAAAAATGAACTTAGAACAAAGGGGAATAAATGATTTTGATCTTTTTCATAAAAACTACCTGACACATAATGAAAAACTTTGGGAACGTTATAGAAATGGCTATATAAAGCAAGAAGAGCTAAGAGTTAAGAGGATGTGGCTGGCCTTACTTGATTTTAAAATTGCTGACGAATTATTAGCAAAAGAGCTGAGCATACAGTTTTTAGATCTGTTACCTACCCGTACAATTCTTTTTCCCTATGCATTAGAGATACTTGAGTACTTAACAAATAAGAAATATGAGCTTCACCTGATCACTAATGGCTTTGAAAGAACACAGCATAGCAAATTGAAATATTCAGGGCTTGATAAATATTTTAAAGAAGTGATCACTTCAGAAGGAAGCAGCAGCCTGAAGCCAAGTAAAGAGATTTTTGATTTTGCTTTAAAAAAAACAGGGGCCAACCCATACGAAAGCATCATGCTTGGTGATAGTATTGATGTTGATATAATTGGTGCTATGAATGCCGGTATCGATCAGGTGTTCATCAATCACCTCAATATTGACATTGATGTAAAGCCTACTTATGTTGTAAGATCATTAAAAGAGTTGGAAGAGATATTTTAAAGAAGGGACAAGGCACGAGGAACAAGGGTTGGTAAATAGCAGTTACCAGAGAGCTATAACTGTAACACCGCCTTTTACGTTTTCTTTGATCTTTACCTGTATTTTGGCATTTAACGGTAGAAGTACATCTACTCTTGATCCGAATTTGATGAAACCCATTTCTTCCCCTTGTTTTACGTGTTGACCAGCCTGTAAATAATTCACTATGCGCTTTGCCAACGCACCTGCTATTTGTTTGATCAATAATTCTTTTCCGTTTGATCGATAAACAACCGTGTGACGTTCATTTTCTGTAGAAGATTTAGGGTGCCATGCGACAAGATATTTTCCTTTATGGTACTCACTGTATAAAACATCACCGCTAATGGCATTTCGATTCACATGCACATTCAAAGGACTCATGAAAATAGAAACCTGTATGCGACGACCGGAAAAATATTCATCAGCCTCAACCTCCTCTATGGCAACCACTTTTCCATCAGCCGGTGCAACTACAGCATTATCCTGTATAATTAATTTCCTTTTAGGGATGCGAAAAAATGAGATCAGGAATATTAATAAGATCAGGGTCCCTATGAAAATAACCCAGCTAAGTGCCGGTGACCAATAACTTACAAAATAAAATGAAAGAATATTGATGACGCCAAACAAGATGGTTGCCCATGCAATGCTGCTATAACCTTCCTTATGAATTGTCATGCGGCAAATATAGGAAAATGGTGAATGGTGAAGGCGTGAATGGTCAGTGGTGAATGGTGAATAAAAAATCACAATAGCAAATAAACATATAGCCAAACGGCGGGAGTTGCGAGTAATAAAGAATCAAACCTGTCTAAAAAACCACCATGACCGGGCATAATGTTTCCGCTATCTTTTACGCCGGCCATTCGCTTGAGTTTAGATTCGAGGAGATCGCCAATTGTTCCAAAAACAGACGCAATTGCCGGAATTATAAACCAGTTCTTTTGTTGCACAAAAGGGTAAACTACGTCATTCTTAGAAAGCTGAGTAAACAAAAATCCAACTGCACAAATTGAAAGCAGAATGCCCCCAATGGTCCCTTCCCATGTTTTTTTTGGAGAATATTTTGAGAGTTGAGTTTTACCAATCAATGAACCAACTATGTAAGCCATTGTATCGTTTATCCAGATTGAAGCAATAATTAATATAGGAATAGTATGGCCAAAATCTTTTATAACCTTAAAACCTTCAAAATCTATCCAAAGATTTCTTAAGTTTAGCATTAGCCCCCAGCTTAAAGAGATATATATAAGGCCACCTAGGCACATCCATTTAGCCTTATTAGAAATTGTTTTGTTTTGAAAGAGGAAAACAAAAAGTAATAAAAGTAGCCCCACCCAGAACATCCATTTTAAATTAAGTTGAATATCTCCTGCGCCTATCCAGAAATTATATGTTCTGTATTTAAAAAAAAGAATGATCATTAATGCGTATCCACAAATGACAAATAACCACTTTACAACAGTATCAATTTTAGTGGTATAGATTTTTTCAATGAGTTTGAAATACTCAAACCAACATCCAAAATGGATTATTGAAAACAAAATAAGAAAGCTCCACTGGTTCCATAACAATCCCACCAACATCACTGCAGCAAATATGATGGCTGTAAGAGCTCTTGTTTGAAATGTTTTCAGGTTAAACGCCATGGAAGAAGATGATAGATGATAATTTATGTCATCCGAACGGGTTGCTTGTTTGATCCGGCATCAGTTGCTCACGACCGGGTTCATTTACCTGGTGCTTACTTACCCTTTCAAACAAAGCAAAAAATGCCAGTACCACTGCTATACTTACAAAGCCAAGCCAGAAAGGAAA
>Ga0075429_100005983_pt1 | contig 10513 bp, 9 predicted proteins | sample RhiMetdeltSRZDD3_FD_75295 | JGI IMG/M metagenome (GOLD analysis project Ga0075429, IMG submission 75295) | Populus rhizosphere microbial communities from Tennessee, USA - Rhizosphere MetaG P. deltoides SRZDD3 | ecosystem: Host-associated > Plants > Roots > Rhizosphere > Soil | place: USA...
CGCGCCGTCGTTCGATGCGGATCAGTGGGGATTGCTGGTCGGCATGGACTATCGCTTCTCCGACAAGGCCGTCGGCGGCATCGCGCTCGCCTACGGCGATTCGACCGTCGAGTTCCAGCCGGCGGGCGAAGGTCAGCTCGACGCAACGTCGTGGGCCGCTTCGGTGTATGGCTCCGTGTACGCCGCCAAGAACTTCTACCTCGATGCGATCGTCAATGTCGCCAGCGTCGGCTACGACGCCCAACGCAACATCACGTACGTCGACGGCACCGGTCTCGTCGCTGAGAACGCGAGTGGCGACACCGATGGCCTCACGCTCAGCGGCGGCGCGTCGATGGGCTACGACTTCCTGCTTGGCGGCCTGACGCTGTCGCCGACGGCCGGCGTGTTCTACGTCGACGCCACGATCGACGGATTCACCGAGGACGGCGCGACCGGGCTCAACCTCGTCTACGACGAGCAGAACTACAAATCGATGACGGCGAACGTCGGACTGCGACTCACTTACGCGTGGAACGTGTCGTGGGGCGTGCTGCTGCCGCACCTGCGGACCGACTTCGTGCGTGAGTTCGAGGATCAGGTCGAGGTCTTCGGCGTGCGCTTCGCCGCGGATCCGTTCGATGCCGGCAGCAATCCGACGCCACCGATCCTGGTCGAGACGGACAACCCGGATCGCTCGTACTGGCGGCTCGCGGCTGGCTTCTCCGCGCAGTTCAAGCACGGTGTCTCGGGCTACATCGAGTACCAGCGCCTGCAGAGCTACGAGCTCGTGGACTTCCAGGACGTGAGCTGCGGGCTGCGTTTCCAGCGCAGCTTCTGACGAGGGCGCGATGAAGGTCCTGATCGCAACGCCGCTGCACGATGGCCGCGGCGAGCGCGACTTCATCAACGGACTGCTGCAGTGTCACGGCCTGTACTACGCATGGGCGTGCGTCGAAGGTCAGGCGAACATCTCGCTGGCGCGCGACATGCTCGCGGGCCAGTTTCTTGCGAGCGATTGCACGACGCTGGTCATGATCGACGGCGATATCGGGTTCGGCCGCGGCGATCTCGAAACACTGCTGCGCTCGCCGCACGGTGTCACCAGCGGCATGTATCCGCGCAAGCGTGACCAGGGTGGCTGGGTGTTCGAGTCGCGTGAGGCGAACGTCGATCAACAGATCGCTGCCGGCAAGCCATTCCCGGTGCGGCATGCCGGCGCGGGCTTCCTCAAAGTCGAGCGCCGCGTGTTCACGGACATTGCGCGCAGCAGCGAGCTGACGACGTATCGCGGAGCGGATGGGCAGACGACGCACCACTTCTTCCGCAGCGGCGTCGTCAATAGCGAGTTCCTGTCCGAGGACTATTACTTCTGCGAGCTCGCCGCGCAGGCAGGCCACACGGTGCACGTCGATCCGCGCATTCGCCTGCGCCACATCGGGCGCCGCGTTTACTGAACTTCCCGCGCGAGGAACATCCCCGCCTCGCGCAACGAGCTGCGTCCTTCGGGAACCCAGCGCTGGAAGAGCTGCCAGACGTGCGGCACGGCGGGCCAGATCTTGATCTGCGTCTTCACGCCCGCGCGTTGTGCGCGTTCCGCCAGACGTCGTGAATCGTCAAGCAGCGTTTCATCGGCGCCGACATGGATCAGCAGCGGCGGCAGTCCGTGCAATTCCGCATACAACGGCGATGCGAGCGGTATGGTCCGATCGCGCTCCCCCAGGTAGTACTGGGCCGCGCGGCCGAACGATTTGCTGTCGAACATCGCGCAGCGCCTGCTGTTGGTCCGCACCGATTCGCCCGTTGCGGCAAGGTCGACGAACGGCGAGAACAGTACGGCCGCGGCTGGCAACGGAATGCCGCGATCACGCAGCGACAGCAGTAGCGCCATGCTCAGACCGCCACCGGCTGAATCGCCCGCGACCACGATCTGCCGGGGAGCAGTGTTCTCCAGCAGGCCGCGATACGCGGCGACGGCATCATCGAGCCCGGCGGGAAACGGATGTTCGGGTGCCAGCCGATAGTCCGGAGCGAACGTCCTGAATCCGGCGAGAGCGAACGAGGATGTAACGGCGTGATAGGTCTGCGGCGTGCAGGCAAAGTAGCCGCCGCCGTGCAGATAGAGCAGCGTCGCGATCGTCGGCACCGAGTCGGCAACCAGCCACTCGCCCGCGATGCCTCCCACCGTGCCGGGCACGATGCGCGCTCCGGGTGGCGCCGGCATTTCGGGACCGCCGCTCATGACCTTGCGCGCCGTCAACGCATCCGGTGTCCGTGCCAGGCGCGGCTTGAACCAGTGCCGCAACACGAAGCTCGTCGTTTTCGCCTGCCAGCTCATCGACCGTCTCCCGCGCGGACTATACGGCCAAATCGGCATCCCATGCGAAGATCGGCCCATGACGCTCGAATATCGGATCCTGCGGGCCGGCGACGCCGCGGTGCTCGACCGCGTCGCGGATGATCTCTTCGATGGCGCAGTGCAGCCGACCTTGGCACGCGAGTTTCTCGACGACGCACGACACCATCTCGCGGTCGCGATCGACGACGGCGTCGTCGTCGGCTTCGCCTCGGGCGTGCACTACGTGCACCCGGACAAGCCGGCGGAGTTGTGGATCAACGAGGTCGGCGTCGCACCGACTCACCTGCGGCGTGGACTGGCGCAGGCGCTGCTGCGAATGTTGTTCGACGTCGGTCGCACTCTCGGTTGCGCGCAGGCCTGGGTGCTGACCGACCGCGACAACACTGCGGCGATGCGGCTCTACACGTCAGTCGGCGGCGATCCCGGCTCGCACGAGCACGTGATGTTCGACTTTCGGTTGTAAGCCGGCAAAAAAAAAGCCGCACAGCGAAGTGTGCGGCTCAAAGTTCGCCGCGGCACGGGGGAGCCGCGGCATAGGGAGTCAAATCAGTCAGGTCACAGCGGCTGGTCCTCCGGCGGGTGCGCGACCAGGAACAGGTCGGTCGACGACTTCGTCTCCGTAACCGGCGTCTGGTCGTCGATGCTGCGAATGAACAGCAGTACCTGCGCGGTCTTTTCCGGCCCAAGCACCGTGGCGAACGGCGCGCCGTCCTTCGTGAAGCGGTGCTTCTTCGCAACGTCCTCGAGGGTCTGCGCCGAGCCATCGTGGAAGTACGGCGCCGACATGCTCAGACCCAGCAGCGAGGGTGAGTTGAAGCCTGCCAAGCCGAAGGCTCCGAAGCCCTGCGTCGACTGATTGGCGACAGCAGCCGCGCCGCGGATCTCGAGACGACCAGCCGGCGTCTTCGGGTCCGAGAAGGTGCCGACATCGTCGAGGATCGTGAGCGTGTCGAGCCCGCGCTTGATCGCCACGATCTGCGGGCCGTTGTTCACCACGCCGCTGACGGCCTTGTTCTGGGCATCCCGCTCCTGATCGAACGGAAACACGCCGGCGAAGAAGTTGGCGCCGATCGGATTCTCCGGGAACACGCCCTGCAGCTGCTCGCCGGGCGGGTTGGCGAAGATGTTCGCCGACGCGTACAGCGGCGATGTGCGGCTCTTGGTCCACTTGTCGCCGCCGTGGCACGCGGCACAGTTCTCGTTGAACACCTTGCGGCCGGCGTCGGCGACAAAGTCCGGAGCGATCGGCGCACGCACCGTCGTCACCCATTCCTGCAACGCGTCCAGCGAGTCGCTGACGCCGAAGATCGGACCATGGTTGAACACCAGCCCCTTGCGGTCGCCGGCGAAGCCTTTGCCGCCCTGGATGCCGATCGCGTTCTGGTTGAAGTCCGTGTTCGAGCCGCGCACCGCGCTCCAATTGAGGACGCGCTGGTCGGTCAGACGGGCCGGCACATTGTCGAACTTGCGATTGAACATGCCTTCCAGCGGAATCGTCTGGCGCGGGCCGGTCTCGAAGATCCACGTGACGTTGTCGCTGTGGCCATCCTCGTGACACGAGGCGCAGCTCGACCAGGCGTTATCGGACGCCTTGCCGCGATCGGCCAGCGGCACGATGTCGCGCAGCTGGGTCTCGAACACGCCGTTGTCCGGCACGCCGAGTGCCGTGAAGAACACCAGCTTGCCGACGAGGTTGCGATGCTCCTGCGAGTCGAGCTTCGGCGGCTCGCTCGACGGCATGTCGCGCGCCAGTACAGCGTTGTTCACCAAGTCCAGTGCCGTCATCGACATGTTCAGCTCGTTGACGACGTACGCACGCTTGCTGTCGCTGCTCATGACCACGCCAGTGGGCATGTTGCCGGTCTGCAAGCGCGTTGCCTTCGGCGGATCAGCCGGCGTCGCGCCGGGCTGCAGCATGTTGATCTTGAAGTTCTGGTCCAGGCCCGCGCGCAGCACATAGTTGCCGCCGCGGCTGACGAACAGGAAGTTGCGACCAGCGCGGTCCGCGTCCATCGCCACCAGGTCGTTCAGGAACAACTTGTCGAGCGACTGGACCCCTTCGTCAGGCCCTTTTTCTTTCGCGACCTGGGCGTTGAGGTTGAGCGACAGCGCGGTGTCTTCGGCGCCCGCATCGCCCTGGGTGCGATCGATCACGCCGACCAGGCCTTGCACGTTGACGTTGAACCTGACCGGCGGCTCGGGCGAAGCGCCGACGTTCGGCACGTAGATATGCCGGCCGCGGATCAGCGCCGCGTACAGCTGGTTCGGATAGACCTTCTGCTCCACGGCGACCAGATCATCCTTGGTGGCCGCGTTCAGGTCCGGGCAGAACGTCGGATTCGCCAGATCGTCCGTGACCTCCAGGCCGGCGCCGGTCGTTGCGTTCGCGCCGCTGTTGAAGAAGACGAGCTTCGCCTTGTCGATCTCGAGCCCTTCGATGGCGTCGCGCGTCGCTTGGCAGAACTGGCGGCGATCCGCCTTGAAGCCGGAGTTGAACGGCGCGAGCGTGATCTGCGAAATCTGCGCGGTGCCGTCGACGGCACCGGCGACCGTGAACGTATCGATGACGCCCTGCTTCGCATCGTCGAAGCCGTCCGGCCGGCCCACGGGATCCTTGGTCTCGCCGAACATGCGCGTCACGTACACACGCTCGTCGAGATCGTTCTTGTCGCCGTCGTTGGTGATGACGATCGCCAGCGGATTGATCACGGCCTTCGGATCGAGGCTCATCTTGATCGAGCGCACGACTTCCGACGTCGCCAGGCGGATCACCGTCACTTCGCCGGTCGTGAAATTGGCGACGAGCGCATACGTGCCGTTCGGCGTAATCGCGATGCCGCGCGGCTCCAGGCCGACCTTGATGCGGGAGCCGATCTCGACCGGCGTCGCCGCGGCCAGATCGATCACCGACACCGTGCCTTCGATGGTGTTGGTCACCAGCGCGCGCTTGTTGTCGGGAGTGATCGCGACGTAGCGCGGCTCTTTGCCGACCGGCACTTCGACCGGCGGCTCATTCACGTCGGCGCCGTTGGCCGCTTTCACGCGGAACACGGAAGCCGAAGCCTTCTGGCGATTCACGACGACGACGCGCGTGTCGTCGCTGGTGATTGCGATCGAGCTGGAGCGGCTTTGCGGGAACAGCTCGGAAAAGTCGATCAACGCCGTCTTGGCGTCGACCAGCGTGTGCTTGAGCTCATCGACGACGATGACCTTGACGACGGCGTCCTGCGCGAATGCCGCTGCCGTCTGGTTGAAGTTGATCGTCCGGCCGCCGCTGATCCCCTTCACGACCGCGGCATTCGCCGCTGCGTCGATCGTGATGCCGTTGGTCGCGTCGCCATCGGCGTCGAGCGCACGCAGGAACGCCAGGATGTTGCCCAGCACCTGGTCGTTGTCGTTGGCGACCTCTTTGAGATCCTGCAGTCCGACCGCGGCGACACCGCCGTTGACAGCAGTCGGCGTGACGGTGCCGATCGTCAGCTTGTTCGCACCCTGACCGACGAACAGGCGCACGTCCTGGCCGACCACGAACTTGAACTTGCCGGTTCCATCGGTCGCAGCGTCATTGGCGCCGGTGCTGCTCACACCGAGCCCTTCGAAGCGCTCGAGCACGAATTGCGCGTCAGCAAGCGTCACGGGCGGTGGGGGCGGCGGCGGATTGGGGTTGCCGCCTCCATCTCCGCCGTAGCCGCCGCCGCCGCAAGCCGCCAGCGTTGCAGCTACCACAGCGGGCAGCAGGGATCTCGTCAGTGTGTTCACAGCGATTGGCTCCTCGAATCAGGCCAGGTGATCGATGGAACACAAAATGCCTGCGCGTGACGCCCGCGAGCAGTGCACCGCGACGGAATTGCGGGCTAACGTTCGTCAGTCGTCGAATCCCTCCGCAGCGTTGAACCTTTGCGACGGAAGGCGGTTGGCGTCGGTTTTCTCAGGCGGCGCCGGCGCAGCCCTGCGGTTTCAGCACTCGCTGCACCGAGGCGGGATACTTCGCGAGCTTGTCCGCCGGGCGACGCGGACGCGCGACCAGTTCGCCGCCGCAGTTCGGACACTTGCCCTTGAGTACAGTTGTCACACACGAGACGCAGAACGTGCACTCGAATGAACAGATGCGCGCCTCGGTGGACTCCGGCGGCAGATCCTTGTCGCAACACTCGCAATTGGGACGAAGCTGCAGCATCGACGTTCTCCTCAACCGAGCACGGCCGCGCGGCGCGCGAGGCTTTCTGCGGACCAGACGTTCTTGCTGCTGTAGTACTCCGGCACGGCGCGAGCACCCGGCGGCAGCACGACCCAGGGTTGTTTCGACGAAGTGAAGATGTGGATGTCGGGCGGACAGAGATCCGGCTCGTCGAGCGTGCCGACGCGCACGAAGCGGACGACATCGCCCATCCCGCCGTAGTTGCTCCACAGCGCGACCCGGCACACGGGACAGCGCGCAATCTTCTGGCCTTTGCCGCTGTTGGACGGCGTGTCGATCGTTTCCGGCTGACCTTGCAGCAGCTCGACGCGGTTGGCTTCGATCAACGCATTCAGTGCGAAGGCGGTGCCGGTCTCGCGCTGACACCAGCGGCAATGACAGCAATGCACGAACATCGGCTTGCTCGTCATGCGATATCGCACCGCGCGGCAGGTGCAGCCGCCCTCGAATGTCTGCGCCGGCTCGCTCATCGGCATCCCCTTCAGATTTGTTGTTCGAATTGCATGATGCCGCCGAGCGTCGCGATTGCAAACAGCGCAACGGTCGCACCATCGCCAAGCAGCTCGAGCAGCAGCAGCGCCTGCCTGGCCATTGCGGGATCGCGGACCTGCCGCTCGATCAGCTTGCGCGCCACGATCACTGCGATCTGCACGCCGACGCCCCACAGCATCAGCGTGCGCGTGGGCGGGAAAAATGTGAACGCCAGCACGCCGTAGCCGATCAGGGTCGACCTGACTGCCCCGACGGAGATGCCTGCAGACCGGGTTTCGGACATAGGTCGCACATTTTGCCGCAGCCGGATCTCCAGCCGCGAGCTGTTCGGCCGATATCCGTACCTGACGGACCCCCACTTCACGCCCATGTCGTACCCATGTCGCGCAATTGAAGGTCGCACTGCCGGGGCAGCCGTGTGGCTGCTCATCCTGGCCTGCGCGCTATTCGCGCCGCCACGGCCGGCCTACGCGCTCGATCCGCAGTTGGCCGTCAGCCAGTACGTGTTCGACAACTGGCAGATCCAGCAAGGCCTGCCGCAGAACTCCGTCGAGGCCCTCGCCCGCACGCGGGATGGCACCAACGAACTCGCGCCACAGGTCGTATTGGAGAGCGTCATCGCCGACGGCAAGGCGCTCGACCCCAACGGCGACTGGCGCGCGCCGCCGGGCAAATATGTGTTCCGGGTGATCGCGAGCAATGACGACGGGTTGTGGAACGAGATCGGTGCTGCGCAGTCGTTCGAGCTCCTGCCGCATTTCTACGAGACGGCATGGTTCAAGGCCGTCTGCGTCGGCGTGATATTGCTGGTCGGGTTCGGGCTGTTCCGGCTGCGTGAGCAGCAGCTACAGCGCCGCGCACGCGAGCTGAAGATGCTGATCGAAGAGCGCACGCGAGATCTCGCGCACGCCAAGGAAGCGGCCGAGCAGGCGACGCGCGCCAAGTCGCAGTTCCTCGCCAACATGAGTCACGAGATCCGCACGCCGATGAACGGCGTGATCGGCATGACCGAGCTGGTGCTGGATACGCAGCTCGATCCGGCGCAGCGCGAATCCGTCGAGACGATTCGCGACAGTGCGTCCTCGCTCCTGCGCATCATCAACGACATTCTCGACTTCTCGAAGATCGAGGCGGGCAAGCTCGACCTGGAGCGTGCACCGCTCGATCTGCGTGCCTTGATCCACGACGCCGTGCGCCTCGTGAGCGTGCCGGCGCAGGCCAAGGGCGTCCCGGTGCGTGCCATCATCGATCCTCGCCTGCCCGCCTACATCGTCGGCGACGCGGCGCGCATCCGGCAGATCCTGATCAATCTCGGCGGCAATGCCGCGAAGTTCACCGAGCGCGGCGATATCACGATCGATGTCAGCGTCGTCAACCGTCGCGATCCAGACCTCATCGTGCGCATCGCAGTGTGCGACACAGGGATCGGCATTGCGCCGGAGCGGCGCGCAGTGCTGTTCAATACGTTCTCGCAAGTCGACGCGTCGACGACCCGCCGCTACGGCGGGACTGGTCTTGGACTGTCGATCGTCAAACGTCTTGCCGAGCTGATGGGCGGCACCGTCGGCGTCGAGAGCATTCCGGGCATGGGGTCGACGTTCTGGTTCACGCTTGCGACGTCGGTGACGCAGGACGCGGCATTCCACGACTTCACGCCCGCCGAAGCCGAGGCTGTCGTTCGCGAGGCTGCAGTCGTGCGCGCCAACCCGTTGCCGGCGCTCGTGTTCGCAACACCGACCGCGGAGACGCGGCGGCGACCCCGCATCCTTCTCGCGGAAGACAACATCGTCAACCAGAAGGTCGCCGCGCGGGTGCTGGAGAAGGAAGGCTTTGCAGTGGACGTCGCCGAGGACGGCCGTCAGGCTGTCGAAGCCTGGCGGCGCGGAACCTACGACCTGATCCTGATGGATTGCCAGATGCCGCACCTCGACGGCTACGAGGCGACGCGCGAGATCCGCCGCGAGGAGCGCGAAACCGCGGCGGCAAGCCACATCCCGATCATCGCGTTGACAGCGCACGCGATGAAGGGAGCGGCAGAGGATTGCCGCCGCGCGGGCATGGATGATTACCTGACGAAGCCGTTGGACCGGGAGCAATTGAAGCGGTGCTTGAAGCAGCACCTTGGAGAGAAGATCGGAGTCGGGCTGAAGCCCGACCTGCAGGTCACTTCGACAGGTTCGTGAGTTGTTCGAGGGCCTGGCGCTTCCGCTCGGGCGAATGACCTTCGTAGTAGCGATCGATCAGGCGGCGGGCGATCTCGATCTTCACCGTCCGCGCATTCTCCGGCAGCTCGATCTCGCTCTGGTCGAATGCGAGCACGACCTTGAACAGATGCTCGAGCTGCGGCTCGGGAATCGCAAGGTCCGCCTCGAGCAGCGCGCCGATGCTCCGATAGATGCGCGTCGTGTACGTTCGCGCAATGTTCTCGGCGATCCTGCGATGACCGGCGTCCTTCGCAAGTATCACGTCGTCGAGCAGCCCGATGCCTTGCTCCAGCTCCGCCAGGCCCGCAGCAGATCGATAGCTCGCCTCTCCGCGAGCCAGATGCTCGCGTGCGGCCGTCAGCTCGCGCGGCTCGCTCATGACTGCCTGCGCCGTCTCGCGCGACGCCAGGCCCAGACGATCGCGGCGAACAGCACGACCACGCTCAGCGCAACGGCCAGCACATTGCGCTTCGGATTGGTGACGACGTAGCTCTCGTGCTTCGAGTAGAAGCCGTTGAAGTCGGCCAGCGCCTGCGGCAACCCGACGACGTCCGCCTTCGTCAGCCCAACCGCGCGCTCGTTGGGATGATGCTGCGAGCCGCCGGGAAACAGCTCGCCGGCATTGTCGAGCTCGATGTGTGCGCCGAGCACGTGGCTGACGGGCCGGTCGCCGAGGAACTTCACCAACCGTTCCGCGCTGGCGCGATAGGCGCCAAGGTCGTCGACCATCAAGCGACCCGGCAAGAGGAAGTCGCCCGTGAACAGCAACGCCGTCCGATCGTCGTAGAAGATCAAATGCGCGGGCTGATGGCCAGGTGCTGCCATGACCTCGACCGTGCGACCGCCGAGCTCGATGCGCGCGACGCCTTCAGGCCATTGCGGCAGATTCAGTGCCGTGCGCAGGTCGTCGACTTCCGGCGGCACGACGACGACGCCTGGCAGCCCTGCGAACTGCGCGTCGGCGGCACGATGATCGCGATGCCCGTGCGTATGCAGGACCATCAGCGGCAACTTCGCCTCGCCCCGGTCGGGCAACAGGTCCACGACTGTCTTGGCCAGTGGCATCTGCGCGGCGTCTTCCGTTGCACCCGTGTCGATCAGCAGTGCCACGTCATCGCCGATGAGGAGGTACAGCAGCGGCGCTTCGAAGTTCGAGCACAGGCTCTGGCGCAGGATGATCGTCTGCGCCTCGTATTGGTGAACTTGAATGCGCGGCTCGGTGGCTTTCTCGCAGTCCTCCGCGCCCTCATTCCAGTGCACGTCGAGCGATCCGGCGACCGG
>Ga0075429_100005988_pt1 | contig 10510 bp, 8 predicted proteins | sample RhiMetdeltSRZDD3_FD_75295 | JGI IMG/M metagenome (GOLD analysis project Ga0075429, IMG submission 75295) | Populus rhizosphere microbial communities from Tennessee, USA - Rhizosphere MetaG P. deltoides SRZDD3 | ecosystem: Host-associated > Plants > Roots > Rhizosphere > Soil | place: USA...
GCCGAGCGAACCCTTCGAATGGCGGCGCGATAGTCCCGCTCGGGGAAGGCGTTGAACTTGAGCGCCGCGACGAATCCGGCGCGATGGGAGCCACCGACCAGCACGTCGGCATCGTGTTCCGCCACGGCGATCTCCACGCGCAGGCGACGGGTGTCGGCCAGCGTGCAGAAGACACCGCCCACCTCCAGCAGCTCGCCAGCCCTTTCCTGCAGCCGCGGCGTCAGCACGACACCATCGATCGGTGCGCGCAATGTCGTCTCTTCGAGCCGGGCGCGCAGACTTTCGCTCTCACCCCTCCACCGCTCGGCTTCGATCCGTGCCAGGCTGAGCTCGGCGGCGCGCCCCTCCGCCTCGAGCTTCGCCATGCCGCGCAGCGCGGTCTGCTCGCGCGCCGTGGCTTCGTTGAGCCGGAGCCCGAGGTCGGGCGCCTCCAGCTTCGCCAGCACGGCGCCGCGCGTCACGAAGTCCCCTTCGCGAAACTCCCCCACCTCGCGCACCACACCGCGCACGCGCGAGCTGATCAGCGCCACGTTGGACGGCATGACCGTCACTTGGCCGGGAACCTTCAGGTCCCAGCGGCCGAGCACCAGGACCGTCAGCACGAGGGCCGCCCCGGCGCCCCAGGCCGCCAGCCGCCGGCGCGGCAGGCCCGCGGCCTTCGAAAGGCCGCCCCGAAGGGGCCGCAGCAGCCCGAGGAACGGCACCTCGCCGTACAGCCGCGCGTTGCGGAGCGCGACCGTCGCCTGATGGGCCAGGATGGTGGCCCCCTCCAGCCTCGTTTCATCCACGAAGCCGCTGGTGCCGCTCTCGAACGACAGCACGCCCAGCATCCCCTGGTCGTCCTTGAGCGGAATGGCGAGAAATGATCTCGCTCCGCTGAGCGCCATGTGCGGACCTGCCTGGGCGGCCGCCTCGGGTGGATCGGCCACCAGCTGATCCTCCCCGGTCAGGTTCGCCATGACCTTGACGCCGCGGCCGGCTGCCCAGTCGAGCAGCCGCTCCAGCGACGCCTGCTCCGGCTCGCCACGGTCCACGCGCCGCTGCCCCGACACCGCGCGCAGCTTTCTGCGGGAAGCATCCTCCAGCAGCACCGCGCACCTGTCGAAGCCGAGCGCCTTGGTGGGCAAGTTGGAGAGGGCGTGGAGCAGCCGGTCCAGGTCGAGGCTGGCGGCGATTTCGCCACTGACCTCCAGGATTCCCTTCAAGAGCAGGTTGCGCTCCTCGAGCCTGCGGCTGAGACGGGTGAGATCGAGATTCCGGCGCTGGACCAGCACCGAGGCGGCGCTGCCGCCCATCACCGAAAGGATCTTCAGATCCCCCGCGGTGAAGGTGGCTCCGTCGCCACGTCGGCCCAGGCAGAGGGCGCCCAGCACCAGCCCCTCGCATTTCAATGGCACCGCGGCCAGCGCGTCCGGCGCATGAGGAATCCCCGCGCCTTCCTGGAACGGCGCCATCACGACGGGGCGCGGCTTGTCGGCGAGCCATCGACCCAGGGCCGCGCCGAGCGCGTCGCGCCCAGAGGCCGCAATCCCCGACGGCGGTGGCTCCTCGCCCTTGAGCGCGGCGTCGGTATAGAAGATGAAGGCGACCTCAGCCTGGAGCAGGCCGGCGGCCTCCTCCAGCAGGCGCCGCCCCACGACCGCCACGTCGGCCGTCGATGCGGCAATCTCCGCCACCGTGGTGAGGACCTCGATCTCCTCGTAGGTGGAGAGAAGCTCCACGGTGACGCTGTCGAGCCGCCGCCTGAGGTCGGCCTCGCTCATGCCACCCCCAGGATCTCCGTGAGCCTCAGACGCAGCTTGCGGGGCGAGAATGGCTTGGTGATGTATTCGTCCGCTCCCGCGGCCACGCCCTTGGCCCTATCCGAATCTTGCCCCTTGGCCGTCAGCATGATCACGTAGGTGCCGCGCGTCTGGGGATCGCTCTTGATCTCCTCGCAGACCTGGTAGCCGGACTTGACCGGCATGTTCAAGTCCAGCAGCACCAGGCCGGGGCGCTCGTCCTTGGCGATCCGAAGCGCCGTCTCGCCATCCTGGGCCGTCAGCACCAGGTACCCTTCCTTGCGCGCCACGTAGGCGACCGACTCGAGGATGTGCGGCTCGTCGTCGCAGATCAGGACTTTCTTCATGTCAGCTTCCTCCCGGCAGGGCTCGTGACACGGCCTCCAGCAAGGTCTCGCGCGAAATCGGCTTGGTGAGCACGGCCGAAACGCCATCCATCGGTCCGGCCGTGCAGTCGCCGGTCGTCAGGATCACGGGGATCCCGCGCGTCTCCGGGTTCGCGCGCAGCCGGTGCACCACCTCGTCGCCCCGAAGCCCGGGCATCATCAGGTCCATCAGGATCAGGTCGGGACGCTGCGAGCGAGCCTGGCTGAGGGCCTCGAGGGCGCTGCCGGCGCCCAGCGCCAGGAATCCTGCGCGGTTCAGCAGCGTCCGTGTCGCTTCGAGGATGTACCGGTCGTCGTCCACCACCAGCACGCGGCGCGGTCCGGAATCCTGGCGGGAAACGCGGGGCTCCTGCCCGGACTCGGGCTCGGCGACCGCTCCGAGCGTCGCGGCCGGTGCTGCCTTCGCGCCAGGCTCACGGTCGAGCGCGTCGACGATGGTGGCCATGCGCCCCGCCTCCTGATGGATGATGCCGAGATATCGCGGGCCTTCGGAAGGATCGTCCTGCAGGATCTCGGCGTAGGCCGTGATCGACGCGAGCGGCGTTCGCAGGTCGTGGGCCAGGGCCGCGCGCTGCGCGCCGTCGCGCCGGCGCCTCCGGCGCTCCAGCAGCCAGCCGGCGACCACGGCCATCGCGCAGCCGGCCACGACGCCAGCGAGAAAGACGGGCAGACTCGACACCGGCTTCCCTCCCAGCCCTTGACGCCCCTCCGACGATTGAGCTCGATGATACGCCCGTAAGTTACGGAGCGGCAAGGAGAAAGATTTGACAGGAGATATCTCCTGGGGCAGATTTGCCAGCCGATGATCTCGCTCACGATCGCCCTCACGCTGCTCTGTTCCGTGACGCCGCCCCAGGCGCCGGCACGGACTTCCCCGGATACGGGATGGAAGCGGCTCGCCTCGGGGCTGGAATTCAGGATCGTGGACGGCGGGGCGGCATGCCGCAGAGGCTCGCGCGCCATCGCGATCGCCCGATTCGATCCCGCCCGCTGGCGCATCGAGCCCTTCACCTCGGCCGAGACGTCGAAGGCTCCCGTCTCGTCCAACATCGAGGCCTGGCAGAAACGCACCGGCGCGGCCGTCATGCTCAACGCGGGGCAGTACTATCCCGACAGAGTGCCGATGGGCTTGTTCCTGAAGCAGGGGCGCAACCTGGGTTCCAAGCAGATCAAGAGCTGGAAGGGGCTCCTGGTGGCGGAGCCATCCCGCGTTCGCAGGGGCCGTCATCCCAGGGCGACCATCCTGGATCTCGAGCACGACAAGTTCGCACTGGCGACCTCGCCCTGGCGCGTGGTCATCCAGTCGTTCATGCTGCTGGACCGCGAAGGCAAGAAGCGCGTGCGTCGCAGCGACTGGCTGGCCAACCGCACGGTCGTGGCCGCGGATCGCAGCGGCCGCCTGCTCGCCATTCACACCGAGGGGGGCTGGACGCTCTGGGACCTTGCCGACTGGCTCGCGAAGTCAGACCTGGGCGTCCGCCAGGCGATGGCCATGGACGGCGGGTTCGAAGCACAGATGATCGCGCGCGTCGGCGGCTTCAACTACCTGTCCTACGGCCAGTGGCACATCGACGACCGCGGGGATCGATCGCTTCCGGGGATGAAGGTCTCGCTGCCGGCCGTCATCGGGATATTCCCCAGGCGCTGACCGAAGCCGGGGTTCAGAGCGCGATTCAATGCGTTCTCGGGACAGTCACCTCGACGGCCTGGCTGCTGTCCCAATCGCTGAGCTTCAGCGGGATGAAGTACCAGTCGCCGGCTTCATAGACCCAATAGTCATCACTCTCCTCGGAATCTTCTTCCCATCGGAACAGCGTTTCCCTGGTTTTTGCACGGATCAGCATCCGGACCCTGGCGCGGTGACCATGCAGCCAGACTTGCTTGACCTGCCAATCGAGCACCTGGATTCCATTGTCCATTCTTCGACAAGACCGGATCCATTCCTGCTTGTCCTTTCCCCCGCTTCGCCATTCAGAGCCCAGCATCCCATAGGACTCGCCATACTTCCGGGCACGGAACAGCGCGTGGTACGAATCGATTCTCGCGACAAGTCGCGAGACCTTTTCCGGTTCCGTGACTGTCGTTTCGGCCGCCCGAAGGGACGATGAGCCGGGCAAGGTGGCCAGGAATAGCGACAGGGCGAATAGGCGCCGCAGTCCAGGGACATGTTCACGCACGTGAATTGCCACGAGACTCTCCTCGCCTGGTTCAGTTGTACGACTTCAGGTCCGGCCACACCTCGCGCAGATCCATCTTCAGGCCGCGCAGCACCCAGATCGGCAGGCCGTTTTCGTAGGGCATGCAGTCGCCGCACTGGGTGGTGGCGCCCAGCGTCACTTCGCGGAAGACGGCTTCCTCGTCCCCCTTGTCGCCGCCCACGGCGATCACCAGCTCGCCCGTGTGCTCACCGGGCCCCCAGAGCCAGTAGTTGTTGTGGCCCGACACCACGGGAGGCAGACCGCGGCGTCTGCCGAAGAATTCCAACGCCCCTGCCTCTCCGTAGTTCTCGGTGAAGATGACGGCGTGCGCGCGATCGGCTTCGGGCAGGGCCTCGTACACCCTCGCGACGGTGTCGGCCAGCTCCTCCCAACCGAACATGTCGGCGAAATGCTGCGGCAGCCGTCCCAGGCGCGAGTGCTCCTCCTGCCGCGGCTTGACCCCCAGCGCCGCGGCGTATTTCTCGAAATCATCCGCCTGCAGGATCGGAAGGGTGAAGGGCGCGGCGATGACACCCCCCGCCAGCAGGATGACCGGCAGCGCCGGGCGCAACATCCGAAGCGGCCGCCACGAAGTCCACTGCTCCAATGCCATACCGCCCGCCGCGAACATCATCGGAAAGGCCGGCGCGAGGTACGATGCCCGCGCCGTGCCGCTGGTCATCAGGATCAAGAAGACAGTCAGGTAGATCCAGCCCAGGATTCTCCACGGCCGCCCCCGGCCCGTCGCCATGACGAACACCAGGCCGGCGATCCAGACCGGCGCCGTGAACGGGTGCAGCGCGTTGAACTGCATCTTCACGAACTCAAGCCAGGGCACCTGCACCATCTTGTGCTGCGTGGCGTTGCGCATGAACTCCAGCGTCGGCCAGCCGGTAGCCATCTGCCAGATCACGTGCGGCAGGAATATTCCGGCCGCCACGACCCCCGCCAGCCATGGCCAGCGTGTCGCGAGCTGTCGGCGGTACGAGGTGAGCAGCAGACCGGCCGCCAGACCGGCTCCGAACCACAGCACGCTGATCTTGTTGAGCAGGCCGAGGCCCAGCACGACGCCGAGCAGGATCCACCACCTGCCCCCGCCACGGCGGAGTGTGACGACGAGCAGAAAAGCCCCCAGCGTCCAGAAGAGCAGGTCGAGCGCGTTCATCGAATAGATGTGCGTCGTGAAAAGAAAGACTGGGGCCGCCATGACGCAGGCGGCCGCGAGAATCTGCCCGAAGCGGTTGGCGCCCATCTCGCGCGCCATGAGGCCCGTGAGCAGGACGACGCACGCTCCCGCCAGCGCCGGAACGATCCTGATCGCCGGCAGCGAGTCGCCCAGGATCGACCGAATCAGCCAGAGCACGCCGATGGAGAAGGGCGGGTGATCCACGTACCCCCAGGCCATCCGCTCACTGCAGGCGATGTAGTACAGCTCGTCCCTGAAATAACCGTAGCGCGAGATGAAGAGCAGGTGCGCGGCCAGGTAGGCCAGGCCCATCAAGGACAGGGTCGTGATGTCTCCGCCGAGGCCAGACCGCCTGGCTGCGCGCTCCGAGTATTCCAAGCCTTCCTCTTGTTGTTAAGGCGCCCCTGGCGACATGGGGGACCCTGGAGACATGGGCAGCGGGCCCTCCGGCAGGTCGGATGGCCAGGCCTGGCCGAGCAGGCTCGCAATCGTGGGAGCGGCCCGGTAGACGGCCACCCGTTCGGCGCGCGCGCCGGGCGTGATGCCTGGTCCCCGGAAGATCAGCGGCACGCGCATGTCGTCGGGATAGGGGCTGCCATGCTCGCTGCCCGTGGGACTCTCGCTCAGGAACCAGCCTTGCTTGAGCCTGACCATCATGTCGCCGCCTCTCTGCCGTGTCCATGACGCGCGCATCAGCGGCAGGTACTCGTCCGCGGGCGACTGAGCCTCGCCGGCCAGCTCCTCCCTGGTGTAGACATGCGCCATCGACGGCTCCTGGGCCAGCTCTTCGAGTGCGGCCGACGCGGACCTGGCGCTATCGTCGACCAGATAGACCTGGTCCGCCTCGATCCCGGCGACCCATGGCCCGCGCCCGAGCCTGGAGGTCATCGCCTTCTCGAGACGGCGTTCCAGCTCGGGAGTCTGGACACGCTCCAAACGATGGCTCGGGTCGCGCTCGGGGCATGACGTCGTTCCATGATCGCCGGTGAGCACGATCAAGGCGTGGTCCAGGCCGACGTCGCGATCGATGCGCTCCAGAAACCGTCCCAGGCGCCGGTCCAGCCGCCGAAGCTGGTCCAGGATTTCCTGGCTGTCGGGTCCGTAACGATGCCCGATGTAGTCCGTCGCCGAAAGACTGATGGCCAGCAGGTCGGGCGCGCCGTCCTTGCCCAGCTCGTACTCGACGATCGCATCCTCGGCCAGGTCCAGCGTGAGATCGTCGAGGTAGGGTGTGAGTCGCACTTCCGATTCGAGGCCCTGCGCTTTGACCGCCGGCATCGCCGGCGGACCCGAGCCCTCCGGGCAGGGCATCCTGTGCGGAAACCCGCCAAACGCCGGCGGCTCCCAAGGCTCGAGGTCGGGGTCCGCCTCGGGAAGATCGCCGGGTCCGTCGAGGCGCTCCCATGAGGCGCAGGCCAGGGCCGACACCGGCTTGTCCTTGGCGAACCGCACGAGGATTTCCGGCTCGGAGGATGCGTAGTACCGGCTGGTGGTGAAGCGCCCCGCCGCGCGGTCGTACCAGAAGACGGCGTCGGCCTTGCGCCCGGCCAGCAGCGTCGCCGCGGTCTCCTTGCCCGAGATGCTCACGACCCGCGAGTAGTGCGAGGCGTTCTTGATCCATTCACCCAGACTCGGCGCCAGCATTCTGCTGGGTGAGACGCCGGCTCCCCTGCCCGTGAAGGCGGGCGAGGCGGCGTCCTGGACGCATCCCACCATCTGCCTCGACTCACGCTCGTACCAGCGGTTGCCGATGATCCCGTGACGGGAGGGCGGCACTCCGGTGGACAGGGATGCATGCCCCGGGCTCGTCTGCGTGGTGGCGTGGAGATGCAGGGCTCCGTCGAAGCGGAGTCCCTCGCGCTGCAGGCGGGCGAACCCGCCGTCGAACCTCGAGGCGAACCGCGTGAGGTAGTCGGCGCGAAACTGATCCACGATGATGAGCACCGCCAGCGAGGGGCGCCCGTCGGCGGCCCTCGGCGGCGGGGCCGCCCCGGCCTGCCCGCGCGATGGCTCGCCTCCGCCGCAGCCCGCGGTCGCGGCAAGGGCGAGACACAGCATCGCTGTGAGCGGCAGGTGCTGGCGTCTGTTCATCGGATGCGGCCTCGGCGTAGAGCCTAGCATGGATCGAGATTAGGGCCGTCCCCGGCGGTACGACTCCACGCGCCGGAGGAGGTCGGCGCGGCGATCCTCGGGCACCCTGCCGGACCCCAGGTACCTTTCGAGCTCGGCGGCGGCCTGCGGCAGGTGCCCCGTTCTGGCCAGCGCCGACGCGAGGTCCTCGCGCCACTCCACGCGCCCGGGGTTCAGCAGGACCGCCTTGTCCAGCAGTGACAGCGCGCGCGCGGGGTCGCCCTGCTTCAGCTCGACGATGCCAAGACCGTAGTACCCCCCCGGCAGGCGCGGAGCGGCCTGGATGGCTTTTTGGTAGGACTCCTTCGCCTCGGGCGTCATGCTCATCGCGACGTACACGTCACCAAGCGCCACCAGCAGCTCGGGGGCGCCGGGGCTCAGCGACTCTGCGTGCTTGAGCGCCTCCAGCGCCTCGTCGTTCCTCTCCTGCCGGAACCTGATCCAGCCGAGATTCATCCACATCTCGACGTTTCCCGGGTCGACCTCGGCGCCGTGCGCATAGATGACCGCGGCTTCGTCGAGCCGGCCCGAAGCCTCGAAGATCCCGGCCAGCGTCGTGATCGACGGGATGTGATTGGGCTCGCGGATCAGGACTTCTTTGTAGCGACGCACCGCCTCGGGGTAATCCCCTTTCACGAACGAGATGTTCGCGAGGCTGGCCATCGCGTGCACGTGCTCGGGGAAGATCTCCAGCACCTTGTGGAATGTCGCGGTGGCCTCGTCGAACCGCTCCATGTTCATGAGGCACCAGCCGATGTTGGACAGCGCCACGGTGTCCTTGGGCGATCGTTTCAGCAGCATCTCGAACTCCTGGATCGCCTCGGGATAGCGGCCCATCCCGGACAGCGCGCCCGCCATGTAGAAGCGGACCGACGCATTGTCGGGGTTCTCCCGCAGGATGGCCTGGGCTTCCTGGATCGCCGCGGGATACTGGCCAGCTCCGAAGGCGATATAGACGCGGTTGATGCGCGACAGCATCTCGATCCTGTCCTTGGCATCCGGCAGCCCACCCGGCGGGCGCCCCGATGATCCCCCCGAGCCCCCCGAGCCCGCTGGTCCGCCCGACGCGTAACCCAGTGACCGCAGCTTCGCCTCCGTTTCGGGATCAGGCGAGATTCTCTCGGCCCCGGCACCCGTCCGCTCCACGTCGCGGCGCAGCGCTTCGAGCCGGGCCCTGTACGCGGCCGCGACATCCGCGCGCGACACGGCCAGGTTCTGCCTTTCCCTCGGATCGACCGCCAGATCATAGAGCTCCGGTCGGGGGGCCTCTACATATTTGTACTGCCGATCCCGCATCGCGAAGATCGGGCTCCAGCCGTACAGGAGCAGCGGAGCCATGGCTTCTGTGTAGCCGGGGCGCCCCGGGCCGCCGCCCTCGTCGCCCGAGATCAGCGGCCAGAGCGACTCTCCCTGGACAGTGGGAGCGGCCTCCCCCGGGTCGATGCCCAGCAGGTCGAGGATGGTCGGCATGATGTCCACCGTCCGCACCACCTCCGACACGCGGAGGCCTGCCGGCAGGTGCGGCGGAAACGAGAGAATCAGCGGCACGCGCGACTCTTCCTCGTAGGGAAAGACCCCGTGGGAGTCCTCGCCGTGATCTCCCAGCCCTTCGCCGTGATCGGCCACCATCACCACGAGCGTCCGGCCTGCCGAGCCCATCTCGTCGAGGCCCGACAAGAGACGGCCGATCTCCGCGTCCACGTAGGCGATCTCCGAATCGTACGGCCGCTTGGCGTACTGCCTGGCGAGCGATTCGGGCGCGTTGTAGGGGTGGTGCGGATCGAAGTAGTGCGCCCAGAGAAAGAAGCGCGCCCCGCGGGCCCGGCGAAGGAAACCGAGGGCCGCTTCGGTGACGGATCTGGCCGACCGCTCGGCGAAGAAGGCCTGGTTCATGCTGCGGCTCGGCAGGGCGTCGTCGTACTCGTCGAAGCCTTGATCGAGACCGAACATGGAATCCAGCACGAAGGCCCCCACGACGGCTCCGGTGCGCAGCCCGCGCTGCCGGAGAGCTTCAGCCAGTGTCGCGGCCTCCGGGCTCAGGCGGTAGTCGCCGTTTCCACGGATGCCATGGGTGGGCGGCCAGGTTCCCGTGAGGATCGAAGCGTGCGAGGGCAGCGTCTCGATGGCGGGAGTGACGGCGTTCTCGAAGAGCACGCCTCGAGCCGCCAGACCGTCGATGATGGGCGTGCTGATGTCCTTGTAGCCGTAGGCGCCGAGGTGGTCGGCCCTGAGCGTGTCGACGGTGATCAGCAGGACGCTGGCGTCACCCGTGGCGCCGCGGAAGCGCCCGCCGCCGCCCAGCCCCGGGCCGCCCACCAGATAGAGGCATGCCGCGGCGACGAGCGCGCCGCCGCCCGCAAGCCACAGGTACCTTCCCCTGGCGCTCACCGCTTCCTGATGATGATCTTGTAGGTGTTGTCCTTGAGGTTGCAGACGGTGCAGTAGGGAAAGAGCTTGCCCGCCTCGAGCTCGTATTGGGTCTTGTTGCCGAGCAGCTCGCAGTTCAGACAGACATAGGAGGCCGTTTCGAGGACTCGCTCCCCCGTCTTCCAGGTCCCGCTGCTATTGGGCATAGGCCCGGGATCTAAACACAGGGGAAGTTTCCAGTCAAAGCTCCGCCCGGCTTCACGCCGCGGTGGTTTCGGCCGCCGCCGGCACCCTGTCGATGCGGGCGACGCACTCGATGTGATAGGTGTGGGGGAACATGTCGACCGGCCGGACGCGTGCCAGCGTGTAGTCGCGCTCCGTGATCTCCTTCATGTCGCGCCCCAGGGTGGTCGGGTTGCACGACACATAGATGATGCGGCGCGGGCGCAGCCTCAGCATGTG
>Ga0075429_100005990_pt1 | contig 10510 bp, 8 predicted proteins | sample RhiMetdeltSRZDD3_FD_75295 | JGI IMG/M metagenome (GOLD analysis project Ga0075429, IMG submission 75295) | Populus rhizosphere microbial communities from Tennessee, USA - Rhizosphere MetaG P. deltoides SRZDD3 | ecosystem: Host-associated > Plants > Roots > Rhizosphere > Soil | place: USA...
ATCGTGATGGCCAAGAGCGAGGAGGGCGACGCCGTCGCCAACGTGCTCCGCGAGCACGAGGGGGTGGAGATCGTGGAGAACCCCTCGTTTTGGGACGTGCGGGCCAAGGACCGCCTCGTGATCGATTTCGACGAGGTCAGCGAGGAGCTGGGCTTCGACGTCGACCCCTACGCGATGCAGCACGAGATGTCCACGCACTATGGTCGGCTGGTCGTGACCGACGACGCGCTGATGTTGTTCTCGGACCCGGTCGAGGCGATGGAGTATCTGAGTAATTGAGGAACTCGAGGAGAGGCCTGTATGAGCGAGCTGACTGAATCCCGCCGCGCCGTCCTGAGCGCCGTCTGCGACACCGTCGTCCCGAGCATTCCGCACGAGCCCGACCCCACCGGCCTGTGGGCCCGCAGCGCCGCCGACATGGGTGCGGACCAGGGCATCGAGCAGGTCTTCGGCGAGCTGCCGGAGGAGCAGTTCGCGGGGATGATGGAGCTGCTCGACGGCCTCGACGCCCAAGGCTTCACGAAGGTCTCGCAACGCTCTCGCGAGCAGATCCTGCGCAACGTCGGGATGGTGGGGCCGGAAGCCGCCGCCGGGGTCGCCACGCTCGTCGGCCTGACGCTCTTCATCACCTACGGCGCGCCCGACCCCGCCACCGGGCAGAACCCGAACTGGCAGGTGTTCGGGTATCCCGGGCCGACTGGCGCTCCGCCCGTCAGGCCGAAGACGATCGAGCCCATCGAGCCCGACGGCGACGAGCTGGCGCTCGAGGCCGACGTGTGCATCGTCGGCTCCGGCGCGGGCGGCGGCGTGATCGCGGGGGAGCTGGCGCAGGCCGGGCTGAAGGTGTGCGTCGTCGAAGCGGCGGGCTACTTCAACGAGTCCGACTTCAACCAGCTCGAGCTGTCCGCCTACGAGAACATGTACTGGCGCGGCGGGCCGCAGCCCACCGCGGACTTCAACGTGACGGTGTACGCCGGCGTCGGTCTCGGCGGCGGCACGGTGATCAACTGGACCAACTGCCTGCGCACGCGTCCCTGGGTGCGGGAGCAGTGGGCGACGGAACACGGCCTCGAAGGCGTCGACGGGCCGGACTACGACCGCCATCTCGACGCGATCTTCGAGCGCCTGTCCGTCAACGACCGGTGCTCGGACCTGAACGGGCCGCACCAGCGCATGAAGGAGGGCGCCGACGCGCTCGGCTGGTCGTTCGCGACGATCCTCCGCAACGCCGACGAGGGCTGCTACGACCCGGCGTCGGCCGCCTACATCGGGTTCGGCGACCAGTCGGGGTCGAAGCTCAGCACCCAGCGCACCTACCTGCAGGACGCGTTCGGCGCGGGCGCCGACATGGTCGTGCGCTGCACGGTCGATCGCGTGCTCACGGACAGCGGCCGCGCGGCCGGGGTGGAGGGCACCTGGCTCGACCCGGCGACGGGGCGCTCCGCGAAGGTGACCGTGCGCGCGCCGCAGGTCGTGGTCGCGGCCGGGTCGCTCGAGTCGCCTGCGCTGCTGCGCCGCTCCGGCATCGGCGGGCCGGCGGTCGGGAACTACCTGCGCATCCATCCCTGCACCGCGCTGTTCGGCATCTACGGCGACGATCAGGAGGCGTGGTGGGGCCCGCCGCAGGCGGGGCTCGTGGACGAGTTCGCGGCCGTCGAGGACGGCTACGGCTTCCTGGTCGAGACGACGCAGTACGCGCCTGCGCTGGTCGGCTCGGCGCTGCCCTTCACGACGGCGCAGCGGCACAAGGAGATGATGGAGAAGGTGCGCTACGGCGGCACGTTCATCGGCCTGCTGCGCGATCACGGCCATGGCCGGGTCGACGTGGACGCCGACGGCCAGGCCGTCGTCTACTACGACCTCACCGACGAGCTGGACGTCCGCAACACGCACCGCGCGATCGACGCGCAGGCCCGCCTGCACCGCGCCGCCGGCGCACGCGAGATCCAGCCGCTCGCCTCCGGCAGCGCGCAGCGGTGGCGCGACGGCGACGACCTCGACGAGTGCATCGCGCGCTGGCAGCGGGTGCCGCTGCGCGCAGGCGGCTTCCGCCTGTTCTGCGCGCACCAGATGGGCACGTGCCGGATGGGCAAGGACTCAGAGACGAGCGTCGCCGACCCGTGGGGGCAGCTCCACGACACCCAGGGTGTGTGGATCGGCGACGGCAGCGCGTTCCCGACCTCATCGGGGACGAACCCGATGATCTCGATCATGGCCCTCGCCCGTCGCACGGCCGGGGCGATCGCCGCCGCGCACCAGCCCTCCGCCGGCGCGGCCCGCGAACCAGTCACCACGACCCGATAAGGAGCTCCACATGGCAGTAGCCGCTGAACTACAGGTACGCGACAAGCTCTTCATCGGGGGCGAGTGGATCAGCCCCGCTGGTGTGGAGACGATCGACGTCGTGAACGCTTCGACCGAAGAGGTGATGGGACGGATCCCGCAGGGGACGCCGGAGGACGTCGACCGAGCCGTGAAGGCGGCGCGCGCCGCGTTCGAGTCGTGGTCGCAGGCGCCGCTCGAGGAGCGCGCCAACGTGGTGCGGGCCATCGCGGCGGGCCTTGCCGCGCGCAGCGACGAGATCGCGGCCACGATCTCACAGGAGATGGGCATGCCGGTCGGGCTCTCGAAGGCCATCCAGGCCGGGCTGCCGACGATGACTTTCACGTCCGTGCCCGACCTCGTCGAGGAGGTCAGGTGGCAGGAGGAGATCGGCAACTCGCTCGTGGTCCGCGAGCCGGTCGGCGTGGTCGGGGCGATCACGCCGTGGAACTATCCGCTGCACCAGATCGCGGCCAAGGTCGCGCCGGCGCTCGCCGTCGGGTGCACGGTGGTGCTGAAGCCGAGCGAGGTCGCTCCGCTGAACGCGTTCATCCTCGCCGAGATCATCGAGGAGGCGGGCGCGCCAGCCGGCGTGTTCAACCTGGTCACGGGGACGGGCCCGGTGGTGGGCGAGGCGATCGCCTCGCACCCGGGCATCGACATGGTCTCCTTCACCGGATCGACGCGCGCCGGGCGGCGCGTCAGCGAGCTGGCAGCGCAGAACGTCAAGCCGGTCGCGCTCGAGCTGGGCGGCAAGTCGCCGAACGTGATCCTGGACGACGCGGACCTCCAGGCCGCGGTCACCGACGGTGTCTCGAAGTGCTTCCTGAACTCGGGTCAGACGTGCAGCGCGCTGACCCGCATGCTGGTGCCGCGCGAGCGGCTCGACGAGGCCGAGCAGATCGCGGCCGCCGTGGCGAGCGCGTTCACCGTCGGCGATCCGTTCGGCGACGAGACGAAGCTCGGGCCGCTGGTGTCGGACGTCCAGCGGGAGCGCGTGCGCGGCTACATCCGCAAGGGCGTCGAGGAGGGCGCGAAGCTGGTCACCGGGGGCGACGAGCCGCCGGACGGCCTCGACCGCGGCTACTTCGTGCAGCCGACGGTGTTCTCCGGCGTGCGCAACGACATGACGATCGCGCAGGAGGAGATCTTCGGGCCCGTGCTCTCGATCATTCCCTACGAGGACGAGGAGGACGCGATCCGCATCGCCAACGACTCGAGCTACGGCCTCGCGGGCGGCGTGTGGTCGGGCGACGAGGAGCGCGCGAAGCGCGTGGCGCGCCGGATCAGGACGGGCCAGGTCGAGATCAACGGCGGGGTCTTCAACCCGCTGGCGCCGTTCGGGGGCTACAAGCAGTCCGGCCACGGGCGGGAGCTGGGACGGTACGCCCTGGAGGAGTTCCTCCAGGTGAAGTCCATGCAGCTCTAGTGCACTTCGACGAGCTCGCCTCGGGTGGGTACGGCCTGCTCGAGGCGCCCGTCTGGGACGGCGCGGGCGGTGTGTACTTCAGTGACGTGCTCCAGGGCGGGGTGCGGCGCTGGTCGGCTGGCGGCATGGAGGAAGTGCTGCCGAAGCGGCGCGGCATCGGCGGGATGTGCCTGCACGCGGACGGCGGGCTGGTGGTGTCCGGGCGCGACGTGATCCACGTGCTCGGTGAAGCGCAGCGCACGCTGCTGGGCGACCTCGAGGGCGTGACGGGGTTCAACGACCTCGGCACCGATGGGGAGGGGCGCGTGTACGTCGGTGCGCTGCGGTTCAAGCCGTTTGCGGGGGAGTCGCCAACGCCGGGTCAGGTGTGGAGGATCGATTCCGAGGGGGCGGCTGATCCCGTGCTGGAGGAAATCGACTGGCCCAACGGCATCGGGTTCTCGCCGGACGGCGGCACCATGTACGCGTGCGACTACGCGCACGGTGCGGTGCTCACGGCCGACGGCGTGTTCGCGCGGTCGCCGGCCGGCTCCACGGATGGCTTGGCCGTCGACGAGCAGGGTGGGGTATGGGTGGCGATGGGGGACGGTGGCGCGATCGCGCGCTTCGAGCACGACGGATCGCTCGACCGCACGGTGGAAATTCCCGCCGAATTCGTGTCGAGCCTGTGCTTCGGCGGGGACGACATGCGCGACGTCTATGTGACCACCATGGGTGCGTTGCTGCACGGGCGCTCCGACGTGCCCGGTCTTCCCGTCCCGCCGGCGACCGTCTAGACGGTGCGCGGTTTGGGGTGCGCATAGGGGCCTCGATGTGTCGCACCGGGGGTCCGGGAGCCGTGAATAGACTCTGAGCGTGCCCCGCGAAGGACTGAAAGTGCTGGAGGAGCGCACGCGCTACGACCCCGCCGAGGTCGAGCCGCGCGTGCTGGAGAAGTGGCTGGAAGCGGGCTGTTTCCACGCCGAGCCGGAAGGCACGGCCGCCGAGAACTACTCGATCGCGATCCCGCCCCCGAACGTGACCGGCGTGCTTCACATGGGGCACGCGCTGAACGCGTCGGTCCAGGACGTGCTGATCCGCTTCCACCGCATGAGCGGGCGCCGCACGAAGTGGATCTTCGGCACCGACCACGCCGGGATCGGCACGCAGGCGCAGGTCGAGAAGGCACTGCGGGAGGAGGGCACCAGCCGCGAGGAGCTGGGCCGCGAGGAGTTCGAGCGGCGCGTGTGGGAGTGGCGCGAGCGCTACGGGCGCACGATCGTCGAGCAGTTCAAGCGCATCGGCGCGTCGGCGGACTACGACGGCGAGCGCTTCACCCTCGACGACCGTTACGTCGAGGCGGTGATGAAGGTCTTCGTCGACCTCTACGACAAGGGCTGCATCTACCGCGACCGCTACATGGTCAACTGGGACCCGGGCACGGGGTCCGCGATCTCGGACCTCGAGGTCGAGGACCGCGAGGTCACCGACGCGCTCTATTACATCGCGTATCCCCTCGAGGACGGCAGCGGGGAGGTCACGGTCGCGACCGTGCGGCCGGAGACGATGCTCGCCGACACCGCCGTCGCGGTGCATCCCGATGACGAGCGCTACAAGGACATGGTCGGCAAGCACGCCATCCTGCCGCTCGTCGGCCGCCGGCTTCCGATCATCGCGGACGACTACGTGAAGCCCGAGTTCGCCACCGGGGCGCTGAAGATCACTCCCGGCCACGACCCCAACGACTTCGACATCGGTCGGCGGCACAACCTGGAGCAGGTCACCGTGATCGGCGAGGACGGCCGCATGACCGAGGCCGCCGGGCGGTTCGCGGGGCAGACCGTGGACGAGGCGCAGCGCGCCGTGGTCGACGCGCTCGAACAGGAGGGCCTGGTCCGCAAGCGCGAGCCCTACACGCACACGGTCCCGTTCTCGCATCGCTCCGGGGAGCGCATCGAGCCGCTGATCTCGCTGCAGTGGTTCATGCGCATGGACGAGCTGGCGCAGCCGGCGATCGACGCCGTGCGGGACGGCCGCGTGACCTTCCACCCCGGCCGCTGGGCGCGCGTGTACCTCGACTGGCTCGAGAACATCAGGCCGTGGTGCATCTCCCGCCAGCTGTGGTGGGGCCACCGGCTGCCGGTCTGGTATTGCGACGAGTGCGACGAGACGTTCGTCAGCGTCGAGCCTCCGGAGCGCTGCGGCACCTGCGGCGGCGCGCTGCGCCGCGAGGAGGACGTGCTCGACACGTGGTTCTCCTCGGCGCTGTGGCCGTTCGCAACGCTCGGCTGGCCACGCGACACGCCGGAGCTGCGCGCCTTCTATCCCACGGACGTGCTCGTCACGGCCCGGGACATCATCTTCCTGTGGGTGGCGCGCATGGTGATGACCGGGCTCGAGTTCATGGGCGAGGTGCCGTACAGCGACGTGAACATCACGCCGATCATCCAGGCGCCCGACGGGCGCCGCATGTCGAAGTCGCTCGGCACCGGGATCGACCCGCTGGACGAGATCGAGGCGCACGGCGCCGATGCGGTTCGCTTCGGGCTGCTCGCGATGTCGTCGTCCCAGGACGTGCGCTACTCGCCGGAGAAGGTCCAGCAGGGCCAGCAGTTCGCGAACAAGATGTGGAACGCGTCGCGCCTGGTGATGCTGAACGCCGCGGACGTCGACCCTGCCGCGCGGCCCCGGACGGCCGAGGACCGCTGGATCCTGTCGCGCCTGCAGCGGGCGATCACGCGGTGGCGCGACCAGGTCGGCGCGTACGACTTCTCACACGCCGCGCTCGACCTCTACTCGTTCTTCTACGGCGACTTCTGCGACTGGTACCTCGAGATGGTCAAGCCGCGCCTGTACGAGCACGAAGAGGAGGTGTCCGCCACGGCCCTGCACGTGCTCGGCCAGACGCTCGCGCTCGCGCACCCGATGCTCCCGTTCGTGACGGAGGAGATCCACTCGTTCATGCCGGGCGCCGGCCGCGACCTCGCCGTGAGCCCATTTCCCGAGGCCGACGATTCCCTGCTGGACGAGCCCGCCGAGCGCGAGGTGGAGGCGGTGATCGACGCGGTCCGCCGCCTGCGCAACTACCGCGACTCCGTCGGCGCGCCGCCGTCCGCGCGGATCCCGGCCCGGCTGGTGGGCGGCGACTACGGGGACTCCCTGGATGCGATCGGGCGGCTCGCGCGCTTCGACATCACGACCGACGGCGCGGACGGCGAGGCGGTCGGGACGGTCGGCCTGGAGGGGGCGACCGTCGAGGTGCTCCCGAGCGACACGGTCGACCCTGCCGAGGCGCGCGCGCGGATCGATGCCGAGCGCAACCGGCTGCGGGGCGAGGTCGAACGCGCGCGCGGGAAGCTCGCCAACAAGGGGTTCACCGACAAGGCGCCGCCCCAGGTCGTGCAGGGCGAGCGGGACAAGCTGGAGCGCTTCGAAGCCGAGTTAGCGGACCTCGAGGAGTAGTGAGCTGATGGATCCGCAGGCAGTCCGCGCGTCGCGCGCAATGCGCGATGCCGAGCGCTACCTCGACTCGCTGGAGATGTTCGGGATGCGCTTCGGGCTGGAGCGCATGCGGCGGCTGATGACTGCACTCGACTCTCCGCACGAGCGCTTCCGTTCGATCCACGTGTTGGGGTCGAACGGGAAGTCGTCGACCGTCCGGATGATCGCGGCGCTGCTGACCGCCCACGACCTGCGCACGGGCGCGTACCTGTCGCCGCACCTGGCCTCCTGGGCAGAGCGCATCGAGGTGGCCGGCCGCCCCGTGGAGGACGAGCGCTTTGCAGCGGCCGTGAACCGCGTGGCGGAGGCCGCGACGCTCGTCGATCGCACGCTCGGCCCCGGCGATCGCGTGACGCAGTTCGAGGCGCTGACCGCGGCGGCCTACTGGGAGCTTGCGCGCGCGGGGGTCGAGGCGGCAGCGGTGGAGGCGGGCCTCGGTGGCCGCTACGACGCGACGAGCGTGATCCGGTCCGCGGTGCAGGTGCTGACCAACGTGAGCCTCGAGCACACGCGCTGGCTCGGGCCCACCGAGACCCACATCGCGGAGGAGAAGCTGGCCGTGGTCTCGGAGGGGGGCACCGTCGTCGCCGGCCGGCTCGGCGCCGGCGCGCTGGGGGTTGCCGAGCGAGTGACCAAGGAACGCGGGGCGCGTCTGCTGCTCCTGGGCCGCGACTTCGACGACCCCGGTGTGCCGCTCAGCCCCCAGGGAGCGTTTCAGCGCGAGAACTTCGCGGTCGCGGTGGCCGCCGCGGAGGCGTTCCACGGTCCGCTCGACCCGGCACGCGTCAGAGAGGCCGCACAGTCCGTGCGCACCCCCGGCCGGCTCGAGGTCGTCGCCCACGACCCGCTCACGATCCGGGACGGCGCACACAACCCCGCCGGCGCGTCTGCGCTCGCGGAAGCGCTGCCGCGCCTCGTGGGTGAGCGACGCGTGGTCGGCGTGATGTCGGTGCTCGACGACAAGGACGCGTCCACGATGCTCGGGACCCTGCTGCCGCTGTTCGGCGACGTGGTGTTCACGCGCTCGTCCCGCCGCGATGCGCTGCCGCCCGCGACGCTCGCCAGCCTGGCACGCCAGCTCGGCGGGCCGGCGACGCACATCGAGCCCTCGCCGCGCGCGGCGCTCGCGCGTGCGCGCGAGCTTGCGGGGCGCGAGGGGGCGGTCGTCGTCACCGGGTCCATATATCTGCTTTCCGATCTCGCCCGCGACGCGGCGCTCCCAGCCTGACCTTGACCCAGCACGCCCGCATGCTCGGCTTCGTGGCGCTGGTCGTGGCGGTCGTGATCCTCGTGTTCTTCGCGCTGGGATACGGCCTGGGACGCCTGCTCCTCTAGCGGAGCCCACCGAACTTTCCCCGGTTGGTTCCGAGGGGTGCCGAGGAGGGAAAGTTGGCTCCGACCCATGCCCACGGGGGTTTGGAGCGCAGCGTCCCTCGCTACCGCGGCCCCCGGGTTGGCCTCCACCCGCTCGGGTACCCTGTGCCGTGCAGGGAGTTTTCGCTTGGTGGACCGCACGCAATGACGCTCGCCCTTTTCGGCATCGAGAACGACGGCCTGAACCTGGCCGTCAACCTGCTGGTCTTCTTCCTGGTCGTGATCTGGGTCGCGCTGGTCTATTGGACGTACTCGGACGCTTCGCGGCGCCTCGAGGACCCGATGCTGGTGGGCTCCGCCACCGTCGCGTCCCTGTTCCCGTTCATCGGCACGATCGTCTACACGATCGTGCGCCCGCCCGAGTACCTCGAGGACCGGCACGAGCGCGAGCTGGAGATCAAGGCGGCCGAGAAGCGACTTGCGTTGCTGGAGAACCGCACCTGCCGCAACTGCGGTGCGGAGGTCGATCCGAGCTACCTGCGGTGTCCGAGCTGCGCGCGAAAGCTGAAGGAGCCCTGCGCGAGCTGCGGCAAGCCCCTCGACCCGCGCTGGCGCGTCTGCCCGTACTGCGAGGCGGAGGTGGCCGTGACGCTCCGGCAGGGCCCGGAGCCGCGCCGCCCGCGCCGCCAGGGCGCGCGCACCGAGGCCGGCAAGCGCTCCGAGGCGCGCAGCGCCGAGCGGATCGAGCGCAACGACCGGGTGGAGCGCAACGAGCGGCCGGATCGGGCCGAGCGCCCGGAGCGCCCGGAGCGCGACGGCGCGCGGGTCGAAGCCCGCGAGCGCACCACGTCGCAGCCGCCGCCCAACCGGTAAGGTCCCGCGCCGCACATGAGCCGCACCCTGATTCTCGTGAAGCCCGACGCCTTCGAGCGCAACCTCACCGGTGAGGTGATCGCGCGCTTCGAGCGGAAGGGCCTGCGCATCGCGGCGCTGAAGCTGATGGCGGTCGAGCGCGAGCTTGCCGAGAAGCACTACAACGAGCACGCGAGCAAGCCGTTCTTTCCCGACCTGATCGAATTCATCACGCGCGGGCCGCTGGTCGCGCTCGTGCTCGAGGGTGAGGACGCGGTGCCCGCGGCGCGCTCGGTGATCGGTGCCACCAATCCCGTCGAGGCGGTTCCCGGGTCGATCCGCGGCGACTTCGCGCTCGAGGTGACGTACAACCTCGTGCACGGCTCGGACTCCGACAACACGGCGGAGCGCGAGATCGGGCTGTGGTTCCCAGAGCTCGCTGATTGAGCAACCCGCCCCGTCTCGTTCTCGCATCCCGCTCGCCGCAGCGGCGCGCGATCCTCGAACAGCTCGGCATCGCGTTCGACGTCCGCCCCGCTGACGTCGAGGAGGACATCGAGGGCGATCCGGCCGACGTCGTCGTGCGCAATGCATTGCGCAAGGCGCGCGCGGTGGAAGGCGAGACGGTGCTGGGCGTCGACACCGAGGTCTACCTGGACGACCGGTTGTTCGGCAAGCCCGGCGACGAGGCGGCTGCCCGTACCTACCTCGAGACCCTGTCCGGCCGCACGCACGAGGTGTTCAGCGGGCTCGCGCTGGTCGACGGCGGGGAGGAGCGGACCGGGATCGCGCGCACGGCGGTGACCTTCAGGGCGCTCGACGAGGCCCTGATCGACTGGTACCTGGAGAGCGGCGAGTGGCGGGACCGCGCCGGCGGCTACGCCGTCCAGGGCCGCGGCGCCGCCCTGATCGAGGCGCTGGATGGTGACTATTGGAACGTAGTCGGCCTCCCCGTGGCGCTGCTGCTGGACCTCGCGCCAGGGCTGCTCACGGGCTGACCCCGGCTGCAAGACGACGGCCATGGAAAGGTCGTCGAGCCGGTGTCCGGTACTATTCGCCGCTGCGGACGCGCCCCGCTGGCGGAGGCCTAGGTCTCCCTGCGACCAGGGGTAA
>Ga0075429_100005991_pt1 | contig 10510 bp, 1 predicted proteins | sample RhiMetdeltSRZDD3_FD_75295 | JGI IMG/M metagenome (GOLD analysis project Ga0075429, IMG submission 75295) | Populus rhizosphere microbial communities from Tennessee, USA - Rhizosphere MetaG P. deltoides SRZDD3 | ecosystem: Host-associated > Plants > Roots > Rhizosphere > Soil | place: USA...
CCGCCATCTCGGCGCCGCCGATGAACACATGCACAGTTGCGGTCGAGTTGCTCACGTTGGCGAAGCGCAATTGCGTATCCAGATCCGCGTTGTTGTACCAGGGTAACCAGTAGGTCGTGTCCAACTGGCTGTTGGGCACTGCCATCGTTTCCGAGAAACTGGCAGCGACATTGTTGACTCTGTAAATCAATCGCTCCGCGGCCACGATATTCTGGTCGCTCACAATTTTCACCGGTCCGGCGTTAATCCCGGGGAAGCTCTTGCGCGCGCTTGCGCCTGCCTGCAGCGTGAAGGGGCTGCCCGTCATCTCGTTCCCACCGACGAAGACATGCACCGTGGCAGGCGAGCCGCTGACGTTGGCAAAGCGCAATTGCGTATCGAGATCCACATTGTTGTACCAGGGTAACCAATACGTGGTATCCAGCTGGCTAGCCGGCAAGCCCATCATCTCGGTGAAGCTGGTGTTGACGTTATTGACCTTGTAGATCAACCTTTCTGCAGCGATCAGCGGTGTGCTGTCCGTGCTAGCAATCTTTACCGGTCCATTGTTCACGCCGGTATAACTCTCCCGCAGGCTTTGGCCATCACTTAATGAATACTTCCCATATTTGCTGGTTCCCACGAAGGCTTCGATCCCGGTTAGCCCCGCAGGCAGAGTGGATGTCGTCGTAAAGCTGCCCCAGCTCTGGTTGTCCGCATAGGTTGTCGCTCCCGTGTTCAGCGCGCGTACCTGCCAGTAGTAGGTGGTGTTGGTGCCCAGGTTGGCGATCCCTACGGAGGTGGTTGGAGACGAGCCCCAGACACGGTTGCACTGGTTGTCATTGATGGTATCGTAACAATACTGATAAGAGGTGGCATACGAGCTGGGACTCCAGGCGAGAGTCGTGCTCAAACCGATCCCGGTAGCGCCATTGGCAGGTGCAGTTTTGTTGAATGCACCCGGAACGGGATTACAGGTGTAGATCTTGACGTTGTCCACCCACCAGCCCAGGGAGTAACCGGAATCATCCAACACCATGCGCCAGCGGAACATAACAGATTTTCCCGCCAGCGAAGCCAGATTCAGACGGCTGCTGATATACCCGTGGCTGCTGCCGCCAAAGGCAGGATGTCCTTTGAGGGGATTGTTCCAAAATTGATAGATCAAGCCATCGTAGCCATTGAACTCGAAGAGATTCATCGCATCCTGCCACGCGGCGCCGCCATTCACGCTATATTCCACGATGCCGCCGTCAAAATAATCTATCGAGTAATGCTCAAACTCATAGGCATGCGCAAAGTGCAGATAGGCATTGGCGGGGATCACCACGGATCGCAATGTAGCCCTGGCATCCGTTATGGCTGCTGGGAAATCATCGGCATACAACGTGTGACGGCCGGAAGAGACATAGGGCGCGTAGGGCGAATCCCACTGCCAGCGACGATAGGCGCCGTTGCCGAAGACCCAGTTCGCCGTCCCAGTTTCCAGGTCGTCGGCGAACGTGATCGCAGGCACACTCCCGGCTGCGCACACCGGCGCATCGGTGTTGAAGTTCGGTGCAGGCTGCCAGTTCATCTCCACCGCATCCGCCGCGTCCCTGACCTCTGTACAATCTCCGGCGGTGATGCCTTTTTGTCCGATCAGGTTCGTGCAGGCCTGCTGCAGGGCGTAGTACAGATCCGAGTAATCCGAGCCGGATAACAACAGGTTGGTATTGACTTCATAGTAGATGGCAAGGGTCTTGTCCCAGCCCAGGGCTGTGATGGTTTTGCCGTTGAACGTCCCGCCTTCCACCATCAGATAGGCTGCCTTGTTGTTCACGCCGCTGTTGATATGCACGCCGCCATTGTCATCTTCCTGCTCAAAGTAATAGGGACTGGAAATCTTATCCGGATGCGAGTACGCTGTCGGGTCACTCATACTGCGAAAAGCGTCCAGGGTATAAAGCCGGGTATCTTCTCCCAACAACCATTTCACAGGGGCCATATCGTTGCCCAGAACGTTCGTCTGGTCATAATACTCACCCCAGATATCCGAAATGGATTCGTTGATCGCCCCGGACTGGTAATAATAGAACAGGTTCGATTCGGACTGCGTCACACCGTGGGTCAGCTCGTGTGCCGCCGTATCGTCTGCCATCAGGAAGCTGTCGGTATCGTCACCATATATGACCTGTGTTCCGTTCCAGAAAGCATTGTCATACGAGCTATTCAGTTCATGTCGATAATCCACAGTGGAAACGATGGTCATCCCATGGTTATCCAGGCTGTTGCGCAGAAACTTCTGGGCGTACAGGTTGTAGGTGCCGATGGCAGCTTCATGCGCCGCACTGGCACGGAAATTGCCCACAGCGCACGAGGGATCATTTTGATTGCAGAGCAGAACGCCGGGGAGAGAGGGCCTGTGGTTCGCCGTGTAGGTGCTGACCCGGTAGGGAGGCGCCCACGCCAGGGCGCCTTCATAGGCGCCCATGTCACAGCGTGTGCCGGCCGGTCGGGCGCTCCCACGCTGATCCACTGCCAGGCAAGCCGTGCCGCCGCTCCCGGGCACCGCCGGGTTGCCCGCGTTGAGCGCCGGGCTATTGGGGAGCAGGGCATGGGTCAGGGTCACGCCGCCGTTATCCTGCAGAGGGGTCATCCGCGGGCTGACCGGGCTGGCGCTTGTGCCGACGAGATCCCCGGTGGTCGCTGTGAATGTGCATTCTGCCGTCTTGATGCCAAGCAGGTTGTATCCCTGCGTGATCAGCGATCCATAGCAATCTCCGCTGAGGCCATTCCCGGCAACGATCGTATTTCGTAGATAGGTTGTGCCGTTCTGCCAGATGTTGACAATATTCTTGATGCCGTAGAACTGGTTCTTGGTGATCGTGCTGTTGCTGAGGAGAAGGGCGCCTGCGTTATACACACCCGCACCACCCTGATTGCCGCTGACTGTGCTGTTGTTCAGCCGGGCTGTACCATAGTTGACAATGCCGCCGCTCTCCCCCGAGCCTGGCTGGTAGTTCTGGTTGACCGTACTGCTGTTCACCGTGAGCGTGCCGGTATTGGTAATGCCTCCCCCTCCACCATGGGAGTCGCTCACAATACGATTATTCCGGATCGTCGAACTAATAATGGTCAGTGTTCCAGCATTGAAGACGCCGCCACCGTAGACCTCCTCGTTAGCGCTGGCATTCTGAATGGTAAAGCGGTCCAGCACCGCCACGATATCTGTCCCGTTTACGGCGACGCCGCGGCGCCCATACTGCGCATCAATGATGGATGTGCCGCTCCGGGTCGTAAAGTCGCTGTTCCAGCCGCCGGAGAGGGTAAGGCTTTTTTCAATCACCACCACCGCATCCCAATGTATGCTGGTGTATGTCCCGGAGGCGACGGCAATCGCGTCCCCGGCAGGGGCTTTTGTCATCGCTCCGCTGATCGTGGCGCAGGGAGACCCGGGCTGGAAGCATGAATTTGCATCACTTCCTGTCGGCGAGACATACCACCAATTGCTATTTTCAAGACTAAACACAACCGAGCCGGCTCCACTGGCAGCCGCCGTGACCGTATAGGCTCCCGATTGACTATTGGCAGTCAAGATAGGAGAGGTTGCAATCCCGCTGCTGTTGGAGGGGATCGTCGCCGTGTTTGTACCCGTACCGGCAAAGATCCCACTGCTGCCGCTGGCAGGCGCGGTAAATGTGACGTTCACATTCGGCACCAGGTTACCCTGGCTATCAAGCACGACTACTTTGAGCGGCTGAGGGAAGTCATAGGTCGGGGCTGTACGCTGACCGTTGCCGCTAATAAGGACAAGGCTGGCAGCACTCCCGGGAGTTGCATATTCATACGCGCCGATATCGCATGCGGCGCCCTGGGGGCGGGAAACCCCGCGCTGGTCAACGGCTGGACAGGAAAGGCCGGCATTAATGGCGGGACTATTCGACACCAAGGGAAAATAGCCGTTGGGGAGAAATGGACCAAGTTGCGGATTGATTCCCACCTGATCACTTGCCTGAGGTGTAATTGTGCAACCCGCTACCGTGCCGATGATATTATGACCGTTTGATCCAATAGACCCATCGCAATCCTGTGGCGTGCCGCTATATCCGGTATTGCCACTAATAATGCTGTTTTGAACGGTAACGGATCCGCTTACGCTGTGGATACCGCCTGCAACAAATTGGCCTGATTTACTCCCATTGTTTGCAATGGTAGAGTTTTGGATTGTTACACTCCCGGTAAAGTTACTAACGGCAATATTTTGATTATTACTAAGGGTCGTGTTTACTAAAGTCACAGTTCCGCAACCGTGGATTGCCGGCTGGCTAGTCATGCCGCTGATGGAACTCTGGCGCAGCGTGACAGAAACGGCTATCGGGCAAGTTAACCCATTGTAGACATTTATCCCGCCGCCACCATTTCGGAGAACCAGACGTTCGAGGATTGTATTCATCGAGGTACGAACCAGCGTTGTGCTGGGTAACCCGGCATCCAGGATGGAAAATCCGGTCTGGGCGTTAAAGCCGGAATTCCAGCCTCCCAGGATCGTGATGCTTTTTGTAATATTCACAACAGCCGCACTACCCTGATACAGCCCGGATGCAACATAGATCGTATCCCCATCACCCGCCTTCCCCAATGCGCCATTAATAGTGGCACATGGGTTGCCTGTGGTGGAACACGAATTTGCGTCATTCCCGCTCGTCGCCACATACCAGAGGGCGCCCAGCGGGATTGGCACATCACCCGAGACTCCTGAGGCAGAGGTTGCCTCTGTGAGGATAGCGGGTTCTGTTGCAACGAGTGTGACAGACGGTTCTAGTGTTTCCGTAGGAACGGGAGTTTCGGTTGGGAGGGGCGTTTCGGTTGGTAAGGGAGTGGGCGTGACGTCGGGATCCTGCGCGGTACCCGAGCTGCTCTGAGCAGACCACGCCGTATCGATCTGGTTGAAGTGCAGGCTGATGCTACCTCGCTGCGCATCCACCAGCACCAGCTCCCGGACCGGCAGCCCGATATCATCTGCTTTCACCTCCATGCGCCAGACCAGCTCCGCCGGACGGGTGCTTGGGTGAAGCAGGCTTTCATCGTAGACCCACAGTTCCGGTTCAGAGGCGCTGAAATCGTTCGGCGTTTTCTGATGCCACTTCGCTGCCGCCTGCAAAGCCGATTGCCTGGCTTGCTCCGCCGTAATCGTTGGCCGGGTGGAAAGAGAAAGCTTTGTGGACACTTCCCCGTTCATCGAATACAGGTCCCCGTTGACGTTCGTGTTGACCATCAACTCTGCGCCCATGACGGGGATGCCCTGGTAGTTTTGCTGGTAGCGGGCCGTGATCCGCCCACTATCGGAGCGGCTGCTTTTTACCTGGGAGAGCTCGCTTTCAGGATCCTGCAAACCAAACTCCGGACCGAAGCGTGTTGCCAGAGCCATAGCGGGATCCTGCGGGCGGGTGGACTTGCCCAGGGCATCGGAAGCGGGCAGGACCTGTCCAACCGAAGGGTCCGGGCCGATGAAGCTCACCTTGCCGGTCTGAGCGTTGACCTGGCGTTCAATGCCATCTGGTCCCTGCGCGGAAGCCGGGGAAGGCGCAATGCCTGAAAACAGCAGAGTGAGAATGACAACGATGGAAAGGGTGTGAAAAAGTCTGCGATGCATGGACATTGGATGTCTCCCCGGGAGGTGCCTTTCCTCCCCGAATACGGATTTTTATTCTTTCATGACCCAGAAGATCTTGAAGATAACAAGCATGATTGCATTCGACAAGACGATAATTGTCACTTTGAGGTTACACCTCGGGTCTGAAGTCTCATTCCAAAGAATATGGCTCGGACCAACATACCGGTGGTCCGAGCCATACATATGATTCAGGTTATGCCCTATGGAACGCCAAACCTTAATTGCGTATCGAGATCCACATTGTTGTACCAGGGCAGCCAGTAGGTCGTGTCGAGTTGACCGTTCGGCAGCGCCAGCATTTCGGAGAAGCTGGTGGCAATGTTATTGACCCTGTAGATCAGCCTCTCCGCCGCCACGATCGGCGCATCGCTGACGATCTGCACCGGTCCGGCGTTGATGCCCGGGAAGCTCTTGCGCGTGCTCGCGCCCGGAAGCAATGTGAACGGACTGCCCGCCATCTCCACCCCGCCGATGTACACATGGACGGTCGCCGTCTGCGAGTCGTGGACGTTGGCAAAGCGCAGCTGTGTATCCAGGTCATTGTTGTTGTACCACGGCAGCCAGTAGGTGCTATCCAGCTGGCTGTTCGGCTGCGCCATCATCTCGGTGAAGCTGGTGTTGACGTTGTTCACCTTGTAGATCAACCGCTCCGCCGCCACGATCGGCACGCCGTGATCGCTCACAATTTTCACCGGTCCAGCATTGATGCCCGGGAAGCTCTTGCGCGTGCTCGCGCCCGAAAGCAGGGTGAACGGACTGCCAGTCATTTCAGCACCGCCGACGAACACATGCACTGTTGCGGTCGAGCCACTCACGTTGGCGAATCTGAGCTGGGTATCCAGCTCGACGTTGTTGTACCAGGGCAGCCAGTAGGTGGTATCCAGCTGGCTGTCCGGCACTGCCATCGTTTCCGAGAAACTGGCGGCCACATTGTTGACTCTGTAAATCAATCTCTCCGCCGCCACGATCGGCGCATCGCTGACGATCTGCACCGGTCCGGCGTTGACCCCGGGGAAGCTCTTCCTCGTGCTTTCGCCGACCGCCAGAGTGAAGGGACTTCCCGTCATCTCGTTCCCGCCGATGAGCACATGCACTGTGGCGGGAGAACCACTGACGTTGGCAAAGCGCAGCTGCGTATCCAGCTCGACGTTGTTGTACCAGGGCAGCCAATAGATGGTGTCCAGCTGGCTAGCCGGCAGGCCCATCATCTCGGTGAAGCTGGTGTTGACGTTGTTCACCCTGTAGACCAACCGCTCCGCCCCAATGACCGGGACAGCGTTCGTGCTTGCAATTTTCACCGGTCCACTGTTCAATCCGGGGAAGCTGACGCGGGTGCTGCCCTGAGGCAGCAGCCCAAACCGTCCCTGGCTCGCGCCGCCGACCGAGACATCGATGCTTGCACATCCGGAGATCGGCGCGGGTGTGTAGTCTTGCGCGGATTGGTGCGCTGTGAGGTTGTTATAGTTCCGGCTGGCGGGGCTGAATGTGAAACAGGGATGCGTGGGCGTGACCGCGCCAGTCCAGTGAATGGGGACGATGAACGAATAACTGCCGTTCAGCTGGGAGGTCACGGTCCTGGGCGTGCCATCTGTGTAACTCAACGTCACACCGCTCGCGCCGGCATCCCCGGAGACGGCATACGCAAGGGTCGCCGTATAATGCTGTGCAGCCTGGTCTGTCGTAACATTCGTATAGGTCCGGTTCGTGGGTGAGAACAGATAGCCGGTTTTGGAAGGCGTCACCGTGCCAGACCAGCCGCGCGGTACTTTGAAGGAATACGTTCCGCTGCCATCTGCTGTGGCGGAACCGCCGGGATACGTCAGGGCCGCGCCCGCCACACCGGCATTGCCGGAAATAACCGGGTCCGGCACGTAGGGCGCATTCCCCTGACCGTTCCAGCTTACGTCAATGGAGTCTCCACTGTTCCGGTAAACCATCGGAGCTGTAAGAAATGTACCGTTGCTATCTGCCAGGGCATAGAGCTGTTTGGTATGTTTATATTCTCCCACCCAGGTCATGATCAGATGGTTCGCCGCATCCATGGTGACCGAAAGATTGTCACCCGAGATATATGGGAATGGAGTTTCGGCCCACCTGATTCCGCCTTCGATACTGTACGACGAGTTAAGGGTGACCAGGTAGATGCCTGCATGATGGGTAAAAGCCAGAAACACTTTTCCATTCGACAATTGCACGGCATCGAGTGAAGATGCGCCTAAAAAGAAATCACCTGTAGATGTTGGATTCTTGACGAAGGCGCCATTACTGTCTAACACAGCATAGCGAGGTGCACTGCCTGACTGCCAGGTGATGATCGCCCTGCCGCCCGTCAGCGTATTCAGGACAGGCTCAAAGCCCCAGCCATCCGTGGTCAGGGCCGCGGGAGCCAGGCCGGCGCCGGATGCATTGCGCACTGCATACCAGACGTCGGTCTCCGAATAGGTGCTCTGCCGGGTCTTCGTCCAGCCCATGATGAAGCGGTTATCGCTGGTGGCGGCGACTGTGGGCGTGCCAAACAGCACGAGATTTCCGTCCCAAACAGTGTTGTTGGTGATGTTAATGGGACCCGCCAACCGTGCCCCTGCCGTGCTCAGCGTGGAAAAGAAAACGTTATAGTTGGTCTGGTTCGTTGTGCGGTTGTGCTGGTAGCGGACCCAGAGCACGCCCACCGTGCCGTTCGGCGCCACAGCAACCGAGGGCGAGCTATCCGAGGTATATATCGAGGCGCTGGTATTGTCCGTGAGCCGCGCCACCGGGCGCACGATCTGCCCGGCACCGTTGAGCAGTACATACTCGATATTCCGTACGACCCCGCTCGTGCCCGTAGCACCCTTGTCCCAGGCATAGAAATAATTCCCGTTGGGAAGCTTCGCCATCGCGACATTGGAGCCGGCATAGTTGTTCTCCGTGACCTTGTACTGATCGGTCCTCGTCGCGGAGGTGGAGAGGAGACTCATTGCCCCGTCGGCATTGTCTCGAAATACTTGCGCGAACCCGGTGGGGATCGCCATGGATAGGCTGAGTCTTACACTTGCGTACGCACTGGAGGTGGAATCCACCATGAACTCAACACCCGTTGCGGCACCCATCTGTGCCCCCGCCGGCGCGCTGTATCTGATCACGATATCCGTGGACGTCCCCTGGGCGACCGGGCCGGTATCCCGATAAATATCGCTATTTGTATCTGTAAGCGGGGTGACACCATCTGCGGCATACAGGGCAAACGGCCAGTCCGACCCGGAGATATTCATTACATTGTATACATCGGTTCCTGCCGTACCCGTATTGGTCACCCGGATCAGAAAATCCTTTTGTCCGTTGATCGGGATAAAACCGCCGATCTGCGGGGCATACGCCAGCACACGCCTCGTGGGCGTGGTGGGATAGTAAAAACGAATGGCGTTGAAGGCAAATAAGCCCTCACTTCCGAAAAGGTACTCCAGATTGTTATAGCCGATGCTGTCTTCCAGTCCTACGGCAACCATATAGAGAGAGGGCAGGGATGCATACTGGAAGACGATATCTCCGTTTTCATGCAGGATCGCCTCGAAGGTAAACGTCTCGTTCCTGTAGCGCCATTCGACGTTGCGCCACTCGACCACGAAGTAGCGGTTCGGCGCACTGCCACCTCGGGAGTAGAAGACCCCGCCGTTGTTGTAGGGACTGCCCACCAGCAGGTCTGCCCAGAACGGCGCGATCAGGTTGTTGGGGTTAGCCTCGTCCCCGATCCCTGAATCGCCCCAGTCCGCGCTGCCGGAGCCGAAGGTGATCAGGCCATTCGTATTGAAGTAAAGCTGGGATTGGGTCAGGCCATAAAAGGGGAAGTCAAACCCGAGGGCCAGGGGACCCGTGAACCGGTCGTCGCCGCTCAGACCGCTGTTGGTGGTGGCGCTGATCCAGTTATAGGGGAAGGCATCGTGGTAGGTATACCCGAAGCCATCCGGACCCTGTGCTTTCTCTGTCCTCTCCGCCTCTGGCGAGTTCGACTGCCGGGCGGTTTCCTTGTACAGCCGGATGCACTCCTCCGGCAAAGAATCCAGCAATTCCTGCTCCTGGAGCAGACCCTCCACATAGGGCGGGCAGGAGGGCGGGGCATCCTGCGCCTGTCCCTGTAGCGGGGCGGCATGGGCTGCGCCCAACGGCGCGAGCACTACACTGAACAGAACCAGCATGGTGAGTAAAACCGTCCATTTATGCTGCATTCGATCCTCCTTGGTTCGATGTACGGACATGAGTGTTCTCCCGGGAGATGAATTTTTCCCACATACGAAGTGTTTTTGATAGCTGCTACGCAGACGACGATTCCCATGGTAGCCAGCCTGGCTGCATTTAGCAAGACGATCTTTGTCACTTTGAGGTTACAGCTCCACCTAAAGAATCCGGCTCGGACAAACCCGTCCGAGCCGGATCATAAATTCAGGATCTATCTTGCTCTTATGGAACGCCGAACCGCAGTTGCGTGTCCAGGTCCACGTTGTTGTACCAGGGCAGCCAGTAGGTGGTATCCAGTTGGCTATCCGGCAGCGCCAGCATTTCGGAGAAGCTGGCGGCGACGTTGTTCACTTTGTAGATCAACCGCTCCGCCGCAACGATCGGCACGTCGCTGACGATCTGCACCGGTCCGGCATTGATGTTGGGGAAGCTCTTACGCGTGCTCGCGCCCGGCAGCAGGGTGAACGGACTGCCTTGCATCTCCACCCCGCCGATCAGCACGTGCACCGTGGCAGTCTGCGAGTCATGCATGTTAGCAAAGCGCAGCTGCGTGTCCAGGTCATTGTTGTTGTACCAGGGCAACCAGTAGGTCGTGTCCAGCTGGCTGTTGGGCAGCGCCATCATTTCGGTGAAGCTGGTGGCAACGTTGTTCACTTTATAGAT
>Ga0075429_100005992_pt1 | contig 10508 bp, 10 predicted proteins | sample RhiMetdeltSRZDD3_FD_75295 | JGI IMG/M metagenome (GOLD analysis project Ga0075429, IMG submission 75295) | Populus rhizosphere microbial communities from Tennessee, USA - Rhizosphere MetaG P. deltoides SRZDD3 | ecosystem: Host-associated > Plants > Roots > Rhizosphere > Soil | place: USA...
GAGATCGAGCAGCAGCGCCACTGGCTCTGACTCGCCCGGCGCCAACCTCGCGACCATCCGCCGGCGATTGGCATCGTCCACAAGTCCCGCGACCCGTAACCCGTCGTGGACGACGATGAGCCGCCGATACATCTCCGCCGTGTCGCGGACGGAGGCGGGCGACCAAAGACGTTCGGCGATGACCGCGGCACCGGGCCAAAGCCGGCCGTCAAGCATCTCTTCGCTGACAAGCTCGGTCCACAGCGCCGCTTCGCCGCCGAGCACCAGCGCCTGTTGTGCTGCGGAGAGCGTCAGCGACGGATCGATGACCTGGTCGTGAGCGAGGATGGCTTCGGGCCGTCCTTTTGCCTTTCCTTCGGCGAACTGCTCGCGGGTCAGGCCGCACGCGGCCGGGTCATGCGGATCGATTCGATAGTGATCCTCGGCCGGCCAGAGCTTGTCCACGTAGAACCCGCAGGTCGCGATCACCCGGTTTCCCTGCGCCGTCACCCGCGCCACCGCGCTCGAGCTGCGCCAGGTCTGGACCAGCACGTCGTCGGGAATCGCCGTCCTTGCAACTTCCTCCCAGCCGACGACGGTTTTGCCATGCGTAACGACGCCCTTTCGCACGCGGTCGAAGAAATAGGACTCCAGCTCATGGAGCGTCTTCAGGCCGTTGGCCTTCATGAATTCCTGAACTTGCGCGTTGGCCTTCCAGTCCGCGCCGGAAATCTCGTCGCCGCCGACGTGGAAATAGCGGTCCGGAAACAACGCGGCCATCTCCCCGAACAGGCGATCGAGGAAGGTGAAGGTCTCCGGCCTCGCCGGATTAAGCGCCGATCCCATCGCGGAGAAGTAGTCGCGGCCCTCCACCAGACCGGACGCGTACTCCGGATAGGCCTTCAGCATTGCTAGCGTATGTCCCGGAACATCGAACTCCGGAACGATCCGCACTCCGCGATCCGCCGCATACGACACGAGCTCGCGAATTTCGGCCCGATCGTCATCGCGGGGATGGCGAACCCTCCGGGCATGTTGGTGATGGACTGTCGGAGCGTCGCTAGGCCACGTACGACGCCCGCTGGTCCATCGGCCGTCAACACGACAGCATTACCCTTGACGGCCAGCGAGTAACGCTCACGCGCATCGATCGTCAGATAGCTCTTATCTTCACCCCGACAGTCAATCCGAAGCGGCGGACCATTCATGCGAGCGACATCGAGGCCGGTTCGTTGTGCGACGTCGTTCTGAAACCGCGATACAGCCCGGTCGAGCACTGGGTGGCGATAGCCGAGCCATTCGACTTGGAAGCCACCCGTCACACGTAGCGAGCCATCACCGTAGTCGATGGAGCGAGGTTGGGGCATCAGCGCTGTGACGACTGCATGGGAGACTGGCGATGCTTGCGTTGGCGCTCCTCCCTTGTCGGATTGTGCGAGAATTGGTCCCTGCGAGCACACGACGAGCCACAAAGTGAGCGGGAATACCGAGAACCCGCCCGAAAGTTTCGAACCTCCGCACGTCATGTCTGGTCGCCTCTGAACGCGGCGGTGCGAGCACTGTTAAAGGTGTTTGCGTTGGCAAGGATACGCCGGGACGGAGCCACATCCGATTAGACAGTGGTCCAATCCCGGGAGGCTGCCATGTCCGCTTTGGGGCCAAAAGCGGACATGACGAACGTCAAAGCGGCCCCGGAGTACTTTTCGGGGCCGCCTTGTTCACGTCAGTTGCCGGTTGGCAGTGCAAGGTTGATACCTTCTTTCGAGAGCTGGTCCCTTATGAACTGGAATCGCTCGTAGTTCGAAAGAGTAATGGGACCGGAATAGCTTGCGCTTTGAACCTTGCGCGGTGGGTATTTGACGTAAGTCTTCATCAGTTCTTTGATGGCGTCACTGATGGTTATCATCACCCAAGTGCGCTCCGTATAGTTATTCATGAAGATGTCGTAGCGCTCCTGCGGATCCTGCCAGAGGTCAAAGACCTGCGGCACAGTCGCGACGTAGGACTCTGCACCCTTCCAGCCAAGGTTCGAGTCGACAGCAAGACCACCTGTCTTCACGCCGTCATCACCGCGCAGATTGAACACGGCTTTGTAGTTGCCCGCGCGGGCCGCACCCGGTGTTAACTCATTCTCGGTGAAATAGAACCAGTTCTTGCGTGCCGATTTGCCAGTGCCGAACAGGATTGGCGACATGTCGAAGCTGTCAAAGATAATAGGCTGACCGGTGCGATCATTTTCCGGCAGCTTCACGCTGGCAAGCGCAGCAAAGGTCGCCATGTAGTCCAGTCCTCCCACAATGTCGGAGTTCTTCGAACCCGCCTTGATTCTTGGGCCCCATGCAATGGATGGAACGCGGTTGCCGCCTTCCCGCACGGTACCTTTGGTGCCGCGGAACGGCGTGTATCCTGCGTCCGGATAGACGTCCTGCCAGGCGCCGTTGTCCGTCGTCCAGAAGATATAGGTGTTCTTGTCGATCCCGAGCGCACGCACCTTGTCCACGATCCTGCCAATACGTGTGTCGTTCTCCACGACCGAGTCCGCATATTTACTCTTCGATAGCGATTTGTGCTCGAACTCAGGGGCCGGCATGTTCGGCTGATGTACCTTCATGAAGTTGATGCTCATGAAGAACGGCTGCGGCGAACGGGCATAGCGGTCGAGATAGTCGAGCGACGCCTTCTCGACGTAGTCGTCGAAGAACGGGATGCCGACCACACCTTGCTGAGGCGTGTTGACGTACTGGCCGTTGATTTTGAATTCCTCTTTTGCAGGTTGGCCCGCGTTTCCTGACATCGCGCCCTTGGTGACGCGGTTAAACATTGCACGCAACTCGGGATCCATGTCGGGGAACCAGGTCGGGTCGCCGTAGGTGTAGGCGTTGAGGTGGTAGAGGCCGGCATACTTCATCTCGTCGTAGCCCTGCGCGTTGGGAAGCGCGTAGTCTGCTTCGCCGAGGTGCCATTTGCCGGTGAAGAAGGTTTTGTAGCCGCCGGTTTTGAGCACCGATGCGAGCGTCCACTCCGCGGCCGGTAAGCCACCGCCTTCACCTTGGAAGGCGACGGTGGTCATACCGCTGCGATTGGGAATGCGGCCGGTCTGCACCGCAGCGCGACCCGGCGTGCAGCTTGGCTGCGCATAGAAGGACAAGAACGTCATGCCCTCAGCCGCCAACCGATCGAGGTTGGGGGTGGGCATGCCACGATTTTCACCACCCCCATACGGTCCGGAATCCCCGTATCCGAAGTCATCCGACAAAATCAGAATGATGTTGGGCTTTTGTTGCTGCTGAGCGATCGCCGGTGCAGCGGTAATCGTGACGCTGCACACCAAGCTTAGAATGCCGAGCAAAATCGACCGGTTGATCCACTTGTTCATCTCAACCTCCTTACCAAGGGCGACAAACGCGCTCGTAGGGGCAAGACCATGTAAGGAACAATGGTCGAAATCGAGTTGGACGGAGGTCCAACCATGTCCGCTTTGGGTCATTAGCGGACATTTGCACTGCAAGAGGTCATGTCCGCTTTAGCCCCGAAAGCGGACATGTGCGGTGCGCTAGCTTATGTCTGCTTTGGGCCATAAGCGGACATCACTGTGGCAGCAGCTCGCTCGGAAAACTCTTCATGCCGCTGGGCACCGCTGTCTTGAAATAACTCCTGGTTAAGCCAGGTTTGGGTGCGACCACCTTGGTTCCAACAACGAGGAGGGCCGCGATCACGATGAGGACAATGGACAGCTTTTGGCGCATTGCAGCCACATCCGGCCGTTATTCGAATGACCTCATCGTTCAATTGAAAAGCGAGCAGAACCGTGCGCGAAGACGAAAAGCAACCCGCCGCTGATTGCCAGGTTTTTCATGAAATTGATCTGCTGGTCCAACATTTGGTCAGCTGGAACACTCCAGTACGCGTGAAAAATCCGCCCCGCGATGGCAGTGTACACGGCTAATGCGAGCGCAGCCCAGCGTGCATTCCAACCGAGTACGAGCATTGCACCGCCAAAAATCTCTAGCAACGCAGCAGGCCAAATGAGGAGCTCTGCGGCCGGCATGCCGTGGGCTTTCATTAAGGCGACATTGGCCGCCGTGTGGGCAAACTTTTCATAACCGGACCAGAGAAAAAGGAGAGCCAGCCCAATCCGCCCTAGCACGTCTGCCCAATCAAAAAATGGTGTGACCTTCGTCTCGAGCGCCGCGATTGACATGTGTGTCGTCCATTTTTGGACCGGTTAAATGCGCCAATAGCGGACATCCGCCAGGCTTGAAACGCAATTTAACCGGGCGGGCAAAAGATCGCTTCGACCGGACTGCTCCGGTTATCACCTCCCTGCTGCAAACTTGAAAGCAGACATTCGTGAGCATGCGTGAAATGTCCGCTTTGGGTCAAAAGCAGACATGTGCAGTGCAACTAGGGATGTCCGCTCTGGGTAATAGCAGACATTTGCGCCGCAAAAATCATGTCCGCTTTGCTGTCGAAAGCGGACATGAAAGAGATTATCATCTCGTGTACAATTTAGTAGTTGTGACAGCCTGCGTTTCTGGATGGTCGCATGTTCTCGAATTGGTTACCTCGCCTAATTTTGCTTTTGACAGCGATTGTCGCTCCGGAGATTCTCAACGCCACACAACCATGTTGCGGCCAGATACCTGTAGATGACTCGCTCGCTGGTCAGCTTTTGATTGCGTCCCCCACGGTTCGAGATCCCAACTTCGATCATGCTGTGATACTGATGGTGCGACACAACCAAGATGGCGCGATGGGCATTGTGATCAATATGCCAACGGAAGAACGCCCTTTAGCAAACATTCTGGAAATGCTCGGAGAGAAGGAGACAAACGTTACGGGCAAGGTGCAGCTTTTTGCCGGTGGTCCTGTTCAACCTGAATTTGGTTTCGTAATCCACAGTTCCGACTATCGTGGGCCAGGCACTGTCGACGTCAACGACCATGTGCTCATGACCTCAAACAGCCGCATATTACGGGACATCGGCAACAACAAAGGGCCAAAGAAGAGCCTGATTGCCTTCGGTTATGCAGGTTGGGCGGCCCGTCAGCTTGACGATGAACTTCGACGTCGCGTTTGGTTCACCACACCAGCCGATGTAAATCTGATTTTTGATGAAAATCGAGAAAAGCTCTGGGATTCTGCCTATGCACGTCGCGCTCAAGACCTTTAGGTAAGAGAACGCCGTCGATTGTGACGTTGCGGCCATCGACGTAACCGGCCTCACTCAATCCTTGGAGAAAAGCCACTAATTGGCGCTTGTAACTCTGGGCAGAAGCGGAATTTATAAATCCGACCACCGGCATCGCCGGCTGCTGGCACGCGCCGCAAGCGGCCAAGCCGCCGCGCCGCCGAGAAGTGTAATGAACTCGCGCCGTCTCATCGATGGCCTCCGAGGCTGGAGACAAGGCACCGAACCGGCTCAAACTAGCACACTGGAAGGAGCCGGGCGCGAGGGCCCGCTTTCAGAATCACAATGAGGAAATGAAAAGCGGACCACTTATTCGATCACCTCGTTGGCGCTGGCGAGCAGCGTTGTCGGCACGGTAAGGCCGAGTGCTTTTGCCGTTTTGAGATTGATCACCAATTCGTACTTGGTCGGCGCCTGCACCGGAAGGTCAGCCGGTTTCTCGCCCTTAAGGATGCGATCAACGTACCCGGCAGCGCGCCGGTACTGGTCAATGAAATCGGCCCCGTAAGAGCACAAGCCTCCACTCACCACAAACTCGCGATTGGGATATACAGCTGGCAATTTATGTTGGGTCGCAAGCGCGATAATCGGGTCACGGTGAACAACCGACCACGCGCTTCCGGTCACAATCAAACCACCATTTGGGACGCGGGAAAAAGTTGTCATCGATCGTTCGATCTCGGCGACATCGCGCACGTCGGCCGGCCTTACATCCAAACCGGCAGATGGCGCCACCGACTGAATGACTGCAAACTGACCGATCCCTGCTGCTATACTAGGGTCCCACAAAACGAGCGCCCGCGAGACATTGGTTGCCAGCTGTCTTAACAATTCCACCCATTTTCCACTCAAGCTGTATTCGAACTGCATAAAGCCCGTAGCGTTGCCACCGGGCTGCGACAGGCTTTGCACATACCCGGAGCCCACCGGGTCGGGCACGATTGCAAATACGATCGGCACGCTGCGGGTTGCCCGAAGCATTTGTCCCGTGGCCGAGCTGCCGCTCACCAGAATCACGGCAGGCTTCAGAGCTACCAACTCATCGGCTTGTTCGCGAATAACCTTAGGATCGCCTTCGCCAAAGCGACAATCGATCCGCAGATTGCCGCCGTTGGTCCAGCCTAATTGGTGAAGCGCTTGCTCAAAGGCGATGTACTTCGCTTTATTAACTGGGTCATCCTTACCACTACCCTCGAGCACACCTAAGCGGTGTAGGCTCTCCTCCGCGCGTGCTATGAGCGGCCCGATGGCAGCCATGCCGCCAAGAAATGCAATAAACTCACGCCGTCTCATGGCCGATCCCCCAATCTATAGCGGCATAGTAGCGGCTCACGCGCGTATACCGGAAGGGTCTGTACTGAAGGCGGATGTCCGCGTCGGATCATGAGCGGACATTTCGCGATGCAAGAGACATGCCTGCTTGACCCTGAAAGCGGACATGCGCGAGGCAAAAACAAATGTCAGCTAGGGCCAAAAACGGACGCTGCGCTTAAGATTAATCGTTCAGGTTAGCAGACGACTGAACTGCGCTTAAGACGCGCCTTGCGATAAAACTTCCTTGGGCGATAGTGCCCGTCCCGTCGGGTTTTACCACTGTCGTCCGCGGGGTCGCCGGCCCACCAGCCTTGGCGGCCCCGCAGAAGAATACTTTCCGACTTAAGCTCAATTCAGTTTTCGTTGAAGGCAGAACATTGCAGAGACGTCGCTGCAGCTCTTTTGTCGACGGACTCTATCGGCGCGAATTTGGGCTGGTGCAGTGGGCGCGATACGCAATCGCTGCTATTGAATCTGGATTACTACCGACGATAAACGCCTCATCCTCCTTCACGAAATACAGAAAAGGTCTCTCGCCGGTGGCTTCCCCCGACTTCTTTTTGCCTTTGACGTGGCCGCAAATGACCTCGAAGGGTTGACCGAATATATTCTCTCGTACTGCCCGTTTCACATCCACGAATTCGGCAGATGCCGGGGTCTCCATTTTCGCTGCGACCGTGATCTTTGCCTTTTTCAGAACAGGATCGGGTGTCTCGGAGGGCTGGCCAGTTGCTGGGCCCTCCGTTTTCGATCCGATTGTGGTCGTTGTCTTATTCGGAGCAGGCTCGGACGTCTCGGAGGGCTCGCCGGTTGCCGGGCCCTCCGTTTTCGATCCGATTGCGGTCGTTGTCTTGTTCGGAACAGGCTCGGACGTCTTGGAGGGCTCACCAAGTGCCGGGCTCGTTGGGTTTTTCGGAGCAGGATCGGGTATTGCCGAAGATTGTGCAGGCGGCAGGACCTCGGATTCCATGCTGGTTCGGGAATTTGCTTTTTCTTCCATATGCCCCGCCTCGTTTGGTGGCCTGGCAGGAGCTGTTTTCGACGCTATCGCAACCTTTTTAGCCTTCGTCGCAGGCTCGGGCCTGAATGGCGCTCGCTTTGGTTCAATCGGTGTAGTGGCTACAGTTCTGAGATAGCAACCTTGTGAGGTGCACGTCTGCACCACCCCTCGTGGCGGCAAGGGGCAGCTGCAGCCGATCAAGGCTGCACACGCAGCGCCAATGAGGAACGGTCTCATCGATCGTTTCCGCGCGGGCAAAATCCCGTTTCCGCGTTTCCAGGAAGGCGATAATGAATTGATTCAAATAAACGATGAAAATCGACGACCGGTGTGGGGATACACTGTGACGCCGTCCGAAATTGCTCTGAGTATGGTTAATTTTAGCGAACTTTGGCCGTGCGGTCGCGGTAGCTGTCCGCTTTGAATCAAAAGCGGACGCAAAAAATCTTCACTTCGACCTCTGCTTTACAGCGAAAGCGGACAGTTGTGCGGCGACCCGGTCTGGTGTTGGCATCATGACCCCAATCAATGGTAGCGCAGTTTCAAAACTACGGTCTCGACATAAGAGCAAGCGAGGCATTCAAAGGTTTGCTCATAATGGCCGACCTGATCCGTTGGCTCGATAAGTGCGCGTAGCATCGGCAAGCCACATTTCGGGCAGCGGCGCGGGCGAACCGGAGGTTTTGACGGATCAAAATTGCGGGGTTGCGACATCAGCCCTCGAATGCGCAACGAGACCTTTCAAGAAGCATACGCCTGTTTTTGAAAAGGTCCAGTTTCCCTGCAGTTGTGTATCAAACAGGGATGCGCGTAGCGGCGATCAACTCATGGCAACCTATCGATTAATCGCCAATGGCTCATTTAGGCCCCGCCGCAATCGAAGTGATGACAGCCGCGTTATGATGGCGCGTTGATTGATCTTTGTGCAGCTAATCGTGATGATCCAACGTTCCAAGCCATCATTCGCGATGACTGCTTTACCCCCTGAAAGCAGACATGTGCGATGCAAAACAATGTCTGCTTTAGGCTAGAATCGGACATTTGAAGCTGCCGTTTGATTTGTAAGAGGGCCGGTTTCGACGGCATTCCTCAAATCATACGGGTTGAAAGTAATTTCGCTCCTTATCTTTGCTCCGCCGGACACGAACGCTCAGAATGACGCAGCTAAGCCTGATATGACGCGATAATCGGTCTTCGATTGCAGACCGTTCACCTGGTTCACCACCGGAAGGCCGACTGAGACGAAACCCGAAACCGAGCCGTACGACACCCGGATCCCGGGCGCGATCAGAACGGTCGTGCCGCCGGAATTGATGTCCTGGACGCCTGCGATCTTCTGCATCTCTTGCCGCTCACCGTTGAGCTCGAGTACCAGATCGACAGCCCAGCTTGGCGATTCCACGTGCGTGTGGGCGGTGCCTTTCTTGTGGTCGTGCTTGGCGCTGCGCTTGTGTTCGTGACCGGCATGAGCGAACGCGCCATGCGCGTCGCTCGTCGCCCCAAGCACCCGGTAGGACACAGCAGCGTTGTACAGAAAGCGGCTGCCGAGATTGGTGTCCTGCGTGCCGGTGCTGGTCAGTTGATAGAGCACATTTCCATCAAGCGACCAGGCGCCAAAGCGTTGGGTCATGGCCAACCCGAACAGGCCGTCCCACGACCCCGAGCCGGGCTGGAACTCGGCTTCGAATAGCAGCCCTTCCGCGTCGTGTCTGCTGGTTACGCCGGTCGGCGCCTTAACGCCGATCAGGAAGGCGGCCTGCGTGCCGGTCATCACGTTGTTGAGGAAACGTCCCTGCGCCAACAGGACCGCATCGCCAAACCCTCGCGAATCGCCGCGTGCGTCCACGGTATTGAGGACGCCGCCGCCGTGCACGTGCTCATGGTGGCCCTCGCGAATGTTTGTGCGCAGGACATAAGGCAAACGCAGCGCAAGCGTAAAGTCGTCGGTCACCCCATACGCCACCGCACTACTGGCACTCTGAATGGTTCCGATGCTGTGGGCGTGAATGTGCTTACTTGCGGCCTGGATCAACTGCGCATCGTCCAATCCACCGAGTCGCGAGAACTCGTACCAGGTTGCCACCCCAAAATGTCCCTGCTCAAGCGTTGTAGCGGGAATGGTGACGATGGGTCCGGCGCCGCCGGTATTGCCGGGACCGCCCGGATGATGCGCGGCAACCGGGCTGACGAGCGGAAGCGTGACGATGCACGCAGATAGCGCGACCTTCAAGGTCATAATACCCTCCATAATTTTCGTGCCTGCACGCGCCCACGACCGTTTGGGAACGTGATCGGGAAACCGACGATTCGTCAGGCAGAAAGAGGAGGTGCGCGGCTTTCGAGTCCGAGCCGACGCAGTTCATCGGCCGTCGTCACGATGAAGTCAAAGGCGAGCTGCTGGTGTGTCGGCGGTGTGATCCGCTCTAACGCCGTGCCCAGGTCGACCGCGACCGCCGCCAGCGCCGGCGTGGTGTAAAGCGGGCAAACTTTCGCGGAGGAGTCCGGCGCCAGGTCGTCTTGCGCGGACGTCGTCGTGATACCGTGATCCGTGCAGATCACGAGCGGGCCCAGCAGATCGACCGGATAGTCGAAGGCAGCGGCCTTGGGCGCGCAGCACAGCATAACCGCGGCCAGGTTGCCCATTAGAGCAACGCTCACCACCCACGCGATCAATCCGCGATTGCGCCGCAAGGCCCCCATGAAATCCAGAGTATTAAGCCCGACTCGTAAGTCAATTTCATCCGAACATTGGTGCGAACGTGCGCTGAAGAGTCGCAGGAGCATGCCGGCACTTTGCGCGGCGTTGCAAAGCAACGGCCGCCACCCTTTGCTCTCAACGCTGCAGCTTCAATGACCTTGCGGCGCTAAAATTTGTACGAGAGCCCGCCGCGCACGACATCGATCGTTTGCCGCCCGGCGCTGTCGGCAAAGGTGCCGCCGGGGGTAGCCGGCGTAGTACTGACAGCCGTCGTATCTTCGACTGTGCCGAAGTCGTAGTGCAGGTATTCGATACGCCCGATCCAG
>Ga0075429_100005993_pt1 | contig 10507 bp, 8 predicted proteins | sample RhiMetdeltSRZDD3_FD_75295 | JGI IMG/M metagenome (GOLD analysis project Ga0075429, IMG submission 75295) | Populus rhizosphere microbial communities from Tennessee, USA - Rhizosphere MetaG P. deltoides SRZDD3 | ecosystem: Host-associated > Plants > Roots > Rhizosphere > Soil | place: USA...
GAAGGCCCGCTCGGCGAATGGACCGGCTACTACGCCGGCGGCCAGAAGAAGGAGCCGGCGATCCGCATCGAGACCTTGATGCATCGCGACGATCCGGTGCTGCTCGGCGCCATCCCGGGCGTGCCGCCCGACGACGACTCGTTCTACCGCGGCACCTATCGCTCGGGCGCGGTGTGGAACCAGCTCGAGGCCGCCGGCGTGCCCGAGGTCAAGGGCGTTTGGGCGCACGCCGCCGGCGGCAGCCGGCTCTGGCTCACGGTCGCGATCAAGCAGCAATATGCCGGCCACGCCAAGCAGGCCGGGCTGATCGCTTCGCAGTGCCACGCCGGCGCCTACGCGAACCGCTTCGTGGTGGTGGTCGACGACGACATCGACCCGGCCGACATGGACCAGGTGGTGTGGGCGATGTGCACGCGCTTCGAGCCGCGCGAAGGGCTCGAGATCCTGCGCGGCTGCTGGAGTACGGTGCTCGACCCGATGGTCTACGGCAGCGACGACCCGCGCAACTCGCGCGTGGTGATCGACGCCTGCCGGCCGTGGTCGCGGCGCGACACCTTCCCGGTGGTGGCGCGCGCCAGCAAGGAGCTCGACGCCAAGATTCGCGCCAAGTGGGCGCACGTGCTGCCGCGCGGGTAGCGGCGGCGGGGCGGAGCGGGTCAGAAAATGTGATGGAGCTTAAGCGCGTTTACGCGTCTCGAGGCGCTATGGCGACATCCGGGAACGGCCCGTCAATTTCGAGACATGATTCCCGGATTTCGCTGACGCTCAATCCGGGCTGCTTGCTGCCGCGCGGGTAGCGGCGGCGGCAGCAGTGGCAGAACGAAACGGGACTTCGCTGCCTGAAACCGGTCCCAACTTAGCCAAGGCATAATGAGCATTCTGACGCACGCGCTCGCGCTGATCGTCGGGAATCCTGGACTGCTCCAGCATCTGGACGCACGCATCGAGACTCTCCCGATAGTATCCGCGCCAGTAGGCTAGAACTGCAAGCTCATCGAGAATCCCGTACTCGTAAATCCAATTCTCCACAAAAAGCCCACGCTCCGGGCAGGGGATCTGGATGGCTTGTTTGGCCAACAGATATCCGCGTTCATACTGTCCCGCATTACGGCAAAGGCGAGCTGCGCCGTGTAAAGCTTCGGCGCGCCGCGGACACGCCTGATGAGCGCGGAGATAAACTTCAATGATTTCATTTGGAGCAGACCCGAGACTCTCTTGGAGCTTGGCTGCGTAATAAAGGCTGAGGAACACCTCCTCGTCCCAAAATCCAAGTTTCGAGCGCTCCATATACGTCTGGACTGCTCTCTCGGCGTTGCCGCAGTCACGATAGCTTTGGGCGAGGTAGAATTTGTAGCGGGCCACCAGGAACGGGTCCGTCTCCGTGACAAGCGCCGCCTCGAGTGTAGTGGCATCATTCTTGTATTTTCCAATGTCCCTGCTACGGGCACCATCTTGAATCTCCTGAATATGAAAGCCGTTGGCAATGCTTCGCGTGCAATCTGGCGGGCACTCACGAAATTCATGCAGAACGCCCCGGTAGCTGATCTCGACACGATTGCGAGCGAGTTGAGGCGACAGATACGCGACGTTGCCGCAAGTCAGCTTCACATCGTAGATGTCATGGCTCAGACGATTCTTGAAGCCCGGCGCATCGAAGCCGGGCTCGAAGACAATGACCTGGTCGGCATCGATCATCAGACTGTAATCGACGTCGGTATTCTCCCGCAGCTTCTGCAGCGCAAAGCTTCGATTGTAAGCAAAATCTTGCCAGGGTTCATCGACGACATCCCCGGGGATATTTTTCTCGTTCAGGTATTCACGAACGAGACTCTGAGTTCCGTCTTCGGAGCCTGTATCCACCAGCAGAATGTAATCGAGAAGAGGCAAGACACTGTCCAGGCACCGTCGCAGGACGTGCGCCTCGTTTCTTGCGATCATGCACAGGCCGATCCTGTTCATTCGGATTTCAGCCTACTTGGGGCTCGTGTCGCGGCAAGGGCAGATGCCAAAGTTTGTCGACAGTTGCCTCCCGGACACAGCCGGACCCGCTCCCGGATGCTACGATCGTGCGGGGGTAAAGTCATGAAAAGGATATTGATCGCAAGCGCCGTCATTCTGCCGATGGCAACAGGTCAGGGCATGGCGCAAAGCGGCCCGGGAGCTCCCGTGTTGACGGGCCCGATGAATTGGACCGGTCCTTACATCGGAATTGCAGGTGGCGGCGCGTGGGGAAAATCTGATCAGTCCGATTTTCTTGCCGCGGCAGGCCCTCCAGGTCCCACCGGCCCTACGGGGCCTACCGGAGCTACCGGCCCCACAGGACCTACAGGGCCTATCGGGGCTGCGGGCGATGGTCATTACCGTGTTCAAGGGTGGTTGGTCGGAGGGACCGTCGGTTACAACGAGCAGATCGGCCGCATGGTTTTCGGACTCGAAGGCGATCTGTCGTATGCGCGAGTGGAGGGAAGTTCGGCAACGTGTGGCGTTACTCCGCACGAGTGCGGAACCAGCCTGCATTCTCTGGCCACCTTGCGAACGAGAATGGGCCCAACCTGGGATGGGTTGTTCATTTACCTCACCGGCGGGCTTGCGTTCGGCGAGGTGAGCGCGTTCGACAGCTTGTTTGCGGTTTCGGGAAGAGAGTGGCGGATCGGATGGACGTTCGGAGGCGGCTTGGAAGTGATGTTCGCGCCGAACTGGTCGGTCAAAGTCGAATATCTCCATGTGGACCTCGGAACGGGGGTTCTTTATGACATCGTTCCCGGCACTCCGGAGCGCGTGCATTTCGAGGCGGATATTGTTCGTGCGGGTTTGAACTTCCGGTTCAATTCGGGCCCTCCGCCAGTCAGGGTCAAATACTGACCTGGTTTGATCTCGGGCTGCTGCCGGTGCATGAGGCCGGTCGAGCGGACCTGCCCGGATGTGTGCTATTGACCGCTTCGGGGACAAAACAGGCCCCGGCGAGCAATTGCCGAACAATCGCGGCTCGTGAGCACACCGCAGCGGAGAGGAGGCCCGGATGGCCGGCGACCGACCACGACGAACCCGCGACGCGCGCGATGCGGCCGAGCAGGCCTTCAAGACGGCCACCACCAAGCCCGCGGAGCCGCTGCCGAAGGCGCCCTCGCTGCCGGGCGCAAAGGAGATGGTCTCGCTGCGCATCGATCGCGACGTGCTCGATCACTTCCAGGAGGGCGGGCCGGGCTGGCAGGAGCGCATCAACGAAGCGCTACGCAAGGCGGCGGGGAAGTAGGGCAGGACGGCACAACGGCGCTGCGGCCGGACGCATCGCTCCTGTCATCCGCGCCGAGTTGCCGAGCGGCTTGTTCAAGTCGCAGGTTTCGCGGCGGCCGTGCTAGCCTGTCGGCAGATCAAGGGGCGGCTCTCGGCATGGCGGCGGCAACGCGGACACCTTGGTGGGCATGGACATGGCCCGCATTGGCCTGGGCCATCCTGCTGATAACGCCCTTTGCCGGCGCCGGCGGCCTCGTTGCCGCTGCTGCGGGAGTGGCTTTGATCGCCACCGTTTTCGCGGCCGTGTACCACGCCGAGGTGGTCGCGCACCGCACCGGCGAGCCATTCGGCACGCTGGTCCTGGCCGTCGCCGTGACGGTGATCGAGGTGGCGCTGATCGTCTCCGTCATGGTTGCGGCTCCGGCGGAAAAAGCCGGACTGGCGCGCGACACGGTGTTCGCCGCCGTCATGATCGTGTGCAACGGCATCGTCGGGCTGTGCCTGCTCTGGGGCGGCGCGCGCCATCATGAACAGGGCTTTCAGGTCCACGGCGCCAGCGCTGCGTTGGCCGTGCTGGCCGCGCTCACGACGCTCACCCTGATCCTGCCGAACGTCGCGACCAGCGTGCCCGGCCCGGCGTTCAGCACGTCGCAGCTTGTCTTCGCCGGAATTGTCTCGTTGGTGCTCTACGGCTCGTTCGTTTTCATCCAGACCGTGCGGCACCGCGACTACTTCCTGGCGGTCGAAAGCAACGACGAGGACGCACACGCGCCTCCGCCCTCGAACACGGCCACTGTCGTCAGCGCCGGTCTGCTGCTCGCCGCCCTCGTCGCCGTCGTGGGCCTTGCCAAGTTTCTCACGCCGACGCTGGAGATCGCAGTCGCGCGGGTTGACGTGCCGAAAGCCGTGGTGGGGATCGTCATCGCGGCGCTGGTGCTGCTGCCTGAAGGTCTGGCGGCAGTCAGGGCGGCCCGGGCCAACCGCCTGCAGACCAGCTTGAACCTGGCGCTGGGCTCCGCGCTTGCGAGCATCGGACTGACGATCCCGGCGGTCGCGGTCGTTTCGGTCGCGCTCAGCCAGCCGCTCGAGCTGGGGCTGGGTGAGAAGGACCAGGTCCTGCTGGCGCTCACTCTCCTCGTCGGCGTGATCACGCTGGGCACCGGCAGGACCACCGTGCTTCAGGGCATCGTGCACCTGGTCATCTTCGCGGTGTTCTTGTTCTTCGCCGTGGTGCCGTGAAGCCTGGTCCGCGCGGTCTCGATGCCGGCGATCGCCGATCAGGGAGTAAGCGTCAACCGGTTGCCTTCACTCGCGGCCCGATTCAATACTTGGGTCGAAGCCGGTTGGGAGACGCAGACATGGCCGTGATCGAAAAACCGGTGCGGTCCCGCTCGCACCGGACAATGCCGCCGGGCCGCGGCGCGGTCGACCTGGCAACGACACGGCCGGGTACACCGGGCGGGATCTTCCTGCGGCAGTTCTGGCATGCGATCCACCGCAGCGAGGATCTGCCCGCCGGGCGCGCCAAGCCGATCCGCATCATGAGCGAGGACTTTGCGCTCTATCGCGGCGCCTCCGGCCGGGCGCAAGTGATCGACTACCGCTGCCCGCACCGCCACGCTCCGATGCACCTCGGCTTCGTCGAGGGCGACGACATCCGCTGCGTGTATCACGGCTGGAAATACGATTGTTCGGGACAATGCATCGAGCAGCCGGCGGAGGAAGCAGGCTTTGCGCGGAAGGTGCGGATCGGCACCTATCCCACGCAGGAATATCTCGGCCTCATCTTCGCGTATTTCGGCGACGGCAAGCCGCCGCCGTTCCCGCACTTTCCCCATCGCACCACGCCCGGCCTGATCCAGACCTGGAACGTCGAGCACGTGCCCTGCAACTACCTGCAGAGCTTCGAGAACAGCATGGACGAGGTGCACGTCGCCTTCACCCACATGCCGGGCGGCTCGCACGCCAAGCTTTCCGCCGACCTGCCGGTCATCACCGCGCAGGAGACCGACTGGGGCATGCTGCGCTTCGGCACCCGCAAGTCCGGCAAGGTGCGCCAGACGCTACACTACGCGCCCAGCCTGACGCGCGTGATCGTGCCGCCGCTGGCGGGAATGGACGGCATCGGCGGCTGGACCGAGATCTATTTCAGCTTCACCCCGGTCGACGACGAGAACCACCTCTGGCTGATCACCAGCCACGTCGAGGTCACCGGCGAAGCGGCCGAGGCCTACCGGGCCAAGCGCGCCGAGTACGACCGCAAGGTGGCGGCGGCGCCGCCGGTGATGCGCCTTGTCGAGGATCTGTGGTCCGGCCGGCAACACTACGCCGAGGTGACGCATCCCGATCTCGCGATCGTGCAGGACATCGCCGTGCAGGCCGGTCAGGGCCGCATCGAGGATCGCGGTAACGAGCGGCTCGGGCGCTCCGACGCCGGCATCATCCTGTGGCGCAAGATCCTCGCGCGCGAATTGCGCGCGATCGCCGACGGCCGCAAGCGCAAGCGCTGGACGACGCCGCCGACCGACGTGGTGCCGACGCTCGGTTTCTGAGGAACTTGCCGGCGGCGCCGCAATCATCCAGGCTGGAGACAAGCCAGAGGGAGGTCATGATGCCAAGACGGGTCCTGCTTGCCGCCGCCGCGCTGCTCGCCGCCGGGGCGGCCGCTGCCGAGCCGATCACGCTCAAGCTCAATTCGCCCGCCCCGCCGATGTCCTACTTGCACCGCGAGGTGATCACGCCGTGGGCGGAGGCGGTGACCGCCGATTCCGACGGCACGCTGAAGATCCAGACCTTCTACGGCGGGACGCTCGGCAACTTCGCCAACACCTACGACCGCGTCGTCGACGAGGTGGTCGACATCGGCTTCATCCTGACCTCCTTGGCCGCCGGCAAGTTCCGGCGTCACGACGTGGCGGCGCTGCCGTTCGAGGCGCAGACTGCGGTCCTCGCCTCCAACGCCATGTGGAGCCTGTACGAGAAGGGCGTGACGGCGCCCGAGTACGACGCGGTGCGGCCGCTCGGGCTGTGGACCTTCCCGAACGCCGCCATCCATTCGCGCGAGCCGATCCGGACGCTCGACGACTTCCGCGGCAAGAAGATCATCGCCTCCAACGCCATCGCCGGCAAGATCGCCACCGCGCTGGGCGCGACCCCGATCAGCTTCCGTCCCGACGAGGCCTACACGGCGATCCAGCGCGGCACCGTCGACGGCGGGCTGATGCCCTTCACCGGCATGGAGACGTTCAAGATCCACGAGGTAGCCCGGCATCACCTGGACGTGGCGCTCGGCAGCGATCCCGCCCTGCTGATGATCAACCGCAAGCGCTACGACGCGCTGCCGGCCAAGGCCAAGGCGGCGATCGACAAGCACTCCTATGCGCGGCTGTCGGCGGCCTTCGGCCAGAAGACCCAGGAGCAGTGGGAGAAGTCGCGCAACGTGGTGCGCGAGCGCGTGACCACGCTCACGCCCGAGCAGGAGGCCGAGTGGAAGAAGCGCGTGGCGCCGATCGCGGTCGAGTGGGCGCAGGGCGTGCCCGACGGCGGCAAGGTGCTGGACGCGTACCGCGCCGCCGTCGCGGCCGGCCGCTAGCCGCCCTGCGCGGGATCGCCGGCGCCCGGCCTCACCCGCGGCGCGGCGGCATCCCGCAGGACCACGTGCGATGAGCCAACCCGCCGGGCCGGCCGCCGCCGCGCCGCTCCTCGAGCGGGCCGAGCAGGCCTGCGCGGCGCTGTCGCGGCCGCTCGCCTTCGTCGGCGTTCTCGGCATGCTCGGCGCCGCGGCCGTCACGGTGCTCGATGTGCTGATGCGCTGGCTCGCCGGCACGGCGATCACCGCGCTCAACGAGATCACCGCGGTGCTGTTCGCCGTCGCGGTCGCCGCCTGCATGCCGGCCGGGCTCGCCGGCGGCGTCAACCTCAAGGTCGACATCCTCGCCCGCTGGCTCACCGGCCGCACCGCGGCCTGGCTCGACGCGCTCGGCGCGCTGCTGCTGCTGATCCTGTTCGCGATCCTGACCTGGCGGATCTGGGTGTTCGCCGACAGCCTGCTGCGGCAGGGCCGCACCACCGTGATTCTGCGGCTGCCGCTGCCGCCGTTCATGTATGCGGTGTCGGTCCTGCTCGGCATCGGCACGCTGGTGCAGGCGGTGGTCGCCGCCAACGCGGTGCGCCGCGCCGTCTCGGCGCGCGCGCCGGCGCAAGGCGAGCCGCCCGCCATGATCGCGATCGTGGCAGTGACCGCCGTCGTGGTGTTCGGAGTCATCGCCTGGTGCCTGTTCAACTTCGCCCTGGTGTCGCACTGGGCCGGGCAGCATCTTGGCCTCGCCGTCGGCATCGCTTTCGCGCTGATGTGGATCCTGATGCTCGGGCAGGTCCCGCTCGCCGCCGTGATGGGGCTCACCGGCATCCTCGGCGCGGCGCTGTTCGTCGGCTTCGTGCCGGCGGCGAGCGCGTTCGCCACCGAGGCCGCCACCTTCCTCACCAACAGCCAGATCGCCACCCTGCCGCTGTTCCTGATGATGGGCAGCTTCGCCGCCGTCTCCGGCATGGCCGACGACATGTACCGGCTCGGCCACGTGCTGCTCAGCCGCCGGCGCGGCGGGCTCGCGCTCGCCACCATCGGCGGCTGCGCCGGGTTCGGCGCGCTGACCGGCTCGTCGCTTGCCACCGCGGCGACCATCGGGCGCGTCGCAATTCCTGAGATGCGGGCGCGCGGCTATTCGCCGGCACTCGCCACCGGGTGCTGCGCGGCCGGCGGCACGCTCGGGCCGATCGTGCCCCCCGGCTCGGGGCCAATCATCGTGTTCGCGCTGCTGACGGAGGCCTCGATCGGCCAGCTGTTCGTCGCGTCCGTCGGCCCGGCGATCCTCACGATCCTGTTCTATTTCATCACGGTGATGCTGTACGTGCGGTTGGCGCCGGGCTCGGCGCCGGCGACCCGCGAGCGTGAGCCCGGCGAGTTGCGCGCGACCGCGCGGCGCTGCATCCCGGTCGGCATCCTGTTCGCCGCGGTGATGGGCGGGCTCTATTTCGGCGTCTTCACCGACACCGAGTCGGCGGCCGTCGGCGCCTTCGGCGCCTTCCTGTTCGCCGCCTGGCGCGGCAAGCTCGGGCGCGGCGCGTTCTGGAGCGTGATGGCCGAGACCACCGCCACCACGGCGATGATCTACGGCCTGATCTTCGGCGCGCAGATCTTCTCGTTCTTCGTCGGCGTGAGCACGCTCACGCAGTCCGCCACCGCCTTCGTCGGCACGCTGTCCTGGCCGCCGCTGGCGATCATCGCGGTGATCCTGCTGGCCTACCTCATGCTCGGATCGCTGATGGAGGCTTTCGCCGTCATGGTGATCACGGTGCCGATCGTGACCCCGCTGGTGCTCAGCCTCGGCTACGACCTGGTCTGGTGGGGCATCATCATGCTGATCGTGGTCGAGGTCGGCATGATCCATCCGCCGCTCGGTCTCAACGTCTTCGTGCTGAAAGGAATCACGCCCGACGTGCCGATCTGGACCATCTACAAGGGCGTGCTGCCGTTCTGCGCCGCCGACCTGATCAAGCTCGCTTTGATGGTGCTGATCCCGGCGATCACCTTGTGGCTGCCGTCGACCATGATCCGGTAATTATCGTCCGGCCGACGTTTATTCGTCAGCGGCACGTCTTCAATGCCGAAACTCCGTTTCAGATGCGCCGGAAAACCTCGGTGCCCTGCGTCCTCACCACCCGGCCGTTCGGCGCCACGTATCTCGCGCTCCACCTGACGACCGCTTGCGACGGCCCGAGCGCCCGTCCGGACCAGACCGTGGTCACCGCGCAATCGGGCGTCCACGTCCGCGAGGTCGTGAATACGACCCGGCGTTGCGCGCGCTCCACGCGGCCCGCCAGGTCATAATTGACCCCGGGACATGGGCCGGTCGGCTCGGCGAGGAAAGTCCCGCTGAAATTTCCGGTGGCGCGGTCGATGTTGTAGACCTTCAGGATGGCGCCCCGCTGGCTTTGCCAGATCGAGAAGCCTTGCGCCGAAGCGGCGCCGGCAGATGCGACGAGAAGGACCATGGCGGCGGAGAAGCGATACATGTCTTCGTCTCCCGGTTGGTGCTGACTGGCTGATGCGTACGGGATCATGCCAAGATCGGCGGCATGATCCATCTTGGCGCGCGCGCCGGCGGACGGGCCGGTTGGCGCGCAGTTCTTAGTATCCGCACGGCGGATAGGGGAAATATCCGCACTCGGCGTAGTATGCAGAACCGGCAGCCGCACCAGCGGCGACGGCGGCGCCAACGGCTACCGGACGGCGCACTCCGCGGTTGACGTTGATGTTGACGTTGCCGCGGCCACCTGCCCCAATATTGGCACCGCCTCCGCGACCGCCGCCTCCGCGGCCGCCCCTTTGGGCCAGAGCATCAGTCGCCAGCCACATTCCCATGAGGACAACTGCGGCAACGGCAGTGACGGTTCGATATGACATGACGATTCCCTTTCAGAGGAGTGGGCAGTCGGGCATTAAACTCGGCGTCCTTGACGCCGACGTCGCCCGCCGGCGGGCCCTTGCCGCCGGTGCGGTGTCAGCGCAGACGGCCTGCCGAGCTTTACGCCCCTGGCATTGGCGCGGGCTTTGGCGAAAGTTTCGAGCAGATTAGAGCATATCACGTCCCGACCCGCTGTCCGCAACGTGTCAATCAAGGCGCTCGAGGGTGATGCGAGGTGCGGTTGTGCACTCGAGCAAAACTAGGGTCGGCGGTCCAAAAGGTCATTGATCCAGATCGAAAAGTGTCACTTTTGGCAGTTCGGACTCCTCCATCGCCGGAACATCACACCGTGCATCCCGCTAAGGCACACATGCCGAACTCATGACTGCCGACGAGGACGGCTGTTTGACGATCAGGTCAGCAGCCTTCTCGGCGATCATGATCACGACCGCATTGATGTTGCCGCCGACCAGATCAGGCATCACCGAGGCATCGACGACGCGCAGCGCTTCGGTTCCGAGCACACGAAGGTCCGGATCGACGACGGACGTTGCATCAGATGTCTGGCCCATGCGGCAGGTCCCGAGTGGATGGTGAACGGTGATTCCGGTCGCGCGAATGTGGGCGTCGATGGCGTCGCGTGACGCCTTCGGCCCGGGCGCCAACTCCTGATCGACGAACGGCGCCACGGACGCTTGGCGGCCGACGTCCTGCACCAGCCGAATGCCGTCGCGGAGTATCGCCCAGTCGTTGTCGGTGGCCAAAAAATTCTGCCGGATCGTCAACGCGGCGCGCGGATCAGCGCTGGC
>Ga0075429_100005995_pt1 | contig 10506 bp, 8 predicted proteins | sample RhiMetdeltSRZDD3_FD_75295 | JGI IMG/M metagenome (GOLD analysis project Ga0075429, IMG submission 75295) | Populus rhizosphere microbial communities from Tennessee, USA - Rhizosphere MetaG P. deltoides SRZDD3 | ecosystem: Host-associated > Plants > Roots > Rhizosphere > Soil | place: USA...
GGTGCCGGACCGTCGCCCGGTACCGTTTCGCGATGGCGAAGAGTGACGTGGTCCTGTTGCACGGTTGGATGATGGAGCCCTCGCTGTGGGCACATCAGGAAGAAGCGTTGGCCGACGGGATGAGACCTCACGCCGTCATCCAGCCGGGGCACGGTGTCGCCGTCTCCCGGTTGCCGCAACACGCGACGATGCAGGAGTGGACGGCGTGGTTCGCACGGGAACTCGACGGCCGCGCCATCAGCGACGCGGTCGTCGTCGGTCACGGCATCGGCGGCCTGGTGGCCCAGGAGATGTGGCGGCGCTCTCCCGAGCGGGTCAAGGCGCTCGTGTTGATCAGCACGCTGGATGAGGCATGGAGCGAGGACCAGAGAGCGACGCTCGAGGCGCTGAGCGACGCAGTCCTGGATTGGAACGCCGAAACCGCGGCTCGGGTCTCGAGCGCGCTCATCGGCGCGGGGTTTCTCAGCGGGCATGCAGATTGGATCGAGGACTGGCGGGAGCAGGTCGCTCGGACCTACGACCTCTCCGTGGTGCGCGAGCTCGGCCGCCTGGCCGCTGCGCACGACGACTACCGCGCCAACTCAGAATCGATTCGAGTGCCGACCCTCGTCATCAACGGCGGTGCCGATTCCATGGTGGCAGTCGAGAGGGCGAGGGCAATGGCCGACCGCATCCCCGACGCTCGTTTCGTCGAGATAGCCGAGAGCGGTCACGCGCCACCGCTGGAGCATCCACAAGCAGTCAGTGACGCGCTGGTCGAGTTCACCGCCGGCCTCTGACCCAGTTGTCGCGCTAACCGATTCGAATCTGTTTGTCGGGCGGCTCGGCGTTGCTGTGGCCGGCGTTGTCGAATGCCCAGACGTCGTAGACGCCGGCGTTCGGTTCGGAGCGCCCAAACTTGTTCATGTGTGCGAATCCGGCCGAGGCTCCCTCGTATGCGATCGTCTTGCCCTCTTCGAGCAGCTTCTTGCACTCGGCGAAGGTGCTGCACTTCTGCTTGCCGCGGATGTTCGAGGCGAATGCGTCCTTCATTTTGACGGCCTCGTTGGACCTCGCCGTTACGGCGGCGAGCGCGGTCAAGATCGTGCAGTCGTAGTAATAAGGCGAGAAGCTCGGATCGACGCCCGTCGCCGCGAACGCTTCGGGAAACGCGTTGTGAGTCCCCGCGGGCGCCACCGACGGCGACGTGCCCTTGATTCCGGCCACCGTCGCGGGATTGTTGAAGTCGACCGCGCTCGCGAACCCGCTCGTCCGCATCCCGTCCGCCCCGTAGATCGGGAGCTGCTGGGGGCCGAGGCCCGTAGCGATCAGTGATCGCACGATTTCGCTGCCGTCACGCTCCAGGCTGAGCACGATGACGGCGTCAGGCTTCTCGGCGACGACCTCTCCGACGTCGCCGGCGAGTTCTGTCGCGTGACTGTCGTACGCGACATCCGCCACGACCTTGGCGCCGCCCTTCGTCAGCTCCTTCCTCACCGCGCTCCTGAGCCCGCGGCCGTACGAGTCGTCCCGCGCGAGGATCCCGATCCGCTTGCGGCCTTCCCCGAGCACAAGGCGGGCCAGCGCCGGCCCCTGGAATCGGTCCGAGGGCACCGTGCGGAAGTAGTAACCACCCGAACCAGCGGCTGACAACTCAATCGCCGTGTTCGAACCGGAGCACGTCAGCACGTGCGCGTCGCGAATGTCCTGGAGGATTCCGAGCGTCGACTCCGACGATGCCGGACCCATGATCGCATCGACCTTCGCGTGGACCAGCAAGGAATCGAGCCCGTATTTCGCCGCGATGGCATCACCGCCGTCGTCCGCCAGCGTGTAGGTAACGGGCCTGCCGAGTACGCCGCCCGCGGCGTTGATCTCGTCGACCGCCATCGTCACGGGCGCCGTGAGCGATGGGAGGAGGTCCATCAACGAACCCGACTCCGGCGCCAATTGTCCGATCCGCAGCGTCCGATCACGTTGGCCCCGGCGACCTCGTCCGCCCGCCCTCGCCGCACCACCGGACGCGGTCACGATTCCGATCACGACAAGGAAAACCACGAACGTCCGAGACCGGCTCATACCGAGGTACTCCTCGAGCTCGACGCAGGGATCCGAGCCGTGCACGAGCATAGAGAACGCAGGAATACGTCGGAGGCAGCGATCAACGCCGCGAGACGATGGCGCGGTCCCTGCGCCTCTACACTCGAACGTGAGAGCGAAGGAGCCCACGATGTTCATCCTCGGAGAGATCATCGGCTGGGAGTTCTTGCTGGTCCTTGCCCTGATCGCATTGCTGTTCGGCAGCAGCAAGCTCCCGAAACTCGCCCGGTCGATGGGCCAGGCGAAATCGGAGCTCGAGAAGGGCATGCGCGAAGGTGCCGACAAGAGCGAAGGTGCCGACAAGAAGGACGATCCCGCCGAGTCCTGATCGCTTCCAACTCGGCACGCCCCCTTGACCATCCCCGGCCGGCGTACACACATCTGTCGACGGATCCACCGTCCCTGCCGGAACACCGACGCATCATCGGTCGACGTCACTCAAGCGACGAGTCCGGTCACGAGCGCCATCCCGATCGCAACGAAGACGAGACCGCTGAGCGCCTCGCTCCAGCGTTCGGCGAACCGGCCGAGTCTGTGACCGAGTTCGAGCCCGACCAGCGAAAGAAACACGCTGATGGCGCCGATGATGACCGCGGCAAGCACGACGTTTACCGACGAGGCGCCGAGCCCGAAACCGGCTACAAGGTTGTCGATCCCCAGAACGAAGCCCGCGACGACCAGCTGTCTGAGACTGAGATCCGCCCACAGCGCTTCGCCGCGTGTGGAAGCTCGAGACGACTGCCACAGCGTGTAGACGCCGACCGCGACCAGAAACAGCCCTCCGATCGGATGACCCGTCGAGCCGAACAAGCTGGCGAGGCGGGCACCAATGAGCAGACCGGCGAGCGGCATCGTCGTCTCGAAGAAGCCGAACACGCCCGCAATACGCAACCGAAGCGCACTCGTGACGCCGGCGAGTCCTATTCCGACCGAAGCTCCGAAGTTGGAGAGTCCGACCGCGAAGCCGACGAGTACGACGGCGAACACAAGTGGTGACGCTATAGCGGACCGTCAGAATGACTCGGCCACCAGTGGAAGGCGTGAAGCGCGTGATATGTGACGATGCGCAGACCTGGGGAAGGGAATGAGCTCGAGTCTCCTGTTCGTGACACAGGTCGCGCCGTACCGTGACGGTCCCGCGGGCGTGCACGGTGTTCTCGACCAAGCCGCGAGAGGCGTGAACGAGATCGCCGAGCTTGCCGGGTTGCGCGCACGCCGCGTCGATGACGTCCGCGAGCTGGATGTGAGCGAGGTTGCCGCCGCTCGCGCCGTGGCGCTGTTCACGATCGGCGAGACACCGTGGAGCGCGGGACAACGGGCGGCGTTGCTCGACGGTGTACGGGCCGGTCGACTCGCGGTCGTGGCGATCCACTCGGCCACCGACTCGTGTTATGGCTGGGACGAGTACGGCCGGCTGGTCGGCGCTCGCTTCGACGGGCATCCGTGGACCCAGGAGGTCGTGCTCGACGTCGTCGAACCCGACCATCCCGCCACCGCTCATCTCGGTGGGACGTGGCGATGGCGCGACGAGGTGTACCAGTTCCGTGATCTGCGGACCGACGCGCACGTGCTGGTGCGCGTCCCCGAGGCCGAGCTCGACCTCAACGTCGCGGCTGCGAAGCGGCCGCCGTTCGGGTTTCCGCTCTCGTGGTGCTTCGCCGAGGGCGAAGGCCGGGTGTTCTCGACCAGCCTGGGTCACTTCCCGAGCGCCTGGGAAAGCCCGCCGTATCTCCGGCATCTTGCGGGCGGTTTGGCCTGGGCCCTCGGCCGAACGGCGCCGTAAGCCCTCGCCGGGTACGAGCGCACGGACTGCTGCATGTCCTTTGACGAGGTCTGCTAAGAAGGCCGCCCGACCGCGTGTCTGCCGCAGTGGGCCCCTTGCTTCGACGTTCTTGGCGTCATCCCCTACGCCGCGCCGGGTGGGCGCTGACGGCCTTCGGCGTCGCGTTCGCGTTCGTCGCCGTGTTTGCGCGCGGCGCCTCGGCAGAGGTCCCCCGACGTCATCGGTCGACGACGACTCCCCGACCGCAACGACTCCTCGTGCTCTCGTTGCCGGCGACCGCATGGGCGGATCTCGATCCGGCGATCGCCCCACACCTTGTGCAGTTGCTCGACCATTCGGCGGTGGCCGATCTTGCGACCCGGGGGGCGAGCGGCTTATCGCAGCTCGGCGACGGGTATGCCACGTTGGGAGCGGGAACGCGGAGCGCGACCGACGGCGTGACCGACGGGGAGGCGTTCGGGGTGGACGAACGGTTCCGTGGCGGCACGGCATCCGACGCGTTCCATCTGCGAACGGGACGCACCGCTCGACGCGGTCTCGTCCACCTTGGTCTCGCCGGTCTCGTGTCCAAGAACGCGGGGTTGATGTTCGACGCCAAGGTCGGCGCGCTGGGCGATGCGCTTGCGAGGGCCGGCTTCGGTCGCGCCGTGATCGCGAACGCCGACGGCGTCGAGCCCTATACGCCGCCGCTCCCGCAGTACCGGCGGGACGCGGTGACCGGTCTCATGCGATCGGACGGCACGGTCCCGGCAGGTGCCGTGGGGCCCGAGCTGCTGCAACCAGACCCGGCCGCGCCGTTCGGTCTGCGACTCTCACCCGATGCCGTGGAGCGGGAGTTCCGAACCGCGTGGAAGCCGCGATCCGTCGTCCTGGTCGAGGGGTCGGACCTCGAGCGCGCCGATGCCTACAAGGTGTTCGCCACATCCAAGGAGTGGACGCGCCTCCGGAAGCAGGCGCTTGCGTGGACCGACGCGATGGTCGGGCGCCTCCTCGCCGGCGTCGACTCGAGGCGTGATGCCGTCGTCGTCGTCGGACCCTCGCATCCGGCAAAGACGGACGCCCTGACCGTCGCAGCGGTGAAGGCCCCCGGCGTGAAGCCCGGGTTGCTCCAATCGGGCACGACGCGGCGGGCCGGCTTCGCGACCCTCGTCGACGTCGCCCCGACAATCCTCGACGTGCTCGGTGTCAGCCCTCCGACGTCAATGGAAGGAAGACCTCTCCAAGTCGAAACCAGCGGTGGGTCGGCTGCACACCGACGCATGACCTTGATCGACGCAAACGAGAACGCCCTCTTCCGAGACAGCCTGGTCACGGAAGCCACGTACGTGTACATCGTCGCTACGGTCGTGCTGGCGGTCGCCTTCATCGTCGGCGGTCGCGTGAAAGCGCTCCGGTTCTGGTTGCGGTTGGTGGCACTCGCGTTGATCGGGTACCTGATCGCCACTTACCTTGCCGGGCCGCTCCATTTCGCGGCACATGGCGGGATCGTCGCGTTCTGGTGCTTCGTGATCGGCACCGCGATAGCCATCGCCGCGCTCTGCGAGCTCGTCGGACGTCGTTCGATGCTCGATCCCCTGATGCTCGCGCTCGGGGGACTGTTGATCCTCCACGTCGCCGACTTGCTCGCAGGGGCGCGCACCGAGTTCAACAGCGTCTTCGGGAACTCGGCCACCGTCGGGATCCGTTTCGCCGGCCTGGGAAATCTGTCCTCCGCCCAAATCACCACCGCAGCCATCGCCTTGGCCGGGCTCGTGGCATGGCGCGTCGGGGGCACCCGAGGCGTGCGAATCTCGATCGCGATCTTGGCAATCGCGCTTCTTGTCATTGCGTCACCGATCTGGGGCCAGGACTTTGGAGGGACACTGGCCGACGCGCCGGCGTTCGTGCTGCTCGGGTGGCTGTTGCTCGGACGGTCCGTGGGCCGTGGCTTCGTGCTGGCGCTGGGCGGCCTGCTCGTCGGGTTCGGTGCAGTCACCGGGCTCCTCGACTTGCTTCGACCGAGCGGACAGCGCTCGCATATCGGACGCTTCTTCGAGTCGTTCGGCAACGGATCGGGCGGATCCGTCACGGTCATCCAACGCAAGGCCAGCGAGGCCTTCGACTCGCTGACCGCATATCACTGGGTCGTGCTCATCCTCGTGATCGTCGCCCTGACCGCGTTCCTGTGGACTCGGATGGGCTCACCGCTTCGCCTCGCTGCCGATCGGATCCCAACGCTCATGCCGACGGCGATCGCTTTCATCATCGCGGCCGTGCTCAACACCGTCCTCAACGATTCCGGGATCACCATCTTCGGGATGATGCTCGCGATCGCGGGGGCCGTCGCCGTGTACATCAGCGTTGTCTTCTTGGACGAGACGAGTGGGACGACGACGCGACATACAATCAGTCGCGCACCCGAGTCAGCGCCTTCAGCCGAGGATGGCGATCGGGTCCCCACCACCACCGATGCCTGAGCCTTCGTTCGACGTCGCCCGCCGGCGGGAATCGACCGAGCTGCGTGCAGGAGGCCTGCTGCAGAGAGATCGACCGATCCGCGGCTCGCGACTGAACACGATGTTCAGCGGCGGGCTTGCGGAGCGCTGGTCTCTCCTCGCGGTGGCGGTGGGGTGCGGTGGATTCATCGCCGCAGTCGCGCCACCTCATGCGGTGTTCGTGACGTTGGTCGTGCTGCTGTCGACGGCGACGTGCGCGCGGCTGGCGGTGCTCGAGTGGCGCGAGCCGCGGCTCGGGCTACGAGCGGTGGTCGTCGCGATCGGGCTCGTGCTCACGTCGGCGGTGGTGATACCGCCGCGTGGCTCCAACGACGTGTGGTCGTATGCCGCCTACGGACGCATGGTGAGCGTGCACAACGCGAGCCCCTACAACCACGTGCCCGCCGACTTCCGTGGGGACGCGTTATACCGCGAGGTCAGTCCGGTGTGGCGCCACCGGGGGTCGGTCTACGGCCCGGTGTTCGTCGGCTTCGCCGCCGTCGGCACCTTCGTCGCGGGCGACTCGCCGACCGCGACCCGACTGTTCTTCCAGATGAGCATGGCCGCCGCCGTCGTGATCGCGTTGGCGCTGGTGTGGCGCCGGACTCGGAGCACCGCCGCGCTGCTCTGGCTCGGCCTGCACCCGTTGTTCGGCGCCGCGCTCGTCAACGGTGGTCATATCGATGCCCTGGTCGGCCTGGCCGTCCTCGTGAGCGCGATGCTGGCCGCGAAACGGTGGGGCGTCGCCACGGGCGTCGTGATCGGGCTCGCGACGCTCATCAAGCTCCCCGCCTTCCTGGCGCTCGTCGGCGTCGTGGCGTGGGGCTGGAGACAGCGCGATCGGCAGCTGCCGTTCCGCGCGGTGGCGACCGCCAGCGCGATCGTCACGCTCGGCTATCTCCCTTTCCTGCCGGGAGCGCTGCGCGTTCTCCATGGCGCGAACCAGACGGTGACACCCGGCTCGCTCTGGAACGTGCCCGCCGAGTGGCTCGTCGGCAACGACGCCGGACGGAACCTCTTTCCTTACGTACCTCCGGCACTGACGGCGTTCTCGTACTTCTCGCTCGCTCTGTCGGGCGTTCTCGCTGTCGTTCTCGCGTGGCGAACGATGCGGCGGCGGCGTCCCGATCAGGCAATCGGCGCGGCGACTGCCTCGTACACGATTGCAGCCGAGTACACGCTGCCCTGGTACACGGCCTGGGCGCTCCCCGTGCTCGCCGACCGCCGCCCCTCACCGCTGGCTTGGGTCGTGTGGACCCAGTCCGCGCTGCTCCTGGCGGCATGGAAGCTGCCACTTCCCGCTGAGGGCGCCGTGTTCCACAACGCAATGATGGGTCTGCTCACCTACGCAGCACCGATCGCGGCGCTCATCGCATTCGCCGGCGCAGGCGTCCTCAGCACCGGGCGCACGCGAACGTCGCATGACCGGAAGCGCGACGTGGGCGTTTCGGGACCTGTCTCAGGGAACGTGGGCCTGGTGGAGGACCCACCACGCACCAGCCGCTTGCAGTCCCACCGCGATCAGGAAGAGACGACGTCGAGTCGCCGCACGCGTGCGCTCGAGGAGCTCGCCGGCCGCGACGAAAGGCGGGAAGCACTCATTCGTGTACCGGCCGAGACCGACAAGCCCGAGACCGAGTGAGGGGATCAGGTAGAGCCCGCTGAACAACGTCCAGGACGCCGGCAGCCGTCGTCGCCGGAGCAGCAGGACGACACCCGCCGCGACCCCCAACGCGAGGTGCAGGTACACATTGGGATCCCGGATCGGATGGCGGACGAAGTCGACGAGACCCACCTCGTGCCAACCGCGTTTCGCCGTGAAGAAGACGATGGGGTTCCCGGTCCAGTGCCAGCACAGCGCACACCACAAGCCGAGCGCCACGAACGCGGGTCCGCCAACGCGAGCAGCGCGCCACCACGGCCGGGACGCCGCGGCGGCGACGCCGATCGTCAGTGCGATCGCTACCACGAAGCCATTCGGTCGCGTGAGGGCCGCAGTCGCCGCGAGCATGCCTGCCAACACGTCGTGGTGTTCCTCGACGAGGACGAACGCCCAGACCGATGTCGCGAGAAAGATCGCCGACGGATAGACCATCGAGAAGACGAAGGCGGTGGGGAACAGCGCCAGGGCCCACACGGCGAGCCGCGATGCATCATCTGACGTGTGGCGACGCGCGATGCGCCACACGCCTGCCAGAGCCAGCAAGAACGCCAGATGGTTGAGGGCGATGATGCCGCCCCGCGCTGGGATGTCGAACGTCCGCAGCGCGCCGATGACACCGGGCAGGACCGGGAAGAAGGGCCACCGGTTCTGGACCGCGCCCAGCGGAGGGTGCCCGTACCCGGAGCGGGCGATCAGCAGGTACCACACCCCGTCCCACCGGCTGAAGGCGCCCGTTCCCGCCGCCGTTCGGCTCGTCGGAGCCGTCGCCACGATCAGCGTGGCCGAGACCAGCCGCGACACCATCCACGGAACCACGACCTCGCGCCACGGAAACAGTGCCGTGGCAATCTCGCGAAGCCGGGGCCCGCTCTCGGTTGACTCGACGACGCTCCGGGCACGGCGGCGAGATCGATCCCCCCGCTCCAACTGCTCGAGCACCCGGCACTCGTACTCGCCCGCGTATGAAGGAATGATGAAGGCGGCCCCGCGGCCGAGCGCCAGGGAGATGGTTAAGGTTGCGATCCGTTCTGGGGAGGCAGACGAACGACATGAGGGGAACGAAGCAGGTCGCCGCGGTTGTCCTTGCGCTCGCGTTGGTGGCGACCGTGCTCGCCGGGGGCGCGTCGGCGGACAACCAACGGAAGAGCGATGGTCGTCAAGTGCCCCATCTGCGGGACCTACAGCACATCGTGGTGCTGATGCAGGAGAACCGGTCCTACGACGAGTACTTCGGCGCTCTGCACCGTCCCGCCAAACCGCTGTCGGGAAATCCGAATCCCGCAGACCCGTCGTCCAAGATCGCGCCGTTTCACCAGAGCGCGGCCTGTGAGGTCGATGACCTCAATCATGCATGGACCGGAACCCACGCCGAGATCAACGGTGGCCGGATGGACGGCTTCACGGCCCAGAACGCCATCCCGGCCGACCCGACCGGCAGCCGAGCGATGGGCTACTACAACGCCAGCGACCTTCCGCTGTCGTACCGACTGGCAAACACCTTCGGAGTCGGCGACCGGTACTTCGCGTCGGTGCCGGGGCCGACCTATCCGAACCGCTTCTACGAGATGGCGGCTACGTCGTTCGGTCACATCCAGAACGACAACCCGCCCGACGGCGGTTGGACCCAGCCCACGATCTTCGGGCGGCTCCAGCAGGCCGGGATCAGTTGGAAGGTCTACTACGCGCAGTTCCCGACCGCGTCGTTCTTCGCCGACGTGAAGGCACACATGGATCAGGTCCAACCGATCTCGCAATACTTTGCCGACGCGGCAGCAGGCTCACTCCCGCAGGTCGCGTTCGTCGAGCCGACCTACATCGGCGACGTGACGATGGAGACGGACGAGCATCCCCCGGCCAATTTCCAAGTCGGACAGCAGTTCACCGCCAGCGTCGTGAACGCGCTGATGAAGAGCCGCGACTGGTCGTCGTCCGCGTTCATCCTCACCTACGACGAGCACGGTGGTTACTACGACCACGTCGCGCCGCCGGCCGCACCCGTTCCCGACGGCGTTCCGCCGATCCTCGGCCCTGGGGACGTGCCGGCGGCATTCGACCACTACGGCGTCCGGGTGCCGTTCGTCGTGGCGTCCCCCTTCTCGAAGCAGCACTTCGTCTCTCACCGCGTGAGCGACCACACGTCGATCTTGGCGTTGATCGAGCGGCGCTTCGGGCTGCCACCGCTCACTCAGCGGGACGCCAAGGCGAACGCCTTGCTCGAGTATTTCGATTTCGCGCATCCAAACTTCCGCAAGCCACCCAGACTGCCCAGCCCGACGGTCGACCCGGCCAAGGCTGCACAGTGCGCTGCACTTCACCCCGGGACGCTCGGAGTCTGACGACCTGGCCGGCGACTTGATCGAGCGTTCCGCCTCCCTTGCAGGTCGTTGACCGTTCACAACACCGGCGTTACATTCCTGCGGGGTGGTGAGGGCAGGGAGGATCGGTGGCACATCTCGCTACTCCGCTGCAAGGGCGTAATCCGTGACGCCCACACCCCCCGAGGCGGC
>Ga0075429_100005996_pt1 | contig 10506 bp, 10 predicted proteins | sample RhiMetdeltSRZDD3_FD_75295 | JGI IMG/M metagenome (GOLD analysis project Ga0075429, IMG submission 75295) | Populus rhizosphere microbial communities from Tennessee, USA - Rhizosphere MetaG P. deltoides SRZDD3 | ecosystem: Host-associated > Plants > Roots > Rhizosphere > Soil | place: USA...
CGCATGCGGGTGTCGAACCACAGCGGCGAGGCCCATCCGATGCACCTGCACGGTCACCACGCCGTGGTGCTCAGCCGCAACGGGGTAGCCGCCACCGGCAGCCCGTGGTGGGTGGACTCGCTCGACGTCGGCAACGGGGAGTCGTACGACATCGCGTTCGTGGCCGACAACCCGGGCATCTGGATGGACCACTGCCACAACCTGCCGCACGTCTCCGAGGGTCTCGTCGCGCACGTGATGTACGAGGGAGTCAGCACCCCGTTCCGCGTCGGCGGTACGCCGCACAACGAGCCCGAGTGACTAGCGGCCGCCGCTGACGTCCAGGATCGTTCCGGTCACGTACGACGCCTCCGGCGAGAGCAGCCAGACGATCGCCTCGGCGACCTCCTCGGGCCGCCCGCCACGCCCCATCGGTACCGTGCCCGCCAGGCGGGCGACCCGTCCCGGCTCACCACCCGAGGCGTGGATGTCGGTATCGATGAGGCCAGGCCGGACCCCGTTGACCCGGATGCCGGCCGCGGCGACCTCCCGGGCGAGCCCGACCGTCATCGTGTCGACGGCTGCCTTGGCGGCGGCGTAGTCGACGTACTCGCCGGGCGATCCGAGTACCGCGGCCCGGGAGGACACGTTGACGACGCACGTCAGCCCGCGGCGGATCGCCTCTCGCGCGCACAGGAAGGTACCGATCACGTTCACCGCGAACATGCGCTCGACCCGTGCCGCGTCGAGGTCCACGAAGGAGGACTGTCGGTCCACGATCCCCGCGTTGTTGACGAGCCCGGTGAGTGGACCCAGTGCCTCCTCGGCCTGCGCGAAGAGGCGTACCACGTCCTCCTCCACCGCGACGTCGACCCGTACCGCGAGCGCCTCGACCCCGGAAGCGCGGCAGTCCGACACGACGCCGGCGGCCGCCGCCTCGTCCTGGCGGTACCCGACGCACACGTCCCAGCCTCGCCGGGCGGCCAGCCGGGCCGTTGCCGCCCCGATCCCCCGGCTGCCGCCCGTAATGACAACCTTCATGCGTTCACCGGTACCGAGCGGGCTTGGCCGAGCCGTTGCAGGTACTGGCGTACGTGCAGCAGCGCGGCGATGCCGTCGCCGACCGCGCTACCGAGCTGTTTGGTCGAGTCGGCTCGGACGTCGCCGGCGGCGTAGACGCCCGGCAGGCTGGTCTCCAGCGTGTCGCCGGTGACCACGAACCCCCACCGATCGAGCTCGATGGTGCCGCGCAGGAAGCCGGTATTGGGATCGAGTCCTATGTAGACGAACACGCCGGCCGGCTGCCAGCGCATCTCCTCGCCGGTAGCCCGGTCGCGCGCGACGACCTCGTGCAGTCGACCGTTCGCCGCGACGAACTCGGTGATCTCGGTGTCGGTGTGTACCACGAACTGCGGGTGCGTGGCGACCTTCTCCTGCAACAACTGCGACGCCGTCAACCCCGAGTGCGAGACGATACGGATCCGGTCGGCGAACTGGGCGAGGAACAGACCTTCCTCGAGCCCGGAGTTGCCACCGCCGATCACCAGCAGCTCGCCCGCGCCGCGGTAGAACGGGCCGTCGCACGTGGCGCAGAAGTGGACGCCCGCGCCGATGAGGTCGTCCTCGCCGGGCACACCCAGCCGGCGGTACGACGAACCAGTCGCCACGATCACGGCGGACGCGCAGATCTGCTGGCCGGTACCGAGGGTGAGCACGACCGCGTCGTCGGCGTCGTCCCGCGCCAACGAGGCGACCTCCACCGCGGACAGGATCTCGACGCCGTACCGCCTGGCCTGCGCCACGAAACGGTCGGCCAGCTCGGCACCGCCGATGCCCTCCGGGAAGCCCGGGTAGTTGTCCACCTGCTCGGTGACCCCGGCCTGGCCGCCCGGTGCGGACCGGTCGACGACGATCGCGTCGATGCCCTCCCGGGCGGCGTAGATGGCCGCGGCCAGGCCGGCCGGCCCACCGCCGACGATCGCGAGGTCGTACACCTCCCGCTCGGCCCGCAGCGACAGGCCGAGCTTGACGGCCAGCTCGTTGTTGGACGGCTCGAACAGCATGCTGCCGTCGCCGAACACGATCGTCGGTATCGTTCGGCCGCCGTTCTGTACCCGTTCGACGTAAGCCAACCCGTCCGGATCGGCATCGATGTCTATCCACTCGTACCCGACCCGGTGCTCGGCCAGGAACTTCTTGGCCCGCCGGCAGTCCGGGCACCACGGTGCGCCGTAGACCTTGATCTGTGGCATCGGATCAATGTAGGCCAGCGCGCCGGAGTGCCTGTATCATCCCGACCAAGTTATCAACGTCGATACCTTGGGTACGAGCGATCCTCGGCCTGGGGTCGGAGGTGCGCCATGCGGCGTAGTCCCGTCGTACTCCTCGTTCCTGTTCTTGTTCTTGTCACCATGGCCGGGCAGCTCTCGGCCAGCGCGGCCGGCCCCGATCCGGACGCCGCCCCCGCGGGCGCACGCGACGGCAAGGCCCAGGTGTGGGCCGCCGTGCCCAAGGCCCCCGACGTCGCGCCCGCCGCGGCCCCACAGGCGGTCTGCAGCGGCGGCATGGCGGCCGGCTTCCCCTGCCGCAACGTCGACTTCATGTCGCAACTGCCGCTCGCCTCGATGGGCGGTGGCAGCGGCTCGGCCGGCTGGGGCTGGACCGATCCGAGCAACGGCAGAGAGTACGCGATCGTCGGTCGCACCAACGGCACCGCGTTCGTGGATGTCACCAACGCGACCGCACCGGTGTACCTCGGCAACCTGCCCAGCGCGACGGGTACGTCGAGTTGGCGCGAGCTGGCCGTGCACAACAACACCGCCTACATCGTGTCCGACAACAACGGCGCCCACGGCATGCAGGTCTTCGACCTCCTGCGGCTGCGCAGCGTGACCAACCCGCCGGTGACGTTCACCGCCGACGCGCGCAACACGTCGTTCGGCCGGGGACACACGATCCACATCAACAGCCAGACCGGGATCATCTACGTCAACGGCAGCGACACCTGCAGCGGCGGGCCGCGGATGTTCAACACGACCAACCGGCTCAGCCCGACGTTCCTCGGCTGCCTCAGCGGGGACGGCTACACCCACGACTCGCAGGGGGTCATCTACGCCGGGCCGGACAACAACTTCAAGGGCCGCGAGATCCTGGTCGCCAGCAACGAGGACACCGTCACGGTCTGGGACGTGACCACCAAGACGTCGCCGGTGATGCTGTCCCGCAAGACGTACACCGGGCGCGGCTACACCCACCAGGGGCGGTTCACCGAGGACCACCACTACTTCTTGCTGGACGACGAGCTGGACGAGAGCAACTTCGGTGGTAACACGCGGACGTACGTGTGGGATATGTCCAACCTGAGCAACCCCTTGATGATCGGGGTCTACACCGGGACGACGGCCGCCATCGACCACAACCAGTTCGTCAAGGGCAACTTCAGCTACCAGGCGACGTACCGGGCCGGTCTGCGGATCCTGGACCTGACGAACATCGCCAACCCGTCCACGATGACCGAGGCCGGCTTCTTCGACGTGGACCCCGCGAGCAACGCGGCCAGCTTCGCCGGCACCTGGCACAACTACCCGTACTACCCGAGCGGCAACGTGGCTCTGTTCAACATCCAGCAGGGCCTGATCATCGTGCGGCCGAACCTCGGCGGAAACCCCAACCCGCCGGTCACCGTCTACTCCGACACGTTCGAGGCCGCGGGTGGCTGGGTCACCAACCCGAACGGTACCGACACCGCTACCACCGGGCAGTGGGAACGCGGTGACCCGGAGCAGACGACGTCCGGCGTCGTGCTGCAGCTCGGTACCACGGTCAGCGGCGTCAACGACCTCGTCACCGCCCGGCTGGCCGGAGCGAGTGCCGGTGCCAACGACATCGACGGCGGTACGACGAGCATCCAGTCCCCGGCGATCGCCCTGCCGGCGACGGGCACGTTGACCGTGAACTTCTCCTGGTACCTGGCACACCTGAACAACGCCACGAACGCCGACTTCCTGCGGGTCAGCGTCGTTCACTCCGGCGGTACGACGACGCTGTTCCAGCAGCTCGGCGCCGCCAGCAACCGGGCCGGCTCGTGGGCCTCCGCGAGCGCGGACCTGAGTGCGTTCGCCGGCCAGTCGATCCGGATCCTGGTGTCCGCGGCCGATGCCGCTACCGGCAGCCTCGTCGAGGCCGGTATCGACAACGTCACGATCACCCAGCAGACCTGATACGCGGCGGGGTGGGCTCGACGATCACCTTGAGCCCACCCCGCTTCTTTGCGTCAGCGAACGCGTCGGCGGCGCGGTCGAGCGGGTAGCGCGCCGTCACCAGCGAGGCGACGTCCACCACGCCGCGCCGGACGAGATCGATCGCGCGCGGGTAGCCCTCGTTGGCGCGCCGGGCCAGCATGAGCGTGAGTCCCTTGCGCCGGGCCAGCGAGGCGGGGAAGGTCGTCCGGTCCTCGTCCGGGATACCGATCAGCACGACGCGGGCACCCGGTCGTGCCACGCGCAGCGCCGCCTCGACCGCGGCATCGGTACCACTGACCTCGAACACGACATCGGCCTCCTGGCTCACCGCGTCGGAGTCGGCGCCGAAACCTCGCGCGGCCGCCAGCCGGTGGGGTAGGGGGTCGGCGGCGACGACGTGACCGGCTCCGGCGGCCAGGACCGCCTGCACGAGCATGAGTCCGATCGGTCCACAGCCGATCACCGCCACCCGCGCGCCGAGCCGGACGTGCGCGAGATCCATCGCGTGCAGGGCGACACAGAGCGGCTCGAGCAACGCGCCCTCGGCATCGCCGCACTCGTCATGGATCTGGTGCAACAGCTCGTTCGGCCAGGCGACGTACTCACGCAGCCCGCCGTCGCACCTGCCGTGGCCGGCGAAGACCACGTCCGGGCAGAGGTTGCGGTAGCCGGTACGGCAGGTGCCGCAGGTACCGCAGGCGATGGCCGGGTCGACCGCGACGCGCTGGCCGTCCCGCGGGCCACCCTCGACAACGCCCGCGAACTCGTGGCCGACGACGAGTGGACTGTCCAGTGTGGAGTCGCCGATGCCGCCCTCGCCGTACCAGTGCAGATCCGAGCCACACAGGCCGACCGCGGTCACCCGAACGAGGCTCTCCCCCGGCCCCGGTACCGGGACAGGCTCGTCCCCCAACCGGATGTCACCGGGACCGTGTAGCCGCGCGACCTTCACCGTGCGAAGGCTAGTCCTCGGGCAACGCGTCGACGCGTACCAGAACCTGAATCCACTGATCCGGGCTCCCGTCCTCGTGCAGGCGGGTACCTTCGATCCAGATCTCCTCGTGGTAGTACCGGGACAGCTCGTGCAGCACCCGCTCGACGCGGATGCGCAGGACGCCCTCGCCGTGCCGCCAGGTCCCGGGCGGGAGCTCGAGCACGGTCCCGGCCGGGATCTGGACAGGCTGGGTCACGCCGGTAACCGTACTTCATCTAGACGACTCGTCCAGACAACTGATTCATCCCGGACATCCCTCTGTTGGGTACATTGATCGACGTGCCATCCCCGCCGCGGGGACGACCGCGCTACCGCCAGGTCGCCGACGAACTACGCCGGCGGATCCTCGCGGGCGCCATCCCGGCCGGCTCGCTGCTGCCGACCGAGCCGCAGCTGATCGCCGAGTTCGGCGTCTCGCGCGGCACGATCCGGGAGGCGCTGGGCCTGCTGCGGGCCGAAGGTCTCGTGGTCACCGAACACGGCCGCGGCTCGTACGCCCGCCCGATCCTGCCGGTGACCCGGCGCGGATCGGACCGGTACCGGCAGGAGATGGAGTTGACTCGGGCCACCTCCTTCACGGTGGACCACGACCTGGACTGGTCGGCGTACCAGCTGGACCGCGAGTTCCGCGAGGTGCCGGCGTCATCGGCGATCGCCGAGCTGTTCGGCGCGGAGCCGGGCACGATGCTGTTGGAACGCCGGTTCGTGTTCCGCGCCTACGGCGTACCGCAGCAGATGTCGACGAGCAGCTACCCGCTCGACCTCGTGGCCGGTACGCCGGTCGCTGATCCCGCGAACGAGCCGTGGCCCGGCGGCAACTTCGCCCAGCTGCGGTCGCTCGGCATCACGGTCACCCGGATAGTCGAGAAGATCCGGGCGCGGATGCCGGTCCCCGAGGAGGTCCAGACGCTACGGATCCCCGGCGGTACTCCGGTCCTGGCCATCACCCGCCGCACGTTCGCCGGCGACCGCGTCGTCGAGGCCGCGGTGGATATCGTCCTGCCGGCCGACCGGACCGAGCTGGAGTACGAGGTCGACCTGAGTTAGGGCAGGACGACGAACTCCACCCGGCGGTTGATCGCCTTGTTGGCGGGGGTGGTGTCCGGCACCTTGGGCCTGGTCTCGCCGTACCCGGTAGCGGTCATCCGATCGGCGGCGACTCCCAGCGACCGCAAGGTATCCAGCACGGCCTGGGCCCGCGCCCGGCTCAGCTCGAGGTTCGCGGCCGGCGTGCCGTCGGTGTCCGTGTGGCCCTCGATGCGTACCCGGATGCTCGGGTTGGCCTGCAGGATCCCGGCGGCCTGGCGTACCGCGGCAAGCCCCTCCGGGGTGAGCGCGGCGCTCTTGGTCAGGAAGGTGACCCGCGGTAGAGCGGCCAGCTCGCCCTGGACCTCCTGCGGTGACGCGACGACCAGCAACCGGTCGATCACCGAGGCCGGCGAGCCCACGGTGGCGGTAGCGGCCCGCACGACCGCGTCCCGGACACCCTGCGACGGCACCTCACCGGTCAGCGTGATCGTGCCGTTGCGCAGGTGTACCGCGCCCTTCGCGTCCTTGCCCAGGGCGGCGAGGACGCCGCCGAGCCCGGCCAGCCCGGTATCGGTGGCGTTCGGGTTCACGGTCAGGTTGTCGACGACGAGAGCATCGCTGCCGAAGGCCTGCTTCGCCGCTGCGACCAGCGCGGCGCGGGACGCCTCGGACGGCACGGTACCGGTGTACAGCACGCGCCCGCGGTCGACCGCGGCACTGACCGCGGGTAGCGAGGGCTCCGGGAGTGCCGCGACCACCTCGGCCACTGCGACGCGTACGCCATCCTGCGCCCGCACGACCGCCAACGCGCGATCGACGTCGGCCGACGACGGCAGCCGTACCGTGCCGTCCCGGCCCACGAACCTGACGTCGGCGTCGGTGAACCCGTCGGCCCGCAGCGCCCGCTCCGACCGGCTGGTGAGGTCGCGTTCCATGGCGTGCCGGTTGGGAATGGCCTGCGCCAGGCCGACCAGGGCCAGACCCACGACCGCCACCGCGACCGCCAGCGGCGACCGGGCCATCACTGGCGCCCCACGTCACGGCCTGCCACGAGCCGGCGGGCCAGGTCTGCGAAGCCCTCCTCGTCGCCGTCGGCGAGCAGTTGTGCCTGGCGCGCCCAGGTCACCAGGCTCGGCGCGAACTTCAGCCCGGCCACCTCGATCGCCGCCCGTAGCGCCGCCTCGTCCGACTCCGCCAGCTGGCGGAACGTCCGGATGCCGGCACCGCGCAGCGCCGTCGCCATCCGCGGTCCGATGCCCTCGACCCGCTCGAGATCGTCGTCTCCAGGGGGCTCCTCGACGGCAGGCTCCTCGACGGCGGCCTCCTCGACGGGCGCAGCGGCGGGCTCGTCGGCGACGGCGGCCTCGACAGGCGCGGCGGCGACAGGTTCGGAGGGCTCGATCGGACGTGGGATCGCCCGGACGAGGCCGGCTGGGGCCTCCTCATCGGCCCGCCGCCGACCCCACCAGAGCCAGCCGACGAAGAGACCGAGCAGGAAGGCCGCCACGATGGTGAGGAGCGACTGGCCGAGGAACCACGCCACGGCCCGCAGCTTCGCACAACCGTCAGCGCATCAGGTACACCCGAACGGCGGTGCCCTGGCTACCGGTGTGGATGCGTACGAGGTCGCAGAGGAAGTTGACCAGCAACAGGCCACGACCACGATCGCTGTCGGTCGCGGGAGACACCCGGCCCACCAACGGATCGCTGATCACTCCGTTGTCGTCGACCTCGCAGACCAGGTGGCCGTCGTCCTGCCACATCCGGACGGTACCGAAGCCGTCCGCGTGCTTGATGCTGTTGGTGGCCAGTTCGTTCACGGCCAGTTGCAGGTCGGCGATCCGGTCCGCCAGCAGGCCGGCGCGCCGGCCGTGGTCGGCGACGAAGTCCCGGACCATGGAGAGGTCACCGATGTCGAAGGGCAGTACGTCGATCGGGCCGGCAGGCTCGTCGAGCGGCTGGTTGTACTCCGCCACGACGATCTCCGGCGCGGTGTACCCCGTGCTGCGCCACGGTTGCCCGGCCATCTCCAGGCCGGCCGCCGCCAGCGCCGGATGAGTCCGTTCCGCGTCCCTGAGCACGTGCGGCTCGAGCCTGGTCGCGTCGTACGGGCACAGGATCGTCAGCGATGTGTCGGCGAGCGCCAGGTTGATCAGCGCCTCGTGCTGTACGCAGGCCGGATACTCGATCACGGATCGCTCGGCCCAGATCGGCTCTCCGATGATCCGCACCGGTTGGCCGGCGTGCTCGTCGACGAACGCCCGAAGTACCCAGGGAATGATCCGGCCCGGATTGCGCCCTGCCCGGGTCATGTCCCGGAACCGCACCAGCCGGGCATCCGCGCCCAGAGCCGACCGCAGCAATGCGCCGTTGGGCTCCGGTACCGCGACCAGCACCGGCTCACCCGACGCGAGGCCAGCGGCCACGAACGGCAACGTGCCGGAGACGAAACCCTCGTCGCCGGCGTAGAACATTGCCTCGTGGCGCATTGATCTCACTGTCACCTCTTTCGCGGCTGCGGGGCTCGCTGACGCTCGCTCCTCGCGCTCACGCACCCCACCCTATGTCGATCGACGGGTCACCGCAGACCCTGCAACCACGAGAAGGCATCGACGAGCCACTGGGTCTGGCGCAGGTACGCCACGCCCGCGGCGGCCAGGAACAACCCGGTGAACGCGTGTGAGACCCAGGCGCTGCGCCGGATCCGCCCCATCGACCGCTCGAGCACCACCCGCCCCAGCAGTCGGCACAGCGCGAAGACACCCGCGGCCACGAGGACCACGAGGACGAACGTCAGTAGGGGGCCGGCCAGGTTCCCCCCGCGCACCGAGATCACCCAGATCCCCCAGCAGACGAAGGCGAACAGACCGCCCAGCGCGGTCCACTCTCCGCCCCGGCGCAGCCGGCGAACCTGGTACCGCAGTGGCGGGCGAGGTATCTGGATGCCCGCGCCGGAGACGTCGGTGAGCGTTGCCGTCGGGTCGTGCCGGCGCCCGCTCCCGGGTGCCCCGACCGGGGCGACGCCGGGACGGTAGGCCGGGTTGTGCGGGATCGTCGGACGCGCCGGGACGGTCGGATCGTCGCCCCAAGGCCGCGTACTGTCTGCCATCGCTCCTCCCCAAGTCCGCCTTCGAGAGTAGCGAGGCGCACATATCGTTCGCCCAACATCTCCGCATCGGCTAAACATGCAGGGGTGAATTCCGAGCTTCCGATCCGCGTAGCGGCCGCCGAGGACTTCGACGCCATCTCGAGACTGCTGTTCACCGCCTTCAACGACGCCTTCGACGAGGAACTGCACAACGTCGAACGCGGCATCTTCGAGCCGGATCGGGCGCTCGTGGTCACCGACGGCAGCCAGATCGTGGCCAACGCCGGGGTTTTCACGCGCGACATGACCGTGCCGGGGGCTGTCCTGCCCGCCGCTCACGTGACGATGGTCGCGGTCGCCCCGACCCACCGCCGACGTGGCCTGTTGCGCAGGCTCATGCACCGCCAGTTGCGGGACATCCGCTCGGCCGGCGAGTCCTTCGCCGTGCTGTGGGCCAGCGAGGGCCGCATCTACCAGCGATTCGGGTACGGCCTCGCCGCACCCAAGATCGGCTTCGAGATCGACGGGCGGGAGGTGCGCCTCCCCGACCCGGGCACCGCGGGGACGTTGCGCAGCGTCGAGATCGCCGCCGCGCAGACCGAGCTGACCAAGGTGTACGAGCAGATGCGTCCCGACCGTCCGGGATACTCCAGCCGCGACGACCGGTGGTGGGCGTACGTGCTCTCGGACGTACCGTCCCGCCGCCAGGGAGCGAGCGAACAACGGGTCTTGCTGCACGATGGACCGTCCGGTGTGGACGGTTACGCCCTCTGGCGGGCCAAGCCCGGTTGGGACGGCACCGGCCCGTCGGGCTCGGTCGAGGTACGCGAGGTCGTCGCCACCACGACCGCCGGCTACCTGGCGCTGTGGCGGTTCCTGCTGTCGGTGGACCTGACCCGCTCCGCCCGGTACTGGTTCGGCGCGATCGACGAGCCCCTACTGCACCTGGCGAACGAGCCCCGCCGGCTCGGCGGTCGGGTCGGCGACGCGCTGTGGGTGCGGCTCGTCGACGTTGCCGCGGCTCTCGCCGGCCGCCGCTACGCGGCACCCGTCGACGTGGTCATCGACGTCACCGACGAACTGATCCCGGAGAACGCCGGGCGCTGGCGGCTGACCGCCGAGGGCGGGACCGCCCGCTGCACCCGTACCGACGCCGCGGCCGACCTCGCCTGCGA
>Ga0075429_100005999_pt1 | contig 10505 bp, 9 predicted proteins | sample RhiMetdeltSRZDD3_FD_75295 | JGI IMG/M metagenome (GOLD analysis project Ga0075429, IMG submission 75295) | Populus rhizosphere microbial communities from Tennessee, USA - Rhizosphere MetaG P. deltoides SRZDD3 | ecosystem: Host-associated > Plants > Roots > Rhizosphere > Soil | place: USA...
CGGCGCTTCGGCCGCCGGCGTTTGCGCCGGTGCGGCGCGCTTGCGCCGCGCCGGCTTGGCCGGCGCCTGCGCCGCGGGGGCGACCGGCGCCTCGGGGGCCGAGCCCTCGGTGGCGGAGCCTTCGGCAGGCGCCTGCGCCGCTGTCTTCACCGCGCGCCGGCGTCGCACCGGCTTGGCGGGCGCCTCGTCGCCCTCCGATGCGGCGGGCGCAGCAGCCCGGCTGGCCTCGCTGTCCGGGGAGGTCGCGTCGTCCTGTTTGACGTTCATGCTTGAGGTTCCATGGGGGCGGCGCCGGCCGCGGGCTCGGTTGAAGGTGGGGGCGTCGCGCCGGCCGGCGCGCCGTCGTCGTCGGGGCCGATGGCGGGCGCCGCGACCGGCTCGGGCGCTTGCGCATCGAGCGCCAGGGGCGCCTGCGCGGGCGCGCCGTCGTGGTCCGGCAGCGCCTCGGCCAGCATGGCCGCGCCGCTGCCCGCGCCGTCGATCACGGGAAGCTGGTCCAGGCTCGCGAGGCCCAGGTCGTCGAGGAACTGCTTGGTGGTCGCGAGCAGCGCCGGGCGGCCCGGCGCCTCGCGGTGGCCGATCGCCTCGACCCAGCCGCGATCCTCGAGCTGCTTGACGATCTGGCTCGCCACCGTGACGCCGCGGATGTCCTCGATGTCCCCGCGCGTCACCGGCTGGCGGTACGCGATGATCGCCAGCGTTTCCATCACGGCGCGCGAGTATTTGGGCGGCTTCTCGGGATGCAGGCGGTCGAGGAAGGGCCGCATCTCGGGCCGGCTCTGGAAGCGCCACCCGCTGGACAGCGGCACCAGCTCCACGCCGCGACCTTCCCAGTCGCGCACCAGCTCGTCGAGCAGCGAGCGCAGCGTGTCGGGCCCGATCTCGTCGGCGAAGAGAGCGCGCATGTCACGCAGCGGCATCGGCTGCTGGGCACAGATGAGCGCCGTCTCGAGGACGCGCTTCGCATCCTGTGTGTTCATGAACGTCGTTCACATCTCGGCCGGGAGGCCGGCTCGCTGGGTCAGAGGGTCTCGCCTGCAGCCGATTCGCGGCCCGGTCCCGATGATTGCGCCGGGAGCAGGCCCTCGCGGGCGGCTGGCTGGTGGTCCTTCGGTTCGTCGCGCCTCTCGCGTGGAACCCTGTCGTCGCGCCCTCGGGGCGCGGCTCGCTTCGCATGCGGCGTGGACGGCTCGGGGCCGGCTACCCGCTCCTCGCGAAGGATGAACGGCATTGTAGCCAACACCGGCCCGACCCCGGGACGGGATCACCCCGGTGTGACCAAGCGTGACCATGCGGCCGCGAAATCGCCCGGGGGCGGCGCGTCGAACGACAGGGGGGCCCCCGTCACGGGATGGCGCAACGCGAGCCGCGCGGCGTGCAGCGCCTGGCGCGCGAGGCCGAGCGCCGGCGCGCCGCCGTACACCGCGTCCGCCACCAGCGGATGCCCGCGCGACGCGAGATGCACGCGGATCTGGTGCGTGCGGCCCGTGTGCAGCACGCAGCGCAGGCCGGCGAAGCGCTCGCCCGCGACGAGCGTCTCGACGTCCGTGGTGGCCGGCTTGCCGCCCGCGACGACGGCCATGCGGATGCGCGACTGCGGGTCGCGTCCGATCGGCGCCTCGATGCGCCACGCCCGCGCGCGCGGCACGCCGTGCACGATGGCGCGGTACTCGCGGTGCACCTCGCGCGCCGCGATGGCGCGCACGAGGGCGGTGACCGCGACCAGCGACTTGCCGACGACCATGAGGCCGGACGTGTCCTTGTCCAGCCGGTGCACGATGCCGGCGCGCGGCAGCGACGCGGCGCCCGCGTGGCGCGCGAGCAGGCCGTTCAGCACCGTGCCGGACCAGTTCCCGGCGGCCGGATGCACCACGAGGCCGGCGGGCTTGTCGAGCACGAGCAGGTGCTCGTCCTCGTGCACGATGGCCAGCGGCACCGGCTCCGGGCGGAACGCCTGGCTCTGCGCCGTGGGGACGAGTTCGACCTCGATGCGCTGGCCCGCGAGCACCTTGCGCGACGGCGTGGTCACCGTGCGCGCGTCCACGCGCACGTGGCCACCCTCGATGAGCGTCTGCAGGTGGCTGCGCGAGAACTCCCCGGCCATCGACACCAGCGCCTTGTCGAGGCGCGCGCCGTGCAGCGCGGCGTCGACGGGCCGCTCGCGACGCTCCGGCTCGTCGGCCGACGGCGTGTCGGCTTCGGCGAAGGCCTCGCCCTCGTCGAAGCCGCCGGCCGAAGGGGCGACCCTATAATCCGTGCTCATTTTTCGACAGGACGGCGCCCCGGCACGCCGGCGCCATCGGTTCATGGATTGCAAGCATTCGGTGGCGCGGAGATTGCGCGTGTGGGGCCCCGTCGCGGTGGCCGCCGCCTTCGTCGCGGGTTGCGGATCGTCGGCGCCCAAGGACGCCGAGTCCTCCTGGACGAACGAGCGATTGTATTCAGAGGCCCAGCAGGAGGCCGAGGCGGGCAGCTACGAGCGCTCGGCGCGCCTGTACGAGCGCCTCGAGGGGCGCGCCTCGGGCACGCTGATGGCCCAGCAGGCGCAGATCGAGCGCGCGTACGTGCTGTACCGGCAGAACGAGAAGGCGCAGGCGCTGTCCGCCATCGACCGCTTCCTCAAGCTGCATCCCACGAGCCCCGCGGTCGACTACGCGCTGTACCTGCAGGGCCTCGTCAACTTCAACGACAACCTGGGCATCCTCGGCTCGCTGTCGCGGCAGAACCTGTCGGAGCGCGACCAGCAGGCGTCGCGCGACGCGTACCAGTCGTTCAAGCTGCTGGTCGAGCAGCACCCGCAGTCGCGCTATGCCGAGGACGCGCGCCTGCGGATGAACTACATCCTCAACTCGCTCGCGGCCTACGAGGTGCACGTGGCGCGCTACTACTACCGGCGCGGCGCGTACGTCGCCGCGGCGAACCGCGCGCAGCAGACGGTGCAGGAGTTCCAGCAGTCGCCGTCCACCGAGGAGGCGCTGTTCATCATGGTGTCGAGCTACGACCGCCTGGGCCTCGCGCAGCTGCGCGACGACGCGAGCCGCGTGCTGCGGCAGAACTTCCCCAACAGCGCGTACCTGGCCGGCGAGGGCGTCGTGCGCGCCCCCTCGCGGCCCTGGTGGCAGCTCTGGTGAATCAGAACGGGGCCGCGTCCGCCGCCAGCACGCGCAGCCACGCCAGCGCCTCGTCCTCGCTCGCCACGGGCGTCATCGGCGGCAACGCCTCGCGCAGCCGCCGGCCGTAGCTCATGCCCGCCATGCGCGGGTCGCAGACCACCAGCAGCCCGCGGTCGGTCTCGCTGCGGATGAGGCGGCCGGCGCCCTGCTTCAGCGACACCGCGGCCTCCGCCACGAAGTACTCGGCGAACGGATTGCGGCCTTGCGCCTCGAGCCGCTTCACGCGCGCCTCGACGAGCGGGTCGTTCGGCGGCGGGAACGGCAGCTTGTCGATCAGCACGCACTGCAGCGCCTCGCCCGGCACGTCGATGCCTTCCCAGAAGCTCTGCGAGCCCACCAGCACCGAGCGCGGGCGCGCGAGGAACTGCTGCATGAGCTGCCGCTTGGTCGCCTGCCCCTGCAGGAGCACCTCGATGTCGTCGCCCTGCGCGTCGAACGCCGCGCGCAGCGGCTCGGCGATCGCCTGCAGCGCGCGCAGCGTGGTGGTGAGCACGAAGGTGCGGCCGCCGAGGGCGCGCGCGCATTCGGCGGCCAGCCGCGCCACCGCGCCCGCATGGCCCGGCTCGCTTGGCTTGGGAAAGCCGCGCGGGATGTAGAGACGCGCGTGCGCCGCATAGTCGAACGGGCTGCCGACGCGCAGCGTCTCGGCGTCCTGCAGGCCGGCGGCGTCGGTGAACCAGCCGAGCCGCTCGTCGTCCCCGAGCGTGGCGGAGGTGAAGATCCACGCCTTCGGCGTGCGGCGCATCTGCTCGCCGAGTGCGTCCCGGATGTCGAGCGGCGATTCGACTAGGCGGCACTGGTGCGGCGTGAGGTCGATCCAGCGCACGTGGCCCGCGGCCGCGTCGAGGCCGAAGCGCTGCGCGAGCGACGCCAGCTGCCGCGCGCGCTCCTCGAGCTTGCCGAAGTCGGGCGCGAGCTCGCTCACCGTGTCGAGCGCCGCCGCCGCGGCCTCGCCGGCGGCGGCCATGGCGTCGAGCGCGGCGCGGAATTCGGGCCGCGCGCTGCGCTCGTCCCAGCGCAGCTTCAGGGTGCCGCGCACGTCGCGCAGCGGCCCCGCGCCTGCCAGGCGCAGCTCGCGCGCCGCGCGATCGCAGGCCGCCGCCAGGTCCTGCCAGGGCGCCAGGCCGCGCGCGAACTGCAGGCCCGCGCCCACCAGGTCGCGCGCGAAGTCGATCGCCTGCGCGCTGCCGAGCGTCGTGCCGAGGAACTGCACCCCCGCCTCGCCGAGCTGGTGCGCCTCGTCGAACACCGCCACGTCCACGCTCGGCAGCAGTTCGGCGACGCCGCTGTCGCGCAGCGCCATGTCGGCGAAGAACAGGTGGTGGTTGACGACCACGACGTCGGCGCCCATCGCATCGCGCCGCGCCTTCATCACGTGGCACGCGCGGTACTCGGGGCATTCGCTGCCGAGGCAGTTGTCGCGCGTGGAGGTGACCAGCGGGATGACGCTGCTGCGCTCGTCCAGCCCGTCCATCTCCGCGAGGTCGCCGCTCGTCGTGGTCATGGCCCATTGCTCGACCTTCGCGAGCGTGCGCACGGCCCAGCGATCGGGCAGCTCCCCGGACCGCCGCGCCAGCGCGAGGCGGTGCCGGCAGAGGTAGCTGGCGCGCCCCTTCAGCAGGGCCAGCGTCACCGGCAGCCCCAGCGCGTCGCGCAGCCGCGGCAGGTCGCGCAGGAACAGCTGGTCCTGCAGGCTCTTGGTGGCGGTGCTCACCAGGGCGCGCGCGCCCGAGAGCAGCGTGGGCACGAGGTAGGCGAAGGTCTTGCCGACGCCGGTGCCCGCCTCGGCGACGAGCGCGCGCCGATGCTCGATGGCCGCGGCGACGGCGAGCGCCATGCGCCGCTGGACCTCGCGCTCGACATGGCGCGCGTCCGCGCGGGCCAGCGGGCCGCCCGGCGCGAAGGCGTTCGACACGGCGTCCTGCAGCTCGCCTGCCGCCGGATCGTCATCCACCTCGCGGACCCGGGGCGCTGCGCCGCCCGCCATCACGCCGGCTCCGGCGGCTCGAGCTTCGCCTCGAGCGCCGCGATCTGGTCGCGCAGGAGCAGCCGCCGCTTCTTCAGCCGGCGCAACGTGAGCTCGTCCTCCGGAACCTCGATGCTCGCCTTGTCGATCAGCGAGTCGAGGTCCGCGTGCTCCATGCGGAGCTCGATGAGCCGGCGCGAGAGCGAATGCAGGTTGTCGTCCATTAATTCGCAGCTTTCCCCCGCGGCCGCCGGAAGCCCGCGATTATAGTTTTCGACCATGAGCCCCCCTTCCCTCGGTTACCGCCTGTCGGCTGCCACCGGCATCCACCGCGGCGACCGCGCCTACCAGCAGGACCAGGTGCTCATCATCCCCCACAACCGCGTGCCGGGCTGCGCGCTCGGCGTGCTCGCCGACGGCATGGGCGGCAAGAGCGGCGGGCGCAAGGCGGCCGACCAGGTGCTGCTCACGGCGCAGCAGCTGTTCGACCGCTACGTGCCCACGCGCGACGACGCGCGCGAGACGCTCAAGCAGCTCGTGCTCGAGGCGCACCTGATGATCAAGCTCACGGCCATCACCTCGGAGGAGGAGCCGCACAGCACGGTGGCCGCCTTCATCGTGAGCCCGAACCGCGAGTGCGACGTGATCCATGCCGGCGACTCGCGCGTGTACCACTTCCGCGGCGCGGACATGATGAGCCGCACCGTCGACCACTCCTTCGTGCAGCGCCTCGTGGACGAGGGGCAGCTGAGCGAGGAGGAAGCGAACGCCCATCCGCAGTCGAACCTGCTCACCGGCTGCCTCGGCACCACGACGGACCCGCCCATCACCACCGGGCACGTCGGGCGCCTGGAGATCGGCGACACGGTGATGGCCTGCAGCGACGGCCTCTGGCATTACTTCACGCCCAAGGAGATGGGCGCCATCGTCAACGCCCTGCCGCCGCGCGAGGCGAGCGAGATGCTGGTCGCCAAGGCGCGCCAGCGCGCACGCGGCGGCGGTGACAACCTGTCGCTGGCGATCGTGCGCGTCGAGCCGCTGAACTGAGCTTGCGCGCCGCGGGCTGCGCTGCCTCTGCCGCCCGACGAGCGGCCCCGAGGGGCGCTACTGCGGCGCCGAAGCCGCGGGCGCGGGCAGCGACGGCGCCGTCTTGCCTTGCGCCGCGCGCTCCAGCAAGCGCCGCTCCACCGCATCGCGATGCGCCTGCGCCTCGGCCTGCCGCTTCTCGCGTTGGCGCGCGCGCTGCGCCGCCTCGTCGCGCAGCCGGGCCTCGCGCGCTGCCGCCTCGGCCCGAGCCGACGCCGCCCGCCCGGCGTTCGACGGCCGGCTGGCGGCCGCCGACGCGCGCCCTGCCGCCGGCGCCCGCGCACGCGGCTCGCGCGCGGCGCTGGCGGCCGCGCTGGCGGCTTCGGCGCGTTGCGCCTCGGCCCGCCGGCGCTGCTCGCGCGCCGTCGCGTCGGGGCTCGGCCGGTCCTTGCCGCCCACCTTGGCGCCGATGTCCTCGAGGCGCTGCGCCGCGCGCTCGCGCCGCTCGCCTTCGTCGAGGAGCGTTTCCTCGTGGCGCAGCCGCTCCATGGCCTGCCGGCGCTCGCGTGCCGCGTCCTCCAGGCAGGCGGTGACGACGAAGCGCGTGCGGCACTCCCGCGCGCGCTCGGCATGGGTGGCTTCCGCCTGCGCGCGTTCGGCGGCGATGCGCTCGCGCTCGGCGCGCGCCTGCGCGGCGTCCAGCGCCGCGGCCGCCGGCAGCAGGCCGGCGAGCGCGAGACCCGCGACCAGGCGCTTCATGTCAGCGAGGTGTCGACGTCGCGCCGCTGCAGCGCCAGGTACTCGGCCGACTGCATCTCCGACAGCCGCGACACCGTGCGCGGGAACTCGTGCGCGAGCGGGCCCTCGGCGTACAGCAGCTCGGCCGGCACCTCGGCCGACATGATCAGCTTCACGCGCCGGTCGTACATCACGTCCACGAGCCAGGTGAAGCGCCGCGCCTCCGACGCATGCCGCGGCGTCATCTGCGGCACGCCCGACAGCAGCACCGTGTGGAACTGCGAGGCCAGCTCGAGGTAGTCGTTCTGCGAGCGCGGGCCGCCGCACAGCGCCTTGAAGTCGAACCACACGACGCCGCCGGCGCGGCGGCGCGCGCGCAGCTCGCGGTGCTCGATGTGCAGCACCGGGCTCTCGTCCTTGGCCTCGGCCAGCTCGTCGAAGGCGCGCGCCATCTCGGCGTCCGCCGCGGGCCCGAGCGGCGTGTGGTAGAGCTTGACGTGTTGCAGCACGCGGCCGCGGTAGTCGACGCCCGCGTCCACGTTCACGACCTCGAGCCGGTCCTTCAGCAGCGCGATGGCCGGCAGGATGCGGTCGCGGTGCAGGCCGTTCGGATAGAGCTCGTCGGGGTGGAAGTTCGACGTCGTCACGATGCTGACGCGATGGTCGAACATCGACTCCAGCAGCCGGTGCAGGATCATCGCGTCGGTGACGTCGGACACGTGGAACTCGTCGAAGCAGATGAGCCGGTGGCGGCGCGAGATCCGCTGCCCCAGTTCCTGCAGCGGGTTGACCGTGCCCTTCAACTCCTGCAGTTCGCGGTGCACCTCGCGCATGAACTCGTGGAAGTGCAGCCGCGTCTTGCGCGTGAGCGGCACCGCGTTGAAGAAGCAGTCCATGAGGAAGCTCTTGCCGCGCCCCACCCCGCCGTACATGTAGACGCCGCGCGGGATGGGCGGGCGCACGATCAGCTTGGCAAATGCGTTGCTGCGCCGCGCCTTGTACGCCGACCACTCGTCCTCGCAGCGCTCCAGCGCGTCGATCGCGCGCAGCTGCGCCGGGTCGGACCGGTAGCCGCGTTCGGCGAGCGTGTGCTCGTAGAGTTGGCGGACCGCCATCCTGGCCCGGTGCAGCATCGGCTCAGAAGTTCAGCGTGCGCTTGTCGACGGCGAGCGCCGCTTCCTTCGTCGCCTCCGACAGGCTCGGATGCGCGTGGCAGATGCGCGCGATGTCCTCGGCGCTCGCCTTGAACTCCATCGCCACCACCGCCTCGGAAATGAGCTCCGAGGCCATCGGGCCCACGATGTGCACGCCGAGGATCTCGTCGGTCTTGGCGTCGGCGAGGAACTTCACCATGCCCGTCGTGTCGCCCAGCGCGCGCGCGCGCCCGTTGGCCATGAAGGGGAAGGTGCCCGCCTTGTAGGCGACGCCGTCCCTCTTCAGCTGCTGCTCGGTGCGGCCGACCCACGCGATCTCGGGCGAGGTGTAGATCACCCAGGGGATCGTGTTGAAGTCGACGTGCCCGTGCTGCCCGGCGATGCGCTCGGCCACCGCCACGCCTTCCTCCTCGGCCTTGTGCGCGAGCATCGGGCCGCGCACCACGTCGCCCACCGCCCAGACGTTGGGCAGGCTGGTGCGGCACTGGTCGTCCACGACGATGGCGCCGCGCTCGTCGAGCTTCAGGCCCACGCCTTCGGCGTTGAGCCCGTCGGTGTTCGGCACGCGGCCGATCGAGACGATCAGCTTGTCGACCTCGAGGATTCTCGACTCGCCCTTCGACGAGGTGTAGGCCACGGCCAGGCCCTCGGCATCCGACTTCACCTCGAGCACCTTCACGCCGAGCTCGATCTTCATGCCCTGCTTGGCGAAGGCCTTCTGGGCCTCCTTGGCGATCTGCTCGTCGACCAGCCCGAGGAAGTCGGGCAGCGCCTCCAGCACCGTCACTTCGGAGCCCAGGCGGCGCCACACCGAACCCATCTCCAGGCCGATCACGCCCGAGCCGATCAGGCCCAGCCGCTTCGGCACCGCGGGGATGCGCAGCGCGCCGTCGTTCGAGAGGATGTTCTCCTCGTCGAACGCCGCGCCCGGCAGCGCGCGGGCGCTGGAACCGGTGGCCACGATGACGTGCTTGCCGGCGATGGTCTGCGTCTCGGCGCCGGTCACCTGGACCTCCCAGCCGCCGTCGCCGGCCGCCTTCGCGAACGAGCCGCGGCCGTGGAAGAACGCCACCTTGTTCTTCTTGAACAGGTACTGGATGCCCTCGTTGTTCTGCTTCACGACGGCGTCCTTGCGGGCGACCATCTTCGCGACGTCGATCGAGAGGTTCGACAGGCCGATGCCGTGGTCGGCGAAGTGCTTGCCCGCGTGCTCGAAGTTCTCGCTGGACTGCAGCAGCGCCTTCGACGGGATGCAGCCGACGTTGGTGCAGGTGCCGCCGAGGGCGGGGCCGCCCTTGGCGTTCTTCCACTCGTCGATGCACGCCGTGTTGAAGCCGAGCTGGGCGGCACGGATCGCCGCGACGTAGCCTCCCGGGCCGCCGCCGATGACGACGACGTCGAACTGTTGTTGTTGGCTCATGGTCGGTTGCGCGTCCTCAGATGTCGAACAGCAGGCGGGCCGGATCCTCCAGCGCTTCCTTCATCGCCACCAGGCCCAGCACGGCCTCGCGGCCGTCGATGATGCGGTGGTCGTAGCTCATCGCGAGATAGTTCATCGGACGCACGACGATCTGCCCGTTCTCCACCACCGCGCGGTCCTTCGTGGCGTGCACGCCGAGGATCGCCGACTGCGGCGGGTTGATGATCGGCGTGGAGAGCATCGAGCCGAACACGCCGCCGTTGGAGATCGAGAACGTGCCGCCGGACAGTTCGTCGAGCGAGAGCTTGCCGTCCTTCGCCTTGGTGCCGAACTCGGCGATCTTCTTCTCGATGTCGGCGAAGCTCATCTGGTCGGCGTTGCGCAGGATCGGCACCACCAGGCCACGCGGCGAGCCCACCGCGATGCCGATGTCGAAGTAGCCGTGGTAGACGATGTCGTTGCCGTCGACCGAGGCGTTGAGCACGGGGTACTTCTTCAGCGCCGCCACCGCGGCCTTCACGAAGAAGCTCATGAAGCCGATCTTGACGCCGTGCTCCTTCTCGAACTTGTCCTGGAAGCGCTTGCGCATCTCCATCACCGGGGCCATGTTGACCTCGTTGAACGTGGTGAGGATGGCGTTGGTGGCCTGCGACTGCAGCAGCCGCTCGGCGACGCGCGCGCGCAGGCGGCTCATCGGCACGCGCTGCTCGGGGCGATCGCCCAGGTTCAGCGCCGTCGGCGCGGGCACCGGCGGCAGCGGGCGCGCCGCCGGGGCGGCCGGCGCCTGCGGCGGGGCTGCGCGCGGCGGCGCGGCCTTCACGCCGCCCTCGATGGCGCCCAGCACGTCGCCCTTGGTGACGCGGCCGTCGCGGCCCGTGCCGGCGACGGCGCCGGCGGCGATCCCGGCGTCGGCCATGATCTTCGCGGCGGCGGGCATCGCCACGCCGCTCTTCGAGCCGCCGGCCAGCGCGGTGGCCGCCGCGGGGGCGGCGGCCGGCGCGGCCGCGGCCGCCGCCGGCGCGGCAGCG
>Ga0075429_100006000_pt1 | contig 10505 bp, 7 predicted proteins | sample RhiMetdeltSRZDD3_FD_75295 | JGI IMG/M metagenome (GOLD analysis project Ga0075429, IMG submission 75295) | Populus rhizosphere microbial communities from Tennessee, USA - Rhizosphere MetaG P. deltoides SRZDD3 | ecosystem: Host-associated > Plants > Roots > Rhizosphere > Soil | place: USA...
ACGCGGCTCGCTGCCGGGACAACGACTTTCTCAACGGCGGCGTGAAACGATTTGCAGTCTTCCGGCGAGTAATCAAACCGAAATTTTTGTTTCCACATATAGGCGCGATAGTCCGGCATGCCTGCGTTCTCAGCGATCTTCAAGCGCACGGGCATGAACTTCTCCCATAACTCGTTGACAGTCTCTCTCTTTTTTAAGAGTTGAGTCTGGATTGCCTCCCAGGCGCGCTGGCGTACGGTACGATCCATCTCATATAAAAGAGGGAACATCTGTGTAAAGGTTCGTTCTTCTCCTTCCCAGAGTACTGTGAATGAGCCACTTATTTTGTTGTATTCTGTAACAAGTTTCTGTTCTTCTGCAAGGAGTGTCAGATTTTTTTCGGTGAAGATCTCGGCCTCCGCTTGCATCATGCGTAAGGCGGTCTCGAAGCCTTTCGGGGAAAGTCTGCTCGCAAGCAGCTTATCTTTGAGCTTCTGCTCGGCAGTTTTTGCCGAGGGTTGGATCTCTTCAATATATTGGTTGAAGCGATCTTCCACTTCCTTGTCTGCGGTATTGACGGTCGTCGCGATGTAAAGCCGCCAGTAGTGCTCATCCACCGTGGCAGCCAGTGTGGACCAGTCGGCAAGCCAGGCTTCAATCGTTTCTTCGTTCAATTCGCGTGCTTCCAATTCTTTGAAGTAAGGCTCGTAATCGTTCCAGGTAAGTGCAAGAATGGATGGCGCATCCGTGGGAAGTGCGTGAACGTTCATGAGTTTCTCCTGAGTGAAAGAAAAAGCCAAAGCTGGCTTTGTCGGCTTTGGCTCTATTTGATAACGGTCAAATTGGCCAGGGAGGCGGCGAGTCGCTTGATTCCTACGCTCTGGAAGACCACGTCCACGATCTCGTCGTCATCCTGGATGCGGCTGTCGAGCACGATCCCCTCGCCCCAGACCTGGTGACGGACGTGGGTGCCGGCCCGGAACTTCATCTCTTTAATGGAGGCAGAGGGGGAGTGGGAACGAGCCGACCAGAGAGTTTCCGGCGCGCGCCCGTGGATGGAGCGTCCGGTGCGTGTTTTCCCGATCATCAGCTCTGCGGGCACATCGTCCAAAAAGCGCGAGGGATAGGTCTCTTCTGCAGAGCCGCGCCCGCCCCGTTGGATGGCGCGGATCAGGTAAAGTTTATCCTTGGCGCGCGTGATGCCTACGTAAAACAGACGGCGCTCCTCCTCCATCCCTTCCGGTTCATCGAACGAACGACTGTGCGGCAGGATACCATCGTCGAGCCCAACAATGAAGACCGCGCCGAACTCGAGTCCCTTGGCAGCATGCAGGGTGAGCAGGGTGGGGACGTTTCCTTCCGCGATCGTATCCTGGTCGGAAACCAGGGCGACGTTTTCGAGAAACTCGTCGAGACTACGCGTGGAATATTCAACGGCCAGCCTTCTCAGCTCTTCCACGTTCTCCCAGCGATCCACACCTTCTTCCGAATTATCATCAATGTATTCTTTGTAATTAAGATCCGTGATCACGCGATCAAATAATTCTGAAGTGGTTAAGGATGCAGCCGCGGCGCGCCAGGTGGCGAGCATCCCGCCGAAATCGGCGAGAGAAATGGAGGCGCGCCCCGCAAAGGACGACCAATACTGTGACTCGGCGCCGCGCGCCAGATCCATCAGTACAAAGCCAGGTTGAATGTTATGCTGACGTGCAACCAAATGTAACGTGGTGAGGGTCTTGTCGCCTATGCCACGCGGCGGTACGTTGATCACGCGATCCAGGCTGGCCTCATCCGCGGGATTGTGGATCAGGCGAAGAAAGGCGATCATGTCCTTGATCTCGCGCCGGCCGTAAAACCGCTGCGCGCCCACAAGTCGATAGGGCAGCCGCGCCTGAAGAAATGCTTCTTCGATTAAGCGTGACATGGCGTTGGTGCGATACATCACTGCGCAATCGCCCGGCTCGAAGTGCCGCGAAGCGACCAGCTGCGCAATCGTATCTACGACAAAGGCTGCCTCTGCATAATCATCCGGCGCTTCGTAGAAAAATATCTTCTCGCCCTCCCCGCGTTCTGTGAAGAGTTTCTTGCGCTTGCGGTTCTGGGCGCGATCGATGACTCCCATGGCGGCATTGAGAATAGTTTGCCGCGAGCGGTAGTTTTGTTCGAGCAATATGGTCTGCGCATCGGGGAAATCCTGCTCGAACCGCTGCACGTTGCGCCAGTCCGCGCCGCGCCATGCGTAAATCGACTGGTCGGGATCGCCTACCACAAAAATATTCTTATTAAAAGAAGCAAGCTGGCTCACCAGCGCATACTGCGCTAGATTAGTGTCCTGAAATTCATCCACCAGCACATGGCGGAAGCGCTGCGCGTATTTGTCGCGCACCGTCGGGTTCTCTTCCAACAGGCGTGCCGTGTACATCAGCAGGTCGTCAAAATCCACAGCGTTGCTGGCGATAAGACGTTTTTGATATTCCACATACACCCGTTTCACGATCTCATCCCGATACGTCGTCGTCGGATACTGGTCCGGTCCGATTAGCTCATTCTTGGCGCGCGAGATCGCGCCGTGCACACTGGGTGGGCGATAGAGCTTTTCGTTGATATTCAATTCACGGATCACGGCTTTGACGATCCGTTCCTGATCATCGCTGTCGAAGATGACGAAGTTCGATCCAAGCGGCAGATGTTCCGCCTCTCTTCGCAGGATGCGGGCGCAGATGGAGTGAAATGTGCCCAGCATGATGCCTTCGGTTGCCTGTTCGGGCAGCAGGCGTTTTACGCGTTCCCCCATCTCCTTCGCGGCTTTGTTTGTGAACGTCACCGCCAGGATCTGCCAGGGTCGCACTCCCTCGACCGCGATCAGATAGGCGACCCGCTGGGTAAGCACGCGCGTCTTGCCGGACCCGGGTCCGGCGACCACCAAAATGGGTCCGTTCCCCGCTGAGACCGCTTCGAGTTGTTGTTTGTTGAGTCTATCGAGAAATTCCATAAGCGAAAATAAAGGCGGGTCCTGCGACCCGCCTTGAGAATTGGGCTCCTAGAGTTGGGAGGTACAGTTCGGACAGCGGGCGGCTTTGAGTGGAATAGTAGTGAAACAGTGCGGACATTCCTTGGTGGTGGGTGTGACGGGCTCCTCCCGTTTCATCCGATTCATGGCACGGACCAGCAGGAAGATCACAAATGCAACGATGATGAAGTCAATGATGGACTGGACAAAGGCGCCCCATTTGACGACTGCGTTGCCGACCGTGATGGAGAGGTCGGCGAAATTGACGCCGCCCATCACAAGACCGATCAGCGGCATCAACACGTCGTTTACGAGCGAGGTAATAATCTTTCCGAATGCGCCGCCGATGATGACCGCGACAGCCAGGTCCATCACATTACCGCGAATGGCAAATTCCCGAAATTCCTTTAGCATGTTGTCCTCCGGTGGAAAGTTTGCAGACAAAATCATTCTACCGTTTTGAAATGCCACTGTCAACAATACAGCAGGAAAGTCTCCGAAACCCTTCAAAAGGGAGGTTACATTTCACATCCCACTGCGGAGTGGTCTAAAACAGTTCTCTAGAACTGTTTTTTGGGATTCGACTGCCCTACGATTGTCCTACAACTGTATTAACGTTGACGCTCTTTGGGAATTAGGTATAATCTGTTTGCTTGGCACTCTAGAACTTCTTGTTCTAATACTCCATTGTGTAAAGGAATACTACGGATGCCCGACTTCATTCTTGATGTGCAAGGGCTTGAGACAACGTTTAGAACGCCGGATGGAGTTGTACACGCAGTCAACGGTGTTTCATTCGGACTATTGGAAGGTGAAACTTTAGGGGTGGTGGGTGAGAGTGGGTGTGGCAAGAGCGTGACCATGCTTTCAATATTGGGGTTGATCGCTTCCCCACCAGGAAAAGTTGAAGCGGGGAAAGCGATTTTTTCCGGACAAGATTTAATCAAGATGTCAAAAGAAGAGATCCGCCATGTACGCGGCGCGCAGATCGGCATGATCTTTCAGGATCCAATGACGTCATTGAATCCGGTTTTGACCATCGGTCGCCAGTTGGAAGAGCCGCTGATGCTGCACATCGGCATGACCAAGAATCAGGCTCGCGAACGCGCCGCGGAACTCCTCGCCATGGTGGGCATTCCCAATGCGAAAGATCGCCTGAATGACTATCCTCACCAGTATTCGGGAGGTATGCGCCAGCGCGTGATGATCGCGATGGCGTTATCCTGCAGCCCTCAGATTTTGATTGCGGATGAACCAACCACGGCGCTGGATGTAACTATCCAGGCACAGATCACCGATCTCGTCAAACGCTTGCGCGATGAGCTTGGTATGGCGATTATCTGGATCACACACGATCTGGGTGTTGTCGCCAGCCTGGCCCAGCGTGTTCTCGTTATGTATGGCGGTTTCATTATCGAGGAAGCGCAGGTTAAGGAGTTGTATGCGAGTCCCGAGCATCCCTATACCATTGGCCTGCTCGGCAGCCTGCCTCGTGTGGATGAGAAAGAGCGGTCGAAATTGTTCTCCATCGAAGGTCAGCCACCAGTGCTGTATCAGAAGCCAGAGGCCTGTCCCTTTGCCCCGCGCTGCAAATGGGCGATCGAACATTGTTGGAAGGAAAACCCGCCGCTGTTGGTGGTTGGACCGGAACATCGTGCGGCTTGCTGGGTGGACACCAGGACCGGGAGACATCGCTAATGGCTACGAAAGAATTAAACAAAAACGAGGTATTGCTGCACGTCGACGATTTAAAGATGCACTTCCCCATTTATCGCGGGGTATTCCAGCGGCAGGTGGGTGCCGTGCGGGCGGTGGACGGTGTCAGTTTCGATGTGAAGCGCGGTGAGACCTTAGGTCTGGTGGGGGAATCGGGATGCGGGAAATCCACAACCGGACGAACGATTCTTCAACTGTATAAGCCAACTTCTGGAGCCGTCACGTTCGACGGAACAAATCTGGTCACTCTGAAGGGCGAACAGATGCGCCAGATGCGGCGTAAGATGCAAATGATCTTCCAGGATCCGTATGCCAGCCTCAATCCACGCATGACTGTGGCGCAGCTGGTTGGTGAACCGTTGATGGTTCACAGTGCTGCCACAGGCGCCGAAATCACCGAGCGTGTGGCACACCTGTTGGAACTCGTCAATCTAAATCCTGCTTTTGCCACTCGTTACCCGCATGAGTTTTCGGGCGGACAGCGCCAGCGGATTGGTGTGGCGCGCGCGCTGGCACTACAGCCTTCATTTATTATCTGCGATGAGCCCATCTCGGCATTGGATGTTTCGATCCAGGCGCAGGTGGTCAACCTGCTGGAAGAACTGCAGGAACAATTCAACCTGACCTATCTCTTTATTGCCCACGATCTTTCCATGGTCAAGCATATTAGTGATCGTGTGGCGGTCATGTATCTGGGTGTGATCGTCGAGCTGGCAACCCGCGATGAGTTGTACGCAAAGCCTTTGCATCCCTACACCCAGGCGTTGCTCTCGGCGGTGCCCATTCCGGATCCGGTGGCGGATGCAAAGCGGAAACGAACGATCCTGCAGGGTGATGTTCCTTCTCCTGCGAATCCACCTTCGGGCTGCCGCTTCCGTACCCGTTGTCCGATTGCAGAAGCCGTATGTGCAGAGACACGTCCCGAGTTCCGAGAAATCAGACCGGGTCACTTTGTCGCCTGTTTTTTTGCGGAACGGTTCTTATAAAAGTAGTTTCCTGAAAGGAGGTGGTTGCCCCAGTACGACAATAATCATCTGCAAACGTTGTGAGTACGTTCACTAGAAACCCTTCAAATTTTGTGAGGAGAAGAAAAAAAATGCGTAAACTGTTTCTTTTGCTAAGCTTGCTGGTCCTGGCAAGCATGATCCTGTCGGCCTGCGGTGGCGCTGCCCCTGCGACCCAGGCTCCTGCCGCCACGGAGCCGGCTGCCACGGAAGCACCCGCGACGACGGAAGAGCCCGCTGCCACCGAACCTGCGGCAACGGAGCCCGCCACCAGCGGACAGACGTCCAAGGATCCCACGACCTATGTGGAAGCCACCTTCGGCGAGCCCGAGACCCTCGATCCTGCTCTGGCCTACGAGACCTCCGGTGGTGAGATCATCCAGAACGTCTACGAAACCCTGATCTTCTATGATGGCGAAGCCACAGACAAGTTCGTCCCGATGCTGGCTGAGTCCTGGGAAGTTTCGGAAGACGGCACAACCTACACCTTCAAGATCCGCGAAGGTGTGAAGTTCCACGATGGCGCCGATATGACCCCCAGCGATGTCGCCTATTCCTTCCAGCGCGGCTTGCTCTACGGTGGTCACAGTGGCCCGCAGTGGCTGCTGGCAGAACCGTTCTTTGGCATCGGCATGGACGACATCTCGATGCTCGTGGACGACACCGGTGCGCTGGCCGACGATCAGGCTGCTCTGGCTGCCGCTGACCCGGCAACCCTGAAGGCTGCCTGTGAAAAAGTCACCGGTGCGATCGTGGCCGATGACGGCGCCGGCACCGTGACCATGACCTTGAACCAACCCTGGGGGCCCTTCATCGCCACCATCGCCCAGACCTGGGGCTCCGTCATGGACCAGGACTGGACAGTTGCCAATGGTGGTTGGGATGGCTCCTGCGACACCTGGCAGAATTTCTATGCCGTGCCGTCCGAGAGCGATCCGCTGACCGCGATTGCTAACGGTACTGGCCCCTTCAAGCTCGACCACTGGACCCCGGGCGAGGAAATCGTCCTAGCCCGCAACGACGACTACTGGCGCGAACCCGCCAAGCTCGAGCGCATTGTGCAGAAGCAGGTTGAAGAGTGGGGCACGCGCTTTGCGATGTTCCAGGCCGGCGACGCCGATGTCGTGACTGTCAACCCGGAAGACCGCAGCCAGATGGACGAGCTGGTTGGCTCGATGCGTACCTTCGACCTGGCATCTAACAGCTATGGCGAAGAAGTGGAAGTCTGCGACTACGATCCTTCACAACTTGGCGCTGCCAAGTTCATCCCTTGTGCTGCAGGTGAGACCGGCACGGGTGGACCTGTGCGTCTATATATCGGACGCCCATCCCTCGCCAGCCAGGATCTGTTCTTCACCTTCAACATTGCTGACACCTCCAACTATGTTGGCTCCGGCAAACTGGATGGCAATGGCATCCCGCTGGACTTCTTCTCGGATGAACACATCCGCAAGGGCTTTGCCTACAGCTTCGACTGGGATACCTACATCTCTGACGTCTTCGACGGCGAAGCCGTGCAGCAGCCCGTTCTAGCTCGCCAGGGTATGGCCGGCTACCAGGGCGATGCCCCCGTTTACACGCTGGATCTTGAGAAAGCTGCCGCCGAGTTCAAGCTCGCGGACGTGGACAAGGACGGCGTTCCCGCTGGCGATGATCCCGATGGCGACATCTGGACTGTTGGTTTCCGTCTCCAGGCTCTCTACAACCAGGGCAACACCTCCCGCCAGATCGTTTCTGAGATCCTGGCAGCTAACCTGGGCACCGTGAACGAGCTGTTCGCGGTCGAGACCGTGGGTCTGCCGTGGCCGACCTTCCTGCGCACCCTGCGTGCCTCGGAAGCGCCCTACTTTGTGAGCGGTTGGGTCGAAGATATTCATGACCCGCACAACTGGTACCAGCCCTACATGGTGGGTACCTATGCCATTCGCCAGAACCTGCCCGAAGACCTGCTGGCGCAGTTCCAGGATATCCTTGACCGTGGTGTTAGCGTGACCGATAACGCTGAGCGCCAGACGATCTACGAAGAGGCCAATGCCCTGTACTATGAGACCGTCCCGACCCTGTTGCTGGCGACTGCTACCAGCCATGGCTTCGAGGCACGCTATCTGAAGGGCCAGGTCCTTAATCCGATCTTCCCGGGCACCTACTTCTACCCCTTGTGGAAAGAGTAAGCGCCAAACGATAAAGAACTAAAGTGGAGGAGGTCTTTCGAGACCTCCTCCATCCACAAATTTTGTCCTGCGAAGTGGGCATAATCTGGATTAGGCTTACTTCGGATGTCAAAATTATTGATATCTATCTAACGAGGTAAAGATGGTCACGTATATTGTCCGCAGGTTATTGCTGGTGCCTCTTCTGCTCTTTGGCGTCAGTATTCTAATCTTTGGCATGCTGCAATTCCTCGACCCCGTCGAACGCGCTTCCCTTTACGTTCGAGGCGATTTCAAATCCGAGGCACAGGTCGATGCTGTGATCAACCGCTACTGCCTGAATTGCCCTATATACAAACAATATACGAACTGGCTGGTCGGCAAAATCAACCCGGTCAGCGGGGAGCGTGAGGGCGGAATCCTGTTTGGCAATTTTGGGTGGTCGAGGACCACCTCCCAGCCCGTTGCGCAACTCATTGCCCGTCGTTTCCCGAATACTCTCGACCTGACGCTCTGGGCGGTGGGGCCGGTCATCCTGGTGGGTATCTGGCTGGGGGTGCTGGCGGCTGTCCATCATAACGGGATTATCGACCAGGCTGCGCGGGTGTTCAGTATTATTGGCACATCCTTCCCGACCTTCGTGTTTGGGCTGCTGGTGCTGATGATTTTCTACGCCAACCTGCAGTGGTTCCCGCCAGGACGCCTCACCGATGCCTATAGCCAGGTTGTCAATTCTCCTTCATTCCATCATTACACGTCGCTTCTGACGATCGATGCCTTGCTGAATGGCCGGTTCGATGTCTTCCTGGATGCGCTGCGACACATGATCCTGCCGATCTTGACACTGTCATACATCAGCTGGGCCACGTTCCTGCGTGTGACGCGCGGCTCCATGCTGGAAACATTGCGGCAGGAATACGTCACGACCGCACGCGCCAAGGGTTTGCCGGAACGGGATGTGATCTACAAACATGCCCGGCCGAACGCCATGCTCCCGGTCGTCACACTTGCCGGCTTTACTGTGGTCGGTCTGATGGGTGGTGTGATCATCACCGAAACGGTCTTTAACTACCCCGGGATCGGCGCGGCAGCAGCGGAAGCCTCCGCGCAGCTGGATGTGATCACAGTACTGGGGTTTGCGCTGTTCAACGGGTTGATCCTGATCGTGTCCAACCTGGTGGTCGATGTCCTGTACGGTGTGGTTGACCCGCGTGTGCGGCTTTCATAAAGGAGCAACATCATGTCTGTAGTGACTCCCACTGGTGATAATGAACTGCTCGGCCAGGCAGTTGCCATGCGGAAAATCAGCCGCCTGGAGCGTTTGCTTGGGCCGGATAATTATCGTATCCTGCAGGGGCTTCTCAAGACGCCGGCCTCCATCGTCGGATCCGTATTGATCCTGCTGTTTGTGCTGATAGCGATCGGAGCGCCGGTTCTCGCTCCGCCGTTGAACCCCAACGATCCGTATACGATTCCCCGAGATGGCTTCAAGTCACAGCCGCGTCCACCCGGAACGGAATGGAGAGTCAAACCGCCTCCCCTACCGTTCTGGTGGGAGGCCGTCACAGGCAAGAAGCAATGGGTCCATCTGCTGGGCACATCTCAGGGTCAATATGATCTTTATTACGGGATCATCTGGGGCACGCGCACTGCGTTCAGGACAGGCATCATTGTCGTGCTCGCCACCGTGGTGATCGGCGTTGTTGTTGGCGCTGTATCTGCCTATTATGGCGGATGGCTCGACAATATCCTGATGCGCATCGTGGATGTGTTGATCATCCTGCCCAGCCTGATGGCTACCCTGATCCTCGCCGCCGTGCTGACACCCATGCTGGGGAGGACCACCCTGCCAGCTATGATCGCCCTGATCGCCTTTGGCTGGATGGGCTACGCGCGTATCATCCGCGGGGATATCCTGTCCGTCAAGGAACGCGACTATATCATGGCGGCGCGCGTGATTGGCGCCCAGGATCGTCGCATTCTCTTCAGGCATATCATCCCGAACGCGATCTTCCCCACCCTGGTGCTGGCATCCCTCGGCATCGGAGATGTGGTGCTGTCATTTGCGGCGCTGTCCTTCCTGGGCATCGGCACGGCCCTCGGTTATGCAGACTGGGGCCAGGTGCTCTCCTTTGCCCGCAACTGGATGACGAGCCTGAATACCTACTGGTACATCATCGTCTATCCGGGCATCACCCTGGTCTTGTTCGTGATGGGCTGGAACCTGCTTGGTGACGCGCTGCGCGATGTGCTCGACCCACGTCTGCGCGGCAAGGTCTGATCTTTTGTGCAGAAGAAAACGCTCCTGAACGTTTTCTTGGCGTTTTTCGAACTCGCTCTGCTCTTCATTGCTTAATTGGATCACAACCGGCTGCAGCGGGCAGCCGGTTGTGGTGCCTTTCGCCCTCCATTCTGCCCTGCCTCTCGTACCTCACCAGCGGCAGCAGTCTCTTCGTGGAAGATTTTTCATAATCTGGTATTTCTTTTGAAAGGAGGTGGTTGTTCCAAGTAGTCAATTCTGTTTCTTTCGGTTGAGTAAGTTTTGACAAACCCTTCAAATTTTGTGAGGAGAAGAAAAAATGCGTAAACTGTTTCTTTTGCTAAGCTTGCTGGTCCTGGCAAGCATGATCCTGTCGGCCTGCGGCG
>Ga0075429_100006002_pt1 | contig 10503 bp, 6 predicted proteins | sample RhiMetdeltSRZDD3_FD_75295 | JGI IMG/M metagenome (GOLD analysis project Ga0075429, IMG submission 75295) | Populus rhizosphere microbial communities from Tennessee, USA - Rhizosphere MetaG P. deltoides SRZDD3 | ecosystem: Host-associated > Plants > Roots > Rhizosphere > Soil | place: USA...
AGGGCGGTCATAAAGCCGGAGCCGAGCTCGCCCCAGCCTTTTACCTCAACTCGCTCAGAGATGAGGGTAGATATCTTTGCCCAAACCCGTCAGGTGTGCCTGCAGAATCGTCGTTGCAGCGACATCTTGTCCCACACTGTGGACAAGACATCCACGTAAACGACCTCCCGTAGGGAATCGCATGGTTCTTTCGGACTTTTTGAAAGGGAGAAGTGGGCATAAGGCTTGCCTGATAACGAGCGAGATCGTCACTCCTTCAGAAACGGATCGAGAGAGGCAGCGTCATGGCCTTTTCACCGACCGACCCGGTGTCCGCACACTCCCTCTGGCTGCAGTTACGTTCCACCAAAAGACATCGTCGCCCCCGATGGCGCCGGGACTGGACGCCCCTCTGGGTCCCTTTCCTATTGCTGATGATGCTCGCCATCGTCTACGCGATTATGCCGTCCAATGGTGCTGTGAATGGTGAAGAAGCTGTTCTTCAAGAGCATCCCATGATTGGTGCCATGGCGGGACAATAAGTGCATCCAAAGAGCTACGGACTCGTCCATGCTAATGAGGCAAGAACGAGAAAGACGGCATCCAATTACGGAGGGGAGTTTCTTATCCAGTGAGCGCCTGCACTTCCTTCGGAGATCTGACGCAAACGTCCGCACTCGCTTGCTGCGATCCCGCATACCCGACCCAGAGATGGAGGCGTTCTTTCACCTCGAGCCAGTGATGGCCGCGATTGGTGTCATGATCTCGTTTTGCACGGTATGGCTCCTCACAGTCTTCGTGCTTTATCAAGTCCCTCGAATCGCTTTCCAAACCACATGATGACTTACTTCACCGGCAAAGGAGGGTCCTGATGCAGAAACAGGAAGGGAAGATCGGAGCCATTCGTAGAAACGTACAAGGTAAGGCCTGTTATTCCTGTGGAAGCCGTAGCTATCAATTGGTACTCCAAAGCGCGAACGAACGACATGTTGGTAAGCTGTTCGCCCGCTGTGCGCAGTGCCACTGCACCAGAGATATTGGTGAGGATCTTGAACGAATACTATGGATGTAGTCACCAACGCGCATGGCGTGTTGAAATGAATTGACCGAAGAGGCGCTTTACTGGAGAGTAGGGATACGGCGAGCGGTTATCACTCCGCCTTGCCATTCGCTCGAAGAAGGTGCTGACAGCGGGTCGAGAATCCTTCCTTCTGGAAGTGTGATCAGAAAGCTCGTGCCCTTACCGACGGTGCTTCGAGCCTCCACAGTCCCACCGTGTTCTTGAATAATTTGATGAACAATTGAGAGGCCGAGCCCTGTTCCCACATGCTCGGTGCTTTCATGTTTAGTCGTAAAAAAGGGATCGAAGACGTGGGGGAGATCCTCAGGGGCAATCCCACAACCGGTGTCCGCGACCTCGATTTGCACCCATCCGCTCTTGTCCAGACGAACCACGCGGCGAGTCGTGACGGTCAAACGCCCCCCAGTCTTCGCCATTGCGTCCATCGCATTCATGGCAAGGTTCATCATCACCTGTTTTATTTGCTGGCGATCAACCAGCATAGGAGGGAGATCTTCGGCGAGATGCTTCTCGATAGAAATTTCCAGTTTGTCTGCTTTGACCTCAATAAATTGCAGGCACGAAGTCACAATGTTGTTCAAGGATTCTGCAGAAAATTTGGGCTTCATGTAGCGGGCGTAGTCGAGAATTTCTGCGATGAGACGTTCAATACGGGCCAGATCGTCTACCACCTGAGCACTGAAAGAATCCATGAAATACGAATCGTCTCGGCGAGACGGCACCAATTGGATAAATGTACTGATCGATGTCAAGGGGTTGCGCACCTCATGAGCAAATCCACCTGCAATGGCTTCCAGCGAGCGAAGCCGATCGGCGCGGCGGAGCAGGAGCTGGGTCTGCTTCCAGTCTTCGTGGAGGACGGCATTCTCCAGCGCGATTGCCGCATTGTCTGCAAGAGAGCGGAGAAGATTGAGCTCGTCGTGCGAATAGAATCCTAAGCTCGGCTTATGTCCGAGATTTACAAAGCCTATCAGTCGAGTCTTATTAACAAGGGGCAAGCAGACCTCAGAGTCCATTTGAGTCATGGTTTCAATCAATGTGGTGGCCAATCGTTCATCGAGTCCTGGAGGGCGTTGCTGTAATTCCTCTTTGACGATTGGCTGGTTGCACTCCAACAAATAACCCGAAAAGATGGTGTTGTTTGAGACCTGCCCGCGGTTTGCCTGATTGTCAGTGGATCCGCGTGAGGCTTTGAGTACATAGCATCCATGTTCTTTGTCGAACAGAAAGAGCGAGATCCGCTCAATTCCCATGACAGCCTGAAGCGTGTCGACAATCTCTGACTGCAAATTAGCAAGATCGAGCTTCATCACCATGGCATGTGCGAAGCGTGTCAATGTTTCATAGGCGTCATGCCGGCTGGGGAACAACGCTTTATTGACGGCGGCTTGAAGGCGCGGCTGGAAGGTGACGTATAAGATCATAAAGACGATAGTCGCGAGTGCGAGCAGTAACGAAAGGGTATCTGGAGGGAGATCATCCAATGCGTGGCCCAGGAAGACAATGAGGAGTGTAAATGGGATGAGGGGTAGATACACGGCACTACGAGAGACAAACAGGGCTGCATCCAGGAGCCGATACCGTAGAATCGCAACAGTGATGACGGCTGTCAGAAGGAAGATGGGAATGTACCCGAAGGGATAGAGTTCATAGCCGAAGGCCGGCAGAAAATCAACGGAACCCAGGTACGCGATCACAAACGCGATGAGCACGAATTTGATCTGCTGGCGCTTAATAGGAGTCGTGACGGTATGATATGTCTGGAAGTAGTCGGTGAATGCGACAGCCATGTAGGAGAAGAAAATGAGAAAAAATGGCAAACTTGCCGGCCCCCATTGAGGGAAATATCCCCACCAGAATCGATTTACACCTTGGACGAAGTCTTGGCGAAACAGGACGGCCCCAGCCATGAGCGTCGCGAGTGCGTATCCGATCCAGATCGAACGGCGCCGTCGAAGTTTGAGAAATTCTGCAGAGAATCCGTAAAACGCGACGGAAATGTACATGACGCCCACATTGTCCAGTTTGAACCAGCGCAACGCCGTGCGGGCATCAGTCGAGCAGAGAGCGATGCTGGTGGCATCGAGCCAAAGGGCGATGCTGGCACAGAGGACGAGGAAATGGCGATGTGCAGCCGATTGGTTATTAGATCGGTAAACGAGGAGACCCAACGTCAGGGTAACGATTCCCATCAGAAACATGGGAATCGCATGGACGTTGATGAAATAGGTCGAAGCCGCGACCATGGTGCCTTACATCCTGCGCGCCCGAGCGACCCGGTGTAGATCCTCCTCAGTGACGTATCCCATAGAATTGCGAAACGGCGCGAGGCCGAATCCTAGAGCGCGACCAACCGTGGTGATATGAGCAGTTTGGGAAATATCGGCTTTACCCAGCGAGTAGTGCCCGTTCCACCCGATCGCCGTCAATATCATGGTCTCCGATAGGCACCCCAGCGCTTCTCTCACGCCCAAGTCCAGATCGAAGTGCACATCAATATCAGGCGTTCGGACGACAGCCGATTCGATGACCAGAACGTCGGGTCGCTGTAGAGGAACGTCCTCGGACACGTTTTTAGGCTGTGCAGCATCGATGATAATGGCACCACCTTTCAGGTGATCGGCGGTGAGAAGGATGTATGGGTTATTTGTCGTAGCGATCACGACATCGGCCTGCCGGACTTGGTCGAGAGTGGTCATGCCCCTGACCCGGGCGGGCTGGTCAGCCAGTTGTGCGATCAGGCTCTGCAGCTCATCCTTTTTGATGTCGATGATCAAGAGCGTGCCGACAACCCGAGCAAGGATCTTCGCGCAAGCGGAACCTACCGATCCAGCACCTCCAACAATGGCCACTATGGCGTGCGGGAGACTGAGATTTGTTAAGGCTGCGGCATGAAGCACGTTTTGGACGGCGATGGCGGCCGATTGGGCATTACCCGTGGTCAGTCCGAGCCGGACTTTTTCCTTCAGTTCTTGTCCGTCTCGAGTGATGATCGATGTGAAGGCGCCTAACCCTGCGAGTTTTGCTCCCATTTTTTCCGCCAGTCGAACGGTCTGCAACACGCGCTCTCGAGCGAGACGGGGATTGCGTAACATTTGTTCTGTTGTCAGCGGCGAAATGAGCATGGCACCGGTGGTTGGTGTCCCATCCACCAACGTCAAACCGGTGATATAGGAAGCGACAAAGGGCCATTGATAACGGAACCATCGCTCGACGACATGCAAAGGCAGGAGGCTGGCGAATGGGAACTTCCGTGGAACATCTCTCAGCGTGCGCGGATGACCAATGAAGGCAAACGTGATGGGCGTGATCAGAAGTTTGGCCAAACGACCGGGTAACCATCCGACAATCAGATCGCGAATGAGGTGCAAGAAGAGCCCGACTCCTTGCCACACGACCTTCCAGGCGACGCGCATCGGAGTCTGCTCTGTCTTCTCGAGTGCCTCTCGGAGGGGCTGCGGGGAGACAGGCGGAGTCGGACCATGTGACTCCTTGTCATGGCCGGCCGTTGACCTGTGCGTAAGCTGATAAGGATTATCCGTAATGAACAGGGAGAGGATCGACCGAGGATTGGCAGTCACGAGTGTTGCACGTGCCTCTGCTCGTGCGGTGCCCTCAGGCATCTCCAGGCTTTGGAGATAGGTTTCGAGCTCCTGCAAGGCAGAGTCAAGAACCAGCCGTTCGGTGTGTGCCAAGTCGGCGAGAGCAACGTCGATCCGGAATCGTGTCGGAGAATCGCTCTCCAGGTCGGTCACCGCCGCCACGCGTCCCGACAAGGGCATGTAAGCCACATTGTGGCTGAAGCACAGGACGACGGTGACTGCAGTGTCTCGTGAGCAAACACAATCGGTCAAGAATGAAATAGTGCCAAGGCCGAGGTCTTGGGTGACTCCTCGAGCCTGCCTTCCAGCAATATCGACCACGACGGGCAGGCTGACTGCGTGCTGGACTGAAACGGTGCTCTCCACCAGGGTGTTATTCCTCCAGGTGAATGACTCTAACCCTTGGCAGAAGCCGCTTGCCAAGGCTCTCCTCACTTGCCACAGAAAGCTGTGACGGCTGTAAGAAATGAATTACTATTGCGTGCTCACCAAGTTTTGTCAATGAGACGAGTAGGGAAAGTGGTGCGTGTAACAACAAGAAGAAGACCGCATATTGCGCAGGAAAGTCTTCATTGCTGAGAGTGGTTGTGTGTTGATGACATCTCCGGCGTCCAGCCCGCCTTTTTGTGCGACGTTCAATCCCCACGTCATGTTGTCCAGTTCGTTCACTGCATGCGCATCGGGATTAATGCTGAACTTGATACCTTGCGCCTTCGCGAGACGCACATCGCGCCAGTCTAAATCCAAGCGGTGCCGGCTGCCGTTGATTTCCAAGACCTTGCCATATTCCTTGGCCGTGCCCATGACTTGCCTCATATCAAGCCGGTAGCCAGATCGAGAGAGCAGCAGACGGCCTGTGGGATGGCCGAACATGGTCACATAGGGATTTGATAAGGCGCGACACACTCGTCGGGTCTGATCGGCTTCAGACAGGTTAAATCGACTGTGTACAGAAGCGATAACGAAATCGAATTGGCTCAGCAGTGCATCGGCATAATCCATGGTTCCATCGGGCAAGATATCGGCTTCAATGCCTTTAAAAATATGTATATCCGGATACTTCTCTTGTACGGTCTCGATTTCAGCCCATTGCTGACGGATGCGAGCCTCCTTTAGACCGTTCGCGTAAAACGCTGATTGGCTATGATCAGATATCCCAATGTAGCGATAGCCTCGATGTCGAGCCGCTGCCACCATCTCCTCTACGGTTGCCGCTCCGTCTGAGTAATCGGTATGGAAATGAAAGAAGCCCTCAATCTGACTTGGTTCGATGAGCTGCGGTGGCTCTTTCGTCGTGTTGACTTCAAGCTCACCTCGACCTTCACGGAGCTCAGGAGGGATGAAGGGTAGGCCGGCTGCAGCATAGATGCCCGGTTCACTTTGTTTCTGCACTCGTGCCCGAACCTTATCCCACGTATCGAGGCCCTGCGCTGCGAATCGTAGGAGGAGCTGTTCGAGATGCTCCTCAGAACCGGTGGCCTGTAACAGCTGAAAGTCCTGATCCGTTGATGCAGCCAGTGTGAGGCGAATCGGTAATCCTGTCGGAGATGTGGCCGTCACGAGCGTTGATTCCGCCGACGCGACATCACCCACATTGGGGATTGCTTTAAGTCCGGTGATGAACTCGGCAGATTTCCGCCCCTTTGGCCAGGTAATCACGAAATGGAATGCATTGATGACCTCCATTTTGCGCCGAAAAGCGCCGGCGATGCGGACTCGTTCTACTCCACCGAGCGTCTTCAAATCCTTCTCCAGCTTGGACGCTTCTGCTAGGACATTGGCGTACAGCCGATAGCCCTGACCGCGCTGGAATTCACCAAGAGCTGCTAAGATCTTCGCCTGAACCTTCGGTCCGATTCCTTTGAGATCAAGTAATTGGTTTTTTCGGCAGGCGGCCTTGAGGTCAGCCAGCGATCGGATCCCAGCTTCCTCGAAGAGTCTGCGGATTTGTTTGGGCCGTAATCCCGGCACATCGCCCAGCTCGACCAAAGAGGAGGGAAAGGAACCTTTGACTGTTTCATGGAGCTTGGAGGCGCCAGTGACCAATAATTCACGGATGACCGCGGCGGTACCGCGACCAATGCCAGGAATGTCCGTGAGTGTGTCGCCTGTTAGAAGTTGATGGGGCTCATGAAGGGCAGTGAGCAAAGCACGCGCAGCTCGTTCATAGGCAAGAGATTTATACGGGTTGTCCTGTTTCAGGCGGAGATAGAAGGCGATCTCAGACAAGATATGGGCAATTTCGCGTTTGGTCATCATCACGTCGGCCCTATAATTAGTTGACTCGATAGAGCGCTGCTCTGTTGTCTCTGCTCTCTGATCGGTGCCATGCCTGTTCTCAATGCCGGGCAAAGCCATGCTGTTTCATTTCAGAGAACCATTAGGCGCATTAACAGGTTTATGATGTCGAACCCACTAGACAGTGTACCAACGGTCTATGTTTCGCGCGAAGATCTCGGCTCTGAAGATTTGGCTATGTGGATAAGTATTTTACAAAGCCGTCATAGCAGAGGCGATTAAAGAGGTATGCCTAAGCGGCGACCCAGAGGGGTGGCTTACAAAGCTAATTCTACAGGTAACAGGTGCTGACACAAGATATGGTGTAGTTATCAGCTGAAACACTATGCCTAAAAAGAAGGCAGTTTGACCATTGTCTTACTCTAAGCGCCTGCCGTAAGTCTCAGATGAAGTTATGCACAAGCTTATCCACAAAACCTGTGTGTCCATAGGGACTCGTGACGATCAGCGCTGCGGAGTCTGGTCTAGCCGAGCGAAAGGATGATGGGGGGGCCTTGTTCAGGAGTAGCTGCAGCTGGACTACTCGACTTCTTGAAGCTTGATGAGGTTTGTTCCGCCGGGCTGGCCGATTCTCGTTCCCGAAAGGATGACGATGCGCTCGCCTGGTTTGACCAATCCTTCAGCTTTGAGGCGGCGTTCCGCCTCGTGAATCCGCTCGTCCGTTTGCGCGATCTGTTGCATGGTGTGAGGCTGCACGCCCCAATAGAGCGCCATTTGGCGACGAACCGGCTCAAAGGGAGTGAAAGCAATAATGGGCGCGGCGGGACGCTGCTTGGAGATTAAACGGGCCGTGCTTCCCAACTCGCTGAACGCCACGATGGCGCTGGCCGTGGTGGCCGCCGCTGCCGAAGACGCTGCGGTGCACATGGCTTCGGGAAGTGTCATCTTACCGAAATCGCTCTGACGTTTCGGAACCATCCCGGGTTCGCAGCCTTCTTCGGCGGCTCGAATAATGCGATCCATAACTTGGACGGTCTCAACGGGATGGGCGCCGATTGCCGTTTCCGCGGACAGCATCACGGCATCTGTCCCGTCAAAGACGGCATTGGCGACGTCCGAGGCTTCCGCTCTTGTCGGGCGTAAATGCTGCGTCATGGATTCCAGCATTTGCGTGGCCGTGATCACGAGGCGGCGGCGGCGGTTGGCTTCCGCAATGATGCGTTTTTGAAGAAGCGGCACGGCTTCCGGCCCCATCTCCACGCCCAGATCGCCCCGCGCGATCATCACGCCGTCGGCCTCTTCCAAGATGGCATCGAGGCACATCATCGCTTCCTGCCGTTCGATTTTTGCAATGACGGGCGTGCTTCCCCCGCAGGCGGCTATGAGCTTCTTGGCCGCCCGGATGTCGTCAGGGCCTCTGACGAAAGACAGCGCCACGTAGTCAACCCCCTCTGCCACGCCAAACCGGATATCTTCGCGGTCTTTGTCGGTGAGAGTGGGTGCGCTCACGCGAGTGCCCGGTAGGTTGATGCCCTTGTGCGAGGTGACGGTTCCGCCGATGACCACTTTGCAATCGATGGCGCCGCCGTTGATCCGTTCGACGCCCAGCTCGATCAGGCCGTCATTGATGAGAATCCTGGCGCCCGGCCGCACGTCCTGCGCCAGATGTTGGTAGGTGACGGGCAGTTCGATCATGCCGGAAGCAGCGAGCGATTGGTGACCGAGTTGTCCGCCGGATCGAGCCAGCATGGTTTGCAGCCGAACCGATGTTCCCTCGGTCAGCGTGATGCCTCCCTCAGGAACCTCCCCCACACGGATCCGGGGGCCTTGAAGGTCCTGGATGATGCAGATAGGGGCCCGGCGTTGATCCGCGGCCTGCCGAATGGTTTTGATGGCGGCAGAGTGAGATTCGTGCGTCCCGTGCGAGAAATTCAGCCGCGCGGCGTTCATGCCCTGCTCGATCAAGCGGTCCAAAGACTCCAAGTGATCGCTCGCAGGACCGATGGTGCAGACGATTTTGGCTTTGCGCATGTAAACGCCTCAGCCCTTGACAAGAATAGAATAGAGGTCCAAAAAAGACGCTAAAGAATTGTTCATTCGCCGGCGAATCACGGCGTCGGCGTATCCTAGCGAGGGAGCATGCAAATTACCACAAATCGACTCGATTTCGTAACAATTGAAGGACTTTTGGCATACGCAGAGACATTTGCCGGACATTCGGCCGCCCCAGATGTGCAGTTGCCGCAGTCCGTTCAAGCCAGCGACCGGGCGAAGCGGGCCGAGGCGGCTATGGACTCGCTGCGCCGCTTTGTCCAAGACGCGCAGCGGGGATTTTCCGGAGCTGCGGCGTATCGCTCAGCCAGGCGTGCGGTGATCGAGGAGGTCTGTGCAGGTGACGAGTTGGTGTTCTATGCCGCCTGGAACCGTTTGCTCGCGGAAGGCGGGCTTCAGCCGTTGTTGCGTGCGCCGATCGGATCCGTCCTGAAGCCGGCCCATCGGCGTCCTGTGGCGATCGTTCCGCGCGCACAGCTTACACCGCAGCTGGCGGAGGGACGGATCGTGCTGGATCTGGGCGATGACCGATTCTGGCTATTGCCGCGGGATCTGACGGATCGGACGCTGCTCTTTACGATGCGTCATGGCATCTCGCGCGTGGAGAGCAAGACCCACCGCGTCGGTCGCAGGTTGGCCAATCAGCTCGACCAGGAACGAGGCGTTCCACGAGCCGATGCCGTCGGGTCCGCTCTGGCGCGGATGGTAGGCGTCGTGGGACAGCAACTGGATTTTCTGCATCTGTCGAACTACCTTGATCCCCAGCGGTTTCTGCACTTCATCAGTCACAGTCCCAATACACGGCAATTGTATGAACGCGTCGTCCGCGCCCTGAGCCCCAACAGTGAGGAACACCGGGAGCCGACTTTCGAGCATGCGTTGGAGTCCTCGGACTTCGGGTGGATCACGGGTGTCGCCAAAACTACGGAGGCGGAGGCACTGGCCAAGGCATTCGGCGTCGATGTGTCGACCGCCAAGCGGCTGACGAAAGACCCGTTGTATTGCTATCCGGCAGGAAATTCGTTCTTCGATCTCTATGTGGACGTCATTGACGGACTGCACCACCTGGGCGAAGCCTATCGCGGCCAGGTCGCCTGTCTCTATACGCATAGCTCGACATTGCGGGCGTTGATGATTTATCTGGATCCCCGGCCGTTTCATGAGGCGTTCACGGAATTCAGCGACTACAAAGAAAGCCAGGACAACGTCGTCCTACTGACCTACGAACAGGGCCGCTTGTCCGGCTACTCAACTGCAGTCGGGTTGTCCGAGCGAGAACGCGCGGCCCGCGAAAACTGGGTGACGGTCGAGCGCGTGCGCAAGGATCGGGTGACGCTGAAACCGCGTCAGATCAAACGCATTATCGCCCTCGTCTCGGGAGGCGATTTTGCCGGAGCCGGTGCGGCGCTCAAAGAGTTGCGGGTGACCGGGCAAAGGCATGGCCTTAAAGTACACTTCGTCCGGCACGGCTTCCTGGGACTGGCGAACAACTGGATCGAAGCGGTGACTGAGGAAGACACCCGGGGGATGAGCAGTCATGCGAGCAGCCCG
>Ga0075429_100006008_pt1 | contig 10500 bp, 7 predicted proteins | sample RhiMetdeltSRZDD3_FD_75295 | JGI IMG/M metagenome (GOLD analysis project Ga0075429, IMG submission 75295) | Populus rhizosphere microbial communities from Tennessee, USA - Rhizosphere MetaG P. deltoides SRZDD3 | ecosystem: Host-associated > Plants > Roots > Rhizosphere > Soil | place: USA...
CGCCGGCTCCTCGTAGGGGATGACCGCCGAGGCGGCGAGCTCCGCGGAGGCGGCGAGCTCCGCCAGCTCGCCGGGGATGCCTGGCCGGGTCACGTCCTCGTCCCACGACTGCGGCCGCGCCTCCGGCGGCGGCACCGGGGTCCCCGGCCGCGAGCCGCGGGCCACCGTGTTCGGGTGCGGCCGCGGCGGCGGCAGCTTGCTCGCGAGCAGCGCGCGGTGGACCTCGCTGCTGTGCGGCGTCATCTCGACGAAGCCGATCCGCATGCCGCGGCGACCGGCGGCGACGTCGTCACCGTCGCTCTCGACCACCGTGCCGGTTCCCTCGAGCACGGCGGTGCCGTCGGCGAGCTGGAAGACGAAGGCGCGCTCGGCGCCGACCTCGAGCGGCGTGTCGGTGCTCACGAACAGCGAGCGCTCGTCGACGAACGGCGCGAAGCCGGTGACGAACTCGTCGACCGACGCGAAGCGGGTCACGGCGCGCAGCGTGCGCAGGCCGCCGGTACCGGTCATCGGATGTCCGCCGGCGCGGACCGGGCGCTCGGCCCTCGTCACGAGATCACGTCGAACGCGCGCAGGCGCATGGATTCCCCTCCATCCTGTGCAGTGGGCGGGAGTCGCGGCCCGGTCGCCGGATTCCGCACGGAGCACGCCGCCGCACTGGCGCCTACCCCGGCGCCGGGTGAGCGCAGTCGGGTCGAGATCGGCGTATTCTCGGGTCGTCGTTCTTTTCTGCGACCGATCGGCAGTCGGGTGCCACTAGTCGCGTCCAGGGAGCCATCGCATGACTCGTAGAACGAACGTTGTCCTGGGCCTTGCCCTCTCGCTTGTCCTCGCTGCGTGCGGCAGCAACACGGTGCCGATCGGGGATGACGCCCCGAACGACGGATCCGCCACCGGCGACGGCGCCGGCGGCGACGGCAGCGGCACCGGCGACGGCGGCATCACCTTCGCCGACGCGCCGCCGTCGATGTGCAACCCGGCGCCCGACCCGGCGCTGCCTCAGTGCTCCAACGGCTGTGACGACGACGGCGACGGCGAGGTCGACGGCGCCGACATCGAGTGCACCGGCGCCCACGACAACGACGAGGCGGGCTTCGCCACCGGCATCCACGGCGACAACATCGACGCCAAGCAGCAGGACTGCTTCTTCGACGGCAACAGCGGCTCCGGCGGCGGCGATTGCCAGTACTACACCTGCTGTCTGCTCGACGACCCGCAGACGCCCGCGGTCGAGTGCGGCGATCCGGATCTCGGCCTGCAGCACTCTGGCTACGACGACCCCGCGCACTCGTGCGGCAACGCCGACGAGTGCAAGATGTACTGCGCCGACCTGGCGCCGCCCGGCTGTGACTGCTTCGGCTGCTGCACGATCTGCGACGCCGCCGGCTGCGTCGACATCGCCATCAACCCGGTCATCTCGCCCGACTGCAACGACACCAACATCCACGATCCGACCAAGTGCACCGCGTGCTTCAAGAGCACCGAGTGTAACGGCGGCGAGTGCGACACCAACCCGAACGACTGCATCCTCTGCCCGGGCGAGGATCCGAGCAACCTGCCGATGAGCTGTGGCGGCACCGCGACCTGCCCGAACCGCCCCGACGGCAGCCCCGGCATCACCTGCGACGCGACCCACCCGTGTGGCGCCAACCAGTTCTGCGCCTCCGGCTGCTGCGTCGCCTCCGACCCGGGCTGATCGCTCCCTGCAGCTCCGTTCGCTCCATTCGCTGTACGTGACCTGATGTGACCCGCGCGCGGCCGCCGCCTCGGCGGCCGTGTGCGCGGTCCCCAACCCCGAGGAGGACCCATGCGACACCTCGTGTGTCGATCCCTCCTCGTCGCCTCCACCGCCGCGGCCCTGGCCGCCTGTGGCAGCGACGAGGAAACGTGTGACCTGGCGGCCCAGACTGGCTGCGACGACGGCAAGGTGTGCGAGCCGGTCCAGGATGGCGAGCCGCAGTGTTTTGCCCCGGTCGTCGTCCGCGGCGGCATCTCCGATGTCGCCGACGCGTCGGCGATCGCCGGCGGCCGCGTCGTCGCCCTCGACGTCAATCGCGCGCCGGTCAGCTCGGTCGCCGAGAGCGGCGACGACGGCGCCTACGAGCTGGCTATCCCGTCGACTCGCACCGCCGACGGCACCCCGGTCGGCGTCGAGCTGACCCTGCGCGCCGACGCCAGCGGCTACGCGTCGTTCCCCGACGGTCTGCGCCAGGCGCTGCCGATCGACACCGCGACCGCGGTCAAGGCCGACGACGGCCGCTGGGTCGTCGAGTCGGCGCTGACCGAGATCGGCCTGATCGGCCTGCCCGCCGACGCCGGCACCGCGACCCTGCGCGGCCGGGTCGACGTCCCCGACGACCACGTGGGCGTCCTGGTCGTCGCCGAGGCCGGCGGCAAGGGCTACGACGCCATCGCCGACCGCGACGGCACGTACGCGATCTTCAACCTGCCGGCGGCGTCCTTCACCGTCGACGCCTACGCCCTCGGCCACGTCTACGACCGCGTCACCGTCGACATCGCCGCCGGCGCCAGCGCCACCGCCGACCTCGCGTTGTCGAGCGCGACCGCCGGCAGCGTCAACGGCTCGGTCAGCATCGTCAACGCGCCGGGTGGCAGCGCGACCTCGGTCGTGATGTTCGTCGAGTCGACCCTGCGCACCAACAAGGACGACCCGGCCAACCAGGATCCCTTCACGCTCGTGCTCGGCGGCGCCGCCCCGCCCGGCCTGCGCGCGCCCGAGGCCGGCATCGCCCCCAACGTCGCCGGCGCCTTCACGATCGACGGCGTCCCGCCCGGGCGCTACGTGATCCTGGCCGGCTTCGAGAACGACGGCCTCGTCCGGGATCCGGACGAGTGCATCTCCGGCACCGACATCGTCCACGTCGAGGTCCGCGACGGCGAGGCGGTCACCATCGGCCAGCAGTTCAAGATCACCGAGGCGCTCAGCGTGATCACGCCGGGCAGCCTGGCCGCCGAGACGGTGGAGGCCACGCCCACGCTGTCGTGGCAGGACGACTCGTCGGAGGACCAGTACCTGGTCCGCGTCTACGACGCCCTCGGCCAGGAGGTCTGGTCGCAGGACCTGGCCGGCGTCAGCGGCGGCACGCCGCAGGTCGCGTATGACGGCCCGCTGGACGCCGGCATGTACTACCAGTTCCGGGTGGTGTCGGCGCGCCGCGGCGCGTGCGCGATCGCGACCACCGAGGACCTGCGCGGCGTCTTCTACGTGCCGTGAAGGTGGTCGAGCCGCGTCGGCGGCTGTCCTGACGCGCGACGGCCAGGCGACTTCGCCTGGCCGTCGCCGTTTTCGGGGAACCGTTCCGGGCGCCGTCGGGTGGGCGGCCCGCCCCAGGAGGGGCCGGTCGCCGGTGGTCGTGTGTGGGGAAACGTCGAGGGCAAAAACCTGCGACCGCGGCGCGACCACCCCGCACAGAGGAAGCAGTGCCCCGCGATGCCGGATGCGCGGGCCCGTCACGTCACCGAGGGAGCGCCCCCGATGCAACTCGAGCTCGAACATCCCGCCCTGTCCGTCCAGGCCGCCCAGCACACCGACATCGGCGGACGCGACCGCAACGAGGACGCCGCCTACGTCGACCCGGACGGCCTCTACTTTCTGGTCGCCGACGGCATGGGCGGCCACGCCGCCGGCGAGGTGGCGAGCGCGATGGCGCTCGACGTCGTGCGGGCCCGGCTCGACGCCGCCCGCCCCCACCTGCACGCCCACGCGGCGTCGCCGACCCCGGCCGGCGTCGAGATGGTGTCCGCGCTCCTCGAGGCCGCGGTGCGGCAGGCGCACCAGGCGGTGGCCGAGCGCGCCCAGCGCGAGCTCGACAAGCACGGCATGGGCACCACCCTCGAGGTCGTGGTGGTCGCCGGCAGCGACGTCTTCATCGCCCACGTCGGCGACAGCCGGACCTACATGGTTCGCGACGGCATGGCGTCGCAGGTCACCCGCGATCACACGATGGCGCAGGTGATGGCGAGCACCGGCTCGATGTCGATGCAGGCGGCGCGCAGCGCCCCGATGGGGACCGTCCTGCTCAACGCGCTCGGCGTCGGCAACCACATCACTGTCGACGTCGTCCGGCGCGAGCTGCGCGCCGGCGACCGGCTCCTGCTCTGCACCGACGGCCTCCACGAGTACTTCTCGGGCGACGAGCTCGCCGAGCACATGGCGGCGGGCACCGCCGAGCAGGCGGTGCACAACCTGGTCGGGCTGGCCCGCCTCCGCGGCGGCCACGACAACATCACCGGCGTCGTGATCGAGGCCGGCCCCGATCGCCGCCACCCGAACACCGTGCCGCGCCCGATGCCGCCGCGGCCGCCGGCGATCCCGCCGCCGCTGCGGCGGGTGCCGTCGGCGCCGCCGGTGTCGCGCGAGCTCTGGGACGACGAGCCGACCACGCCGCGCCTGGCCCGCGGCTCGTCGCCCGGGCCGCTCGCCGAGGTGTCCGAGGAGGCGCTGAGCGCGATCGTCGACTACTGCATCCACGAGGAGAGCGCGCCGATCACGCTGGTCCGCGCCGCCGCCGGCGCGCGCTGAGCGGGGCGCCGGGGCGCCCCGGGGCGCCGGCTCCTGCCGGCGGCCCGGGATCAGCGCACCGCGCGCACCGCGGTATGGATCGACCAGGAGACCGTACACAGTACGGTCTCCTGGTGAGTACGCTCGGGCATGGTCCCAGGCTCGACCGCCCTCGCCGCGCGCATCGTCTCGCGCACGCCGATGCGCTACCGGCACGGCGCGGATCCGGGCGAGGACCGGCCCGCCCACGTCCGCGCGGCGTCCGGGCTGGTCCGCTTCGACGGCGCGCTGGTCGTGGTCCAGGACGACGCCCACTTCCTGGGCGTCGTCGATGCGGCGACCGGGCTGACCGACCCGATCGCGCTGCCGCCGGGACCGGGCGGGCGGCGCACCTTCGATCGCGCCCGCGGCAACAAGGCCGACAAGCTGGACCTCGAGGCCGCGTTCGCCCTGGCCGGCGACGACGACGACGGCGGTCTCCTGGTCGCGATCGGCTCGGGGGCGCCGCTCGGGCCGCGCCGGTCGGTGGTGACCGTCCGGCGCGCGGACAGCGGGTGGGCGGCCGCGGTCCACGCGCTGCCGCGCTGGTTCGACGCCATCGCCGCCGCGCTGTTGCCAGCGGGCACCTCGCTCAACCTCGAGGGCGCCGCCGTCATCGGCGACCAGCTGATCGTCGCCAACCGGGGCGGCGACGCCGGCCACGGCGGCATCGCGTCGCCCGACGCATTGGTGGCGACGCCGCTGGCGGCGTGGCGGCGCCTCCTCGACGATCCCGCCGCGCCGCTGCCGCCGCTCGCGATTCGCCGCCTCGACGCGGGCGCGCTCGACGGCGGCGCGCTCCACGTCACCGACCTCGCGTCCGCCCACGGCCGCCTCTGGTTCCTGGCCACCGCCGAGGCGACGACCAGCTTCTTCGACGACGGGCCGGTCGCGGGCAGCGCGATCGGCGTCCTGGCGCCCGCCGGCGAGCGCGCGCGCTGGGCGCCGGTGACCGGCGCGGACGGCGCGGTCGCCCACGACAAGCTCGAAGGCCTCGCCGCGACCGACGACGCGCGGCGCTGGCTCGCCGTCATCGATCCGGACGATCCCGATCGGCCGTCGGAGCTGGTCGAGCTCGCCCTCGACGGCGACTGGCTCGACGACCGGCCGTAGGGCACCCGGTCGATCGGGAAAATTCCGATCCGCGGGGCGCGATTCCTCGACGGAGAGCGGCTCGATGCCTGGCCTGCGGCGCTATACACTGAGCGCCGCCAGGCGTCATGACGGCACGCATCGCGACCACGGTCGCGGTCGCCGCGCTCGTGTCCCTCGCTGCCTGCCGGCGGCGCATCGACACCGCGCGCGGGGAGCGCGAGATCCGCGACTTCTTCGAGGCCCGCCTCGGGCCGGTCGAGCGCGTCCACTGCCCGACCCGCGTCGACGCCGACCCGGGCGGAACGTTCGTTTGCACGATCGCCTTCGCGCGCAGCCCCGAGCTCACCGTGATCGTCACCCAGAAGCCGGGCGCGCGCTTCGCGTTCGACCTCGCCGAGACCGTGGTGTCGACGTCGGCGATCCAGCGCGAGATCGCGGCCTGGGTGCGCGAGCGCACCGGCGCCGACGCCGTCATCGACTGCGGCGCCGGCGTCCAGCCGATCCCCGACGGCGGCTATCGCTGCAGCGCGGTGCTCCCCGACGGCGGCCGCAAGAGCGTCGTCGTGGTCGCCGGGCCAGGCGGCAAGCTGACGTGGAAGATGGCCGACTAGGCTGGGCGCTTCGACACGGCCTTGGCCTCGCGTTGCTCGGCCAAGGCCGGCTCAGCGCGAACGGATCAGGGCTACTGCTCGGCGGAGACCAGCGCGAGCACGTCAGTCAGCTGCGGCGTGTAGGTCCGGCCCTCGAGCAGATCGCGGACGTTGAGGCGGGCCGGCGGCGGCACCGCCATCGGGCCCTTCTTCGACGGGCGCGACAGCTCGATCGAGCGGTAGCGGCCGGCGTCGGCGCTGGCGAAGCCGGTGAACGGCCCGCTCGCCGAGAAGGTCCGGACCGCGGCGCCGACGCGATCGCTGGTGGCGCGGTCGACCGCCGGCGCGGCGGCGAACATCGGCCAGCCGACCGAGGCGACGGTCAGGACGGCGCGGGTGCCGCCGGGCAGCTCGAAGCCGGACGGGACCAGCGCGGCCTGGGCGCGGCCGGCGCCGACCATGGTCGCCGCCGACAGCGCGTCGGGCGCCTCGACGATCTTGCCGAAGAAGCCGGCCTCGACCTCGCCGCCGAGGAGGGCGTTGGAGACGAACGCGCTGGCCTTGGCGCCGACCATCGGCACCGCCACCGTCTTGCCGCGCAGGTCGTTGAGCGAGCGGATGCCGCCGGCGGCGACCAGCTGCCACGACACCACCGCGCTGCCGCCGCGGACCGCCGACGCCAGCACGTCGTAGGGCAGACCGATCGCCGCCGCGTACGGCGCGTCGACCACCGCGAACTGGACGTCGCCGCTCTTGATCGCCGCCGACAGCTGGCCGCCGCTGGCGAAGACGCGGCCGGTGACCTTGCGCCCGGTCTGCGCCGCGACGTGGTTGGCGAGGGCGCGCACGAACTCGAGGCGCTGCGCCGGGCCGGAGAACGGCGCCGACGGGGCGTACAGGCCGATGACCAGATCCTTCTGCGCCGGCTGGGCGGCGGCGGGCGCCGGCGCGAGCGCCGGCGCGAGCGCCAGCGCGAGCCCGAGGAGGAGCGCGACGATCGCCTTCACTGGGAACCTCCTCCGGCGCTGGAGCCCCACAGGCGCTCCTTCATGTCGATCCAGCTGCGCAGCGGCGCGAAGCGGACGCCGACCGCCACCGCCTTGCGGTAGTAGTCGAGGGCGCGCAGCGGCTCGCCCTTGCGGTCGTAGGCGATGCCGATGTTGACCAGCGCCTCCGGCACCTCGCTCTGCACCTGCGACAGCCGCACCAGCGCGACGTCGACGCGGCCGGCGGCGAGGTCGAGCACCGCCAGGTTGTGGCCGAGCTCCGGGTTGCGGCGATCGTACTTCTCGGCCTCGTTGAGGTACTTCTTGGCCTCGACGGCGCGGCCGCGATCGTAGGCCTCGTTGGCGGCGCGCAGCGCGATGTCGCGCGCGGCCAGCCGGGCCAGCGGCTCGGCGGCGCCGGTCGCCTGCCGGCGCAGCTTCTCGAGCCGGTCCAGCGACTTGGTGGCCAGCCGGAGCTGGCTGCCCTCGTTCCAGGCGATCAGGATCGGCACCGCAACCTCGTCGGCGGGCGCCACGAACGGGCAGCGCGAGCGGGCCTTGTCGAGGCGGCGCAGGTAGTCGAGCGCGACGTCGCGCTGGCCGGCGCCGGTCGCCGCCAGCGCGAGATCGCAGCGGACCGCGACCGCCTGGGCGTCGGTCTCGGCCAGCTTGGCGTCGAGCTGGCGCAGCACCTTGACCGCGCGCGCGAACTGGCCGGTCCGCATCCAGTCGGTGGACGAGGCGCGGGCGATGTCGACGTAGGTGCGCATCACCTTGCCGCGGCTCTCGGCGGTCGTCGAGCCGAGCGCCTCGTTGAGGACGTCGGCGGCGTCGTCGCCGTGGCCGGCGGCGTACTCGGCGGCGGCGAGGTCGAGGGCGACCGCGACCGGATCGCCGCCTGGCATCCTGAGGGCGCGCCGGTACTGGGCGCGGGCCTCGTCGAGCTGGCCGGCGGCGTGGAGGGCGCGGGCCAGGAGGTGCGCCGCGCGCGCGTCCCGCTTGTCGCGGTCGGCGGCCTTGCGCAGCACCGCCAGCGCCGCCTGGGTCTTGCCCTGCTTGAGCCGGATGGCGCCGAGGTTGCGCCAGGTGACGACGCTGTCGCCGAGCTGCTCGGCGCGATCGAGCCGCGACTCGGCGCCGGCGATGTCGTTGCTGGCGACCTCGGCCACCGCCGACACGTTGAGCGCGGTGATGAGCGGGCCGCGGGCGCGCTCCTCGGGCGGCTTCGACGCCAGCGCCGCCTCGAGGTGCTCGATCGCCGGCACCGCCTGGTTCTGCCCGATCAGCGACGCGCCGAGCAGGAAGCGGGCGGTGGCGTCGGTCGGGTGGGTGCCGACCCACGGCGCCATGTGGTCGCGGAGCTGGGCGTGCTCGCCGGCGGCGAGCAGCGCCTCGCCGAGCTCGATCGTCCACATCGGCTCGAGATCGCGCGGCGGGCCGGCCTTGCGCAGGCGGGCGATGGCGGTGGCGTGCTTGCCGAGCAGGCGCTCGGTCCGCGCCAGCTTGAGCGAGTAGAGCGCGTTGTCCGGCTCGCGGCGCAGCGCCTCGTTGAAGGCGCCCTCGGCGGCGCGCAGGTTGCCCATGCCGGCACGGATGTCGCCGAGCAGCGCCCAGCCGCGCGGATCCTGCGGCCGGCGCTCGCGGTAGCGGTCGGCGCCGTCGAGCGCATCGTTGAGGCGGCCCAGGGTCAGGGCGCAGCGAGCGCGCACGATCGACACCTCGGCGTACTTGGCCTCGAGGTCGGCGATGTTGCCGAGCGTCTGCATCGCCTGGCCGCAGTCGAGGACGGCGGTCGACCAGGCGACGCCGAGGCGGGCCAGCTCGTTGCGCCGGTTGCGATCGACGATCTGCTGGTAGATGGTGCGCGCCTTCGCCGGCTGGCCGGAGCGCAGGTAGGCGTTGGCCTGGTCGATCTGATGGACCTGGTCCTCGCCGGCGATGCCGCGCGGCCGGTACTTGAAGTAGGCGTCGAAGGCGGTGACCGCCTCCTTCCAGCGGCCGGTCCGCACGTAGTAGTGGCCGAGCACGACCTGGGCGCCGTAGCGCGACGGCGCCTTCGCGACCTCGACCTCGAGCATCGGCACCCCCTCGCCCGGGTTGCCGGCCAGCACGAGCTGGACGCCGAGCGCGGTCAGGACGTCCGAGTTGGTCGGCGCCAGGGTGCGCGCGCGCCGCATGACCGCCACCGCCCTGTCGTGCTGCTTGAGCACGCCATGCAGGCTGGCCCGCACGATGTACGCGTCGAGGCGGCGCGGGTTGACCTGGATCGCCCGGTCCAGCAGCGTGCCGGCGCGCGTGTAATCCCTGCGCGCGATGGCGCGGCGCGCCTCGTCGATGAGCAGCGAGGTCTCCTCGTCCTCGGCCGGCTGCGCCGCGGCCGGGGGCGGCATCGCACCGGGCCCGAGGACGCCAGTGATTCCGGCGACCAGGGTCGCCCCAACCAGCGCGGCCCGCGCGATGCCGATGACCTTCATGCGGCTGCTCCTCGGTTGGCGCGCGGCTCGACGGCCGCGCCGCGGAACTGGATGACGACCAGCGTCATGTCGTCGTCCGATGGCGCCTCGCCCGCGAAGCGGTGGACCTCCTCGACGATGCCGTCGCGGAACACCAGCACCGGCTCGTCGCCGGCCGCCCGGCTGGCCAGGAGCTTGCGCAGGCGCCGCTCGCCGAAGCGCTCGCCGGTGTGGTTGACCCGGTCGGCGACGCCGTCGGAGGTCAGGACCAGGACGTCGCCGGACACCAGGCGGTGCTCGCCGGCGTTGATGTGCGGGTCGGCGCTGCCCAGCGGGTTCGACCGCACCGACAGCACGGTCAGATCCGACTCGGTGACGGTCCGCTTCTGCACCACGTACGGGAAGCAGTGGCCGGCGTTGGCGAAGTCGAGGTGACCGTCGGGTGACAGGAGGAGCGCGAAGCAGGTCATGAGCAGCCGCTGCTGGCCGACGTCGCGGATGGCGCGGTCGATCGCGAGCAGGACCACGGTCGGCGTGATCATCTTGTGCTCGAGCAAGGACAGCGACTCGACCGCGCCCCGCGCGCTGGCGGCGATCATCGCCGCCGGCATGCCGTGGCCGGTGACGTCGCCGATGACCACGAGCAACCGCCCGCCCGAGAGCTGGCGGTAGGTCCACCAGTCGCCGCCGCACTGGGTCGCGGCCTCGCAGTGCCCGGCCAGGGTGATCTCGTCGACGACGATGGGATCGGGCGGCGGGCTCATCAGCTCCTGGACGCTGCGCGCGAGCTCGAGCTCGCGCTCGAGCTGGGCCTT
>Ga0075429_100006009_pt1 | contig 10499 bp, 13 predicted proteins | sample RhiMetdeltSRZDD3_FD_75295 | JGI IMG/M metagenome (GOLD analysis project Ga0075429, IMG submission 75295) | Populus rhizosphere microbial communities from Tennessee, USA - Rhizosphere MetaG P. deltoides SRZDD3 | ecosystem: Host-associated > Plants > Roots > Rhizosphere > Soil | place: USA...
TTCCTGCTTTCATTCGGTCAGTGGAAAGCGGTCAAGTGTCTGGGAGGGTGCTGAACTCGAGGCTGCTCGTGCTTGGGCAGCCGGGGCTCGAAGTGTGCCGCTGGAATTTCAGGCCGGACGGTATGTCAGACTGGAGCCGGGGAATTTCCTCCGGGTCTATCAACGAGTCCTCGCCGACAATCGCGCGTGGACGGTTAGAATCAGGAACTAAGGAGACTAGATTTAATGGCTGATGTGTATGCTCGCGTGAGAGATCTCGAGAGGAAACTCCACTTCATTATGACCTCCATGAGGATGAAAGCGGCGGTTACGAATGGTCTGCTTGGCGCTGATGGGCGCCCCCAGGCGAATATTTTCGAGGGGAACCTGTTGGAGTTATATCATCTGAGCCGCCAGATCCCAACGGTTGGTGAGGATCAGGCTGAGCCGCCGGTAGAGATCCCCAAGGAACCTGATCTGACTGTTAAAACTGTAGATGAGCCGGTGGAACCGGCGAGCGAGACGCAAAATGGCTGAACTTGGCAAGATTCCTGCAGGCGTTGAGGGCACTGCCCCGGCGGTTGCCTCCACTCCCGAGACCGGAGATGAGATCCTCGAGGTCCTCCAAAAGGACTTTGAGCGGGTCAAGTCCCAAAAGGCCCGCCCCACAGGGGGCGTCGAGGGGACGACTCTGCTTGGACTTTGTTTCCTGAATGACGAGCAGTATACTAACTACAAAAACAAGTCCCTCAGCCTCGAGGCCCAAGACGCGAATAAGCTCTATTTGAGCTTTAACCTGATCGCGCCGAGATTTTATAAGCTCCTGGGACGCCTGAGCGCGTTCAACGCGCCATTTAAGTCTCGCCCGAACAAGAAGGATCCTCAAGCCCTCGAGGAAGCCGAGATCGTCGATCGGATGACTATCGCGCTCGATGAAAAGCTCGATGAGCCGTCCCGGCTCCGAGAGACCCTGTTCTGGCTCCTCGCAGGTGGGACCGCTTTCCGGCATGTCCCTTGGGTCCCGAATGCAACAATCGAGCCAACTCCTCAGTTCGAGGGCCAGGAACTCCTCTTCGAGGATCTCACCGACGAATCCCACCAGACCATCGTCCCGGAGTCGGTCAAGGATCAAATGGTCGCCTCGGGTCGTCCCGAGGAGTCCTTTAAGATCAAAGAAGAAGTCGAGATGGTCGGCGAGGTTGGGGATGAAGTGTATGGACCGTTTAATGTCTTTATTGACCAATCGGTGAGGTCCATCCAGGATTTGGCCCCTGATCAGTGGGTCCATGTCGCGACTCCCAAGACGGTCGGGTGGATTAAGGAAAACTATGGCGTCGAGGTGGAACCTCAAAAGGACATCTCGTTGATCGTCTCGAAGATCCGCGCTGAGGGCGGTGACTCGTCGGGAGGGGTCTTTCTCAAGGACCTGATCCCTCTTGTGCAGGGCTCGACGGATGAAAATGACCCGCCGATGGTGGTGCATATCCAGTCCTATCAACCCGCGAGTCAGGCTAACCCTCATGGTCGGTATGTCTGCTGGATTCCCGACCAGAAAGTCCTCCACGACGCGGAGAATCCTTACGAGGAGATTCCTATCGTCGATTTCCATTTCACCCCGGTCACTACCTCGTTCTGGACCAAGTCCTATGTGACTCCTCTGATCGCTCCTCAGCGGTTCATCAACAAACGAATGAGCCAGCTCGGGGAACAGTCCAACGCGGCGATCTATTCCTCGGTCCTGCTTGGACCCGGCCTGACTGAGGCCGACGTGCCTGCGGACTATCCAGGCGTGATTAAGAATGGTCTCTCCGAAAGTGGGACGCCGAATGTCGGGAGGATCGCCCCGCCGGAGATCCCAAGTTGGTTCCTCAACTCGATCGAGATGGCCGTCAAGATGTTCAACGACGCCTCGGGCGGCGCTGATCTGATGGAGGACAACAAGTTCCCAGGCCAGTTGCGAGGCCCTCTCGCAGTCCCGATGCTGCAGGAGATCCTCGACACGCAATGGGGACCGCTGTTTAATCACCTCGGAGAGAGGTTGGCCCGCGTAAAGCAGCTCCGACTCAATCGGGTGAAACAATTCTACCCGCCGATCCGGACGATGCACTACACCGACCGGACCCAGAAGGACGAGGTGTTGACTTTCCACACGGAGAAGGTCCTCAGAAGTGGAACAAACTTCAACATCACCGTTGAACGCGGCTCCCTGCTCCCGGAACTCAGATCTCTCCGCGAGTCAAGAATCTCGGAACGTCTTAGAGGCCCCCTCGCGATCCTCTACATGGACGAGAGGACTGGTAAGCTGGACAAGTCCAAGATCGCGGCCGATCTCCAGTTTGGTGACACCGGCCGGGAGGCTAGAGAGTCGAAGTATCGAAAACTTGCCCAGGAACTGATCAAGCTCCTCTGGGAAGGCAAGCCGGTCCCCCCGGTGCAGCCGTTCTACGATCACAAAGCGATGCTGGATGAGCTTGAGGACTCAATGGCAACAACTGAGTTCCTCCATTCGAGTCCCCAGATCCAGCAGTTGTTCGCCCAGAGGTGGTCTCAACACGCGACGTTCCTCCAGCAGGAGGCCCAAGCTCAGCAACAGGCCATGCAAGGCCAGATGATCCACTCGGCTGTGGCTCAGGCGACCCAACAAGCCGCCGCAACCGCTGCCGCCGACGCGGTTCATGAGGCCCACGCACAGATCCATGCCCAGAACCAGCAACCGACCGACCAGTATGTCGCCTCCGCGCAGGCCAAGTCGGGAGGAGCGAACCGATCAGGCCCCCCAAAGCCTGCCCAGAAGCGGAAATTTACGTATGAGGAGTCCAAATAATGCCCTTCCGACGCAAGGCTGGCTCTGATAAGTTCGAATCCCCCTCGGGGAGGACCTTTTCAGAGAAACAGGTCAAACTCTACTATGCCACCGACGGCTTCTCGAGGCGTTCGGCTAAACATGCCAAGCCTCAGGCGGTCCTGTCTCGACGCCGGAAGCCATCTCTCTGATCTGGCTCAGCTAGATCCAAGTGGGCCTCGAGCCGCGGGTCTCTCGGCGCAGGTGTGGGGACTCACAAAAGTCCCCACAACGGAGACATCCTCCGGTCCGGGTCGGATCTCTTATATTATATAGAGCCTGCGACCCACCCCTGAGAAAATCTGGCCCGGCAGGACCGTAAGTCTAGTCCTGAGAACCCTTTAAGGCCCTGGGTCGCTCTTTGACCATGCGACCCACCCTAGCGACCCACCGACCCGCCCATCAACTGATACCCCCTATTGACACTTGGCACAATTCTTGCTAGAATTACCAGGTCTATAATGGCGAATAAGTCTCAGGAATAAGCAAACAGGCCTCGGCAGATCAGCCGAACAACTTGTTGTAGCCCTCGTCTGGGATCCTCGACCGAAAGGACGCACAATGGCCGACAATACGACTGGCACGGGTGGGGATGTTACCAACGCTCCCATCGGCACGGTTCCTGCAGGTGGTTCAAACCCTCCCCCGGCAGAACCGACCCCGATTGATCTCTCGGACGATTCCCTCGTCCGGATCAAAGGCTCCGACAAGCCGGTCAAGTTCTCAGATCACGTTAAGGGTTTTCAGTCTCAGTGGACCAAGGCCTCTCAGGAGGCTGCCCGGCTCAAGAAGGAACTTGAGGCGCGGGATGCGAGGATTCGAGAGTTTGAATCTCGCCGGAACACGACCCCTCAGGCCGAACCGACAGGCGATGTCTTTGCGGACCTCCGCAAGTTACCTTACCTGACCGGCGAGGATGCTGTGGGGGTGGTCCAGTCGATCGGAAATCAGATCCGCCAACGGGACATGGTCCTGTTGGGGACTCTCCGACAGCTCAAGTCGATGCAGGATATCGTCAATGGGCTGCATGAGAGTCATTCATCCTCGAGCTTCGATGCAAAGATCGATCGTTGGCTCAAGGATGGAGGTTATGATCCCGGTTACTCGGAATTGGCCAAGGAAGTCTACCTGGCCTACGAGGGCGAGAATCTCGACGAGGAGTTTCCTCAAATCTTTGCAAAGCGCGTAGAGCAGATCGAGTCGATCCTCGAGGCAAAGCGTCAGGCGAAGATCCAAGCTAATCGAAAGGCCCCGTTTGTGCCCGGTAAGGGCGGGCAGACAGGTCCTTCCCGACCGCTGGAGATCAAACCTGAGGCGTCTGCTAAGGAAATCGCCGAACAGCTCTGGGGCGGTTGGAAAGAGTCTGAAACGTAAGGTTTGAGAGGACCTTTTCCTCTCGTTTAGTCCAAAAAGATGGCAAATACTACCACAGCGGTCCTGGAGAGCCTTAAGTATGCTTATGGCGCCAACCGGGTCCTCTACCTGTTTAATCAGGAATCGGTTGTCTTTAACATCCTGGGACGAGTGAAGAAGCCAGTTGGTGGCCGAGGTCAGTTCATCCTCCCCATCATGGTGCAGAATCCGGGTGCGTTTACGGGAATCGGCGAGGGTGGCTCGCTCCCGACGGCGCTGGACGCGGATACGGCCGAGGCGTTGTTCAATCTCCAGGAATACGTCGGCGTTTACACTCTGTCGTGGAAGCTGATTCAGGATTCGCGCAACGACAAATTCGCGTTCCAACAGGCAGTCTCAATGCTTGATGACGGCGCGATGCGGCGTTTTATGCGGAACCTGAACTCGGATCTCCTCGATAACGGCAAGGGCCGTCTCGCGATTTGGCCTGCTGCCGATAACTCGTCCCCCTTCACGGTCAATGCGCTTCCACGCCTCGAGACCGGCATGGTAGTTGACGTGATGGCGATCTCGGACGATGATACCAAGCGAGGGGATTCGATCACTGTGAGTGGTGTGGATCCTCTGGCCCGCTCCTTCACCTCCGGCGGCTCGGTCTCGGGCACGGCGGCTGGTGACTATGCGGTCATTCAGGACACGGTTGACGTGACGGACCTCGGTGCGGGCAATGCCCGGCACTCGAATGGTCTCCTGAGCGTCATTTCCGACTCGAATCCGGCGGCGATTGTGGGCAACTACGGCTCAATCAATCGTTCAACGGCTGGAAACGAGTATTGGAAGGCTCCGGTCCTGGCGAATGGCGGCACGAATCGTGCATTGACTGAGGATCTGCTCCTCCAGGCAATGGACGCGGTCCGGGAAAAGGGCGGCGGTTCGCTCGATGCGTGGATCAGCAACCTCGCGGTGGTTCGCCGGTATCATGAGATCCTGGCCTCTGAGAGATTTATCAGCCTCTCAGGTCCTGGTCCCATCGGTGGCGGGATCGGCCGTAAGGGTGATGGCGAGGCGAAGAAAGACGGTCGGACACCTTATGAATTCTCCGGAATTCCCTGGTATGTCGATCCGTTCTTCAATGCCAACGTGATCGTCGGAATGGACACGAGTCACTTCTTCCTCGGCGTTGGGGACAACGAGGTCCCGCGTCCGATTTCGGAGATCTTTGACAACGTTCCGTTCTTCAAGACGACCTCGAGCGCGACGTTCGATGTGAATTTCTACTACCAGATGGAGCTTCTCAGCGACAATCCGGCAGCGGGAGTTCAGATCCAGGACGTTGCAGAGTCGTAATTCGGCGTTTAACTAACTTTGGGAGGGTGTGGGTATCATGCGGAGGATGCCCTGCTAGGGCGGTCCGCGCCGTTCTAGCCCTCCCAATTTTTTCTAGGTAGTTAGAAATGGCTCAGCCATCTCTAATCATCCGGAGATTCAAAAATGGGACTTCGTAAAGCAATCGAGAACTTCGACCCGATTCAGGCCTGCTATGTCCAGACCGCAGCGGCGGGGACGGCGCCTGATTCGTTTATTTTCGTCAACCCCACGACTTCGGGGGAGTATTTTGAGATCCTCTCAGCGGTTGGTATGTGGGATGTCGTCGGGGGCGCGGCGGCAGCGGCCGATGTGAAAGTTGTCCCGGCAGCGACCGCGCTTGCCTCGGGCACGACTGCCCTGGCAGCGGCGTTTGACCTCACGACCGGCGCGAGGGCGGCTACTAAGGCAACCCTGACCGCAACGGCAGCGAATAGAATCGTCCCGCCGGGTTCGGCGGTGGCGGTTGACACGTCAGGGACCCTCACAGGTCTGGCAGGGCTGGTGATCCAGGTCTACCTGCGCCCGGTTCGTGGTGTGAAGAAAACCTTCTAGTTAGAAAAAGGGGAGAGGGGCTAGATTTCTAGCCTCTCCTTTCCATTACTTGGAGTAACCCAAATGTATACAGACTTCGATCCAGTTAAGTTGAGCCTCGAGGAGAACCAGTTCGTCCTCGATCATGTTGGTGAACCGCCAGTGGTGGCTATGGGGGTCCCGAGACCCGTCCAGGTCACCGAGGCAGCCGTCAGGCCAGTCCTCGAGGGAATCTATGAACTCCTCGAGAGAGAAAAACACGAGGGCCTAAAGTGGGTCGGCGTGGAGGCCGTGAAAAGCGCGATCAGGACCTATCTGGAGCAGTCCGCGAAGTGGGAAAAGAACAAGTCTCGCCGAGGGGCGCCGAGGTTCCCCTCGATGTATAGCTTCGATGGGCGCGGGAAGGCTCATTGGCGAGGAATTGGCTCGGACTCGGAGTTTGTGAGGACCTATTTCGACGCGACCGGGAATCGGGTTCCATTCGCGATTAGTCTCCTCCCGGCCCGCGAGGCCGCTTGGAAGCCGGAGTGGATCACCAAGGAGTCCGTCGAGGCGCTGCCGAAGATCACGCAGTCTCTCGTGGTCAACGATGACCTCCATCGGATCGAGTGCTTCTGCGGGCACACCGAAGTGTTCCGGGAGGATTCTAGATCGTCTTACAACGCCGCGCGGGCGAGGATGAGTAAGCACCTCCGAAAGTCCACCGACCGCATTGATGACCACCGGGAACTTCACACGAATGAGTTTGGATCCTAATGAATAATCCTGATGTCATTCGTTCAGTCTATGGGAGCCGGGGCAAAACCCCGGTTACTCAGACCATCTCCAAGCCTGTCCCCCTCGGGCCTGAGCATAATGTCTGGTTTTGGAATCCCAACCGGATCGGCGCTCGAGGACCCGAGCCAAGTTTTGAGTCTCGCCTGAGATCCGAATTCGGCGACGACATCGGAGTGACCTGGAATCCCATCACCGAGCGGTGGCAGGTCTTTGCAAGGGCTCCCAAGGTCCAAACACCGATTTGTCAGGGCTGGAGATTGTTGTTTATCCATTGGGGGGCCGACCATCAGTTCCTCCCTCTCGACGAGAGAGTCTTTGGGAGGATCTACCAGGTCGATTCGAGCCGGAATGGCGGCGCGAAGAAATACTTTGAGAGGATCATCCAGGAATACCACCGCGACGAGGCCAAGCGCGAGGTCGAGAAGAAACAGGACGCGATCGATCAGGCCATGCCCTATTGGGAGCATTCACAGATCAAAAATATCGGCAAGGGGTCGAAATTCTCGACCTATCATGCTTAGAGGTCCACGATGCAGCCTTATGTAATTAGTCGCCAGATTAGCAACAGCAACCAGGACCATCTCGTGGCCGAGGGGTTCGTGGTGAAGCGCAACGACGCGCCCATAACCGCGAATATCGTCGAGATCAAGCACGATGGGGTCAGCGGGATCATCAACGCGGAAGTCACCGGCGGAGGTCTGGCGTTCCAGACCGGCGGTGCAAGCCGGGCTTCGGTTTCAGCGAACGGTCTGAGCCTGCTCCCCGCGACGACTCCTCCTGCAGGTGGAACAGCGGGATTGGGGATCTCGATCTCTAACGTCTCGCAGTTTGGGATCTACTTTGGGACCGGCGCCCCGACCCTCGCGGCAGCTCAGGGGAGTCTTTACCTGCGCCGGGACGGATCGAGCACCATCACGCGGGCGTATATCAATACTGACGGTGCCACGACCTGGACACCGATTACAACCTCTGCGTAAGGATAAAACATGGCTCAGGGACTTTATTCAAAGACCGTCTCCATCGCGGCGGCGACCGATACGGCCCTCATCGCGGCTCCCACGACGACTAACTTCGCCGGGAAGCCCGAGAGGATCTATGTCCTCTATCTCCGCTACGGCGTCGGGACGGCGTGGACAGGTGGTCGGATCCGCTTTGAGGACGGCGCGGGTGGATCGGTGATCATGCGCGGGGCGACTGCCACAGTCGATGTCGATGTCGAGAGGTATTTTGCCACGATGCGCAAGGACTATCCAGGCTATGCCTTGACGGAGGGGAATGCCCTTAATGTCAACACGGCCGGGACTCCTGGTGCACTGGAAGTGACCGTCATCTACGAGATCAAGTAATGACCGGGCAATCTCTCCTGGACCGGATGGAGCTGCTCAACGCCGAGTTACAGCTCCAGGCTGGCGAGGAAAATGTCACGAAGGGATTACTGGCCCTAAACGTAGCGCAGGACTACTTCGAGTCTCTCGCCGCGCTTCGCGGGAAGGTCCTTGGATCGTCCACAGGAACCGTCGCCACGGCCTCTTCGACGGAATCGACCGCTTTCCCGGCTGGCCTCCTGCGGATTGATCGTCTCCAGGTCCTCGACGCGACTACCCAGAGACCAATTCGAGAGCTGAGACCGCTTCGGCGGGCCGGTGGACACGCAGGATCGAGTTATTGGCCGCTTTACCTGTTCGCGACGAACACCGCAGGAATGCCGTGGGCGTATGAGGCCACAGGTGGAGCGATCTGGTGGAATCCGCTCCCTGACACAGTCTACACGGTTCGTTGGTATGGGTTCTCGGCGGCGAGTGACATCACTGCCTCAGGCACCTTTGCGTATCCTGATGTCGTGGCCCTGCCGATCGCGTCATTTGCGACGAGGCTCTACAAATCTGGCCTCGACGACGATGCGAGGGACCTTGATGCGCTGGCGCAGTCTACTTTTGGCACTGTTCTGGACACTCTCAGCCTCTTCAACCGCGATGGCGCAGTTGGACTTGAATACACTCAGGTTCACAATGCCTAGCTTGAGGAAGCCTGACCAGGTGGTCTCACAGCCGAAAAAGGAACCCTCAAAGGTCTTTCGGCGGGTTGGGTTGCCGCTAATTGCTGGATCTAACGGCCTCGACCTTGGATCGAGCCTTTGGCTCAGCCAAAAAGACGACCCTCGGATCAAGGAAATGAATCCTCTCTACCAGAATGACGCGGTAATGACCGGCATTAAGAGCGGCACCACTGCCCTCGAGGCCTGGCTGCTCGATAAGTATGCCAAGGATCATCCCAAGCTGGCCATGCTCGCCGCAGGGGCTGTCTCAGGGCTTCCTCTGTGGGCCGGGATGCACAATATCAAGCTCGGTAGGAGTCTCAAGTAATGTCTATTTCAGTCCTCAACACCGACGCCGGGTTGAGCGGTAAGACGCTCCTCACGGCTGAGACCGCTCAGACCGTCACCGCTGCCAAGACGTTTGACCTCGACCCAAATCCGCCGTTTGTGGTGACCTCCGGATCGGCCGTCGTGCCGAACCTCGACGCGGATAAGGTGGATGGTGTTCATGTTTCAGGATTAGCTCAGTTAGGAACCGCAAACGCTGGTAACCTCATCTTTACTGATGCCACTTACGACATAGGTGCTAGCGGAGCGACGAGGCCGAGGGATTTGTTTCTAAGTCGAAATGCTACAATCGGAGGCACAATAACTCCTACAGGTGGGTTTGTTCTTGCGACCTCAAGCTATACACCCACTTGGAGTGGCACGCTGGGGAATGGGACCATCACCGGGAAGTATTTACAGATTGGCAAGTTGGTCCACTTTGAAGTGCTGTTGACGTGGGGTAGCACTTCCTCACACGGCGCTACCGCACAAACACTCAGTTTACCTGTAACCGCTGCCGCAGCGGGCCTGGCTTGTGGAGATGCCATCCTACAAGACTCAGGCACAGGTCAGTATACGGCGTTGGGGTGGCTTACCTCGACCACAGCAGTTCTTTTTTATAATTGTGATGGTCTCCAATCGGGTGCGATTATTAACACCACGCCGTTTGTTTGGACCACAAACGATGCAATACAATTTCACGGTTCATATTTTGCTGCTTAAATGAGCGTTCCTCTTCAGATCCAAATGTTCGATGCCTTCCTGGGAAGTCAGGAAGGGATTCATTCGATCATCCTCCCAGATATCTTCTCGTCGGGGGGAAGCAAGAATGTCTATATCGACAAATTCGCCCGAGTGGCCCAAATGGGGGGCTACACTCGGCAGAACTCTAGCGCTTTCACGACCGACACAGGGGGATCAGCCTCGATGGTTCGAGGGCTGATCGCCTATCGAGGCACCGCAGGTGGATCTATCTCACGGAAGCTCATCATCATCCTCGACGATCAGGTCAACGAATGGGAAATCCACGCCTCGACCGACCAAGGCGCGACTAAATCGTTTCTCTACGATGCTGGATCAGGCTCGATTAACCAAATCCCGGACGCGGCTCAGTTCGGGGATAATTTGTATATCTGCAATGGCAAGATCCAGCCGAGGAAGTATGACGGCTCGTCCCTGAGCGCGACAGGTTTGACTCAGAGTCCGACTCCTACCTCGGCTTCTTCCTCTACGTCGGGAAACCTGCTCGGGAACTACAAGTGGAAGCTCGTTTCGACTATCGCAGGG
>Ga0075429_100006010_pt1 | contig 10496 bp, 10 predicted proteins | sample RhiMetdeltSRZDD3_FD_75295 | JGI IMG/M metagenome (GOLD analysis project Ga0075429, IMG submission 75295) | Populus rhizosphere microbial communities from Tennessee, USA - Rhizosphere MetaG P. deltoides SRZDD3 | ecosystem: Host-associated > Plants > Roots > Rhizosphere > Soil | place: USA...
CAAGCTCAGGACAGGCCCTTCGGCAAGCTCAGGACAGGCCCTTCGGCAAGCTCAGGACAGGCCCTTCGGCAAGCTCAGGACAGGCCCTTCGGCAAGCTCAGGACAGGCCCTGCGAAGCTGTGCCGCGGAGTCGGCTCACTCAGAGCCGAGCCGACCGTTCACAGGCGAATCGTTCACAGGCGCTGAGCCTTTATCGCTCCCAGCACTCCGACACCCCCAGCGTCCCCCCCGTCACGCCTTTCACCCCGGCGTGGTCGATCGTCAGCGTGCCGCACGGGTCCGTCGCCATCCCGCCGCGCGGCACGGCGCGCAGCGTGTACTGCGAAGCGTCGTGCGTGCCGGTGAACCCGATGTCGTAGAACACGTTCGCGCCGTCGCGCGGCGAGCGCGCGATGGGCGGGTCCGAGAGCGCGCTGCCGTCGCCCTTGCGGTCGTAGGCGTTGCTGATGGTGTACTGCCGCTCGATGAGCTGGGCGTTCTCGAGCAGCACCCCCTTGGCGTCGGCGCGGCGACCGCGCGCGACGGAGTCGCGGTAGCTCGGGTACGCGACGGCGGCCAGGATGGCGACGATGCTCACCACGATCATCAGCTCGATGAGCGTGAAGCCGCCGGCGGCGCGCCGCGCGCTCATCTGATCTGCCGCCAGGAGATCCGGCGCTTCCTGCATAGCTTGACCGTTTCGGAGATGAGTTGCGTGTTGGACAGCGCTGCGGTGGCCACCGCATCGCACGGCGGCTTGGACGCCGACGGCTCGAAGCCGCCGCGGCGTGCGCCCGAGGCGTCGCCCCGGCCGTACTGCGAGCCGACGGTGGACTTCGCGCCGCCGCTCGCCTCGGTGAACTGGAACATCGGCTGCGTGAGCACGCCGCTGTAGGTGACGCGCACGTTGCCGGTGCTGAACACGGCGAACGAGGGGGCGCGGCCCGTGGCCGGGTCGAGCGCGATGATGCGCGACGTGCCGCCGTCGAAGCACGGCACGTTGGTGGGCGTGTTGGCCACGAAGAACACCGTGTCGCGCACGATCTGCGGCGACAGGTTGATGCGCTCGCCGCCGGCCGCCAGGTCCATGTACCAGCCGCGCTTGACCGTCCAGTCGACGGCGTTGCTGCTCGTCGTGCCGAACAGGCCCGGCGCGACCACGGCGTTCCACGTCTGCTCCTGCAGCACCGTGGCGCGCGCGCCGCCGACGCCGCTCGTCTCGCCCGGCTTGTCCCAGATGCCGTACAGCGACTGCGTCTGCAGGTTCACGTTCGGCGGCGACGTCGGCGCGCTGTCGCTCGACTCGAACAGCTTGCCCGTGCCGAACACGACCACCACGCCGCCGTTGGCCTGCGGATGCCGCTCGATCTCGGGCATCACCGCGATCGGCTGCGCCATGCCGCTCGCCACCGGCGTGCGGAACAGCGGGTTGCCGCCGAACGCGACGTTCCATTGCGCCGGGTCGCTCGAGCTCACGTCGAACTTCCAGAGCTGGCCCTTCAGGTCGCCTGCGTAGATCGTCGTCACCTCGCGCGAGCTGAGCACGAAGTTCGGCTGGCCGAGGCCATTGTCGCCTTGCGCGCCGACGGCGAACTCGCGGATGACGGCGCCGGTGGCGACGTCGACGACGAACAGCTTGGCCTGGCCGCGCGCGCTGTCGTAGCCGTTGCCGAAGATCGCGGCCCACGCGCCGTTGCGCATCTTCACCACGTGCGGATAGCCCGGCACGAAGCCCATGTCGGCGTGGGTCGAATCGGTGAACTCCCAGAGGATCCGGCCGCTGCCGAAGCCGCCGGCGCCGACGGCCGTGTCGGTCACGTCCATGGCGTAGATGCCGCGCGCGCCGGCGCCGTTCGAGGCGGTGAGCAGGGTGCGCCAGGCGCCGCCGATGAACGCGTCCGACACGTTGGGCGGGCCGTCCGCGGTGAAGCGGTGCGCATACGACGGATCGGCGAGCATGCGCAGCTTGTTCTCGGGGAGCTGCGCGGTCGTGGAACGCGGCACCGTGTACACGGCGTTCGGCACGTAGGCGAACCGCTCGATGCCCGTCGTGGCGTCGACGGCGTGCATCATGCCGTCGTTGGCCGCGAAGAAGAGGGTGTTGCGCAGGGTCTGCAGCGCATCCGGCGCACGGTACGCGCCGTAGAGCGCCTGCGCCGGGTCGCTCGCGGGCAGCCGGTCGTAGTCGCCGCCCGCGTCCGGACCCTTCACCGGCGAGCCGCTCACGACGTCGCCGAGCGGGCCGCCCGTCACGCCGGCCACCGTATAGCGCGAGCGGTCGCGCAAGCTTCCGCCGTTGGCGATCTCGCGGCTGCCGTCGCCGCGCAGGTAGTCGAGCAGGGTCGCATCGTTGTCGAGCGCGCTCTTCTGGGCGGCGGTCAGGTTGCCCCACAGGAACGTGGTGCCGCTGGCCGCCGCGCCGGCGGAGGTGAAGATGTTGCGGCTGGTGTGCGCCGGCAGCTTGTTCGAGGCCTCCCACACCTGCGTCGGGTTGGTGTAGGTGGAGTCGGTGGGCTTGTTGTTGACCAGGCCGCTGGTCGGGTCCTGCGTGAACGCGTACATGCGGCCGTACCAGCGCGACGGGCTGAAGGTCGCCTGGTACACCTTGCCGCCGGCGCGCAGCTGCGGCGCGTCCGCGGCCACCGACGCCTGGTCCAGCGGCTGGTCGGCCACCTCGGAAAGCGCATCGGACAGGCCGTTGGCGAGCTGGGTCGGGTTGGTGGCCGAGAAGTAGCGGCCGCGACCCACCATCGCCGCGTGGACGAGGTCGTCGCCGGTATCGGGCGAGTTGTCGACCGGCACCGTCCAGCGCAGCGGCGTCTTGTCGGCGACGAGCGCGTCGCGGCGGGTCTGCGTGCTCAGGTCGGCGGCGGTGCCGTCGGTCTTCGTCACGGTGCCCGTGCCCGTGATGCCGAGGCCGACGGTGAACATCGTCAGGTGCTGCCAGAACCCCGGGTCCTGGCGCGAGGGCACGATGCGGTTCGCCAGGTCGTCGCGCAGGTCGGTCTTCCAGTAGTACGCCGCCGCGTCCGAGAGGGTGTTCGCGGTGCCCGTGTTGTCGCGGAACGGGCTGATCGTGAAGCGGCCGAGCAGGTCGTCGGTGGTCGAGGCGGCGATGGTGTCGCTGAAGTCGTAGCGCGTGCCGTCGGGCTTGGCCGGGGTGCGCAGCCCGGTGAAGTCGTCGTTGTCGTTCGCCGCGCTGCCGGTCGCCGCGCCCGTGTTCCAGAAGCCGTCGGTGCTCAGGATGTGGAACGAGCGCCGGCAGGTGTACTCGTTGCCCGCCGACAGCGTATTGGCCGGGTCCTCCGCCCACGGGTTGCCGGTGCCGCGGCGCATGAAGTAGCGGCCGACGTCGTCGACCGCGCGGCGCAGCGGCGTCGCGTTGCCGGCCTGCGCGCCGTAGAGGCGCGTGAAGAAGTCGGTGCGGTAGCGCCGGGTGCTGTCGCTCGGGTCGTTCCAGAACTTGCGCACGCCGCGCGCCACGGTGCGCGTCGGCACGCCGTCGATGTTGTTCGGGGTCGACTCGCCGCTGTGCAGCGTCGCGTACCCGACGCGCATGTTGGTGCCCTGCCGCGCGAAGGCATGGGCGACGCCGCCCTTGGCCATCAGCATGCGCGTGCGGTAGTAGGTGAACCAGTTGGCGAAGTTCTGGATCTCCTCCTCGTACGTGCAGCTCGCGCCGGCGCAGTCGGAGCGCCCGGCGGCCTTGGCCGCCGAGGCGCCGTTGACGATCGGATAGGTGCGGCCCGGGCGGATTTCCACCTTCTCCCAGTTGGCGTCGTTGGTGCTGGCCGCCTGGTTGTAGTTGCCGTTGGCCTGCAGCGCCGTCGTGCCCTTGTAGCGGAAGTACGTGCCGGGCCAGTAGCCCGTGTTCTGCGTGCCGTCGTCGGTGATCGAGCTCTGCACCACGCGGGCGGCCACGTTGAACGTGATGCCGCAGGTCACCGGCGCGTCCACCGCCGGCGGGGTGGCCAGCTCGGCGGGCAGGCCGGGGGTGTCCGCGTCGCGGCACGCGGCGGTGATCGACGAGCCCGGATACGTGCGCTGGTCGTTGCCGGGGAAGGGCCACGGCGTGTAGCGCGTGTCGGGGTTGTAGTAGAGCGGATTGCCGGCCGGCGAGCGGTAGTAGCGCCAGACCCGGTTGGTGGACTTGAAGGTATTGACCCGCTCGGCCGTGCGCGGGTTGCTCCAGAAGTCGGTGATGAGGTCGGTCGTGTCGGGAATGAACTCCCACGCCATCGAGCCCGAGTCGTCCAGCGTGAACATCACGTTGACGTCGGGCGGCGTGGTGTATACGCCGGGCAGCTGCGACACGAAGCCCGTGTAGAAGCCGGTGGAGATGGCATGCGCCGGCGTGACCGCCCCCGCCAGCACGCTGTACATGACCACGGCGCAACCGCCGCGTCGCAGCCAGCCCCTGGAGACTTTGCGTTTCATGAGATCTCCCGACGGTCCGTTCGTTTTCGCCGCGGCGTCGCGCTGCGCGCCGCGGTCGGTAGGGGGTTCAGTCCTGCGAGTACGTCGCCTGCAGCATCACCAGCGTCGACGACGATGCGCCCGTGGCGCGACCGGTCACGCGGTAGTTGTTCGCGCCGAGCCACTCCACCATGCAGCGCGCGTTGCGCGACAGCCCCGACTCGGACGCCACGCCCGATGCCGTGAGGCGCACCTCGTACGAATGGGCCGCGCCGTCGGCCCAGTTGGCCTCGACCTCCCACACCGCCGGCTCGGGCGAGGTGGCCGGCGTGAGCTTGACGATGCCGGCGAAGTCGTTCGCCTCGACCTTCGCGAGGCAGCCCTGCACCGCGGCTTCGGCGGCCTGGAACGCCTTGTCGCGGTCGCGCGCGTTGCCGGCCATCTTCTCGTCCATCATGGTCGAGCGCACGGTCGACAGGGCGAGCATCGTGATCACCACCAGCGTGACCAGCAGGATGATCAGGGTGGCGCCGCGCTGCGCCGGCAGCGCGCGGGAGGGTCGCGGGCAGTTCATCGGGGTCGTCAGAAGAAGGTGGTCCTGTTGCGCACCGCCACGGTGGTGGTGAACACGCGCCGGTCGTGGCGGGCGTCGGGATACGCGATCGCCACGCCGTTGACCTGGCCCGACGCCGGCGCGTCGGTGCCCGGCGGCAGCGGGTCCGGCGCGCGCAGCAGGATGCTCATGCGCACGGTCACGATGCGCGTCCAGTCGGCCACCTGGTCGGCGGTCACGTACTCGTCCACCGTGCCGTCGGGCGAGGGCGAGGTGTTGTCGCGGCCGTAGCGGATCTGCAGCGACTCGACGCCGTCGATCAGCTCGTCCTCCGTGCCGGCGGCCACCGTGCCGTCGAAGATGCGGCGGTACAGCGACGTGCCGCGGCCGTTCGACGAGCGCTTCACGTGGTAGGTGACGGTCTGCAGCGGGATCACCTCCGTGCTCTGCGGCAGGTACTGGTCGCTGAGGAAGGCGCCGCCCGCGGCGGTGAGGCTGCCCGCGGCCACCGCGGTGGCGGGGAACATGCGCGCGCGCACGCAGTTGGCGATCAGCGCGTGGCTGCCGGCGCACAGCCCGCCGATGCGGTCGGTGGCGTCGGGGCACTGGCCGCCGCCGGGCGCGCCGTCGAACTGCAGCGTGGCGCTCGCGGCGGTCGCGGCGGTCAGCCGGGTGGCGCGGCCCGCGGCGGTGCGGATCACGAGGACGTCGCTGCCCGGCGTCAGGCCGGCGCCGGCGCCGGCCACGGTGGCGACCGGCAGGGTCGGCGTGCCGTTGGCGTCGACGTGGGTCTGCCAGTCGGCCGGGTCGGTGGTGTCGGCCGGCGCCAGCGAGGCGATCGTGTAGGTGCCGGCGGGGGTGCTGAACTCGTAGCCTTCGACGCCCAGCGTGTAGTTGGTGACGAACTTCCCGGTGGCGGTGCTCCAGTCGAAGTCGTTCGTCGGCGTGGAGTCCTGGCCCGTGAAGCAGCCCATGTGGCCGGCCATGCGCGCGTCGCCCGCCAGGTACTCGAACGCCATGCGCACGTTCTGCTGGATCGCGGAAAGCTGCTCCTGGCGGCGGAAGGTGGACTTGGTCGAGAGGTACACGCTCGCGGCGGCGGCGGTGAGCAGCAGGCCGAGGCCCATCGCCACGGCGAGCTCGACCAGGGAGAAGCCGCGCATGCGGCGCGCGGCGGGGCGGGAGGGGTTCATGGCGTCGGGCCTCGGGCGCCTCACAGGCGGCTCCTCGTGGTGAAGGCCTGCGGCGTGCTGTCGCGGCCGCGGCTGTCGTCCCATTCGATGGTGACCGTCACGCTGTCCTGCGTGGTCACGATGGCGGCGCGGCCCGACGGCAGCAGCCGCTCGACCTGCTCCTTCCAGTCGCGCAGGTCGGCCTGGAAGATCGCGGTGCCGCCGATGGAGTTGGCCGCGGCGCCGAGCGCGGTGTCCCAGCGGCCGGCCTTCGCGTTGGGACGGTCGGCGCGCATGCGGTCGAACACGTCGTCGGCCAGCGCCGTGGCCTGCGAGCGGTACAGCGAGCTCTGGCCGTACCACAGCGTGCGCGTCTGCAGGCCCGCGAGGCCCAGCAAGCCGAAGGCGAGGATCACCACGGCGACGAGCACCTCGATCATGCTGACGCCGCGCTGCCGGCGCGCCCGGGGTGGCGGCGGCGCGGGAACGGGAGATGGGCAAGGGCGGCGGCTCATGGCGTTCAGCAGGTTTCGGCGGTGCTGTCCAGGGTGATGCGGCCGACCGGGGACACCTGGACGACGCGCCCCTTCACGGCGGTCTGGCCCGGGTCGCAGATGCGGAAGAACGCGGCGGCGCCGCCCTGGTTCGCGCCGCGCGCGTTGAAGACGATGTAGTCGCGGTCCGCGGCGCTCGAGTCGGCGTAGCTGTACGCGCCCGGCGTTCCGCTGCGCGTGACGCGCTTCATCGCGGTGGTGCCGGTCAGCCCGGTCATCTCGCGCAGCGTGGCGGAGGCGTCCTGCGTGCCGTCGGCCTCGGCGTCGACGAACAGCCGCCAGCCGCTGCTGAAGTCGCCGCCGCTGCCGCCCGTGCGAAGCGTCACGAAATCGCCGCGGCGCACCGCTTCCATGCGCGCCAGGTTGAGCGCGCCGACCAGCTCGTTGGTGCGGCTGGCCATCCGGTTGGCGGCCATCATGCGGGCGAACGAGGGCACGCCCACGCCCAGCAGCACGGCGAGCACCGTGAGCGCGACCATCAATTCGACCAACGTGACCCCGCGGTGCCGCCCGGCACCGCCTTTCGTTCGATGCGCCCCACGCATGGTGCACCTCCCCTCCCGGGTGCGAATTGTCGAAGGGACCCGCGGTCGTCGCGGCCCGGCCATCGGCTGCGCCGCGCCGTTCATCGGCCGGGCGGCGGATGCAACAGTTCGTGTGCGGGCCGTGCGCGGCGGGCGCGCGAGGTGCGTGTCAGAATAGCCGCGCGCGCAGTGACGGCGCTTTGCCTCGAGAACCTCCCGGCCTCCTTGCGAGGCCACCCCCCACGCTTGAAATCCGACAGCCTGATCGAGATCGACCACGTCACGTTCGCCTACGACACCGGCCGAACGGTCCTCGACGACGTGACGTTGCGCTTCCAGCGCGGCAAGGTCACTTCCATCCTCGGCGCCTCCGGTTGCGGCAAGACCACGCTGCTGCGCCTGATCGGCGGCAGCAACGAGGCGAGCCGCGGCGAAGTGCGCTTCGACGGCGAGGCGGTGAACCCGCGCGACCGCGCGCGCATGTTCCGCATGCGCCGGCGCATGGGCATGCTGTTCCAGTTCGGTGCGCTGTTCACCGACCTGTCGGTGTTCGACAACGTCGCCTTCCCGCTGCGCGAGCACACCGACCTGCCCGAGACGATGATCCGCGACATCGTGCTCATGAAGCTCAACGCGGTGGGGCTGCGCGGCGCGGCGCGGCTGCGCATCTCCGAGGTGTCGGGCGGCATGGCGCGGCGCATCGCGCTCGCCCGCGCCATCGCGCTCGACCCGCAGCTCATCATGTACGACGAGCCGTTCGCGGGCCTGGACCTGATCTCGATGGGCGTGGCCGCCAACCTCATCCGCACGCTGAACGACGTCACGGGCGCCACCTCGCTCGTCGTGTCGCACGACGTGCCGGAGTGCATGGCGATCAGCGACCACGTCATCCTGATGGCGCCGGGCGGCCGCATCGTGGCGCAGGGCGTGCCGGCCGAGCTGATGGCCTCCACCGACGCCGAGGTGCGCCAGTTCGTGCGCGGCGAGCCCGATGGGCCGGTCAAGTTCCACTATCCCGCGCCGGCGCTGGCGCAGGACTTCGACGTGCCGGCCGAGCGGCACGAGGCGCTGTCATGAACGCGCTGGCGCTCCTGGGCGCGCGCACGCTCGGCATGCTGCGCTCGCTGGGCCACTCGGCCTTCTTCTTCGGCGACATGGTGCGCGCGGTGCCGGCCTCGCTGCGCCGCTTCGACCTCGTGGTCACGCAGATCCACGCGGTGGGCAACCTGTCGCTGCTCATCATCCTCGCCTCCGGCATGGCGGTGGGCTTCGTGCTCGCGCTGCAGATGTACTACGCGCTCGTCACCTACGGCGCCACCGAGTCGCTCGGGCTCATCGTGAACCTCTCGCTCGTGCGCGAGCTCGGGCCGGTGGTGGCGGCGCTGCTGTTCGCCGGGCGCGCCGGCACGTCGCTCACCGCGGAGATCGGGCTCATGAAGGCCGGCGAGCAGATCGCCGCGATGGAGATGATGGCGGTGGACACCAAGAGCCGGGTGCTCGCCCCGCGCTTCATCGGCGGGGTGGTGTCGATGCCGCTGCTCGCGATCCTGTTCTCCGCCGTGGGCATCCTCGGCGCCTACGTGGTGGCGGTGCTGCTGCTGGGCGTGGATGCGGGCAATTTCTGGTCCATCATGCAGTCGAAGGTCGACGTGTGGCGCGACGTCGGCAACGGCGTGCTGAAGAGCATCGTGTTCGGCGTGATCTGCACCGCCGTGGCGCTGTACCAGGGCTACGAGACCGAGGCCACGCCCGAGGGCGTGGCCTATGCGACGACGCGCACGGTGGTGATCTCGTCGCTGTCGGTGCTGTGCATGGACTTCGTGCTCACCGCGCTGATGTTCTCCACGGGCTGAGCGCTTCAAGAGGAAGACATGGGGAAGACATGACGAAAAAGGGAACCGAGACGCTGGTCGGCCTGTTCGTGCTGCTGGGCATGGCGGGGCTGGTGTTCCTGTCGCTGAAGGCGGCCAACCTGGCGAGCTTCGGCAGCCGCGACAGCTACACCGTGACCGCGAAGTTCGACAACATCGGCGGGCTGAAGGCGCGCTCGCCGGTGCGCAGCGCCGGCGTGACGGTGGGACGCGTCACGTCCATCACGCTCGACTCCAAGTCCTTCCAGGGGCTGGTGACGATGGAGCTCGAGCGCGGCGTGCAGTTTCCGCGCGACTCCTCGGCCAAGATCCTCACCTCGGGCCTGCTCGGCGACCAGTACATCGGCATCGAGCCGGGCTACGAGGAGAAGCACCTCGCGCCCGGCGACAACATCGCGCAGACGCAGTCGGCCGTGGTGCTCGAGAACCTGATCGGCCAGTTCCTGTTCAACAAGGCCGCGGAAGGCCCCGCCGCCGCGCCGCCGCAGGCCGCGGCGCCCGCGCCGGGAGCGCGCAAGTGAGCCTGGGCGGCGCCGCCCGCGCGCTCGGCGCGCTGGCCGTCCTCGCGGCCTTGCAGGGCTGCGCCGTCATCGGCGCGAAGACGCCGGGCGACCGTGTCGACCCCTGGGAGAAGTGGAACCGCAAGGTGTTCGACTTCAACGAGCGGCTCGACGACAAGGTCCTCAAGCCCGTGGCCACGGCGTACAGCAACGTGGTGCCGCGGCCGGTGCGCAGCGGCATCGACAACTTCCTCGGCAACGCCGGGGACGCCTGGTCGGCGGTGAACAACTTCCTGCAGGGCAAGTTCACCAAGGGCTTCGAGGACGTGATGCGCTTCGGCACCAACACGCTGTTCGGGCTGGGCGGCGTGATGGACGTGGCCACCGAGTTCGGCCTCGACCACCAGTACGAGGATTTCGGCCAGACCCTCGGCACCTGGGGCTTCGGTCCCGGCGCGTACGTGGTGTGGCCGCTGTTCGGGCCGTCCACCGTGCGCGACTCGGTGGCGCTGCCGCTGGACCGCGCGGTGTCGCCCGCGCTCATGATCAACGACGGCGTGGTGAAGTGGGAGATCACCGGACTGCAGGTCATCAACACGCGCGCCAACCTGCTCGGCGCCTCGCGCGTGCTGGACGACATCGCGCTCGACAAGTACACCTTCCTGCGCGATGCGTACCTGCAGCGCCGCCGCAGCCTCGTCTACGATGGCGACGCGCCCACCGATGCCGCGCCGCCCGAGCGGGCGGACGAGCCGCCGAAGACGCCGGCGAAATAGATCGATCGGCCAACCGGCCGGGGCGCCGCGGCGTTGTGGGGTGGCGGCCGCTGGCGAACTCGCGTCGCGCCGGGTCCTCCAACCCTGCCGCATGTCATCTCAGAAAGGGTAACCAATGATTTCTCGCCGCATCGCTCTCGTCGCTTCCCTG
>Ga0075429_100006015_pt1 | contig 10490 bp, 5 predicted proteins | sample RhiMetdeltSRZDD3_FD_75295 | JGI IMG/M metagenome (GOLD analysis project Ga0075429, IMG submission 75295) | Populus rhizosphere microbial communities from Tennessee, USA - Rhizosphere MetaG P. deltoides SRZDD3 | ecosystem: Host-associated > Plants > Roots > Rhizosphere > Soil | place: USA...
GAATCCCGCGGCAGGCGATTGGGCGATACCTCAGAAAGCTGCCACGGCGCTCGACCGTTATGGGCATGTCGAGGAGGTCGCCGCCTTGGTGGCATTCGTCGCCGGTCCGGAGTCCTCGTACATTACCGGCGCGAACCTCACCGTTGATGGCGGCACGAACGCCTGAACGACCGCCGCTAGCGGCGCCCGAGTCCCGCCATCTTTCCGATCCATGCCGCGACCTTCTGTGCGGTGGACGAGATCGGAGAGCTTGTCGTGTCGAGCAGTTCGATCGCTGGCGTAAGATCTCGACTTCGACTTTTGAACCACTGATTGAATGCCAGATGACGGGACACGTACTCCGGGCCACGCGAATCCCGCCACTCTGGACGGCTTCGTAGCCGGTCGGCCATAACGTCGTCGGCGCATACCAGCGCCAGATAGTGGGCGTCTTCGAAATACCGGCGCTCAACACATCATTCGACGTTGTCGGGAACTCCTACGGCGGAGCCGAACAACACCACCGGACGTCCTGACTGCCCGATGTTCTTCGCCACCCGCAACCAGGTCTCGCAAAAGGTCGGACTTCCGGCTCCGGTGCTCCCGAACTCAGGTCGCCACAGGATATCGGAGTCCAGCACCACGACCTCGGCCAGGTTCCCCAACAGGTACCGGCACACCGCGGATTTACCCGTACCGCTGGCACCCGAGACGACGAACAGAGGGAGCCGAAGAAACCGGTGCCTTTGACCGCACTCCGGCTTCTGACAGATGTTCAGCATTAGCGGCGCGCGCGACGGCGATGAGACGCTGGGCGTCGTAGCCGTATGAGCTGCCGTCGAGGTCTCCATACACGCGCGCGCCGGGCAATCCTGCCTTCGTCAGCAAGTCCTTCATCTCCTGCCCCGAATAGATGCGGGTGGTGAACTCGAACGTGCGCGTCGCACCCTCTCGCAGCAGTGTCCAGCGATTGCGTACCCGCGTCCAATCGTCGACGACTTCGTGTCGCTCGAACAGGACCTCACCGCTCGGTAACTCCCTCGACGTCGTTGCCTGAAACGTCCGAGCGAGGCGCTCCTTGCTCACCATTTCGAGGACGAAGACGCCGCCCGGCTTGAGATTCTCGCGAACGAGCTCGAGCACGCGGAGGTCGTCCGCCGGGTCGTCGAAGTAGCCGAACGAGGTGAAGAAGTTGATGATCAGATCGAAGCTCGCCGGGCGGCTGAAGCGCCGCATATCTTCCAGCACGAATTCCACGGACAGGTTGGCGTGCCGGGCGCGGGCGTCGTCAAGGAGTAAGGCGGTGCGGTCGACCGCGGTCACGGCAAAGCCGCGCTTCGCGAGCGCTACCGCATGCCGCCCCGGGCCGCAGCAGAGATCGAGCACCGCGCCGCCGACGACGCCAGTCAGCCGGAGGATCTTCTCGACCTGTTCATCGGCGATCGCAAAGGCTAATTCCGGGAACGTGAACGGATAGAGATCCTTCCAGATCGATTCGTCGGCAAACCACTGACCCGAAGCCATGGGCGGCATAGTAGCCGAAACTCGACCAAAGCTCCGGCGCCCGGCCCCGTACAGCCTCCCTTTCGGCAAGCGAGCATAGCTCCGATTGACGACCGCCTGCGATCGGTCGCATCCTGTCGTCACCGTGCTGATGATGAACCGGCGAACGTTCCTCGGGGCGATCTACGGCGGGTTGGCCACGGCGCGCGCCACCGGTGCCGCGCAGCCGGAATCGCGCCCGTATCGCATCGGCATCATGGAGGCACGGGCGGCGAGCGCCAATGCCGCGCAGCTCGCCGCGTTCCGGCGAGGCCTCGAAGAGCTCGGGTATGTCGAGCAACGGCAGTTCGTCCTCGAGTACCGATCGGTAGAGGGACAGCCGGATCGATTCCCCGCGATCGCGACGGAGCTCGTTCGCATCCCGGTCGATCTGATTCTCGCCGCCGGCACGCCCGCCGTCCTGGCTGCCAAGCGTGCGACGCAGACGATACCGATCGTCATGACTTCCAGTGGTGACCCGATCGACACCGGGGCTGTCGGCAGCCTTCCCTACCCGGGCGGGAACGTCACCGGCGTGAGCGCGCTCGTGACGGAGACGAGCGGCAAGCGCATCGAGCTCCTCAAGGAAGCGGTTCCGACCGCGAAGCGCATTGCGGTGCTACTCGACATGGGCAACCCGGCAGTCGTACGGCAATGGAGAATCACGAACGCGGCCGCCACGTCGATGAAGCTGGCGGCCCAGCTGATCGATGTGCGACGGTCGGACGATATCGCCCGCGCCTTCGAGCGCGTAGCGCGCGACCACGCGGACGCGATGCTGGTCGGCCGCGGCGCGGTCGCGCTGCACAGCGCGCGGCAGATCGTCGATCTCGCGGTTCGCCACCGCTTGCCCACCATGTTCCCGTCCCGGGATTTCGTTGAGCTCGGCGGCTTGATGTCCTACGGGGTCAACTACGCCGAGCTCTATCACCGAGCGGCAACGTTCGCGGACAAGATCTTCAAGGGGGCCAAGCCGGGTGACCTGCCGGTCGAGGAGCCGGCGAATTTCGAGCTGGTGATCAACCTCGGCACGGCCACGAAGCTGCGTATCACCCTCGCACGCACGCTGCTGGAGCGGGCCGACCAGGTCATCGAGTAACCGCCACGGCGCGTTGGGCGCCGTAGCGCTGGGCGATTGTGGGCACCGCCCATCCCTGCCTCAGCCCAACGCCGGGACCGTGAAATGAAAGGTGGCGCCGTGCTTGGTGTTCGTCGTCGCCCAGAGTCGGCCTCCGTGCGCTTCAATCATCGAGCGGCTGATCGACAGGCCCATGCCCAGGCCGCCCGGCTTGGTGGTGAAGAATGCGTCGAAGAGCCGCGTCATGCTGGTCTCATCGAGACCCACGCCCGCATCCTCCACAGCCACGAGCACGCCAGTGTCGTGCGGCCGCGAGCGAATAATCATCTCGCGCGGCCGGTCGCTGATCGTCGTCATCGCCTCCATCCCGTTCATCACGAGGTTGATGAGTACCTGCTGCAGCTGGACCCGATCGCCGTGCACGGGTCGTAGGTTCGGGGCCAGGTCGAGCCGCAACGATACGTCGTGCCGGTGCACCTCGGGCCGCAGCAATGGGAGCATGTCGCCAATCAGGTCGTTGATGGCCACGGCTTCGCGCTGGGGATCGGTCTTCGTCGCGAGCTGACGTATGCGCTGGATCACGTCGCCGGCGCGATGGCCGTCGGCGACGATCGCATCGAGCGCTTCCCGCACGACGTCGAGCGGCGGATTCGGCGTTGCCAGCCAGTTGCGACAGGCGTCGGCCTCGGCCACGACGGCGGCAAGCGGTTGTTTGACCTCGTGCGCGATGGATGCGGCCAGCTCGCCGAGACTCGTCACCCGCGTGACGTGCGCGAGCTCCGCCTGCGCCTTCTGCAAGGTCTCCACGGCCACCATGTGGTCCGTGAGGTCACGGCTGATCATGAGCGAGGCCTCCACGCGCTCGGAGCTCGGCCGTAGCGGTGTGTACGTGATGGCGACGTAGCGGCGCCCGAATCGGTAGTGAAGCCAGGCGGCGAAGGTCACGTCTTCTCCGGCGAAACACCGGTCCAGATGCGGCTTGAACGTCTCCTCGAACATCTCCTCGCCCACGATATCGGCGACCGTCATCGAGAGCGCGCGCGCCGCCGGCACGTTCCAGAACCGCTCGAACACGGGATTGACCTGTCGAAGTCGATAGTCGCGCCCGATGATGGCGACTCGGTCGGGTGAGCTCTCGAAGACCTGCGCGGCGAGATACTCCGCGCGCTTCCGGTCGGTGACGTCCTGAACCGTCCCGAACATTCGCCGCGCTCGACCGGAGTCGTCCGCTCTGAGATCGCCTTGAGCATGGACGAATCGCACGTCCCCGTTTGGCCTGAGTACTCGATACTCCAGCTCATAGGGCCGGCCACCTCGAAGCGCCGTCGTAGCCGCCACGAACAGCGGCCGATCCTCGGGATGAACCAGTTCGAAGAGTTCCGCGAGCGGGACGTTCCGTTCTTGAGGAACCAGACCGAAGACGCGGTACGTTTCGTCGGACCACACGGAGGCGCCCGTCTCGACGTCGCGCTCCCAGTAGCCGACATGCGCCAGACGCTGCGCCTCTTCCAGCCTGCGCTCGCTCTCGCGTAGGCGGCGGACGATCAAGAGGCTCGTCAGCGCATCGGCGAGCCGCCGGCCGATCTCCCCGAAAAGCTGCTGCTCCTCCGTTGTCCAGACGCGCGGATACGCGCACTGGCTGAGACCGAACATGGATGGCTGATCGCCCTTGGGATACAGGGCGACGGCGATCTGGGATCGGATACCCAGGCGCTCGGCCAGCGTCGCGGACAGCGGATGCTGCGGCGGGACGGGCCCGAATTGCAAAGGACCGCTCGACGCCCGCACCACCCGAAGCACCTCGGCCGTTTCGGCGTCCATGGGGAGGTCGCGGGCATGGAGTCTGGGGAATTCCGGCTTCGCCCGCAACATCTGCACGGTCTGCCGGTCAGCGTTCGGGTCACACGGGTACATCAGCCACGCGCGATCGCAGTCGAAGATCGAGAGCGAAGCATCGAGAACATCCGTCATCATCTGCTCGAGATCGTTCGTCCCCTGGATCGCGCGGTTCACCCGATCGAGGCTCTCGACAAACCATCGGCGCGCGCGATCCGCGTCGGACGCGGCGGGCACCTGCCGGGCCATGACCCCCTCTTTTAGCATGGCCGTCACGCCAAGGCGAGCGCCGTGGGGTCGGCGCCGCGAAACACCTCCCTGCCAGCCAGGCTACCTCCCGACCCTGCCAACGCAGGGGCTGCCTCCGACCAAGATCGGCTGGAACCCGGGCCCTGCGGGCGGTACTCTGCGCATCGCAGCAGACGACATCACAGACAGGAGTACGGGTGCTCGATCGATGACCTGTCCTCGATGCCAACAGGACAGCCCGGAGCACGCCACGTTCTGCCCCGGCTGCGGGACCCGCCTCGTGCGGAGCTGCGCTTCGTGCGGGACGGAGTTGCCCGCGGGCGCGCGCTTCTGTCTGCGGTGCGGCCAACCGGTCGGTACTCTGCCGCGTTCGACCTCCCCCGCTTTCTACACGCCGAACCACATTGCTGAGAAGATCCTCAGCTCCAAGAGCGCGCTCGAGGGCGAGCGCAAGCACGTCACGGTGCTCTTCGCGGATCTGAAGGCGTCGTTGGAGCTGCTCGCGGATCGCGATCCGGAGGGGGTCCGAACCCTTCTGGACCCGGTGCTCGAGCAGATGATGGAAGCGGTCCACTGCTACGAGGGCACGGTGAACCAGGTGATGGGCGATGGGATCATGGCGCTCTTCGGCGCGCCGGTCGCCCACGAAGATCACGCGGTGCGGGCCTGTTACGCCGCGCTCCGGATGCAGGAGGCGGTGCAACGGTATTCGGCCGACCTTCGCCGTACGCATGGCGTCGAGGTACGGATCAGAGTCGGGCTCAACTCCGGCGATGTCGTCGTGCGCTCGATCGGGAGCGATCTGCACGTGGACTACACCGCGGTGGGCCATACGACGCGTCTCGCGGCCCGAATGGAGGAGCTCGCCGCGGCCGGCACCATCCGGCTCACCACGGCGACGCTACGCTTAGCCGAAGGGCTCGTGCAGGTCATCCCGCTCGGGCCGGTGCCGGTTGCCGGGCTCAGTCAGCCGACCGAGATCTTCGAGCTGATCGGCGCCAGCACCGCGCGCACGCGCCTGGAAGCTGCGGCGCAGCGTGGCCTCACGCAGTTCGTCGGCCGCACGAGAGAGCTGGCGCAGCTCAGCGACGCGCTCGACCGCGCCCGTCTCGGGCACGGCCAGGTGGTGGGCGTCGTCGGAGAGGCGGGCGTGGGCAAGTCGCGCCTCTTTCGGGAACTGATTCAGTCGCAGCGCTTGCAGGGATGGCGTGTCTTGCAGTCCGCGTCGGTCTCTTACGGCAAGGTGGCCGCCTACCCGCCCGTGGTCGACGTACTCCGCAGCTACTTCGCAATCGACGACCGAGACGACTGGAGAAAGACTCAAGAAAAAGTCACTGGAAAGGTCGTGACGCTCGGTCCGACGCTCACGCGGATCGTGCCTCCCCTCTTGGCACTCCTCGACGCGCCGGGGGACGAGACGCCGTGGCGGAACCTCGATCCGCTCCAGCGGCGGCGGCAGACCGTCGATGCGGTCAAGCGTCTGCTGCTCCGTGAGAGCGAGATCCAGCCTCTCGCGGTGATCCTCGAGGATTTGAACTGGATAGACGACGAGACACAGAGCGTCCTCGACAGCCTCGTCGAGAGTTTGCCCGCCGCTCGTATCGCGCTTCTGCTCAACTACCGTCCCGACTACCGGCACGACTGGGACGCCAAAGCCTATTACCGGCGGTTGCGGATGGACCCGCTGCCACCGGAGAGCGCGGACGAGCTGCTCGATGACCTGCTCGGCACGGACGTGGCGCTTGTTCCGCTCAAGCGACTGCTCGTCGAGCGGACCGGGGGGAATCCCCTGTACCTCGAGGAGAGTGCGCGTGCCCTGGTGGAGACGGCAGCACTCGCTGGCGAGCGCGGCGCCTACCAGCTCACCCGGGCTGTCGAGCAGCTGACGATTCCCGCGTCCGTGAACGCCATCCTGGCCGCGCGTATCGACCGGCTGGATCCCGAGGCCAAGCGACTGCTCCAGACAGCCGCCGTCATCGGCAAGGACGTGCCGATGCCTCTGCTCTTAGCCGTCGCCGAGACGACAGAGCACGAGGTGCGCGCGGCGCTCGCTCAGCTGCAGGCTGCCGAGTTCCTCTACGAGGTCAGACTCTTTCCGGACCTGGAATACACGTTCAAGCATGCACTCACTCACGAGGCGGCCTATCAGGGACTGCTCGCCGATCGACGGCGCGCGCTGCATGCCCGCATCGTCGCTGCGATCGAGCAGCTCTCGAGCGAGCGCGTGGCTGAGCAGTCCGAACGGCTGGCACACCACGCCTTGCGCGGCGAGCTGTGGGAGAAGGCGGCCGGATATCTCCGCCAGGCGGGGCTTCGTGCGATAGCGCGGGCCGCCAATAGCGAGGCGATTGGGTATCTCGAAGAGGCGCTCGAAGCTCTTCGTCGCCTGCCCGAGACGCGCGCGACGACTGAGCTCACCATCGATCTCCGGCTCGATCTCCGGAACGCGTTGCTGCCCCTTGGTGACCGGGCGCGCATGGGAGAGCACCTGCGCGAGGCGGAGGTGCTCGCGAGGAAGCTCGGAGCCGCGCACCGGCTGGCGAGGATCGTCACGTTCTCGGTGATCCAAGGCCTCGACACGGGCGACTATTCCAAGGCGCTCAAACTCGGACCGGAGGCGCTGAGCATCGCACGGTCGCTCGGCGACCGCTCGATCGAGGTGCTCGCAACGACGTTTCTGGGGCTGACCCACGCGGCCCGGGGCGAGTTCCGCGAGGCGGCCACCCTGCTCGAACGCAACGTCGCGCTGGACGGCGATCTCCGCTACGAGCGCTTCGGCGCGCCCGCCATCCAATCGGCGCTCTCGGGCGCCTATCTCGCCAACATGCTCTCGCAACTGGGCCGGTTCGACGAGGCCATCGAGCAGGCCGAGACCGCGGTGCGCGTCGCCGAAACGGCCGATCATCCTTACACGCTGCACTTCGGCTTGATCCCCCTGGGCCTCGCGTACTTCCGCCGTGGCGATCTACCGCGCGCGATCCGTGTTCTCGAGCGGGCGCTCAACGTTTGCCGCACGTCGCAGATCGTCGTCGGGATTCCACGCGCCGCCGCGGCGCTCGGCGGCGCATACGCCGTCGCCGGTCGGGCTGATGAGGCGGTCCCACTGGTCGCGAGCGCCGTCGAGGAGTCCCGTCGTCGCGAGACTCACAGCTGGCCGGCGTTCGTGCTGCTGTTTGCCGGGACAGCGTACCTGGGGGCCAGACGGATCGACGAAGGGGCCGGTCTCGCCCGAGAGGCGTTGGCGCTCTCTCGCCGACTCGGGGCTCGGTCGGCCGAGGCTCACGCGCTGTGTCTCGCTGGTGACGCCGCGTCCGCCGGCGGCGCCGAGGGTGCCGAAGGTTACTACCGCGAAGCGCTCGCGCTCTCCGGCGAGCTCGCCCTGCGTCCACGCGTCGCCCACTGCCACGCCGGCCTCGCGACGGTATACCGTCGCACGGGCGATCGTGCGCGAGTCGAGGAGCACATGGCGGCTGCGACGACGATGTACCGAGAGATGAAGATGTCGTTGTGGCTCGAGCGATTGACCACAGACCTCAAGGCCATCGAACCGTCGCGATGAACGACGGGCTCGCGGATCTGCTGGCCTGTATCGCCGCGTTCGGTCAATCGTTGCAGGCCACGTTCGATCCGCGGCTCTTCCTCGACGACCTCTCCGCGCGCGCTCAGCGGCTCGTCCCTCACTACCGGATGCTGGTGCCGTATCTCGAAGACGACGACGGCACCGCGACCGTCTTCGCGGAGCACTCCCCGGACGATGTCTTGTTTCACGAGGGACGATACACGACCGACTTCGATCCCGCGGGCAGGTACGCACCCAACCAGTGGGCGTTCGGTGTGGTCCTCCTGGCGGGCGACGTCGTCCTCTCCGGTGACGTCGGGAACGATCCGCGATTTCGCGAAACGCCGGAGGGCGCGCGCCACGTCGCCGCCGGGATCCGATCCGTGCTTCGCGTGCCGCTGCACGCCGGCGGCAAGAAGATCGGGGCGCTCGGCGTGTCGCACCGCATACCCGATGCGTACGGCGACCGTGACGTTGCGGCGCTGCGCCAGATCGCCAACCTCATCGCGCCCTTCGTCCAGAACGTCGTCACCCTGCATCGCGAGCGACGCCGGCGCGAGCGGCTGCAGGCCATCGCGTCCCTCGCGCCGATGCTCGGCGCGAGCCTCGATGTCGGCGAGCTCTTCGAGCGCATCGCGAATGCCGTCCGGCCGGTCCTCGACTTCGACGCGATGGGCATTCGTACCGCCCGCGAGAACGGTCGCGACTTCCAGCTGGTCGGACTGCTCGCGCCCGGTGTCGCGAACTGGCCCGCGGAGATGTCCGCGCAGGATTTTTCGTTCTGGCCCGCCCTCGCCAAGGGCGACACCGTCATCCTTCGTCATCACGACCTCGACCCAGGCCGGCCGGGCGACCGTCAAGTCGCCGGCCTAGGGTTCCAATCCGCGTTGTTCGCGCCCCTCGTCTCCGGTCGCGGGCTGGACGGTTACCTCTTCTTCTGCAAGCGCCCGCCTCACTGGTACGATGCCGCCGACGCCGAAGTCGCGAAAGCGCTCGCCGCGGAAGTGACCATCGCCGTACAGCATCAGCGGCTCGTCGAGGAGCGCCAGCGGCTCGCGGCGGTCGAGGCGAAAGCGCAGCGCCTCGAGGAGCACGTCGAGACCCTGCGCGGCGCGCTCGAAGCGCGCTTCGGCTTCGACGCGATTATCGGCCGCGCGCCGTCGTTCCTGACGGCTCTCGATCAGGCGAGGCGCGTCGCGCCGACCGAGACGACGGTGCTGATCACCGGCGAGAGCGGCACCGGCAAGGAAGTCGTTGCGCATGCGATCCACTACGCGAGCGCCCGCGCGGCGAAGCCGTTCGTCGCAGTCAATTGCGCCGCGCTGCCCGAGACGCTGGTGGAATCCGAGCTATTCGGCCACGAGCGCGGCGCGTTTACCGGTGCGGACAAGCTCAAGCGCGGGCGCTTCGAGATGGCGAGCGGCGGGACGCTCTTCCTCGACGAGATCGGCGAGCTGGCGCCCGCGGTGCAAGCCAAGCTGCTCCGGGTGTTGCAGGAACGGCAGTACGAGCGCGTCGGCGGGTCGGCGACGCTCACCGCGGACGTTCGATTGATCACGGCGACGAATCGCGATCTCGAGCGCGCCGTCGCCGACGGGCGCTTCCGCGAAGATCTCTACTATCGGCTCGCCGTGTTTCGCATCCATCTGCCTCCGCTTCGCGACCGTGGCGACGACGTGATCCTACTCGCCGGTCACTTCGTCAGCGCGCTCGCCGCGAAGATGGGCAAAGCAGCGGCCGGACTGAGCCGGGACGCGCATGATCCACTCGTCGCGCATGCGTGGCCGGGCAACATCCGCGAGCTGCAGAACGCGATCGAGCGCGCGCTGATCCTGACCGACGGGCCGCTGATTTCCGCGGAGCAGCTCGCGCTTCCGGCGCCGCGACCGCCCGCGCCGGAGGGTGTCGCGCCGGCGGCGGCGACGCCCGGTGCCGCCGGCCCGCCGCGGGCGATGCCATCCCTCGCCGAGATCGAGAAGCAATCGATCGTCGAAGCGCTCAGTCGCGCGAACGGCAACAAGTCTCGCGCCGCGGAGATGCTCGGGCTGAGTCGCATGCAGCTCTACACCCGGCTGCGCCGCTTCGGCCTCGCCGACTAGGCTGCGTGTGTTTTCCGAGCAGCACTTGTGTGGAAAGCGCACACCGAGTGTGTAGCAATACACAGTGCTGGCCCGGCCGGAGGTCCCTAGGCCGCAACTGATGGAATCTTCGTCGTTTCCCGATCTGGCGCGGTCCTTGCTCTTAGCA
>Ga0075429_100006016_pt1 | contig 10489 bp, 9 predicted proteins | sample RhiMetdeltSRZDD3_FD_75295 | JGI IMG/M metagenome (GOLD analysis project Ga0075429, IMG submission 75295) | Populus rhizosphere microbial communities from Tennessee, USA - Rhizosphere MetaG P. deltoides SRZDD3 | ecosystem: Host-associated > Plants > Roots > Rhizosphere > Soil | place: USA...
AGGCCGGGCTGCTGGTGTCCGGGGTGCTGTTCCCGGACCGACCGACCGCGTCCCGGCCTTGAGGGCCCGTCCTCGGGCCCCGCGCCGATCACGGCGCGGTCCAGCAGGTGTAGTCGTACTGGAGCGTCCAGGACGTGTTGCCGTTGGGCACACCGGGGCGGCGCACGGTGACCTCGACGCGGTCCGCGTTGCCGTGCTCGTCGTTGCACGCCAGCTCGGTGACGGTGTTGTTCGGCGGCACGGTGTCGGCGATCGGCGCGTCGTCCCAGCGGTCGGTGACGGTCTCGAGGGCGGCGCCGCTGGCGTCGTAGTCAGTCGTCCAGCGCTCGGTGCGCTCGTCGTCGCAGGAGGTGTCGCTGCGCCGCCCGGCGGCGTGCAGCTTGCGGTCGCCGTCGTGGTCGGTGGTCTCGACGAAGGCGATCGTCCGCCAGTAGAGGCCGCCGCACAGGATGTGGTCGTCGACGAAGCGCTCCTGGTCGTCGATCGCCACGCGCCCCGCCGTGTACGTCGTGGTCACGACGTGGGTGCCGACGACGTCGCCGTCGACGCCGAGGCCGGCGGCGCGGGCGGCGTCGGCGGCGGCCGGGTCGTGGTGGAGCTCGCGGCGCTCGATCTGGCGGCCCTCGGCGTCGTAGGTGAAGTGGCCCTCGACGCGATCGGTGTCGGAGAAGCGGCGCTCGAAGCCGTCCCAGCGGCCGGCGGCGTCGTAGGTGCGGGTCTCGTGCGAGACCAGCGTGCCGCCCTCGCTGGCGTCGACGGCGATCGCGCGCCCCGCGGCGTCGTAGGTCCACACCCACGTACGCGACCGGGTCGGCTGGCCGTTGCGAGACTGATTCTCGCTGGTGAGGTTGCCGTGCTCGTCGTACGTCGATTCGGTCCGGTCGAGGTTCGGGCCCTCGTCGTGCGTCACCGTGATCAGGTGGCCCGCGTCGTCGTAGCCGTACCGCTCGATGTAGTAGATCGCGTCGCCGTCGATGGCCTGCTTGCCGCACGGCGGGAGCAGCCGGTCGGCGCCGACGTCGGCGCAGACACCGCCGGTCTCGGGCGGGGCGTGCGGGCATCCGGCGAGCGCCGCGAGCGCCGCGACGGCGCCCGCGATGGTGACGAGTCTAGATCTGGCCATGGCCGCATCAGACCCGGCGCCCGGGCCTTCGGCCCAGCGTCGCCGCCGGCAGTCGGCGGCACGCACGACATCGCGCACACCGTCGCGCTTGGGTCGATTCGGCACCGCTCCGCACTTTTCCATTGCGCTGGACGCCAGTGATTACCACGCCATCGGCTTGAGGCGGCCCCCTCCCGCGGGTAATGTTTGTGCGCTCGGGCGGGGCCCCGACGTGGCCATCCGCGAGAGGAGGATTCGATGATCTTCGGCAAGTTCTGGGGAGCGTTTCGCGCCCAGCTGAACAAGCTGGCCAACTTCTTCTGGGAGGCCGATCCGATCGCCCAGATGCAGTACGAGTACGACAACGCGGTCGAGGAGCTCAAGCAGGGCCGGGTCGGCCTCGAGCAGTACCGCGGCCTGGTCGAGCGGGTCACGCGCCAGGTGAAGGAGGGCGAGGCGCACGTCAACAAGCTGCAGGCGCAGGCCAAGGCCTACCTCAAGGCGGGCGATCGCGAGACCGCGGCCAAGTTCGCCCTGGAGCTGCAGAAGGCCAAGACCGGCCTGGCGCAGAACCAGGAGCAGCTGCAGATGCACGAGACCGCCTACCAGAACAACCTCAAGAAGATCCAGCACGCCAACAAGAAGCTGGTCGAGGTCAAGGAGAAGATCCAGCGCTACGACGCCGAGCTCAAGATGAGCGAGGCCGAGGCCGAGGTCGCGAAGCTGTCGAGCACCTTCGACATGAACATCACGACCGACTTCGGTCAGCTCGAGCAGATCATCCAGGGCAAGATCGACGCCAACCGCGGCAAGGTGCGGGTCGCCTCCGATCTGTCCAAGGAGGGCATCGCCGGCATCGAGGCCGAGGAGCGCATGGAGAAGTCGATGGCCGAGGACGCCTTGAAGGACCTCGAGGTCGAGCTCGGCATGCGCGCGCCCGAGGTGACGCCGGTGGTCGACACGGCCAAGGATCTCGGCCCGGCCGAGGTCTCACCGGAGCGCACCACGGAGAAGCAGTGACATGAGCAACGGAGCAGGTAAGCCGAAGCCGGCATTCTTCATCGTCCTCCTCCTCGTCGTGCTCGGCCTGGGCGGCATGGCGTACTGGCGCTACGCCGCCAAGAAGCCGGCCAACGAGGGCACGACGTCGGGCACGGCCAAGAAGATCGATGCCGACGAGATCCGCAAGCAGGCCGGGGTCACCGCCGAGGACGAGAAGAACGCCGACGGCGTCACCACCGCCAAGGACTACCAGTTCGAGTCGGCGTCGAAGCTGCCCGAGGTCCCGGGCTCGTCGGACTACAAGCCGCTCAAGGATCGCACCGTCCGCTTCGCGATCAACGTGTGGGCCGGCTGGGCGCCGATCGTCTACGCCAACGAGGGCTTCAAGGCCAAGAAGGTCTGGAAGGACGCCAAGGGCAAGGACTTCAAGGTCGAGCTGGTCCTGATCGACAACCCGATCGACATGCGCAACACCTTCGCCGCCGGCGAGGTGCACATCGGCTGGGCCACCGTCGACATGCTGCCGCTCCTGATCGAGGGTCTGAAGAAGGACCCGCGCACGATGCCGCGCGTGTACCAGCAGATCGACTGGTCGAACGGCGGCGACGGCATCGTCGTCCGCGAGTCGATGGTGAAGAAGATCGGCGACCTGCGCGGCAAGAAGGTCGTGCTGGCGCAGAACTCGCCGTCGCACTACTTCCTGCTCAACGCGCTCCTCAACGGCGGCGTCCAGCCCGACGAGGTGCAGATGATCTTCACCAAGGACGCGTTCCAGGCGGCGCGCGCCTTCGTGGTCCAGAAGGACATCGCCGCCTGCGTGTCGTGGGCGCCCGACATCTACAAGATCGCCGAGAAGATCCCGGGCAACAAGCTGCTGGTCACGACCGCGCAGGCCAACAAGCTGATCGCCGACGTCTGGTTCGCGCGCGCCGACTTCGCCCGCGACAACGGCGACATCGTCGAGGGCATCGCCCGCGGCATCTTCGACGCCATGACCGCGCTCAAGGACGACGCCGCCAAGCAGCAGGTCGCCAAGTGGATGGGCGACGGCTACGGCCTGCCGGCCAGCGACGCGCTGGCGATGCTCGGCGACGCCCACTGGACCAACTACGCCGAGAACCGCGACTTCTTCCTCAACCAGAACAACCCGACCAACTTCGAGCGCACGTACAACACGGCGTTCCTGCTCTACAAGGCGGTCGGCGCCGTCCAGGACAAGGTCGACTTCGACCAGGTCATGGACTTCTCCATCATCAAGGCGCTCGGCAAGGACGAGAAGTACGCGTCGCAGAAGAACGAGTACGACGTCCAGTTCGCGCCGGTCGCCGCCAACGCGATCCCGGCCGAGAGCGAGATCCTGACCAAGGTCGTCGTCATCAGCTTCTTCCCCAACAGCTTCGACCTGCACAAGAAGGTCATGAAGAAGGGGTCCGAGGGCAAGGAGACCGAGGCGCTGTACGATCCGAACGTCGACTTCGTCGTCGAGGAGATCGCCAAGCTCGCCGGCCAGTACGGCGCCGCTCGCATCGTCATCGAGGGCCACACCGACGCCTCGATGAAGGGCGCCATCGACGATCAGCTGGTCAAGGAGCTGAGCCTCAACCGCGCCAACTCGGTCAAGCAGGAGCTGGTCAACAAGTTCAAGCTCAACCCGAACCAGCTGTCGGCAGCCGGCCTGGGCTGGGACCGCCCGGCCGACCCCAACGACCCCGGCAACCACGCCAAGAACCGGCGCGTCGAGATCAAGGTGTATCCGGCCGAGGCGCAATGAGCCGGCGAGGCGCGGGGCAGGGAGCGCGGCGGGTATCCGCCGCGCGAGGATCCGGGGTAGCACCCGCGCCGAGCGGCGGGAGACAACGATGACCGAGAGCGTGGAGAAGGCGGCACCGACCGTCCCGAAGGCGCCGCCGTGGTACGCGACCCTCCGGCAGGATGCCCCCGGCCTCCTGCCGAAGGTGCTCGGCCTCGCGTGCCTCGCCCTCATCCTGCTGGTCTGGTTCCTCTTCACGCGCGGCGCCACGCCGGATGCGCGGCCGATCTCGCCGTCGAAGCTGCCGAGCCCGGGCGAGGTGCTCGACGCCTTCGGCACCGCGACGAGCAGCGGCCTGTTCGACAGCATCATCGCGACGCTGATGCGCGTCCTGATCGGCTTCCTGTACGCGACTGTCGTCGGCGTCGGCCTCGGCGTCGTCGCGGGCTCGTTCCGGGCCGTGCTCGGGTTCCTGTCGCCGCTGGTCCTGTTCGGCCGCAGCGTCCCGCTGGCCGCGCTCATCCCGCTCACGATCCTCTGGTTCGGCATCGACGAGACCCAGAAGCAGATGTTCATCTTCCTGGCGTCGGTGCCGTTCGTCTTCTCCGACACGGTCAAGGCGATCTCGCTGGTGCCGCAGCGCTACGTCGAGACCGCCGAGACCCTCGGCGCCACCCGGTTCCAGATCGTCCGCAAGGTCCTCCTGCCGCTGGCGCTCCCCGACATCGTCACCAGCCTGCGCATCCTGTTCGGCCTCGCCCTCGGCTACATCATGCTGGCCGAGGTCATCAACCAGACCGGCGGCCTCGGCGCCATGATCGAGACGGCGAACCGTCGCGGCAACTCCGCGCTGAGCTACTTCCTCCTGTTCGTCATCGCCGCCCTCGCCTACGCCGTGGACTGGGTGATCCACTTCCTCCAGCGCCAGGCCTTCCCCTACCGCAAGGATCTATGAGCACCGCCAAGGACGACGCGGCGCCGCCCGGCGCCCCCGCGCCGGCGGCTCCCGGCACCGAACCTGCGAGGGCGGAGCCGGTCGATCCGGCCGCCGCGGCGGCGGCCCTCGCCGACCTCGAGAAGGAGGTCGCGGCCGAGGGAGCCGGCGCCGCGCCGGCGAGCCCGGCCGCGCTCGCCGCCAAGGAAGCCGCGGCCGCGGCGAAGCCGGTCAAGGATCCGAAGTCCCGCACGCTGCCGGCCACGCCGACCGCGATCGCGGCGACCCGCGCCGCGCCGGCCGACGGCATGAAGCCGCTGGCGCCGGCCCCGGCCAACGCGGTGCCGGTCGTCGAGTTCGTCAAGGTCACCAAGACCTACGGCTCCGGGTCGTCGGCGTTCACGGCGATCAAGGACGTCAGCTTCGCGATCCCGGATCACCCGGGCCGCGGCGAGTTCGTCTGCATCCTCGGTCCGTCCGGCTCGGGCAAGTCGACGGTGATCCGCCTGATCGCCGGCCTCGCCCCGCAGTTCCCGCACACCAGCGGCCAGGTCCTCGTCGACGGCAAGCCGGTCACCGGCGCCGGCTCCGACCGCGGCATGGTCTTCCAGGACTACACGTCCTTCGACAACCGCACCGTCGTCGACAACATCGCCTTCGGCCTCGAGTGCCGCGGCATGTCGAAGTCCGAGCGGACCGATCGCGCCCTGCAGTGGATCGCGAAGGTCGGCCTCTCGGTCAAGAAGGACGCCTACAAGTACCCGCACGAGCTGTCGGGCGGCATGCGGCAGCGGGTCGCCATCGCGCGCACGCTGATCCTCGAGCCGCGCATCATCCTCATGGACGAGCCGTTCGGCGCCCTCGATCCGCCGACCCGGACCCGCATGCAGGACAACCTCGTGAAGCTGTGGCGGGAGCAGTCGCCGACCGTCTTCTTCATCACCCACTCGGTGGAGGAGGCGGTCTACCTCGGCGACCACCTGCTCATCTTCTCGTCGTCGCCCGGCACGGTGCTGAAGCAGCTCAACCTGCCGCCGCCGGACCGGCCCGCCCTCGAGGCGCAGCGCGACCCGAAGTTCCAGGAGACGGTGTTCGGGATCCGGGATGTAATCGAGAAGCTGGAGTCATCTACGAGAGCAGGTGACTGATGCCTTGCTCGGAGGTCAAGACCACGAACGACTCCTGGGCCCTGCATCCCAGCACCACAGATCTTGGGGGAGCCGGAACAGCTCCCCCAAGACCCCCATCCGGGATGCAGAATCGGGTGGGCGTGCGATGAGCGAGAAGCCCAAAGCCGGCTGGTGGCGGTACGTCAAGGAAGCTTTCCTCTACCGCTGGAACCTCCTCGTCTTCGGCGGCGCCGCCGCCGCGGCGCTGCTGAGCCCGTCGCCGGACGTCGTGCTGCCACTGGTGGCCGCCGCCGAGATCGCCTACCTCGGCGGCCTCACCACGCTGCCCCGCTTCCAGGCCGCCATCGACGCCAAGGCGCGCGGCGAGAGCCGCGGCGCCGGCGCCGGCGCCGGCACGGACGCCGCGTCGGCGAAGCAGAAGCTGCTCGAGGTGCTGGGCGGCCTCGACGCCGAGCGCCGCAACCGCTTCCTGCGCCTGCGCGCCCGCGCGGTCGAGATGCAGCGCATCGCCAACGCGGTCCGCGGCGACACCCGCGACGAGTCGGGCGCCAGCCACGAGCTGCGCACGCCCGCCCTCGACCGGATGCTGTGGACATTCCTGCGCCTCCTCCTGTCGCAGCAGGCGCTCGACCGCTTCGTGCGCGCCGCCGACGGCAAGGCGCTCGAGAAGACGGTCGCCGACCTGCAGGCGCGCGAGAAGGCGGCCGAGGCCAAGGGCGACGAGCGGATCCTGCGCTCCTTGCGCGACAGCGTCGCCACCGCCCAGCTCCGCCTCGACAACTACCAGAAGGCGCAGTCGAACGCCGAGTACATCGCCCTCGAGCTCGACCGGATCGAGCAGAAGATCCAGGCGCTGACCGAGATGGCGGTCAGCCACCAGGATCCCGACGTCATCAGCGCCCAGGTCGACGCGGTCGCCGAGGGCATCTCGCAGACCGAGGAGACCATCCGCGAGCTGCAGAACATCACCGGCCTCGGCGCCGACGCCGAGACGCCGTCGATCCTCAACGCCGACATGAACGAGGTCGTGCAATGAGGAGGCAAGCATGAGCGAAGCGACCCCGCCGGCCCCGCCGGCGCAAGCCCCGACTCCGGCCGCCGCCGCCGCCACCACCGCCGCCGGCGACACCAAGACCCTCGCCGGCAACGAGGGCGTCACCCGGGCGACCGCGCTGCCGTCGCACTTCCCGCCGTGGGCCGCCAAGCTGGCCGAGCTCTACTTCTCGGGCACGACCTCGACCTTCGTCCTCCATGGCAACGTCTTCGACGTGGTCCGCCTCGACGCCGGCACGCGCTGGGGCGGCCTGGCCGAGTTCCTGGCCGATCAGCTGTTCGGGCGCTGGGACCTGATCTTCCACTACGACCTCGCCCGCGGCCTGCGCTGCCTCGCCGGCGCCAACGCCAGGCGGCTGCAAGACATGGTCACGATCGCCGCCAAGTGGCTCGGCGACGTCCGCCAGATCCCGCGCGAGCCGGCCAAGGCGCTGGCGGCGCTCGATCTGTTCGTGCAGAAGAACGTGATGGCCGACCCGGAGGACCGGGTCCGCGCCGCCATCCTCATCGATCACTCCGCCTACGTCGCGCCGCGCGGCGATCGCCTGACGCTCCAGGATCAGACCAACCTGGTCACGATCCTCAACTGGGCGTCGAGCCCGTACGTCAAGCGCCTCAACATGGCGTTCGTGCTGATCGAGGCCCGGGTCTCCGACGTCTCGGAGCGGCTGACCGCCAACCCGCACGTCGCCACCCTCGAGGTGCCGCTGCCGGTCGAGCCGGATCGCGTCGCCTTCCTGACCGGCGCCTGCAAGGGGCGCGACCCGGCGACCTTCTCCGACTACAGCCTCGCCGAGCTCGGCAAGCTGACCGCCGGCATCTCGCTGACCGACCTCGAGGTGCTGGTCCGCTCGTCGGTCGAGGGCGGCCGCCGCCTCGACGCGCCCTACTTCCGCGAGCTGAAGAAGCGGCTCATCGAGCGCCAGGCCCAGGGCATGCTCGAGTTCGTCGAGCCGAAGTGGGGCATCGACACCGTGGTCGGCCACGAGGCGGCCAAGAAGCGGCTCGCCGACGACGCCGAGCTGATCAAGCGCGGCCACACCGACACCGTGCCGATGGGTTACCTGTTCTGCGGCCCGGTCGGCACCGGCAAGAGCTTCCTCGCCCAGTGCGTGGCCGGCTCGATCGGCATCCCGGCGGTGGTGCTCAAGAACTTCCGCTCCAAGTACGTCGGCGAGACCGAGGGCAACCTCGAGCGGGTCCTCGGCGTCCTGCGCTCGATGGGCCCGGTCGTCGTCGTCGTCGACGAGGCCGACACCATGCTCGGCGATCGCGACCAGGGCGGCGACTCCGGCGTGTCGAGCCGGGTCTTCGGCATGATCGCCAACCAGATGGGCGACACCCGCTACCGCGGCCAGATCCTGTGGATGCTGCTGACCGCCCGCCCCGACCTGCTGCCGATCGACATCAAGCGCCAGGGCCGCGCCGAGGTCCACATCCCGCTCTTCTACCCGACCGACGACGCCGAGCTGCGCTCGATGTTCAAGGTGCTGGCGCGCAAGGCCGGCACCACCCTCGCCGACGAGGACATCCCGGCCGACCTCAAGCACAAGGGCAACCTGTCGGGCGCCGACATCGAGGGCATCATCGGCCGCGCCGTGCGCACCTCGCTGCTCGCCGGCTCGAGCAAGATCACCCGCGATGCCCTCGCCGCCGCCCTCGGCGGCTTCATGCCGTCGACGCAGAGCCTCGAGCGCGAGCTGCAGGAGCTGGCGGCGATCATCGAGTGCACTGACGCCGAGTTCCTGCCGCCGGCCAAGCGCGAGCGGATGGATCAGCTCGGCGGCCGCGAGAAGCTGCAAGAGCGGCTGACCGCGATCAAGCAGATCCTTGAAGGCCAGTAGGTCTCGACCGAGAGGAAGCCCATGCCCCGTGCCAGCTGGATCGACGACGACAACAACCCGGCCCTCGACCCCCACGTGCAGCAGCTCGAGCACTTCACGACGTCGCTGGCCGACGGCGTGATCGACAGCGGCGAGCTCGAGAAGCAGGAGCAGAACCTGGTCGCCGCCATGCGCGCGGTCGAGAAGGACCTGAGCGACGACCAGCACGCCAAGGTGACCAAGCTGCTCGCCGAGCTGACCGCCTACAACGTCATGCAGGTCCTGCACGACCTGACCAAGGCGCGCCTCCAGAAGGCGTTCAAGTAGCCGGCGTTCAAGTAGCCGCTACTTCGGCGGGACCTGCGCCGCCCGCGCCGCCGCCTGGTGCACGATGCCGACCGGCGACCGCGCCGGCGGCTCGCCCTCGTCCGGCTGCGACTCGAGGTGCGACAGCGCGTGCAGGACCGTCGCCTGCTTGCTGGCCAGCGCCAGCAGCTCCTCGGCGTGGGCATGCAGCACCGGCTGCGCGTCCGGATCGGCGCCGTCGCGGATGCGCGCTGCCAGGCTGGCGATCGACACCAGCGAGACCTGGGCGTCGAGGCTGAGGGCGCGGGCGAGGTCGCGGCGGCGCTTCGCCGGCGACTCCCGCGGCAGCATGCGCATGATCCGCTCGGTCATCCGCTCCTGCACCGTCGAGGTCTCGGCGCGGATGCCGACGATGTCGACCGACGGCACGTCGGCGGCCGGCCGCGCCAGCAGGTAGCCCTGGACCAGATCGGCGCCGGCCTCGAGCACGGTCGTCAGGTCCTCCACCGTCTCGACCCCCTCGGCGACCGCCGGCACCCCGAGCCGGCCGATGATCTGGCCGAGGCCGTGCAGCAGGATCCGGCAGGCGGCGTCCCGCCGCGCCCCCTGCACCAGCGACATGTCGATCTTGACGACGTCGGGGCGGACCAGGGCCAGCATCGACAGGCTGGCGAAGCCGGCGCCGAGGTCGTCGATGGCGACCCGGTAGCCGAGCGCCTTCAGCACCGACAGCGTCTGCATCGCCTCGTCGATGCACTGCACGGCGGCGCGCTCGGTGATCTCGTAGACGATCCGGCGCGCGTACGGGCCCAGCGGCGAGCGGACCAGCACCAGCTCCGGATCGGTGAGGTCGGCGGCGTGCAGGTTGACGTACACGTCGGCGTGGCCCGGCAGCTCGCTGATGCGCGCCGCCACCCGCTCGCGGACCGCGCGCCCGAGGTCGTGGAGGCGGCCCTGGCGCTCGGCCGCGGCCAGCAGCTGATCCGGGCGCCCGCAGGCCGACGACCGCGACCGCATCAGCGCCTCGAACGCCACCACCACCCCCCGCGACCAGCTCACGATCGGCTGGAACACCACGTACAGCTGGTCGAGGGCGTCCTGGAAGACGCCGTGGTCACCGAAGTCCTGCTCGGTGCTCATGCGATGCGGCATTGCCACGATCGTGCATCGCCGCCGCCGCGCCGTCGGGCAGCGACGGGGATGCGCCGCCGCCCCCACGGGAGTCCGCAAACCCTGCGTCAGCGCGGCTACAGCCAGCGGTAGAACTGCCGCTCCAGCCGGGCCATCTCGACCCGCTGCAGCTCGTCGAGCGCCCGCCGCCCCGCTCGCGTCCCGTCCGTCTTCCCCGCCCCACCCGCCGCCTCGGCCCTGCTCATCGATCCCATCGCC